>ENA-OQEX01000017-OQEX01000017.1-human-gut-metagenome-genome-assembly--contig:-NODE-17-length-88055-cov-11.193078_pt1 | contig 88055 bp, 86 predicted proteins | sample MGYA00242802_ERZ504649 | MGnify/ENA primary metagenome ERZ504649 (study PRJEB26092, sample SAMD00036194) | human gut metagenome | host: Homo sapiens | study: EMG produced TPA metagenomics assembly of...
CCGAGCCTTTGATAACCGGCCGTGCTTCGCCTTCGGCTCCGCAGTAGGTGATGCGCTCATGTTCACTCAGACCGCCGCGTTTCGGATCGACTTGTTCGCGGTATACGCCTTCATGCACGATTACCGTATCACCCGGAGAGGCCATCTGCGCGGCCTTGGAAATCGTGGCGAACGGATGCTCCGCGTCGCCGCACGCAGCATCGCTGCCGGTTGGTTTGACATGGTATTCAAACTTCATTGCTGAATCTCCTTATTCACACATGTTCCTAAACCGTGACAGTAACGCTCCGCCATGATTCGCACCAACCCCATACCGGTACGTACTGCCCGGATTGCAGCACACATCCGTCATCGAAAATCTTCGGCATCGCAAGCATCGTTGCTCTTCCTTCTTCCATCTTTGACAAGTCCACATAAAGTCTCCATATACGATTCATGACGGCTTGCATACGTCAGTGGCGACGAAAACACAGCTCCCGTCGCCACCAAACACCTACTCGTTATCGGGCAATTCCCGATAATCGAATTCGCTGAATTTCGCAACCCTGTCGTATCCAGAAAGATCGATTGCAGCCAAACCGACGAATGCTCCGGTGAAGAATCCGCCGTATCGACGCAGGATATAGTCGTCCGACAGGATCTTCGCGTCCAGTTTCACGCCCAGATCGACCCATGAAGTTCCATCAAACGAATATTCATACGAATACCACTGCTTGCGCACCTTCGTGCGCAGCCACACGGACTTCACGTCATCCGGCACTGCTGGAGCGGTATCCCGCAGGAACGACGTGTAGTTGTTGAAATCGTTCTGAGCGACCTCAATCACGCGGCATTGCCGCCGCTCGTCCCAAGTCACGAACACCCACGACCAGCATAAATCATCGTAGTAGTTCGTCAGGCCGGCCATCTGGCGGTAGTTCTTCGGATCGAACTCAACCTTTACGGTCGCATCGAAGTTGAACGCCTGCCAACGACGTGCCACCAACGACAGATCGAAAAGGTTGCACAGCGAGCCCTGGCCACGCAGTTCCAACACGCCGCCACCGACCTTGCCCATCTCGCCATCGAACGGCACACGCAGCGTATTCCAATTCAAATCCAACGTATCGGACATGAAATCGTCATGCTGGCTGTGATCCGCAGGTGCCTCGGTCTCGATGGCATCCTTCGGAGCATCCACATAACGCTGTCCGCCATGGCCTCCGACAATATACGGCCAGCCATCCTCGGTCCATTCGACCTTCTGGATGGAGGTTTCACGCCCCAGCGTGCACCAGCCGCGCGGATCAGTGAAGGATTCATTGTCGTGATGCCACGGACGACCGCACAGCGAGGCGTAATACCATTCGCCGGACGGGGTATCGACCAGCGCGCCATGCCCCTGCTTTTGCAGATAGGAACGCGGCGTGTCGAAATTCGTGATGAACGGATTCGACGGCATGCCTTCGAAGGACAACGCGTCCAAAGACTTGGATCGGGCCACGACTTCCTGATGCGTATACACGGTACCGCCTTCAGCGGCGAACAGGTAGTAATAGCCATTGATCTTGTACAGATGTGGTCCCTCGGTGAGTTTGACGTCCGTACCGCGCCAAATCGTACGTTCAGTTTCCGGCTTGAGCTTCATCGTCTTCACATCGAATTCGGTCAGTGTGATGCCGTCGAAGCCATGATGGTACTCACGAAAATCCCAAGTCTGCTGCACCAGATACTTGCGGCCATCGTCGTCATGGAACAGACTTGCGTCGAAGCCGACACCGTTCACGCGAATCGGCTCGCTCCACGGACCATGGATACTTTCGGCAGTGACCAAATAGTTCGTGCAATCCTTGAACGCACCGTTCACGACCTTCACGTCCGTGTAGATCAGCCAGAATTTGCCGTCCGCATAGGAAAGATCCGGAGCCCAGATGCCACCGGATGACGGATTGCCGCGCATGTCAAGCTGGCTCGTGCGGCTCAGTGGACTCGGCAACAGGTTCCAATGGACCATGTCCTTAGACTCGTGCAGACGGACACCTGGGAACCATTCGAACGTGGAATTGGCGATGTAGTAGGTATCCCCGACCCGAATCATCGAGGGATCGGCATTGAATCCCGGGAGAACGGGGTTTGCGATTTGCATAAAGTGCTCCTTTATATGGAACCCTCGGCCATAGGCCGAGGGAGTTGCAAGCAATCAGATGATGATCAGACGTATTCCATGCGGCATTACTGACGGCTACGCCCGTCACGAATCTTCGCGAAATGCTTCTCCGGATCAGGCGCGGCATTAAGCAACACTTTCGTGTAGTCTTGCTGCGGATTCAAAATCACATCATCAGAAGGACCATGTTCAATAATGTCTCCATGACACATCACCATAATCTCATCCGAAAAATGGCGAGCAGTCGCCAGATCATGGGTAATGTACAGCATGCCGATGTGTTCTTCCTGCTGAATTCTAGACAGCAGGTTAAGCACGCCTAACCGCAAAGAAACATCCAACATCGAAACAGGCTCATCCGCAATTAGAACCTTTGGCTTAGGAGCCAATGCACGTGCAATTGCGACGCGCTGACGCTGTCCACCAGACAGCTCATGAGGGCGTCGATACATGAAATTGACGGCAGGCGTTAATTCAACACGTTCCAGCAGTTCGATGACCTTCTGCTCATATTCCTCTTGGCTATTTGCCATGTGATTAATCATAAGAGGACGAAGAATATGGTGGAAAATCGTATGATATGGATTCAAGGAAGCGAACGGATCCTGAAATACCATTTGCACATTATGACGGTATTCGTACAAATCCTTACCATGCGTAGGGACAGGCTTGCCGTCCAACGTGATGCTTCCAGAAGTCGGCGTCTCCAAACATGTAATCATTCGGGCGATTGTCGATTTCCCGGAACCAGACTCACCAACAAGAGCAATGGTCTTATCCGAAGCTAACTCGAATGATGCATCCTTCACCGCATGAATCGTCGTGGTTTTCAAACCATTACGCAGGGTAAAATCTTTTTTCACATGCTCAAGCTTCAATACTGACATGATTATTCCTTTCACGCATGGCGTGGAACACGAACGAATGAGCCACGATCTCCTGTCAAAGATGGGAACGAGCTCAGCAACCGTTGTGTATACGGATGCTTCGGATTGAAATACACGTCTTCAGAAACGCCTTGTTCTACGATGACACCATTTTCATCACAGCAATTTTGTCCGTGATCTCCAAGAGCATCGGCAAATCATGCGTGATAAAAATAACAGAGAAGCCCTTGTCACGGCGCAATTCCGAAATTTCCTCGATGATTTCACGCTGTACAACAACGTCCAACGCTGTGGTCGGTTCATCCATAATAATCAGCTGCGGCTCAAGAGCCAAAGCCATGGCAATCATCACACGCTGACGCATGCCGCCGGAAAGTTCAAACGGGTAAGCAGCTAGACGATTTGGATCAACATGCACCATCTCAAGCAAATGTGCGCAACGGTCTTGTCGTTCGCTCTTCGCCATATGAGGACGATGAGTTTTATAAATATCGGCAAGTTGCTTACCAATCTTAGTTACAGGACTTAATGAATTCATGGCGCCCTGAAACACCATGGAGGTTTTCTCCCAACGGTATTCACGCAATGAACGCCCCGACAAAGCACGGATATCGATATCTTTCCCTGACTTATCATGGAAAATCACAGAGCCAGAGTTAATCTTACCCGGAGCTTTCAGCATTTGATTGATGCTATACGCCAATGTACTCTTGCCGCAACCGGATTCACCAGCCAAACCAAGCATCTCACCGCGACGCAATTCGAATGTAGCGTTCTGAACGGCGTGCACCGGATTATCCGTATCGTAGATAACGTCGAGGTTATCGACCGAAAGCAGGATATCAGAATTCTGAGTCGCCATCGTGTTCACCCTTTCTTTCCCTTGCTTTTCTTGGTAGGCTTACGCAGTCGCGGATTGATGACTTCATCGATGGAGAAATTAATGAAGGACAATCCGGCGCCGATGGTAGCGATCATCAGTCCCGGCGGCAGGAACCACCACCATGCGCCCGTGTTCAGAGCAGAACCGTTCTGCGCGTAATACAGCATGGTTCCCAGCGAGAAGGATTGGGTCGATCCCAGGCCAATGAAGGACAACGAAGACTCACTCAGAATTGCCATAATAACGGAGAACACAAACTGCGATCCCATCACAGGCAACAGATTAGGCAGAATTTCAACGGTAATCACGCGCCACGGACGTTCACCTGCAATTTTTGCGGCAAGAACATAATCACGCCCACGCATCGACAATGTTTGCGCCCGCAGTACACGGGCACCGCCAGCCCATGCGGTGATTGAAATAACAATGACCAACATCATCGTGCCCTTGGAAGGCATCAACGCAGAAATCACGATGGTCAGAGGCAACCCCGGAATCACCAGCATGATATTGGTAATCAGAGAGAACAAATCATCCCAAATTCCGCCAATATATGTGCCCAAAACACCGAAAATGAACGACATCGCAGTTGCGATCAAGCCAACAGCAAAGCCAATAATCAGAGAGCCACGGACAGAATAGCCAAGCTGAGTGAAAACATCCTGCCAGACTGCGTAGTGCCCAACCAATGCTGGGCAGATGGCGCAGACAAGCCAATGTCATTAATCTTATTAGGATCCTTCGTGAAGATAGGAACAATAATGGCGAACAAAACCATTGCGATCACAATGGTTAATCCAGCCGTCAATTTTGCAGAACGCTCAGGAAGAACTCGCTTGAGAGAATCCAAAGCGGAGCGACGATGTTTAGCTTGGCTACGAGCCACAGCAGCAGAAGAATTTGTTGCAGACATATTTAACCTCAATCCTGTTGCCGCGTACGTGGATCGATAATGCCGTAAAGCAAATCAATGATAAAGTTCACGACTAGAACAGTAACGGTAATAATCAGGAAGATACCTTGCATCAGCGCGTAATCGTTACTGGTCACCGCTTGCAAAAGCATCTGACCAACACCTGGATAGGAGAACACCTGTTCAGTAAGCAGCGATCCGCCCACCACTGCACCGATAGACGTGCCAAAGCCAGAAATGGATGGCAACACTGCATTACGAGCTGCGTAGCACATCATAATGCGTTTAGGACTTAAGCCTTGGCCTCAGCAGTAACAATGTAGTCCTCAGACAACGTGGAGACCATCATATTACGCATACCGACAACCCCCATGCCCAGAGAGCTGACAAGAATCGTCAAGGCCGGCAAGATTGCATACTTCACTGCGCTCGAGAAGAATTCCAAGTGAAGCCGGGCACAACCTCACGATAATTGTATCCGCCTGACTGAGGGAACCAATGCAGCGTACGGGCAAACACCCAAATGAAGATGAGTGCAAGCCAGAAGTAAGGAACAGCTTGGAAAATGGTGGACACAGGGGAAATGATGTTATCAAAAGTGCCACCACGACGCCAACCAGCCAGATACCAAGAGCCTGTTGAACAAAGAACGATATAATCGTGGTTGTGCCGACAAGACAAATGGTCCAAGGCAGTGCAGAAGCAATGGACGTTGTGACTTGGTTGGGGAAATACGTTACAGATACGCCCCAGTTGCCGGTGAAGATATTCTTCAGATAACCAATATACTGCTGGAAGATGTTGCCTCCATCTTGTCCCAGCATTGCAGTAATCGCTTCCCTTGTTTCGGGTGCAACAGTACCACCTCGCGATGCAAGCCTGGTAAGAACAGCTGAAACCGGATCACCTGGCATCAGTCGCGGGATGGCAAAGTTCAATGTCAAAGCCGCAAACAATGCAACAAGGTAAAATCCTATCTTTTTCAGGTAGAACCTCATCGTTACCTCATTTCTACACGGAAAAATGGTGCACAAAGCGCACAGCTAAAACGCCTTGTGCACCGTTTGATTCATAAAATCCGTCAGGTTACTTCTTAACCTTCAGGTTCTTCAGAACAATGCCCAAATCAGGATTTGCCCAAGTCTGCGGATTAGCATAGACGTTATCGTCTGTCGGCCAACCGGTAACCTTATCGCTCCACATTTCGCTCAGACCGGATTGACGCAGAATCGGGATATACGGCATGTCCTCAAACACCTGAGTCTGAATCTTCTCATATTCAGACTTCTTGGTCGCCACATCAGTGGTGGTATTGATGACATTAAGAGCATCATCCACGGTCTTATTGCTGTAGCGAGCGTAATTAGGCCAAGCGCTTTTACCCACTTCAGCCGTATTGGCAGTGGCATAGAACTGGTTGTAGAACATCCATGGTTCGGCACCTGCGACCCACAGACCATAAATGGACATTTCAAACTGGCCCTGCTGCATCGCCTGAGTCCATTCATTAGAAGACATTTGGTCCGCATGCAGTTCAATACCGATTTTCTTCAGCTGCTGCGAGGCGACGTTAATCGCGTTGATCCAGTCAGAGACATCACTCATAACAGCGACTTTGATGCTCAGCTTAACTCCGTCCTTCTGATAGATGCCGTCATCACCCTTCGTATAGCCGGCGTCCTCCAGTATCTTGACGGCTTCATCCGTACGTCCTTTACCCGGAATAGGTGAATCCGGGACGTCATCCGAAGCGTACTTGGTGAACTGTCCATACGGATACAGAGAACCAGCCAGCTCACTGTACTGGCCATTCAGAGCGAGTTTATTAATCTGATTACGATCAAGAGCGTAATAGATAGCCTTGCGCACTGCCGGATCAGTGATAGGACCACTGCAGCCAAGTTCTTTGTTCGAACAGGTCATGAATGCCATCTGACTAGAAGGAACGTTAACCGTCTTAATATCAGGATATTCCGACAGCACATCATCCATATTCGGGAAGATCGCAGACATCCAGTCCACATCGCCAGCGGTCAAGGCATTTTGAGAAGCTTGGGTGCCACCGGTGATCAGAACATAACGGACGCCATCAATTTCAGGCTTACCTTCATCCCAGTAGTACGGATTCTTCTTAAACGTGTAAGCGGTTGGGGAAAAGTTCCCGCCCTTAACTGTGAAAGGCCCAGAGCCAACAGCGTCTTTATTGGTATAGGTCACCGGATCATCGATCTTTTCCCACACATGCTTCGGGACAATCATCGTGCCGGACAGATACGACAGAGCATTCACCGATTCAGGCTTGTCCAAAGTGATACGAACTTCCGTATCGCTAAGGGCCTTGACAGAGCCAGCAAAGCCACTGGTATTCAAAGCCTTGTTGGAATTAAGGAGGTTGAATGTGTATTCAACGTCTTCGGCAGTGTAAGGTTTGCCATCAGACCACTTTTCACCGTCGCGAATCGTTACATCAATAGTTTTCGCATCGTCACTGATAGTGTAGGATTTACCCATTAGCGGTTCCAGCTTAGTAGGTCGTCCTTAAGGTTGTTCATATAGAACAATGGCTCGTACAGAGCACCGACCACACCGGTCAAAGCTGTAGAAGAGAACGGATTATAATTCAACGACGCCTGCGAAGTTGAATTCATAACACTGTTGATAATGACTCCGTCCTTCGCGGTGCTATTAGTACCTCCGCCGCAAGCAGCCATTGAAACGGCCGCTACACCAGCGCAAACAGCAGCAAGCACTCGTTTCCAAGTTCTTGACCTCATCATGTCTTTCTCCTTTGGTGACATGCATGAACACACATCGTTATGTTTCATAGATGCTTTAGCATTTCAGTTAAAGCACTGCTTGATTATATAACTTGATTTTCAAGAAAGTCAAGTCACTTAACTAAATACTTAAAATTTTTTGTTACGAAAGTTCTATATGCAAATATTTACGATATTTTCGAATAGATTTAAGTATTTCAAAGCAGGAAATTACAGACTTCCGCCCAAACACGATTAACTGTGAAAACTATTTACGCTGTCCCCGCCAACCGAACACGCCGAACAACAGCGCAAACATATCTTCAAAAACAAGACCTCAAACTACTGTGACAAGTGTCAGCAAAACATCATAGATGGCAAGAAGCTCGATATCATAATTCAGAAGCGACGCATCGTTGCGCCCATTCCGAATCACATAAGCCATGTGTCCTAGGATCAACGACACAGCTTTCACCCCACTGAGAGGATTCCGTTATGGAACATATTCTCAACAGACGAACCGCCACCATCCTCACCTGTACACGTACCCATATAAACCAGGGACGACGCCCTGCGGCCTAGCCTACGCCGTTCACTTTGCCATCAGCGACATCAACAGCTGCGCATAACCATAAGACGCATGGGCGTTGGACTCCCTCTGACTCCGCCGATAAAGGCTTCCAGCGATTGCCGGAAGCCCTTTATCGGCTTAGCGCGCCAAGCGCTCAGCTGCGGAAGTGATCGCCTCGTCGCTGGCGGTGGCGGAGAAACGCAGACATTCCGGCGCACCATAGAACTCGCCGGGGCTGGCGATGATGCCAATCTTGGCAAGCTGCTCCATATCGGTCCAACAATCGCCCGACTTGGCTCTCACCCATACATACAATGCACCATCCGGCATGTCGGTGCAGTATCCGTAAGCACGCAACGCGCTCACCAACACGCCGAGACGTTCCCGATAGCGCGCATGCTGAACCTTGACGGATTCCAGATCACGCAATCCGGCAGCCATCGCAGCCTGCACCGGACCGGGAATAATCTGACCAATCTGCTTGCGATATGCACTCATCGATGCAATCAAAGACTCATCTCCGGCAATGAACGCGGTACGATACCCAGCCATATTGCTCTGCTTGCTCAACGAATACAGCACCAGCACGCCCTCGGCGGAGCCCAAACACACATCGTCACAAAGCGCGCACGGCGTCGACGCAAGTGAATCAGCTTCACCTTCAGCGCCATTCACAGCACCCCTCCACTGCATCAGCGCATAGCATTCGTCGGAAAGCACCACCGCGCCGATCTCACGCGCAGCTACGACAATGCCAGCCATCCGCTCGGCCGAATACACCTCGCCCGTCGGATTGCAAGGGGAATTCACCCACACCGCTTTGACACCAGGCACATTGCGCCACGACGCAACATCAGCCACATCGTCGACCTTAAGCACCTGCGCTCCAGCCAACTGCGTGCCGATCTCATACGTCGGGTACGAAACCTTCGGCTGCACCACAACATCGCCCTCGTCACAATGCAACAGCGACGCCATCAACGCAACGCCCTCTTTGGAGCCGACCGTAGGCACCACATCAGCATGAATCGCCTGCAAATCAACATTGCGAGTCGCCGAAAACCATTCAGCAATCGCAGCACGTAAATCGGCAGTACCTGCAGTAACCGGATATCCATACGCATTCGGATCATTCGCCGCCACTGCGAGCGCCTTGCGCACCGAATCGGGCACGGGATCGACGGGAGACCCCACGGACAGGTCGATCATGCCTCCGAACGCGGCTTTTGCCGTGCGCTTGTATGCTGCGATACGCGACCAATCGTATGGCGAAGAAAACTCATGAAAGCCCATCGTGAAAACTCCTTAATAATCCTCTATAAACAAAATATGCGGCCTCTTCCAACGGGAAAAGGCCGCTTTCAAATGCCGATCACTGATTTTGCGGCGGCAGAGCAGCTACCTGCTCCGGATCCTTACCGATCGGGCCGGCTGCGGAAGCGCCGCCCATATCGCCGACTTCAGCGAAGAAGCTGACTGCGGCATCCTTGTACCAGGCCCACTCGTCTGGCAGATCATCTTCATAGAAGATGGCTTCAGTCGGGCACACCGGTTCGCATGCGCCGCAATCCACGCATTCGTTCGGATTGATGTACAGGGAACGGGAGCCTCGTAGATGCAATCGACCGGGCATTCGTCCACGCAGGCCTTGTCTTTGACATCGACGCACGGCTGAGCGACAACGTATGGCATGGTTACCTCCTTAACACTTACCGTTCAAGACTACTCTTGATTGCCAACTTCCAGCTCTCCCGTGCCGAGTCGGGCGTGGCGGTAGCCGTAGCCGAAGTAGATGCAGAAGCCGACCGCAAGCCAGACCACGAATCGAATCCAGGTGAGCACGCTCAGGTTGAGCATGAGCCAGATGTTGGCGAGCGCGATGAGGATAGGCACCCATGGATTGCCGGGGATTTTGAAGACTCGCTTCAGGTCGGGGCGCTTCTTGCGCATGATCGGAATAGAGATTGAAACAAGGGTGAATGCCGACAGCGTGCCGATGTTCACCATGTCGGCAAGGATACTGACGTTGCAGCTGGCTGCGATGAGTGCCATGACCACGCCGACGGCAATCTGCAGACGTACTGGAGTGCCGTGCTTGCCTGTGTGACTGAGCGAGCGAGGCAGCAGGCCATCTCGGCTCATGGCGAACACCACGCGGGTCAGGCCGAGCAGCAGCACCATGACACGGTGGCCAGGCCGATCACAATGCCAAAACTGATGATTTTGGCGGCCCAGTCAGCGCCGACCATTTCGAATGCCGTGGCAAGCGACGGATCTTTCTGCTTGGCGAGGTCTTTGTAGGAGACCATGCCGGTGGTGACGATGGCGACGAGGGTGTAAAGCACGATGATCAGTCCCATGCCCACGCCTATACCCAGCGGAACGTTCTTCTTCGGATTGACGGTTTCTTCGGAAGTGGTGGCGACCACATCGAAGCCGAGGAACGCGAAGAACACGAGCGCAGCTCCGGAGATGATGCCGGCAATGCCGTAAATGCTGGGGGTCATGCCGGTGGCCCACTGCCATAATGGCTGTTCCATGGTTGCGGCCAACCCGGATCCGGTGGCGGTCGCCGGTTCGCTCGGTGGAATGAATGGGGTGAAGTTCTCGGCTTTGACGTAGAAGAATCCGACGATTACCACGAATAGCACGATGGCGATTTTCAGCATGGTAAGCGCGCCGTCGACCCGTGCGCCGATTTTCGTGCCGCACACCAAGAGTGTCGTGAAGAACGCTACGACGATGATTGGCGCGAAATCGAAATTGAATGATCCGATGGTGACGTTGGTATTGATATTCCATCCGACAAGTCGGAAGAAATCGTTGAGATAGACGCCCCAATATTTGGAGACGACGGAGCCTGCCATCAGCATTTCAAGGATCAAATCCCAGCCGATCACCCACGCGACGATCTCACCGACGGTGGTGTAGGTGAAGGTGTAGGCGGATCCTGCAACCGGAATCATGGACGCGAATTCGGCGTAGCACATTACGGCCGCACCGCATACCACGCCGGCGATGAGGAAGCTGATAATTACGGCCGGACCCGCATGGAAGGCTGCCGCCTGGGCACCAATGGAGAAGATGCCCGCGCCGACTGCCACGGCCACACCCATAATGGCCAAATCCCACCAAGTCAGGTCTCGTTTCAGGGAGCGACCCGACTCCTCTGTTTCCGCCAGCGTCTGCTCGACGGATTTCTTGCGTAATACGTTCATTGTGTTTCCCTTCTCTCTTCGTTCTTACGTTTACTTGAGGCTCATGCCGATGACGACCGGTTCGGGAACGAGACGAATGCCGAATGCCCGTTCAACGCCATCCTGCACGGTTTTGGCAAGTTCCGCGATATCTGCAGCTGTGGCTCCGCCGCGGTTGGTCAATGCCAGCGTATGCATGGTCGAAAGCCCCGCTGCGGCATTTCCGCTGGTTTTGTAGCCCTTATGGAATCCCGCATGATCGATAAGCCATGCCGCGGATGTTTTGACGCCCGGCGTGCCATCCGGCAAGGTCGCGTCGAATCGTGGCGCGTCTTCGGGAAGCTTTGCCGCTTGTTCTTTGGTGAGAATCGGATTCATGAAGAAGCTGCCGCAGCTGTGGCGATTGTAGTCGGGTTCATCGTTGCCTGTCTGCGTGCGCTGTGCGTCATGCGCGATGGCGACCAGTTCGCTCTTTTTGGTGCCTCGCATGGCTTCGGTCAGATATCGATGGGAATCTTCAAGCATGCCTTTGGAGGCGCGTACTTTCAACACGGCGTTGCGAATATCCGCGGTCGCCATACGGTCGCCCACTTCCACGCCCAATGCTTTGGCGAGCTGGCCGTAGCCAACTACGCCGGTTTCGCTGTGATGCAGCGCGAAAGTAACGGACAACACCACGTAGCGCGGTGTCGGGAAGAAGTCGGCCGCAGGCGTTGCCGGAGCGCTGTACATGCTCGCTTTGAGCGCGCTCATGCGATAGCCGAAATGAAGTTCCTGATTGGTGAGCTCCTTGGTCTGCTTGTTTTTGCGATCCCAGACCTCCACGCTTTCGACGCTGGATGCGACTTCCTGGCCGTATGCGCCGATATTCTGCACGACCGACGCGCCGACAGTGCCTGGAATGCCGGAGAGTCCTTCCACGCCCTCCAAGCCGAGGTTGACGCAGTAGTCGACGAAATCATCCCAATTGCAACCCGCTTCGGCGTTGACATGCACGATTTTTTCGCCGTTTTCGACGGGAGCCGCCTCATCAAGCACGCTTACGGCGTGTCGCGCGTCACGCACCACGACACCATCGAACGGCGTGTCGGCCACGAGCATATTGGATCCGCCGCCGATCACGCACAGCGGCAATCCTTTGGCGTCGGCATCCTCGACGGCTTCGATAACGCCGACACGCGAGGTCGGTTCGATAAAGGATGCGATTGGTCCACCTACGGCGATGGTCGTGAGATCTGCGAAATTGGTCATGATGTTTAGCTTAGCGTGCGGGGAAGGCAGTTGGAAAGGTGTCAAGAAAAGGTTGAAAGAAAACAAAAAACCCGACCATATTGGTCGGGTTTCATAAAGCTTTGAACTCGCTCAGCGGGTCTCGCGATGCACGGTCTGCTTGCCGCAGCGGGAGCAGAACTTCTTCAGCTCAAGACGATCCGGCGTGTTACGGCGGTTCTTCGTCGTGATGTAGTTACGCTCCTTGCACTCGGTGCATGCCAGCGTGATGCCCGGACGAATGTCGCGCTCTTGCTTGCCATTTAAGTTCACCTCTTGTGGTTCGTTGCTATGCCGACGTTCCGTCGACCTTTGTAGCGAGAAGAGACTCGAACTTCTTGACCTTACGATTATGAGTCGTACGCTCTAGCCAGCTGAGCTATCCCGCCATGAGAGCCTCGAGTGAGAATCGGACTCACGACCTCTTCCTTACCAAGGAAGTGCTCTACCACTGAGCTATCGAGGCGTGGCGGATAGTGGATTCGAACCACTGAAGCACGAGGCGACTGATTTACAGTCAGTTCCCTTTGACCGCTTGGGAAATCCGCCGTGCTGCCTGTTTGGTTGAACCCCAACCGGCAACCCGTTTAGTATGCCACAGATCATGCGATTAACGCAAATACGGCGTGTCGCGGAAGCCAAAAAGTCTCAAAATCGTTGAAATTCCAACGATTTCTCACTATCAGCCACATGTCGGTGTCAATCAGAGCAAATCCTCCCGAAAAAAATTCCAAAAAGAAAAAACACGAGTATTTCTTCCGAACCTTCCCTGCAGACCATCTGAACAGCGACGCCAACACCAGCACGCCAACGCCAATGAACACGGCATACATCGGCTGCGCACGGCCTATTGCAGGAACCCCAAGTGCTTGAAATCAACAAGACCCCGCCAACGCAACGATTGTTCACCAATCGTTCGCTGACGGGGTCTTCAAACAGCTACGCGCTACGCTCAGCCGAGAATGGCCAGAATATCGCGGGCGGAGACGATCAGGTAATCCTCACCCTGATAGTGCACCTCGGTGCCGCCATACTTGGAGTACAGCACCTTGTCGCCGACCTTGACGTCGACCGGAATGCGCTCGCCGGCGTCGTTGCGACGGCCCGGACCGACAGCCAGGACTTCACCCTGCTGCGGCTTCTCCTTGGCATTGTCCGGAATGAACAGACCGGATGCGGTCTGGGTTTCAGCTTCCGCCTGCTTGACGATGATCTTGTCTTCCAACGGTGTGAGTGAGATCGACACTGTGGACCTCCTCTTTCTAAGAGAAATCGTTACTTACCGCGCCGGGACCCGCTAGCAAGAGGCTGACGATCACTTACGGCGTCGTCCTTTCGCGCTGAAACATATCCTAGCGCGATTATTAGCACTCTGCCAACTCGAGTGCTAACGCTGAGAGCAAAATATACGAAAAAGCCTGAAACCATGCGGTTTCAGGCTGATGTTCTTTACGCTTGTTCGTATGTTTCGTGCGTTTCGTGCGTTCGCTTTCCCTCCGTCACGCCCCGCGACGGGCCATGATGGACGCCAAACCCACACCCAGGGAATCGGAGGTGACGCTGGGAGCCTCAACGTCGGCGCTGACCTCGGAGTCGTGGAATCCCACGGTATCCACGTCCTGCAGATGCACACCAGCCTCCACACGGGCTGCGGCCTCGTCGGAATCCATGCTGCTGATCGCGTCGGTCGGCACAATCAACGGCTCGACATTGTCGGAAACCGTACTCGCAGTCGGAGGCACGGCCTTGGCGACCTGACGAGTGGACTTGATTTCCATGCTTTCCGGAGCGGCTGGCGCGATATCGTTACCGTTGCGTGGCGATCCCAACGAGAACGAAATCAGATCCTGCGACGCGCCGGCCACGGCGGACGAATCCGCATCGCATGCATCCACACCCTCGGTTTTGGCGATTTCATCACGCTCATCGTGGATGGACAGACCGTTCTTCTTATCCGGCACGACTTGCGCATCCACAACGTTCGGTTCCGCAGCGGATTTCGCTTCGGTTTCCCCCTTGCGTTTGCTTACAACAACATCACGGTCGGCCTTGCCGCGATTGATCGCCTGACGGATCTCACCTTCCGGCATAACATCGGTCGGCACCTGAGATTCGGCGATCCTGCGAATTTCCGCAAGCTCCTGCTCCCGCAAACGAGCGCGCTCCGCCTGCTCTTCCTGGGCGCGCTTGCGCTCTGCCGCAGCACGCTTCCTCATCTTGGAACGATACTTGGCGACTTTCCGCTCCCACGCTGCGGCCTGCTTGGCGGCCCTCACCCCCAAAGCGAGCACTCCAGCAAGCAGCGACGCAGGAATCAAAGCAAACAACGGACTGAAATGCAACACAAACGCACACATCAACACGACGATTGTGATCACCAGCATCGAGACAACAATAATCCGCCTTCTGCGGATCGCGGCACGACGAAGGCACGGACATGCGCGATCCTTTCGTCGGTCAGCTTGCCCTCATGCGTCTCGTTGGACTGCATTATTGCCCCTTTCGCCTTTGCGGCGGTCTCATCGGAGAATCGCGTTCCACTGTCGGCATCCACCAGATGCAGCGACGGCGAAAAGCGGTCCTCTCGGTGCTCGATTACCCGCTTCATGCCTTTGACCGTCCGTTTGGGCAGCCAGAAAACCATGAGAATAATCACAATCGCAAGCACCACAACCGTGCTTAACGATTCATAACCCATAACTCATAAGAATAGGTGACATTCCGACATTCTCCGGGGTGCACGCCCCCGCGTGTCGAACATGTGCGCGAAAGCGCGTGTCGAACCTCGCCAACGGCTCACTCGCCCATCAACCGTGCGGTAAAGCCATTCGGTGCGTACTCCGGCAGCAACGCATACGATTCATGGTCACGCCATTGCCCGTTCACGAACATGTACGCCTTGCGCATCCCCTCATAGGATGCCCCCACTTTGAGTGCCACCTTACGTGAACGTTCGTTTTCGGGAAGCAAGTCGATCTCCACACGATGCAATTGCGGCCCGGAAGGTCGAACATCGCCCAATCAGCCAATAGCGTAACAGCCATCGGCGCATATCCACGCCCCGCACACCGCTCATCGACCCAATAGCCAACCACGCCGGTACGCATGGCGCCATAGCAGATGGCCCCTAACGAAATCTGGCCGACGATACGCCCATGATGCTCGATGGCGAACACCACTCCGGTGCCGTTTCGCTCGTTGCATCGCATCGCACGCACCCACTCGTTGAACGACATCGACGCGCCATGCACCGGATCCCCGGATTCCCAAGGCTTCAACCAATCGTCGTTGCGCCAGCGGACTTCGTTCCATTCGTCGCAGTCGTCAGTAGTCAGCGGACGCAGGATTATGGGAACGTGAAGCCCATGTGCCTGAATGAACCGCGGAACATCAATGGCATTGGGATCCGAACGCATCATGCCCCGTAAAGATCGCAAAATCGTCACGCCCTCATTCTGCCATACGCATAACATTTCCGATTGCGCGCAACCATCCCGTGGTACAACATGCGGTATGACCACGAACATGCAAGCCGACGTCATGGAAAACAGCGTCTGTGACGAAGCCGCGAACCAACGTGAGCTGAAAAAGCAATGGCGCGCACACGCAATCGCACGAAGAAAGCAGACCAGTAAGGAGGAACGACTGGAAGCCGGCCGCAAGTTGGCCGAACAGGCGCGGAAGGCGAATCTCATTCATTCGTTCACCACGGTGGCCGCATTCGCGTCCATGGGCAGCGAATGTCATGATGCCGATGCTGCAGGCATTATTCGATTCGAATTGCCACGTGCTGGTGCCACGGCTCGGATCCGGCATGGATATTGGCTGGAGCGAACTTGGCGACATTCACGATCTGCAGGACCAGACCAACAGCGACGGTCCATCAATACGCACCGCCCGCAAGAGCCGGGCAATAGCGCAAACGGACCTGAAGCGCTGAAAAACGCCGGTCTGATCATTGTTCCCGCCCTTGCCGTCGACCAAGAGGGATTCCGTCTGGGACGTGGCGGAGGGTGGTATGACCGCGCGCTCGAGTATCGTGCGGCCGGCGCACGGGTGGTGGCGGTTTGCTGGCCGTGGGAGCCGACGGACAAGCCTGTTCCGCACGAAGACCACGATATTCCCGTCGATGGCGTGCTCACTCCGAACGGATTTACGGCCATACGCGAATAAGATGTCCGAAGATAAGACGTTCACGCAGCCGTCTCAGGGAACGTACTAGGATATGTCCCGTTAAGAAATTTGAGAACCTGGTTGAAGCGAGGATACTTTGCCTACTTACCATTACCGTTGCAAGAACTGCAACTACGATTTCACCGAACAGCAGTCATTCACCGACGATCCGATCACCGTTTGCCCGGAATGCGGCGAAGAGCAGGTCCGCAAGGTGTATTCCGCCCCGCCGATCGAATTCAAGGGATCTGGTTTCTATCGCACCGACAAGTCCAAGTGAGCGAAAACGAATACACGTAACCGAGCAGCCGAAGCAAGGAAACGAGCCAAATAACCAGGGTCAGCAAACCTTGGAAAACAAGGCGACACGCCGAATCCTGTGGATAACTCGCATCCTCCGACCACAACCCTCGATCCGGCTTGCGCAGCAACTATTCGTAAGGTCATCATGCATGAATGGTGACCTTTTTTCATGACCTTAGCCAACGTCTGCAAGGCACGGACGGCAAACACACGAACCGCGCACCGTCTTCGGCGCCTCATCGACGACGACGAAACGCGCAATTGCATCGTCTACTTGCTTCGCTGTGCGCCGGACTTGCCATATTCGCGGCCCTGCAGTGCGTGCGATTGACGATTTCCACGCAATCCGTCGTCATTGCGGCGAAGTCCATCGCCAAAGGCGGCGTGATTTCCGCGGATTCGCTTGCTTTGCGAGATATTCCATACGATGAGGCCCTGCGCAGCGTTGCTCACGATATCGATGATGCCGTCGGGCTGATTGCCCAAGTGGATATTGCGGAAGGCAGCATCGTCACCTCGGCCATGGCTCGCGCTTCCCCCGTTGTTCCCAAAGGATATACGGCGGTCGAAGTTCGGTTGGCGAGTTCCGCCGACAGTCTGACGATTGGCGATACGGTGACGCTTTCCAGCGCCACGATGTTCAGCGAGGCCACGCCGGAAACGGTACCGGATATGGATGCGGTGTCGTTACGTGAGCTGTGCACGGGAGCGATATTGACCGCGAAACCTTCACGGAATGCGGACGGCGACACGCTTGCGGTGTTTGCCATGCCTCCTCATGAGGCGGCAACCGTATTGCAGGCCCAAGAATACAGCGCGATCATCGCCATCGTCGGTTCGTAACGGCATTCCCAAGCGAATCCGCAGCACCATCATGCGGAATATATGAAATTCGGGAGGTCTGAACGTATCAGAACCTCCCGTATAGCAGACGAACGTCAGCGCTCCCGCTCGGAGAACACGCCCCAATGCGGTGGCAGCTCGCCCAGAATACGCTTGTCGTCGTCAGCATTGCGCTGGCGTTCGGTAAGCACATCGGACGGTTCAAGCTTGACGCCATCGGCATCGAACAGTTCCGTACCCTGCCGAACCACACGCTTGTGTTTGCGCGCCGTACGGCGGGTGGCGGAGTATCCGGACACCACACGCACGGCAGACTGGTCAGATTCCGCGGACTCTTGGATGGAGGGTTCGTCGACGCTCACTTGACCTCCTGATACAGGTCGCTCAAGCGTGCCACGATGCGATCCACTTCCTTGTCTGGATTCACGAACGCGCCAACGCTCCACACGGTCATAACGGACCAGCCAAGCGATTCGATGTTCTGCAAAAGCACGCGGTGGCGTTCCCTGGTGGACTGCAATCCCATGAACTGCGCATCGTCGGTAAGCACGGCCAATGCGAACGGCTTGTCGTTCAGGCCAACCACCAGCGGCAGCTTGGAACCATTGTCGAAACCGTAGTCGACGGCCACATTCAAACCGCGGGCACGAATACGGTCGGCAAGATCGTTGAGCAATACGTTCGAACCGTTCGTCTTGACGACTGGACGCACCACGCTGTCATCGAGCTGTTCCGCCCAGCGAAGCACCGTTTTCAGCATCTTCGGACCAGCTTGGTGCAGGCGCTCGTCATCCATGTCAGCTGACGAGAATGCGGACACGATGTCAAGATGACGATCCGGCACGGCCAACGCATCCAGCAACATACCCCGTCCGCCTTCGGATTCCAACGCTCCAAACTGTTGCAGCAGCCTTCCATGAGAAGTCTTCGCGTAGCACATCGCAAGAATCGCATCGGTGGCATGCGCGCCGGCCACATCGGAAATGTCCACGATGCGCACATGACGCAAGAACATGCCCATGGCCTTGTTCTTATTGGCGATCGCCTTAAGCTCGGCTCCCAGTCGGGTGCGGAACGTATGGGTCAGCGTCACCACGGTAAGCATGTACGATGCGGGCACGATCGTGAAACCGGCGGCACGCTTGGTGATCAGCCTGACCACCTCGTCGATTTCCTGCTGGCTGCTTTCCACCAGTCCGGACGTGATGACCGGCACGCCATTGGCATCGGCCACAAAATGGTAGGCGACCTCGCCCTGCGCGCCTTCCCTGGCCACGTCGAAGGGCACGGAACCGTAGCCTTCCGATTCCAGGAACGCGTTGAGCTTCGGCGCACGGCGAACAGGACGATTGGCGATTTTCACGCTCGGCAGCAATGCGATGAGACGCTTCAGACCGTCGGAAGTGACGGTTTCGCGATGCGCGATCACCACCACCTGCTTGGCTCGGCTGATGATGCTGAGCAGTTCGATGGATTGAATATGCGCTGCGGCATCGATGATCACGACGTCGGCCAATGGCGCCGGATCGGTGATGGCCGCAAGCGTGGCAGGAGTCGCAACGAGAATAGGCTTCGCCGCGGCGAGAATCTGCGGATGCTCCTTATGCAGCAGTTCAGCGAAACATTACGGGCGCCGGCAAGCGTGGTATGCAGCAGATTGGCCTCCTGCGTACGCGAGAACAGCATGTCGCACAGACGGCGCATGGATTCCTGCGCCACCATCGGACCGACCGAACGCACATGTTCCACATCGACCTGGGCGAACCGCTCCGCAGCGCCCTGCAATGCCGACCCATCCTGATTGGAAATGATCGCGGAGGATTTCACGATGTCTTCGAACGCCGTGGTCCACCATGCCAGCTGCAGTTCCCCTGCAACGGCATCGTTGGCAACGCCACGATTGTTCAGATCTTCGACCAGCTCGTCGAGGCCGACCGAATGGAATTCACGTTCCAGACGGGCGCGCTCAGGCAGAATATCAAGCGACTGCTTATCGTCATACAGGGCCTTCAAACGCTCTTCGACCTGATTGAAATCAACGGTTTCAAGATTGCCGCCCTGCGGAGTTGTGGCAAGCACCGCATTCAACGCGGTCATATCCCGATTGAGATTCTCCTGCGTTTCGATAATGTCATCCAGCTTGGCGGGCAATACCGGCCAGCCGCCATGAGGCACGAACATATGCCACTGATCGGCCTGCTTGGACACCACCAGCAACGCCTCATGCAGGTTCTCCACTTGGGCACCGACGCGCAGCAAACCCTTGGCTTCCTTGATGTGGCGGCGACGCTCCCAGAAGCCCATGGACGTACCTTCGGCCTTGCGCTCGGCCTTCGGCTTGGTCGCCTCGATCATGGATGCAATGTCACGTTCGAAAATCTCCGGCTGGAATACGTCAAGCACACGGCGCAGGTTCTTCAGCACCATGACCTGACGGCTCCACTCCTGCGCGGTCGTGGGAATCGGGAATCCGCAGGTCTGTACCGTACTGGCCACCTGCTCGCGGGTGGCGGGCAACACCTTGCGCAACAGCTCAACCACACGCTGGTATGCGCTCACCGCCTCCTCTTCGGAATACAGCGATGCCTTATACCATGCGGTGTCGTTCTCCGTAATGGTGTATTCGCCAAGCTCGCCCGCACGCTGCAGTTTCGCAGCCCAATCCTCGATCTTGTCCGCGATGGAATGCGCGGTCTGCTTGTTCAAACGCACATGCGTGGTCGGATGGGTGGGCAATGCCGCAATCTGCGCGAGATTCTGAATCGTCTGGTAGGCGGATACACCCCACTCCTGACTCACGCCGTGAAGATCGCCCAGATAACGGGTCAAACGCGAACGCACGCCAACCAGCTCATCGGCAATCTGATCAAAACGGGAGGAAGCAACCCCCGATTGGAAGCCGACGGCTGCAATCAGCTGACGGTCAATCGCAGCGTTGGCACCATCATCGGCGATATCCAGCAGCTGTCCGCTCATTTCGTTTGCGGCAACGGCCTGTACAAAACGACGCTTCTGATCGGTCACACACGCACATAGAGCACAGACCGTCCGTTCATCACGCAACGCGACGCAATCGCCGCGGCCTGCTCGGCGGTATTGTTGGCGATCGCACTATCCACAAACAGCGAATGGCCCGCGGAAGCAAGCTGCGAGGCGTATCGGACGGTATTGTCCGCATCGCCGACCTCATACTCGCCATGAGGATCGGCATCAAACGGACTGTACTCCGGAATTTCGGCACCTTCCAACGCTTCGGCGGCGGACTTGTCTCCCGACAAAGCGTCCAAGGCGGTATTGCCGGTCGGACCTTGCGCCAACTGGTCGATGATCTTCCGGCTTTCCACCAGCATCTGCGATGCCGGATCCATAAAGCATCCGAGAATAATGTGCCGTTCGATCTCAAAATCAGGGAACGCGTTGGCTGCAAGGCGTGTGATGGCAGCGAACACCGCGGATGTTTCCGGCGTGCCACTTTCGTAATTCGAACCGTCGAACAGCTTGGACTCGTCCAATACGACGTTGTTCTCGCGCAGCACGGCGGCGAAAGCCGCATTCAAGCGTACGCGCCCTGTGAACGCGATCACCGTACCGTTTTCAATATTGCGTCCTTCTTTGCGCACCTCGACCGGATACATGAGTACCGGCATCTGGTTGCCTTTCCAGATGGCCACGCCAACCACCAAAGACAGTTCGCCCACGCCGCTGACACGGCTTTTCGCCTCACGATCGTCGAGCACACGCTCCACACGACGCCCGGCGGCACGCAACATGCCGTTGTCGCGGAACAAGGAATCAAGTTGCACATGCCCGCTGGCGAACAGCTGCGCGATGCCGGACGGATGCGCATGCGTCATGTCAAGCTGGGCGCTCAGCTGCGTCACGTCCTCAAGCGGCGACGGCGATAGACCAAGACGGTACTTCTCACGCCACCCCCGAATACGATCCAGCGCGGTGACGGTCTCGTTGCTTTCGCTCATGTATTGACTCACTTCCCTACCGCTTTGCGGTATTCCGCATACCCCGGATTATGTGACAGGGCCGCGTCGATGTCTGCATTGCCCAAAGCTCCCAGCCATGCGTACAAATCGTCGTACAGCGACGGGTTCATGGCAAGGAACGGCAGCAGCTCCGGATGACGTGCCATCTCGAACTGCACGGTGAAATCGTCGGTGCGTTTGGCATCATCCGACGTCAGTCCGTCGACTTCAATGGTCCGTTCCTGCTTGGCAAGCTCTCCCTTGGCGACTCGATCGAACACCGATCCGGGTTCAAAAACCGGTTTGAATACACTGGTTTCGTCCGGTGTCGGCTCGCTCACAATCTGTGGCTGCTCCGTGTTATGCGGCCTGAAACGCTCGTCGTCGGCCCGTTGCGCCGCTTCTTCCGGTTGAATCGGATTGGTACCGGATTGTTCTGCAATTTCATTGCGCTGCTCGTGCGTTTTTTCCGCTTGTTGTTCAGGCATGTCGCTGCTATCCGGCAATGCCACGATAATCGGCTTGCTTGGTCTTGCGCTGAATAGTTTGCTCACGGGAATCGTGTCGTGTTCGACGTCGTTGCCTGCGATGGCTTGCGTCCGCGATTGGGATTCGGGCAGCATAGCCGGCTTTTCCTTTTCGGCGGCGTTCTTCTTGGCCCCTTCTTCCGCCGCCTGCTGTTCCGCCACGGCATCTGCCTCGGCTGCGGCGTCGGCGAAGAGGTCACGTGGCGCGTTATCCACGACGTCGTTATGCTGCACCAGCGAAACGGACGGGAGATCCCCATAATCCGGCTCGTTGGATCGAACTGGCGCGAAAGACTGACGTTCGGAGCGTTGCATGAGATTCACACGATTGGCGACGTTGCGCGCGTTGAACAATGCGGTCGGCTCTCCGGCACGCAGATTGAGAATGTCGTCGACCGACATATCGGCGGCGTCGGGCTCCTGCGACGCCTCATCGGACACTGCATAGGAGAACAGATTAGATACCGGAGCTGACGTGGTACTCTCGGATTCGGGCATGGCGCTCACGCTGTCACGTTCAAAAGTGACGCGTACGTCGCCGAATTGCAAGGTCATTGGCGTGGCTGGCAGTTTGAAATCCTCATCCGCGGGCAGACGCATCAATTGGCCGTTGTCGGCCACTACAAACGAACCATTGGTCGACTTGAGATCACGTACGGAAGCGTTGCCCTGCGCGTCGACCGAAACAATGGCATGCCGTTTCGACATGGATTTGTTCGTATCCATAATGTCAAGGCGCGCGAATCCGTCATCCGCCAGAGGACGTAACGGCTTGCGGCCGATTTCCACGCTTTCGCCGCTGCCCAGCTTCTTCAGTTCGGTTCCATCAACCTTGACGGTCCACTGCTGTGCCGTTCGTTGATCTTCGCTCACCGTTGTCGGCCTTCCTTTCACACATACCACTACTTGTCATTGTGTCATGCCTTGCCACGTATTTCAGGATTATGACGCGATTAATTGACAACTTTCGCCTAATTCCCCCATTGTATGGCACGATATGGAAGCATTCATGCCTAAATCGGATTTTATTGGATCGTCAGCGAAAGAAAACCCCGTAATATGCGGAAAACCCCGCCGCCTTGTGGCGAACGGGGTTTCCACTCAAGATTGTGATATGCGGCTTCAAGCCGCGCGAATCACTTGAGCTCGACGGTAGCGCCGGCTTCTTCGAGCTGGGACTTAGCCTTCTCAGCGTCTTCCTTCTTGGCCTTCTCCAGGACAGCCTTCGGAGCGCCGTCGACCAGAGCCTTGGCCTCAGCCAGACCCAGGGAGGTGATAGCGCGGACGGCCTTGATGACCTGGATCTTCTTGTCGCCAACGGCGGAGAGGATGACGTCGAACTCGTCCTTCTCTTCCTCAGCCGGAGCAGCAGCGCCCGGAGCGGCAACGGCGACAGCAGCCGGAGCGGCAGCCTCGACGTCGAACTTCTCTTCGAAAGCCTTGACGAACTCGGAGAGCTCAACCAGGGTCATCTCACCGAAAGCTTCGAGCAGCTCATCGTTGGTGTACTTAGCCATAATGGCTTCCTTTCATTCTTGGCGACGGTTTGATTGAAGAGGTGACCGTCACCTAAAACAATTATTTTTCTTTTATGGTCACTATCATTCACGCGGCTAACCGCAATGAAATCAGGCAGCCTTTTCCTGCTTCTCGCGGAGCGCATCGATCGTACGCACGGCCTTGGTCGGCAGAGCGTTGAACAGGTACGCGGCCTTGGACATCGTAGCCTTGATGTCGCCGGCGAACTCGGCGAGCAGCTGCGGGCGAGACTTGAGGTCTGCCAGCTTCTGGGCACCTTCAGCATCGTAGACGGTGCCATCAGCGAAGCCGCCCTTGATGATCAGTGCCTTATTGGTCTTGGCGAAGTCACGCAGGGTCTTCGCAGCTTCGATGAAGTCACCCTTCACGAAGGTCACAGCGGTCGGACCGGCGAGGATCTCATCGAGACCTTCGATGCCAGCTTCCTTGGCTGCGATGCGAATCAGCGTGTTCTTAGCCACAGTGTAGGAAGTATCGCGGCCTAGCTTTTCGCGCAGTTCAGAGATCTGCGGAACGGTAAGCCCGCGGTACTCGGTCAGGTAGATAGCGTCAGCTTCACGGAACTTATCCGTAAGCTGGGCGACCACCGCTTCCTTTTCGGGCCTCTTCATGGCGTTCCTTCCTTAGTCAACCATTGACTGTGAAGCAGGAACGTTTCGCCGGACAATAAAAAAGCCCTGCACGCAGGCAGAGCAACATTCGACCGCTAAGCGGAAAGCCCTTGGTGGGCGTATGTTCTTCAACCTGCGTTGGCTTGGCGAACCAAACTTCGTGAGCGCTTGCACGCTCCAACCAACGGTCTGTGGTTTACAGGTGAACAACTTACGGTCATGCTTGGACTTGCCGTCATCCGGGCGTGTCGCGCTTTACGAAATCTTCATGACTCACTCAAGTGTTACGGTTAAGCCTTGTTCGGAATCCCACGATTCCACAAGGCGAGTCGCAATTCTCGCCGAACGCGCCGCCCAATAGTCGGAACGTTCCTACCAACCAAGAGAAATAGAGATAGGGAAAAATGGAAAAGTTCTTCCATCTTAAGGAGAACGGCACCACCATGTCCACTGAGGTCATGGCCGGTCTGACCACGTTCTTCGCAATGTCGTACATCATCATCGTCAACCCACAGATACTGTCGCAAACGGGAATGCCGTGGGGCGGCGTGTTCCTTGCAACCATCATCGCAGCCATCGCGGGCACGCTCGTCATGGGCTTGTTCGCCAACGTTCCGTATGCTCAGGCCGCCGGCATGGGCCTCAACGCGTTCTTCACCTACACCGTCTGCTTCGGCCTCGGCTTCACCTGGCAGCAGACCCTGTGCATGGTGTTCCTGTGTGGCCTGATCAACATTCTCATCACCGTCACCAAGATTCGTAAGATCATCATCCAAGCCATTCCGGAAGTGCTGCAGAACGCCATCGGCGGCGGCATCGGCCTGTTCGTGGCCTACGTCGGCTTCCTGAACGTCGGCTTCTTCACCTTCACCACCAAGGCCGACGCCAAGAACGGCGACACCGTGCAGGCCACCCCAGGTCTGGCCGTCATGAATAATCCGACCATCTGGCTGTTCATCATCGGCCTGTTCCTCGCCATCATCCTCACCGTGCTCAAGGTGCGCGGCGGCATGCTGATCGCCATCGCGGTCACCGCCATCGCCGGCATTCCGATGGGTCAGACCACCATGGCCAACTCCATCTCCATCGGCGACACTTTCGCCCAGCTGCCGCAGACCTTTGGCGCTATCTTCAGCGCTGAAGGCTTCCCATCGCTGTTCTCCGACATGTCGAAGCTGCCGATCATTCTGCTGACGATCTTCGCATTCTCCATGTCCGACACCTTCGACACCATCGGCACGTTCATCGGCACCGGCCGCCGCACCGGCATCTTCTCCGCGGAAGACGAGGAAGCCCTCGAAAACGGTTCCGGCTTCTCCTCCAAGATGGACAAGGCCCTGTTCGCCGATTCGATCGCAACTTCCATCGGCGCCATCTGCGGCACCTCCAACACCACCACGTATGTGGAATCCTCCGCAGGTATCGCCGCTGGCGGCCGCACCGGCCTGACCTCCGTGGTCGTGGCCATCTGCTTCGCCCTGTCCGCCTTCCTCTCCCCGGTCATCTCCGCCATTCCGTCCGCCGCGACCGCAGGCGTGCTCGTGGTGGTGGGCTGCATGATGGCGTCCTCGCTGAAGGAAATCGACTGGGGCGATATCTCCGAGGCCGTGCCGGCGTTCTTCGCTTCCGTATTCATGGCGTTCAGCTACTCCATCTCCTACGGCATCGCCGGCGGCTTCATCACCTACTGCCTGATCAAGACCTGCAAGGGCAAGGCCAAGGAAGTACATCCGGTGATCTGGGTTGTGTCGCTGCTGTTCATTCTGGACTTCATCATCACCGCGATCCTGTAGTTCTGAACGTCAGGTTCAACCTGACCACCAGCCGAAATTACTGGTTCAGTAAATAAATTTAAATTCGGCTAATGAAATAGGGGCGATTCCGCTCTCACTGCGGAGTCGCCCCTATTGTTGTATCGTTTGTTTGTTGTATTACTTTTTATTGAACTGACTTACGCGATGACTTGCGAAAAGGCGTCAACCAAGCCTTCCATCCAGGCCGTCAGGGAATCGTATCGCTCCGGCATCTGTTCGGTCAGTTCAACCATGGGCACGCTTGCAGATTTCGCGGCATCCGTGATTTTGCTCGTCAGCTCGCTTTCCTCCTGCGTATTGACGATCAACAGTTTGATTTCACCTGATTTCAATGCGTCGGCGAACTGCCTGATATCCGTTGGCGTCGGCTCGCTTTCGTTCGCTGTGGCTCGCGCGTACCCGCTTGGCGTTGCGTCGGTCAAACCCATGTCTTCCGCCAGATAGCTTGCCACGGATTCCGTTGCCGCGTACGCCAATCCATCCGATTTCTGTTTCACTTCGGCGATTTTGCTTTCGACGTTGTTTTCTTCAGATTTCCACTGATCGTGCAGCTTGTCGAAATCACTCTTTTTCGCGGCGTCGGCCTGTTCGTACGCTTCGGTGATCGCCTGTGCCACTGCCTTGCGCACATCGGCGGAGAACCAGACATGCGGATTCTCGCCGTCATTCACCCCGCCGACTGCAGCGGCATTGACGATGGTTGCGTCGGCGGATTGCGCCGCTTTGACCGCCCATGCGTCGTAGCCGGCTCCATTGACGATGATGACTCGCGCTTTCTGCAGTTTGGCGATATCCGACGTCGTCGGCTCGTAATCATGCGCATCCACATTGGTGGAATTGATGATGCTGGTTACGTTGACGTTGCCACCGCCCAAGGTTTTCGCCACGGTACCCCACTGATTCACGGAAGCGACCACTTCGATGGTTCTGCTTTTTTCGGACGACGATCGGCCGCTTCCACACGCAGCAACCGACGCAAGCATTCCTACAGAAGCAAGTGCGGCAATCGCAATTCTCGCAATACGGTACATGATAGATCCTCTCTAACGTGATATAACGCCATCATAACCTAATTGAGAATCATTATCAATAGAGCGTGTCGCGATCAGATATCACATACAAAAACTCCCGCTCAGGGGAACGGCCGTCACGAATGGGATCGAAATGGTTAGCGAAGCAACCACTTTCGACCGCACATTCGTGCGACAATCCCCGCAAGCGGGAGTAAGAGATGATTTGCCGATCAGCCGCGTGCAATTACGGAGCTTCGCAAAGCGAAGCACAATTTGCTGGCTCGCTAAAGCTCGCTTGCGTTGACCACTGGGTCAACGCTACGCTTTGGCGGATCGGCTTTGCCGATCAGCCAAAGCGTCCCGATACGTAGCGCTCGGCTTCTTCGTTCTGGGGGTTGTTGAACATGGTGGTCGTGTCGGTGAAGTACTCGAGGTGACCCGGCTGGCCGACTGCCTTCAGGTTGAAAAAGGCGGTGTAGTCGGCGATACGGGCGGCCTGCTGCATGTTGTGCGTCACGATCACGATGGTGTAGTCGTTCTTGAGCTCGTTGATCAGATCCTCGACAGCCAGCGTCGAAATCGGGTCAAGAGCGGAGCACGGCTCGTCCATCAGCAGCACCTGCGGGTGCACGGCCACAGCGCGGGCGATGCACAGACGCTGCTGCTGACCGCCGGAAAGGCCGATGCCAGGATTGTCAAGACGATCCTTGACTTCGTTCCACAGGTTGGCGCCACGCAGAGCCCATTCGACCAGATCGTCCGCATCGGACTTCGAGATCTTGCGGTTGTTGAGCCTCACGCCAGCGAGCACATTCTCGCGGATGGACATGGTCGGGAACGGGTTCGCACGCTGGAACACCATGCCGACATCGCGACGCACGGCAACCGGGTCGATGTCCTTGTCGTACAGGTTCTTGCCTTCCAGCAACACCTCGCCTTCGCAGTGGGCGCCCGGAATGATCTCGTGCATGCGGTCGAGCGTGCGCAGCACCGTGGACTTGCCACAGCCGGAAGGTCCGATGAAAGCGGTGACCTTGTTGGCTTCGATGTTGATGTTCACATCTTCAACGGCCAGGAAGTCGCCGTAGTAGATGTTCAGATGATTGACATCAATACGTTGTCCCATTTTGGTTCCTTATATGTTGTTTCTGTATGTAAGACTACCGCTCATCGTTCCGACTTGACGGCGAAGACCTTCGCCACGAGTCGACCGATAAGGTTGAGGATAAGCACGATGAGGATCAGCACGAGAGCCGCGGCCCATGCGCGTTCCATCGGGATGGTGGTCACGCAGGAAGCGTCGGCGGAAGCCGGGCAATTCGCGTTGAGCTTGGAGTACTCCTGGTAGACGTACACCGGAAGGGTGGTCATCTGGCCGGAGAAGAGGTTGACGTTCGTGGAGGCGATGTAGCCTGCGGTCATCAGCAACGGAGCGGTCTCACCAATCACACGGGCGACGGCGAGAATCGCACCGGAAACAATGCCCGGCAAAGCGGTACGCAACACAATCTTCGTAATCGTGCGCTGCTTGGTAACGCCCAAAGCATACGACGCTTCACGCAAATCGTGAGGCACGATCTTCAACATTTCTTCAGAGGACTTGACCACGGTCGGCAGCATCAGCAGCGACAGTGCCACGGAACCTTCGAAACCGTTGATGGCGCCAGGTCCAATCAGAATCGTGAACATCGAGAATGCGAACAAACCTGCGACGATGGACGGAATACCGCTCATCACGTCGACCAGCAGGGTGATGACGCGAGCCAGCTTGCCACGGTTGGAATATTCCACCAAGTACACGGCGCACATCAGACCGATCGGAATGGAGATGATCATGGCGCCGAACGTGATTTCCAGCGTACCGATGATGGCGTGCTGAATGCCGCCGTAACCACCGGACGGCGTAGGATTGCCGCCGACCACACCGGTCATGTTATAGCTCAGGAAGTTGAGGTTCAGCCTCTTGACACCGTTGACGATGGTGGTGAGCAGCACCGAGAACAGCGGAATCAGCGCCACAATGAACGCAAGAGCGATCAGCACGCGCATCGCAAGATCCTTGCGCTTACGTGCAGCGGTAAAGGAACGAGTCGGCTTGAACTTGTCGAAATCGATGACGGGGGCACCGTCCATCGGAGAAGCGTTGTTATTCACTGCGGTCATCACGCACTCGCTTTCTCGGTAAGCTTACGGGCGATGAAATTCACCACGAAAGTAATGAGGAACAGCACCAGGCCGGTGCCGATCAGCACGGACACGCCGAGATTGTTGGCTTCCGGATACTGTGCGGCGATGTTGGCTGCGATCGTCTGGTTCTGCGAAGCCTGCAGCAGCTTGATGGAGTAGTTGAGACCTGGAGACAGGATCATGAGCACGGCCATGGTTTCGCCAAGCGCACGACCCAAGCCAAGCATGGAAGCGGACACCACACCGGACTTGCCGAACGGCAGCACCGCAAGCTTGACCATTTCCCACTTGGTGGCGCCAAGAGCAAGCGCGGCCTCTTCCTGAAGGCGCGGGGTCTGCAGGAAGATATCGCGAGACATGGAGGTGATGATCGGCAGGATCATGACTGCCAGCACCACGGCCACGGTGGCGACGGTACGGGAAGGATTGGCGGCAGGACCTGCGAACAGCGGAATCCAGCCAAGATACTTGGCCACCCAATTCCAGAACGGGTAGATGGCGGGCACCAGCACCAGACCACCCCACAGACCGTAGATAACGGACGGGATTGCGGCGAGCAGATCGACCACATAGCTCAAGGCGGTGGCGAGCTTCTTCGGCGCATAGTGCGAGATGAACAATGCGATGCCGACCGACACGAAGAAGGAAATCAACAGTGCCAGCGCGGAGATCAACACAGTACCGAACAGCAGCGGTCCGACATAGCCCCAGAAGCTGGAGGCCTTGCCGCCGGTGAAGTTGCTGATGGTGTCGCTGTTGGCCTGCTGATCGCCGCCGATCAACGGCCATGCGCGGAACAGCAGGAACAGCGCGACGGCGGCGAGCACTACGAGGATCAGGATGCCGCAGGCGTAGGCCACGCCCTTGAACACCTTGTCCGCGTTTTTGCCGCTCACCGGCTGCTGTGCCGTTTTGCTTTGCGAACTCACGGGTTCTCCTTAACTTGCGATTGTTTGAAACAGATCTGCGATTACTTGCGATGACTGCGTTTTTTGTTTTACCTGCAGGTACCGTTTCAGGCCGCACCCGCTTTCATGTTGCGGCTGCGGCCTGAAACAGACGGTCAGTTGCCGTTCACCGAGAGCCTATCGCTTACTGTATCAAAGCTCACTTGGTTTCGATGGCGTCGATGGACTTGAGGACCTTCTGGCGCATGGTGTCGGACAGCGGAGCGGAGCCTGCTGCGGAGGCAGCGGTCTGCTGACCTTCGTCGCTGACCACGTAGGTGAGCCAGGACTTGACGAACTTGGCGGTGTCGGCATCCTTGTATGCCGGGCAGGCGATGTCGTAGGAGACAAGCACGATCGGGTAGGCGCCAGGCTCGGTGGTGTTGTGGTCGAGCTTGACGACCACGCGGTTGTCGCCGGTGGCGGATTCGTCGAGCGGGGAGGCATCCACAACCTTGGCAGCGGCTTCAGCGGAGAACGGCACGTAATCGTCGCCGACCTTCACCGCAACGGTGCCGAGCTCGCCAGCCTGGGAGGCATCGGCGTAGCCGATGGTGCCGTCAGCCTGCTGAACGGTGGAGATCACGCCGGAAGTGCCCTTGGCGCCCTGGCCAACCTCGTTCGGCCAGTTCTCGCCGAGCTCGTAGCTCCAAGCGTCGCCAGCGGCATCCTTGACGTAGCTCAGGAAGTTCTTGGTGGTGCCGGACTTGTCGGAGCGGTGCACCACGGTGATGTCGAGATCAGGCAGGTCGACCTTCGGGTTCTGCTGCTTGATGGCGTCATCGTTCCACTTGGTGATCTTGCCGTCGAAGATCTTGGCGATGGTGTCGGCGTCCATGTTCAGGGTCTTGCCCTTGCCGGAGATGCCGTTGAGGTTGAAGACCACGGCGATCGGGGAGACGTAGACCGGGATGTCGAAGGCGTTGCCGGAAGCGCACACGCTCTTGGACTGCTCGACCTCGTCATTGGACAGGGCGGCATCGGAGCCGGCCCATGCGGTGGCGCCGGTCAGGAAGGTGGAAACGCCAGCGCCGGAACCAGACGGGTTGTAGGCGACCTTGGCATCCGTTGGTGCCCTGGAAGCCGGCGATCCAGGCTTCCACAGCAGCCTGCTGGGAGGAAGCGCCAGCGCCGGAGAAGTTGCCGGACACGGCTTCGGTGGTCTTGGTGTCGGTGCTAGCCGAAGAATCAGTGTTGGAAGCGGTGTTGTCGCCGCAAGCCGCGACAGAAGCCAGCATCACAATGCCGGACACAGCTGCAATGGAGCGTACGAGAATGGAATTACGCATTATTCTTTTCCCTCTGTCAACATTCTGATGGCGTATGTTTCTGACATTTCATATGCTGTTGTCGCCATCGTTCTTCATGACACTGTCAAGCCTATTGGTGGTTTGGGTCCCGCAAAACCAAAATCGGTGAACGGAAGATGAACACTCTACGACACTTCGGACGTTTTCGTCATTTCCATTCACCGATCTTCGGCGACTACCGTGACACCACGGTCTTACATTCAGTTATCAATCAATAATCGATTATTCGGCAACTTACGATGATTACTGGAATCGCAGGGTTTTATCTTATATATTTCCATCTATCGCGATATTTCCGCTTTATTCCGCAGGAACGTCAATTTTGTAGCCCAAACCGCGCACGGTGGTCAGATATTTCGGATGCGCCGGATCCTCCTCGATTTTGGAGCGGACGCGCTTGACGTGCACATCCAACGTTTTGGTGTCGCCAACGTAATCGGACCCCCAAATGCGGTCGATCAGCTGGTGGCGGGTCATCACACGTCCCTTGTTCTGCATGAGATATTCGAGAAGCTCGAATTCCTTCAGCGGGAAGAACACGTTCTCTCCGCGCACCATCACCTCATGCTGGCCGATCTTCATGGAAATGTCGCCGCAGGTCAGCGGAATATCGTCATCGAAGGATTCCGTCGCGTCGGCCACCATCTGGTTGCGTCGCAGCACCGCACGCACCCGCGCCAGCAGCTCGCGGAACGAGTACGGCTTGGTGATGTAGTCGTCCGCGCCGATTTCCAAACCGACCACCTTGTCGATTTCCGCGCTTTTCGCGGTGAGCATGATGATCGGTACACGGCTTTGCTCACGAATTCTGCGACATAGCGCGGTGCCGTCAAGCCCTGGCAGCATAAGATCGAGCAACACCAAATCGATGCCGCCTTTGGTGAACAGTTCCAGCCCTTCCTCGCCGGTGGCCGCGGCGGACACGTCGTAGCCTTCGCGGGTGAGCTGGTAGACCAGCGGCTCTCGATACGATTCCTCGTCCTCGACGATCAGAATACGTGTCATCAGTGCTTCTCCTCTGTGCTCTTGTTGATTGGAACGTTGCTTGTTATTTGCTGTATTCGGTTTAGCTCAGATTATTCGGATTGCTCGGATTGCGTAGTTTCGATGCGTTCGGTTTCGCCAGTCACTTCCATGCGATCCGCTTCCGCAGTTTGTACGTTTCCCGCAGTCTCTGCAGTTTCCGCTGTTTCCACCGCTTGTGCCTGAGGCAGGGTGATGGTGAAGGTCGACCCCTCCCCCTCACGCGACCACACGGCGATAGTGCCTCCGCAATCCTGCACGCAATGTTTGGTGATGGACAAACCCAATCCTGTACCCCCTGTTTCGCGGGAACGTGCGGGATCGACACGGTAGAATCGCTCGAAAATACGATCCAGCGAGGATTCCGGAATGCCAATGCCCTGATCGACGACACGAATCGCAACCTCGTCATCGCCACTGCCGATGCCGACTGCGACGGTGGTGTGTTCCGGAGAATAGTTGATGGCGTTTTCCACCAGATTCTTCACCGCCGTTTTGATGGTTTCATGATCGGCGTTGATGAACAGATCATCCTCATCGACAGCGTTTACGGCACCCTCGACGTGCACCAGCTTCTGCTTGCCATTCAGCGAAAGCACCAGATTGATATGCTTCGATTCGGCCTTCACTTGGTTTTCGACGATCGCCTCGCGTACCAACGCAAGCACGGAAAGCCGTTCCGCGTTCAGCACCGCAGCCGTGCTTTGCGCCTTCTGCAAGTCGATCAAGCGATGCACCAATTCCGTCAATCGTTCGGATTCCTTGGAAATGCGGCCCGCAAAATACTTCACCATGCCGGGATCGTCCGCAGCGTCGCCGATCGTTTCGGCAAGCAGGGAAATCGCACCGGCAGGAGTCTTCAATTCGTGCGAAACGTTCGTCACAAAATCGCGTCGCATAATCTCAAAACGACGCTGCTCGCTCATATCCGAAATGAAAATCGCAAAAAGATCATCGGAGATCTGGCCGACCCGCACATGCAGATACAGCGTGTCGGAAGGACGGAACTTACCTGCCTCAATGCCTTTGCCGTCAGTGTTTTTCGCGGCCGCACGGGCGGCTCGATCCAGCGGAATCGACAATTCGCGTTCGCGCACCACGCTGTCGGTCGACACCAATCGCAGAATATCGCGGATTTCGGCAAGCGTCATCGCACTGTCCTCAACAATGCCGAAACGTTGCGCGCCCGGGGAAACGTATGTGACCGACGCCAGTGAATCGACGACGATCAACGCCTCCGGCATGACGGCGATCAGCTGGCGTTCCGTGGACTGCACGGGCACGCGCGGCCCGAACAGCGACATGTTCTTCTGCGCGCCGAACAGGCTTGGATCGTTCGGGTCGATCTCATCCTCCCCCAATTGCACGCCACGGGCACGCCCCAGCAAAAAGGCGACCACAGCGACGGCAACAACCACAATCGCCATCACCACGTGCTCCAGCGTCATACGTTAACCTTCCGATAATCCGTCATTCTTCTTCAACAGTAGCGGTTCCGGAAAGCAATTTCCGTGCGCGATTCCCTCACGCCATCGGAAGTTTCCCCGCAGTTCACTTTCGTGAGATTCGCCATACCGAAATATGAGACGCCCGTCCAGCAACCGATGCGTTGGACGGGCCGTCTTTCATGCGCTTACATGCGCTTGACGATGTTCACCGCGATTTTCGCCGCGGTGTCGGCATATTCGGAAATGTCGAATTCCTTGAATTCCACGTAATCCGTGTCGGCATTGTCGCTCAACGCGCGAATGACCAGCACGGGCAGGCCGTTGCGTGCCGCGATATGCGCCACCGCGGCGCCTTCCATTTCGACCGCGTCCGCGCCGGTTTCGCGAATCACCTGCTCCACTTTCTTCGGATCGTCCACGAAATAGTTGCCCGTGGCGATGATGCCGGTAATGTGATGCACGCTCAGATCGGTCAACACCTTATCAGCGACTTCGATCAGACGGTCGTCGGAGTGGAATTCCTCCACCGGCTGGTCCGCAGTGCCTGGCTTCCACTGGCCGACGAGACGCATGTCGGTGTCGAGGTAGCGCAACGTGCCGCCAAGCACCACGTCGTTGATGTGCAGATGCGTGTTGAGATTGCCTGCGATGCCGGAGAAGATCACGGCGTCAGGCTGGTCCGCGTCGATGAGATGCTGCGTGGTGGCGGCGATATTGACGGTGCCCATGCCGCCGACCGTTGCCGCAACGTTGACGCGAGTGCCCTTGTTGGTTTCGATGGCGCCTCGCGTCACGCTGACGCCGGCTTCCTCCGTTACGGTGATGTCGCTCAATGCGGATGCGATATTGGCGACTTCCTCGTCCATGGCGCCGATGATGGCGATTGTGCTCATGCGTTCGCTCCTTTCGATTGCTTCACGCTTTTCGCTCGGTTTCGCTTATTTTCGCTTCGCTCACTTCCAGCGGCGCTTGCCCACGGCTTGCGCAAGTTCGCGCAGCAACGCTTCCGTAATCTGCCAGCTCAAGCATTTGTCGGTGATGGATTGACCGTACGTGAGTTCGGCGAGCGGTGCCGGTTTTTGACTGCCACCCTCGATGAAGCTTTCCATCATGATGCCGGTGATGCCTTCCTCACCTTCGGCGATACGGCTTGCGATATTGCGTACCACGTCGACTTGGCGATGTTCGTCTTTGCCGGAATTGCCGTGCGAACAGTCAACGATCAGACCGTGTGCCGCCGCGGATTCGACCGGCATTTCCTCACGGATCAGCTTCATGGCATTCGCCACGGATTCGGCGTCATAGTTCGGGCCGCTGCTCGAACCACGCAATACCACATGGCAGTCGGGATTGCCGAGCGTTTTGACTACGGCCGCACGACCCATATGGTCGATGCCGAAGAACGTATGCTGCTGTGCCGACGCAAAACACGAGTCGGTCGGCGCTTTGATGGAACCGTCGGTAGCGTTTTTGAAGCCGATCGGCATCGACATGCCCGAAGCGAGCTGGCGGTGCACCTGGCTTTCCGTATTGCGAGCGCCGATCGCACCCCAGCTGACCGCGTCGGAAATGTATTGCGGCTGGTTGGTTCCAGGAATTCCGTGGCGGTGGCCAAACCTGCGTCCAATACGCCAAGCAGTGTACGACGGGCCAAAAGCAGGCCTTTTTTGATATTGCAGCTGCCGTCGATGTCGGGATCGTTGATCAAGCCTTTCCAACCGACCGTCGTACGCGGTTTTTCGAAATACACGCGCATCACAATCAGCAATTCTCCGCCCAGCTCGTCTTTCAACGCAGCCAAGCGACGGGCGTAATCGAGTGCGGCAGCCGGATCATGCACGGAACACGGACCGACGATCACCAGCAATCGATCGTCCTGGCCGTACAGGCAGGCACGAATCTCATCGCGTGAATAGGCGACGATCTCTTGCGCCTGATCGCTGAGCGGCAGGTCCCCCAACACCTGCGCCGGCGTGGGAAGCACCTCGAATTCAAGCACCCTGCGGTTCACGATGCGGCTGATGCCGACCTGATCTTCCCAGCGTGGCACATCCGTAGCCACCAGCGGATTCTTTCCCTCATCCATGGCCTCGCGGATGGCGCGAAGCTCTTCAGGCGTGTTCAGCTGCTGCTGCATTTCACTGCTCTCCTTGACAATCACCTATCTCCCCAAGAATATCAATCAAATGGCAGTCGCTATGCAAAAACCGTGCGATTACGCAGTTACGCGTATTCCGCACGGTTAGTTATTTGCGATTATTTGCGCTTATTTGGCGAGTGCGCGACGGCTTTCGACCGCATCGGCAAGCGTGTGCAGCAACTGTTCGGTACGTTCCCACGGCACGCAGCGTCGGTGATGGATTTGCCGTACTCGAGCTGGTCGAGCGGAGCGGGCTTCTGATTGCCGGCTTTCAGGAAGCTTTCCATCATGATGCCGCTGATGCCCGACTCTCCCGTTGCGATGCGGGAGGCGATGTTTTCGATCACTTCGGCTTCGCGCACTTCGTCCTTGCCGCAGTTGCCGTGCGCCGCGTCGATGACAAGACCGTGTTCGCTCGGGCCGGACGCCTTGGAAACCTTCAGATCGGCCAACGCCTTCGCCACGGATTCGGTATCGTAGTTCGGGCCGTGCGAGGAGCCGCGCAACACCAGATGGCAATCGGGATTGCCCTTGGTTTCGGCGGAAATCACACGACCGTCAAGATTGATGGACAGGAAATGATGCTCGAAGGCGGCCGCGAAGCAGGAATCCGCTGCCGGCTTGATCGAACCGTCGGTGGCGTTCTTGAAGCCGATTGGCATCGACATGCCCGACGCGAGCTCGCGATGCACCTGGCTTTCGGTGTTGCGAGCGCCGATCGCACCCCAGCTAATCAGGTCGCAGATGTACTGCGGGGTGATCGGATCCAGCCATTCCGTGGCTGCCGGGAGTCCAACGCTCAGCACGTCGGTCAGCACCTTGCGTGCGAGCCACATGCCCTTGCGAATATTGAACTGGCCGTCGAGATCGGGATCGTTGATCAGACCCTTCCAACCGATGGTGGTGCGCGGCTTCTCGAAATACACGCGCATCACAATGACCAGTTGGTCTTCCAGTTCTTTTTTGACCGCGGCGAGTTTTGCCGCGTATTCGTGCGCCGCTTTCGGATCATGAATCGAGCATGGGCCGACGATGGCAAGCAGACGATCGTCTTTGCCGTTGAGCACATCGCGGATTTCCTGACGGGACTTCAACACCAGATCGCTCATCTCATCGGTGAGTGGAATTTCCTTCAGAAAATATCGGGGAGCCGGAATCGGGTCTAGCTGTCGAATATTGATATCCACGGTCTCCGGAAACACGGCGTTATCCAACAACTGCGCATCCTTCGAACTATCTGGACCGCGAAGACCTGACATCTCTTCTGCTCCTCCTTATACCTGCATACCTGCTTCATGCATACTGTGCATGGATGATAATCACCGAAGTTACCTTAACGGATAAAAGTGGAATAACACGAATGCCGACTGCATGCTGGACTTTTTGCGAAGTCCCATGCAGTCGGCATTCGTCAATCGGTTTGTCGGTTTACGTATCAGTCAGCCAGAGCGCCCATCGGATCCCATGCGGGGAGCATGGTGCTGGCTCGTCAAGAGCGGCCTGATATTCGGCAGGGAGCAGCGCCTTCGGCACGGCGACCTCGTACACGTATTCGGTGAACCAGTCGTCGCTCATAGTGAAGTAGCCCTTGTCTGCGATCTTGTCGCCCCAAGAGTTCTCCACACGCCAACGACGGGTGGTCGTGCCGTCTTCGGCCACGTCCACGCCGACGAACGCCATAGCGTGGTTCATCGCGGAATCGGCGAAACGCACGCGATCTTCCTTGTTCAGATCGAAGTCGACGCCATACACCTTGCCGTATTCAAACAGATCAGTAGCCCAAGCGCCGTTTTCACGATCCATCATCGGGTGGCAGTCAGCACCGAACCATACTGGAATGCCCTGCTCTTCGAGAATCTGACGCACGCAATCCTTCATGAACTGGTTCGGCACGTTCAGGTATTCGGTCGGGTCTCCCCCGGCCACATTACCCAAGTGCTCGATACCGATCTTCTTGCCCTTCGCATGCTCCTGACGAGGATCGTCGACCAGGCACACGTAGCTTTCCAAATCAGCGGAACCGACGTACTTCTGCCAGAATTCCACAGGCGTGATCTCACCATCGCGATGGAACTCGCCGTCCTTGTCGGTCCACTCCCAGTCGAAGCTCTTCGGCGGCTCGCCCAAGTGAATCGTCAGAATACGGTGTCCGGCGGCGGTCGCTTCGGCGATTACCGATCGATCGAAGCCGGATCAGCATACATGTGCGCGACGGCCGTATGCAGCAGGCGACGCAATTGCACGTTCATTTCGCCGGTGTTCTTGGAGGATTCGGTTTCCGGGAACAGATCCTTCGGAACGGCACCGTACTTCTTGTACACGTTCATGGCCATGGTCCACTGGCCGCCGTCGCCCATCACGTCGGCGAGCAGATGCTGGATCAGGCGGGAGTCGGACGGCTCGCCGGCCTTCACCAGTTCGGCCACGTCCTGCAGGAAGTAGTTGACGCGCTCGAGCTTGTCGTAGTACATGGCATAGTTCTGGGAGAACTCGAATTCCTTCAGCCCCATGTTCTTCTTGGCCACGAAACGAGCCACGTTCAGCGAGCTGAACAGCCAGCAACGGCCGGAACGATCCTGATGGGTGGCGGTGCATTGTCGACAATGGTGGAGAATCGGCGCTGCATCAGGCGGGCGCGGTCATAGTTGCGTGCCACCTTGTTGATGCCAGCCGCGGTGACCGCGTTCATGGCCATACGGTTGTGGTCGCTGGCTTCGAAATCCTCAACCAGCGTTGCCAATGCATCAGCGCTCAACGGCGTGATGTCAGTCATTGTTCTGTTCCTCCTGTGCTTCCTCGCCCTGGTCAGACTGCTCGTCTTCGGACGGTTCTTCAAAATCGTCATTATTCTGCTGTTCGTCGGAGACAACATCCTCGTCGAAGGTCACTTCCGGTTCACCCGCAACGGTTTCGCCACTCTCGTCGTGCGATTCCGCCGGAGTTTCAGCTTCAGCTGCGGAATCATGCTGTTCGCCGTCGATGGAATTGACCACGGACAGGCCGTTCGCGCCGAAACCGGAGAACGCGTTGGCAAACATGCACGCAGTTCACTGACACGCTGCGTGATCTGCGCCTCACGGGTCTGCAGGTCGGCGATGCGCTGCTGCACACCTTCAAGCTCGCTCTTGGCTGCCTCACGACGCTCGTTGATCTGCTCGTCGGCCTCTTCGGTGGCCTGCTTGAGAATGCTGGCAGCCTGCTTGTCGGCTGCCTCACGCTTGTCGGAAGCGTATGCCTCGGCCTCATCGCGCGTATGCTGCGCTTCTGAAATCAGCTCGTCGGACTGCTTCTTGGCGATTTCACGGCGTTCGTTCAGGTCGGCGAGCAGCTCGTTGACCTTCTTCGTAGCCTCATCCTGCTGGGCGGAAATGTCGGCGCGGATCTGCTCCACCTCGGCATTGACCTGGCTGATGGTCTTGGTGCGATGCACTTCGGCCTCGTCGGTGATCTCCTGTGCCTTGGCTTTGGCGGTATCCGTGATTTCCGAGGCACGGCGCTGCGCGTCCGTCATCATCTTGGACACCTGCTCACGCACGTCGGCCAGCTTCTTGTTGGCTTCGGCCAACGCGGATTCGATCTGGTCGTTGGTCTCGCTTTTCATGCGGTTGATCTCGTCATTGGCGTTCTTGCGCTGCGCCGCGATCTGCTCGGTGGCTTCGGCGCGCAGATCGGAGAGCTCACGCTCCTGCGTGGCGCGCTCCGATGCGAGACGCTTGTCGTGCTCCTCACGGGAGTTCGTCAATTCCAGATCGACGGTCTGGCGTTGCGCTACCACGGCCTTCTGTGCTTCGCCACGCAGCTGGTCCGCTTCGCGCTGGGCGTTGGACTTCAACGTGTCGGCATCATTATTGGCCTTCGATAGCACCGCTTCGGCCTTGGCGTTGGCCTCGTCGAGAATGCGCTTGGCGTCGAGCTTGGCGTTGTTCAGCAGGGTTTCGGCCTGAAGCTGCACCGTGGCGCGTGCCGCGGAAGCGTCTTTCTTGGCACGGTCGAGCAGCTCGGCGCTGGTCTGTTCCGCGCTGGCGAGCATCTGCTGCGCGTTGGCGCCCAGAGATGCGAACGAATTCGGGTTGGCCTTCTTGTTTTTCTCTTCCTGCAGCTGTGCCTGCAGTTCAAGGATGGTCTGATCGTCGGCCTTGACCTGCTCACGCAGACGGTCCACCGTCTCCTGAGCCGAAGCGAACGCCTCATCGACCCTTTCCTTGTCGTACCCCCTCAACACGATTGGGAACTGCTCAACCATGGTATTCCTTTCACGAATTCCCTTCCATCGCGCATCTTGCCCGCGCCTATCCGTTTTGAACTTTAGCGCAGAACAAACGTTCGGCACACGGCAGTCGCATAATTCTCACAGAGAGCACAGAAATCGTTCGAGGAAACGCCGACGCCGTTCAGCCGAGCAGAATCTCACTTGAGGATGGCTGCAGATAATAACGCACCGATTCGCGGATCACATCGTTACCTGCGGCGATTTGCTGCGCGATTGACAGTCCATGTTGCGGATGTGGCTGCTCGTTGACGATCGGCAGGCTTACGAAACCCGACAGAATGCGCTTTTCCTGCGCTGCAGACCAGTCGAGCAAATGGTAGAACAGCGAATTGCAGACGAACGTGCCCGCATCCGAACTCAACGCGGCGGGAATCTCATGTTTGGCGAAATCGCGCAGAATCGAACGCAACGGCAGACGCGTCCAATATGCCGCAGGCCCTTCCGGATTGATCGGACGGCGAGGCGGAATCACATTGTCGGCGTCAGGCTTGGCCGCGTCCATCAGATTCGTGGCGCATCGCTCCAACAGCACGCCGCGGGCCGAACGCTTCAAACCGGTGGCGATGACAATATCGGGATTCGCCTGTTCGATGGCGTTCAGCAACATGGGCCAGGCATTGGCGAAACTGACCGGAAGCGTCACCGTCGTCACGCTCATGGAAACATCCTGCAGAAGATCGTCGGACAGCGCCACGGATTGAGATGGATCATTCCAATATTCGGCGAGCGCCACGGGAACAAGTACGGCCGGATTCACGTCGATGCGTCGTACGGGGTGAAACCTGAGATGACGATGTTGATCTGCTGCATGTGTTCCAGTGTACGTGGTTGAAAGGTGGGTTCGTTTACGATCAGTGCTTATGCATTTGCGAGAATGCTTCGGCGAACACCGCGTGCATGCGCGCTTTCGCTTCTTGTTTGGCGTGTTCCGGGTCGAGGCTGCGCGCGATGTTCTCGGCGATCGGCATGTCGGCCTGTGTGGTGATTTTGAGATTCGTTTCGGATCCGGCGACGATGGCGACCGGCTCGTTCGGCAGATAGTCCACCACCACGCGGGTGTCGTCGGTTGGGTGGAAGTCGGGATCGGCGGTGGCGAGCTCGTAGGCTTTGGTGATGGTACCGAAACGGAAGGCCTGCGGGGTTTGCGCGCGGAATGCGTTCGTACGATCAGGCACGGAGCGCACCACCTTGCGCTCTCCAAGATCTTCGGTCAGTAGAATCGTGTCGGTGGACGCGTATGCCACGGTCGCCGCGTTGAACTGGTCGAGGCTGTCGATGCAGTCGTCGATGGATTGCTGTTCGACGAACGGTCGCACGGAATCGTGGATGAGGATTTTCGCGCCATCGGGAATGCCTGCCTGCTTGAGCAGATCAAGCGCGGAGCGGGTGCTGTCCACACGCTCGGAGCCACCCGGAATCACGGCACGCACCTTGGTATAACCGGCTTCGTCGATGAGCATGTTCACCATATTGCTGACACGCTCGTTGACCACGACGATGATGTCGCTCACGCGATCGTTGCGTTCGAACGCCTCGATGCTCCAGCAGACGATTGGCTTATCCCCCACCGAAACCAACTGCTTGGGATTGGTCTCATCGAATCGCGTGCCGAAACCGGCCGCCAACACCACGGCCACAACCGGCATCTTCTGTTCCTGCATCTGCTCTCTCTCACTCATACGTTCCACCGTAAACCCCCGAATCGGTTTGCAGCGCGTTTTGCCTTACGTTCTGCACGCAATCCGCAATAGCGCGCCGCTCTCCCACTATTCGCGCACGATCAGCGCAAGCATACGACCTTCGTGCGCTTTGCCTGCGATGGTGGCACGGCGATGCGAGAACCAGAGCGGATTTTCCAGCGTGCACAGGCTACGGCGGATTTTCTTGAAACGTTCCGCGAGCTGCGGTTCGCCTTCGCCATCGGCCTGGCAGATTTCCGCCAATTCCTCGTCTTCGGAAAGATACTGGGTGGCTGCGTTGACGCGGGCGCGGGAGGAAACGACGTTATCAGCCGGAACACCGGCTTTGGCAAGCTCCTGCAGCGCGGCGGCCGCAATATCGATGCCCGGCTGGCCGAAACGGCTCAGCGTGAAGGTTCCGGGGAACTGCGCGTCGAATTCGTCGGCAATGTCTCCGCCAACCTCGTAGCAGTCGCCGCAGATGCACGGGCCCAGCGTGGCGACAATACGCTCTGGCCTGGCTCCCTTGGACACCATCTTTTCGATGGTGGCGCCGATCACACCGTTCTGCAGGCCACGACGGCCGCAATGCGCGGCGCCGATCACGCCAGCTTCCGGATCGGCCATGAGCACCGGCAGGCAGTCAGCCGCGAACATGCCGAGCGCCACGTTCTTCTGAGCGGTCACCTGGCCGTCCGCTTCAACCACTGCCGGCTCATCCGCGGTTTCGCCCACCTGCTGAGCGGTTTCGCCCTTGCCGCCAGACACGTCGAAACCGAACGGACGGTTCATGACGAACAATTCGTCCACATCGACGGCAACGCCGGAATGCACCTGGCTGACCAAGCTCAGCTTCGCGTCGATGGCGTTGGAAAGCGCCACACGATTGGCAAGCACATGGTTCGGATCATCGCCGGACTTGCCTCCGAGATTGCAATGCGCATAATCGCCTTCGCTGGTGCCACCAAGTCGCGTGGTGTACACGACTTTGACGCCCGGCGCAAGCATGATCGGAATGGTCACCGGAATTGGATTGCCGTCCACGTCGGTCGGGTCGATCGCATTGCTGTCAAGAATCGCGTCGTCATACTGCTTGTCAGTCATTTTTTGTTTTCCTTGATTGTTCTACGATTATTTCAACTTATTTCTGCTGATTTTCTGCGTCTACACGATGTTTTTCGCAATTATTCCGCTTTGAGCGTCGGCTTTTTGGTACGAGATCGGATGGCTGCGTTCACGGGCACTTCCTGCGGGCATGGCATGGAGAAGACATGCGCCGGATTGTTGATGGATTCGACCCAATGTCCGTCGGCGTCACGGAATCCGCCTGCGGGAACGGTGTAGGCGAGCGGCGCCGCGCCCGGTAGCACGAATTCGACTTCCTGACCGGCTTCGATTTTGTTGCGGCTCATAATGGTCACACGGCCGCCGTCTTCTTCGCTCCACGAGAGCACTTCGCCAACCACCAGCCAAGCGCGGAAATACGCGGAACGGTCGGTGCTTTGCTGCACTTTGTGTTCCGGATAGTAGAAGCCGGTGGAATAGTCGCGGTGCGCCACCTTGTCTGGCTCGTCCAGCAACCAGTCAGGCAGGGACACGTGTTCCGCCGGGCGCACTCCGGCGTGATACCAGCCTTCCGGCAGGATTTCCGCAGCCGTGTTCGACTTACGCCTCGTACTACGCGCATGGTAGCTCAGATCATCCGGTTCGCCGGCGGAAGCGACTGGAACGGTTGCAATATCCGGCTTCCCCGCGAACGCGCCATCCGCATGTTCCATAATCAAATCGGTGGTTTCCGGCTTGCCGTAATCCGGATCAGACGGGCGAATCACACGGTCATGGAATGGCTTCAGCACAGTGCCATCCTCGTCTTCAAAACCGCGTTGCACCATGTATGCGTCAACGGCGGTCTTGTAAGCGTTCGTCATCGCCGCAATATAGTAGGCGCTCTTGGAACGTCCTTCGATTTTCAGACTGGTCGCACCCGAATCAAGCAGATCGTCGATATGCGCAAGCATGTTCATATCCTGCGAATTGAACAGATACGCGCCTTCCTTAGTCTGTTCTATCGGAAAATACTGGCCGGGACGCTTTTCTTCGACGATGGAATACTTCCAGCGGCACGGTTGAGCGCATTCGCCATGATTGCCGTCACGTCCGGTCAGATAATTGGAGAACAGACAACGACCGGAGAACGCCATGCACATCGCGCCATGCACGAAGCATTCGATGTCAAGATCGTCGGGAATGCGTGCGCGAATGTCTCGCACGGCCTGCAGATCCATTTCACGGGCAAGCACCACACGACGTGCGCCCAACTGGTAGAAGGCGTTCGCTGCCTGATAGTTGGTGACTCCCGCCTGCGTGCTCACATGCAGTTCCAGGTTCGGCGCCACTTCGCGAGCCATGAGCATCACGCCAATGTCGGAAACGATCAGTGCGTCCACGCCGGTGTCTTTGAGCTGGCCGATGTATTCGCGCATCGCTTCGACTTCATTGTTGCGCGGCAACACATTGCAGGTCACATACACGCGAGCGCCACGCTCATGCGCGTAACGGGAGCCTTCTTCGAAATCCTCCAAACTCAGGTTTTTCGACGCCGAACGCATGCCGAACGCCTTACCTCCGCAGTAGACGGCGTCCGCACCGTAATCGACGGCGGTTTTCAGTCCTCGCAGATTGCCCGCGGGAGCCAATACTTCAGGCTTGTTTCTTCTTTGCACGCTTGTTCCTCTTACTCGATTTTTCCGCTCTATATTCTCGACTATTCACGGGACACTTCTGCCGCATCCGGGAAATACATACGAGGAAAAACACATGCGGAAAACAAAGGCGTCCATCGTGGAGACGGACGCCTTGACGCAAAACGTTGCGAATCTGACACTCAGCCGAGTTTGGCGAGTTCCTCTTCGGTGAGTTCGAGCTCGTCGGCCTTGAGGGAATCGAGAATGGTTTCCGGTCGATGGGCGCCGGGAATCACGAACATGTGGTCGCCCTTGGCCAGCTCCCATGCGAGCACCACACGCTGGTAGCTCACGCCACGGGCTTCGGCCACCTCGCGGAACGGATCGAACAGGTGCTCGTCGTACGGGTGACGGTAGCCGCCCAACGGACTCCAGCACACGAACGCCAGACCCTGCTCGGCGCAATAGTCAAGCGTATCTTGGGTGTCCAGATGAATCGGAGAATACTGGTTCTGCACGGCCACAAGCTTGTCGCCGAGGATCTCCTGCGCGATCTTCAACTGTTCGATGCTCACGTTGGAAACACCCGCCCACTGGGCCACGCCCTGATCGAGCAGCGCCTTGATGCCTTCGCAGGACTCGTTGTACGGCACTTCCGGATCATGACGGTGCAGGTACAGCAGATCGATGCTGTCAACGCCAAGCGCCATCGCGGACTGCTTGCCGTATTCGATCAGATGCTCCGGCTTGCCGTCACGCGGCCAAACCGGCTTGTCACCCTCCCAAGCGCGGCGCAAGCCACCTTGGTGGCCACGGTGACTTCCTCACGCGGGCCCTTCCACGAGTCAAGCGCCTCACGCACCAGCTTTTCGCCGGTCTGTTCCTCTTCGCCCGGCGTGTAGTACGCCCAAGCGGTGTCGATGTGACGGCATCCGGCATCCAACGAGGCGTGCAATGTTTCGATACCGACATCGTGACCACGATTGTTTTCAATGGTCAACGGCATTTCACCATGGCCGATGGCCGTGGTGCGGAACGGTCCAAGATTACGGAACAAAGCCATCCCGATCTCCTTCAACAACGTACAGAGTGTCTTTCCGAATGCAACCTTACCAGCCGACCCGCCTCAGCAGACAACAAACCCACCAAACATGCGCGTAATGCCGCAGATCAGCGACCACCGAAGCTGCCGCCGCCGGAACCACCGGAGGAACCGCCGAAACCACCGCCGGAGAAGCTACCACCGGAACCACTGTAACTGCTGGACGGAGATGCCGCGGCAATCGTCGATTGAATATCAGCAAAACCTGATTCCAACTGCGCGCCAATATCACCAAAATTGGCGCTCGGCGAGAAATCCATCGAATTCGTATCACACGAAGCAGGACCGGCGTAATGATGATTGAAATACCATGAACGGTAACTCCAGTAGAGCAGCGAATCGGAAGCGTTGGCATCAAGCCAACTCGGGTCGGCAAGCTGCGGGTACGCCTTGAGCAGCTGCTTCATCGCCTTTTCGGAAATGCCGAACGCGGTGGCGTACACCATGTAGCGACCCCACAACGTCAGATCAGCCACACCACGATCACGGAAGTCGCTGAAATCCTCCATATACCGTTTCAAACCGACCACCTGACCGGCAAGACGCTGACCATTGTCGTTAAGCCCCTTCAATTTGAGGTAGCTCAGCGCAAACACGGACGCGAACATCATCGGCGCGGAAATCAGCACGACCAACGCAAGATTGCCGATCACGCCAAAATACACTATGGAAAGGAACGCCAGGATCGCGGCGCAGATGCCTGCGGCGAACGCTCCCCCGCCGCATGACGAAGTGGCACCCAACATGGAGAATTCGCTACTGCACGCATTCGTAAACTTTTCCTGATACTTGTAGCCCTTCGACCAATCGGAGAAATTCTTGTCCATCTGTTTCAGATCGAACACCGGAGAACCAATGCGTTCGGACGCCTTCACCAGCAGGTCGAGCGCGGTACGTTCGCTCTGGCTCAGCGCCAATGACTGCGGGTTATCGAACACCACCGGCAGTATCACGATGGTGCTGGTTTTGCCTGCATCACGCGCACGAGCTGGATCATTGGAAATCAGCTGCGCGATATCGGCATTGCGAGACCGACTCATATCAATGCCCCGATACATGGCGGCCGGCCCCGGGTAAATGGCGATTGCTCCACGCGAAGCGAGCGAGAGCACGGAAGCCGACATTTTTCGGCTCGACAGTGTTTTCGAATGCTTGTTGTCAACGATATGCAGCAGTTCCGCAGCGCTGGCGGGGCTCATTTCCGGCTCGTCACGCCAATACTCGATGTCACCGTGGTATTGCGAACGATCGAAACTGTGCAATGCGAGCACAACGGCGATCACACACAAGATCAGCCCGGCCACGGCAATGGCGATCCACGTGATCAGGCGGATACGCGCTTTTGTGCGCTGCCGGTCACGCCACCGCTGCTCCTGTTGGGCCTCGCTTTCCATAATGCCGTTTTTGATGGTGGTATCACGAGTGCGTGCCACACCGCTGGTCGCACCGACGTCGAACATGGCGACCACGTCAACATAGTCGCCGGCACGAACGTCGTGCACGGTGAACTGCAACGACCCCTTATCACCACGTTCGGTGGTGGACGTACGTTCGGTGTGCAGCCAGGCCCATGAATTATCCGCCGTAATGCCATCCGGGAACGTGACGGTTCCGGTGACCTTGCCGATGGGAATCTGATTGCTCACGCCGAGCGGCTCCCATTGGAACGTGGCCACGTCTTGATAGGCGGTGGCCACGCCCTGCATGGTCATGGTCACATCGAATTTCAGGCTGCTCGCCGACGTGGTGGCGGGAATATTCCAGCCGATTTCGATTTTCTTGGAACGATCGTCGGTATTGTCGGCAACAAGACCGTCTTTTGCGGGATCGAACGGCTGCGGATTGCTGTCACCTTGCGAAACATCGGCGATATACCACTGCCCCGCATGTTCTCGATTCCATTCGTCGGTGCTATAGCTGCTTGGGATTGCGATATCACCCTGCTGGTAGGTCTCTCCCGTCGTCGCGTTGCGCACGCTGATATCGGTGATATTGGCCAGGTTGCTTTCCTTCAGCGTGTACTGCTGGTACAGCTGCTTCCACGGATGGTCGCCGTCGTCATCGCTGCGGTCGGCGAGTTTCATATCGATGTGTTGGGTGATTTTCAAATCGCCATTGCTTTGCACCTGCACATCGTAGTCGAGCGTTTTGTAGCTCAGATCGGCCCCACCGTCATCCAATGCGATGGCCAGCAATATGGCCGCTACAACGCCAACGGTGACGACGATCGCGATACCGAAGCTGCGCACCGCTCGCGACGCATGCTGTTTGGCCGTCATAATCCCTCTTTCTCGCTTCTTCTTCCCTCAGATGGCCGTACAACAGATGGCCGTACAAGCCGAATTGAACAGTAAAGCCCCATCGTCATCGGACGGGGCTTTACATGCATGTCAGAACTTAACTTGCGGAACCTGACGATCCGCTTCGTCCACCTGGAAGTAGGGGCCTGTTCGAAATGGAACAAGCCGGCGATAATATTGGTCGGCACAACCTCGGTCTGGGTATTGTACTTCTGCACGACATCGTTGTAGAACTGGCGTGCGTAGGCGATCTTCTCTTCCAACGATTTCAGCTGATTCTGCAAATCCATGAAATTCGTATTGGCCTGCAGCTGCGGATAGTTTTCGGATACGGCCTGCAGATTGACAAGTGCGCGGCTCAGCTGGTTTTCCGCAGCGATGCGCTGCGCCACGTCACCGCTTTGCGCGGCCTGCACCACGCCGGCACGGGCCTGCGTGACCTGCGTGAACACTTGGGATTCGTGGGCCGCATAACCTTTGACCGTTTCCACCAGGTTCGGAATAAGATCGGTACGCTGCTTGAGCTGCACGTCGATCTGCGCCCAACCGTTCTTCACACGATTACGTAGCGTGACCAGCCCGTTGTAGGCGCTGACGGCCCAAAGCACAATAAGTACAACGATGACGGCAATGATAATGCCAACGACCATGACGACTCCTTCGTTAATGGCTCTTCACACCATTCTTGCATGCGCCCAGGTACGTTATGACAAAACTCATGCCCCCGTGTCTCATTTTCATGCAATCTGCATGGAAACGCAAAAGTGCCCCGTACCTTCCGGTACAGGGCACTTCAGTCAGTCAGCTATGCTGCGAGGGATCCTTTTGAGGCGTCAGTCCTCAAAAGGATCAAAGTCGCGGCGGACGCGGCGGCGAGGACGCTCGGAACGCTCTTCGCGATCGGCACGGTACTCGTCGTAGTTCTCGTCGGCTGCGTAACGCGGATTGCGGTCGTCGCGGCGGCTGCTGCGACGACGGTCGGAACGACGATCATCGCGATCGTAGTCACGGTCATCGCGATCGGAACGACGACGACGCGGACGATCATCATAATCACGATCGTCACGATCGGAACGACGATCATCACGATCGTAGTCACGGTCATCGCGATCGGAACGACGACGACGCGGACGATCATCGCGATCGTAATCGCGGTCATCGTCACGATCGGAACGACGACGACGCGGACGATCATCATAATCACGATCGTCACGATCGGAACGACGATCATCACGACGGCCACGGCTGCCGCGACGGTCATCGCGATCGGAACGCTCACGGCGCGGAGCGGAGGATTCCTGATCTTCGAAGCCTGGAATGGCCAGGGAGATCTTGCCGCGATCGTCAACGCCCTGCACGACTACCTCAACGGTGTCGCCTTCCTTGAGCACGTCTTCGACGGCGTCGATACGCTCGCCGTTGGCCAGATTACGGATCTGGGAGATGTGCAACAGGCCGTCGGTGCCCGGGGTCAGGTTCACGAAGGCACCGAAGGAGGTGGTCTTCACAACCTTGCCGTTGTAGGTTTCGCCGGCTTCAGGAACGTGCGGGTTGGCGATCTGGTCGATGATCTGCTTGGCCTTTTCAGCGCCGTCGCCACCTTCGGAGGAGATGAACACGGTACCGTCATCTTCGATGGCGATCTCCGCACCGGTCTCTTCCTGAATCTGGTTGATCATCTTGCCCTTCGGACCGATGACTTCGCCGATCTTGTCGACCGGAACGGTGGTGGTGATGATGCGCGGTGCGTACGGGCTCATCTCGGCCGGACCATCGATGCACTCGTTGATGACTTCGAGAATGGTGGTACGGGCTTCCTTGGCCTGCTGCAGAGCAGAGGCCAGAATGTCAGCCGGAATGCCGTCGAGCTTGGTATCGAGCTGCAGAGCGGTGATGAACTCGGAAGTACCGGCAACCTTGAAGTCCATATCGCCGAAGGCGTCTTCGGCGCGAGAATATCGGTCAGGGTCTTGAAGATGTGCTGGCCGTCAACATCGCCGGACACGAGGCCCATGGCGATGCCCGCAACCGGGGCCTTCAGCGGCACGCCTGCGGCGAGCAGCGACAGCGTGGACGCGCACACGGAACCCATGGAAGTGGAACCGTTGGAACCAATGGCTTCGGAGACCTGACGGATGGCGTAAGGGAACTCTTCGCGGTTCGGCAGCACCGGCACGAGAGCCTTCTCCGCCAGCGCACCGTGCCGATTTCGCGGCGCTTCGGGGAGCCGACGCGGCCGGTTTCACCGGTGGAGTACGGCGGCATCTCATAGTTGTGCATGTAACGCTTGGACTGCGGACCGGACAGTGCGTCGATCTGCTGTTCCATCTTGAGCATGTTCAGGGTGGTGACGCCAGAATCTGGGTTTCGCCACGCTGGAACAGTGCGGAACCGTGCACGCGCGGAACGATGTCCACTTCAGCGGACAGGGTGCGGATGTCACGCAGGCCACGGCCATCGATGCGGTAATCCTGGGTCAGGATGCGGCGACGCACGATCTGGCGCTGCAGCTCCTTGAACGCATTGCCGATCTCCTTTTCCTTCTCGGCATCGTCCATGTCGGTGAATTCACCGGCGAGCGTGGCCTTGACGCCCTCCTTGATCTCATGGATGCGATCCTGGCGAGGCAGCTTCTCGGCAATGGAGAGGGCTTCGTCGAGATCGGCGTGGGCGATCTCATCGATACGGTTGTACAGATCTTCGGTGTACTCCGGGAAGAGCTGGAATTCCTTGGTTTCCTTCGCAGCGATCTTCTTGAGTTCGGCCTGAGCCTCGCAGATCACCTTGATGAACGGCTTGGCGGCTTCGAGACCACCGGCGACGACTTCCTCGTCCGGCTTGGTCTGGCCTTCGTCGTAGATGAGGTGCCAGGCGTTCTTGCCTGCGCCGGCTTCGATCATGGCGATGGCGACGTCGCCGTTTTCGACGACACGGCCGGCAACCACGATTTCGAACACGGCGCGCTCACGCTCGCTCCAACGCGGGAAAGCGACCCACTGGCCGTCGATCAGAGCCAGGCGAACGCCGGAAACCGGGCCTTCGAACGGCAGACCGGAAATCATGGTGGAAGCGGAAGCAGCGTTCAGAGCGATAACATCGTAGGCATCGTCCGGGTTGACGGCGAGCACGGTTTCCACAACCTGCACTTCGTTGCGCAGCGTGTGCGGGAACAGCGGGCGCAGCGGACGGTCGATGATACGGCAAGCCAGAATCGCCTCGGAGCTCGGACGGCCTTCACGGCGGAAGAACGAGCCCGGAATCTTGCCGGCGGCGTACATCTTCTCTTCCACGTCCACGGTCAGCGGGAAGAAGTCGTAGTTCTCCTTCGGGCTGGAACCGGCGGTGGTGGTCGACAGAATCATCGAATCATCGTCAAGATAGGCGGCGACGGCACCATCCGCCTGCTGGGCGAGACGACCGGTCTCGAAGCGCAACGTGCGCTTGCCAAATGAACCATTATCGATTACGGCTTCAACAGCCTTGATTTCGGGACCCTCCATAGGGTTCCTTCCTTTTTCTTTTCTTTACCAACTATCGGCAGTCCTCTTCAGCGGACTCCAACCGATTTCTGCATGCGTGACGCGACGTTACCTTCGTCGCTTCCTCATCTTTAGATTCTAGACCTCATGCACCCTAAACCTTGGGCTTTCAAACTGTCTTTTCCTCAACGCGGCTGTCATGCAAAAACGCCCGAACGCCAAGGAAGGCATTCGGGCGGAAGAATGTAACTATCGGCGCAGACCCAGACGCTCAATCAGGGAGCGGTAACGGTTGATGTCGACGCGCTTGAGGTAATCAAGCATACGACGACGATCGCCGACCATCAGCAGCAGACCACGACGGGAGTGGTGATCATGCTTGTGCTCCTTGAGGTGCTCGGTCAGATCAGCGATACGCTTGGTCAGCAGAGCAACCTGGACCTCCGGGGAGCCGGTGTCACCCTCGTGGGTAGCGTAAGTCTTGATGATTTCCTGCTTTTCCTCAGCCGTAAGTGCACGGCATCCTCCTTATATTGCTGCGCGGTGCTGCCGGTCCAATACCGGCGCGCTCTCTATCCGCGGGCGAAACACGCCAAGGGGAAATCATACACGAAGGGCAGACCAAATCGAATCCACAACAAATGGCGGATCAGACCACGTTCAGCAGACCTCCGAACAACACCACGGCGAGCGCGATGATCTCAATCGCGAAGAACAGCAGGAACGATGCCCAACTGCGCGTCAGCACATTGAATTTCGATTCCTTTTTGATGCATACCAGCAATCCGACCCAGAGCACCGCATAGAAGGCGACACCGCATCCGGCTGCGATAATGCCAAGGTTCGCCGCGTTGGCCAGCCCTGAGGAATCGCCGTACATCACGTAGGTGGCGTTCCAAAAGTTGAAGCTCAGCAGACATACGCCGGCGACGAACTGTTCGGCGGCGAGTCCCACCACGAAAACCGTGCCCCACAGCCATTTCTTCACATCCGCAACCATCAATCCCAAACCGGCCATCGCCATAATGGTGACCGTCCACGAAATCAGCGCCACGCCTTTGGGATCGAGGAAGCTGAGATTGGCCACCATCCAAGCCGCATCCTTGACTGCGATGACACGTCCCCACCAGTAAGGCGCGATCAAAGCCACCAGCACCAGCGCGATGAACAGCGCCCAATGCCCCGGATGCGATTTGCGCCGTTCGATATCGGCCAAGGAAAGATCGGACGCCTCAATGGATGCCGTTGGATGCTTGGAAACGTCGACCTGTTCGACCACGCCGTCGACGACTTCCGTCACCTTGTTGCCTTGCGTTTGTGCCATACCCGCTCCGTTGTATTGCGATTGTCGCACCGCTGTCACGACACGTCCAGCATACCCAGTCGTCGAAGCAATCGTACGGCAGGTATGCAAAAGGCGTGCCGTCAAGCACGCCTTTCTTCTTCTCTAACGATTGTGTGGAGCGGATGACGGGAATCGAACCCGCGTAATCAGTTTGGAAGACTGAGGCTCTACCATTGAGCTACATCCGCGCACCGTCTATGCCAGCCGAAGCCAACACGAAACGACTCGAGCCATTATACACACTCCCTCAACAATCGCAAGTCGAAATCGTAATAATTATTTTTCGACCACGCAAACCTGGTACGGCTCCAACGCAACTTCGGCAGGAAGCTCGATATCGCCGTCCGAATCAAGACGCGCGATCTGACGTGCGGACGAGAAATTGAACAATCCCAATACCGTACGTCCTTCAACGTGGCGCACCACCGCAAGAACCGCATCATTATGCGCATCCCAAGTAGTGACCCATGCTTCCGGAGCGAACGCGGGATCGTCGCGCATCTCACGAACGCTCTTCAAACCGTCCCACATCTGCTTCTGCAGCGTGCCCGCCTGCTTGCGCTTGGCCGCATTCTCCCAATTGAAGGGGCTGCGATGCAGATTGCGCGAATCCTCGACGCGATCGGGATCCTCCTTGTATTCCCAGCCGTTGAGCTGCACGATTTCGTCGCCGCAGCTCAGCATGGGGAAGCCACGCAGGAACGACATGGCGGAATGCATCATCAGATCGCGTTTCATCGAAATGTCGAGCAGCGGCTTGTCATGCGTGATCAGCGCACGTTCCACACCGCACAGGCTGGCCGTGGTGCCGCAGCTGCGCGCGTCCTTCGATGCCTCGTCGTAGTTGTACAGCTCTCCCATAGCCCAGCTGCCAGGCACCGATCCCTCGTAGAAGTGGTACAGGAATTCCTTATGCTTGAGCGGGTCGATGCCGAGGCTCTCCTCCACCGGCTCGTCCAAGCCCCAGCCGATGTCGTCATGGCAGCGCAGGTAGTTGACGAACCAGCAGTTCTCCGGCAGCGCGTTAAGCTTGTCGAGCTGGTCTTTGAGCAGGCGCACGTCCCCACTGGCAAGCGCACTCCACAGATTCACCATGATCGACACGTTGTAAAGCATGTGGCATTCCGGCTTTTCCGGCGTGCCGAAGTAGGCGGCAAGCTCCTTGGGGGCCATCACCACTTCGCCCTTCAGCACTACGGCCGGGCAGACGCATTCGAGCACGATGCGCAGCATACGCACGATGGCGTGCACTTGCGGCAGATTGCGGCAGTTGGTGCCGAGTTCCTTCCAGATGTAAGGCACCGCGTCGATGCGGAACACTTCGACGCCAAGATTGGCGAGGCCAAGCACACTGGAGAGCACCGACACGAGCACGTTCGGGTTGCGGTAGTTCAGATCCCACTGGAACGGATAGAACGAGGTGAGCACCCACTTGTGCATCTGCTCGTTCCAGGTGAAGTTGCCGGGCGCGGTGGCCGGAAAGACTTCCGGCACCACGGCGTCATACTGGTCGGGGATGGTGCGGTCGTCGTGGCAGTAGTAGTAGTCCTGATATTTCGGATCGCCCGCTTGAGCGGCTTTGGCCCAGCGATGGCTGGATGCGGTGTGGTTCATCACGAAGTCGAGGCACAGGCTGATGCCCGCCGCACGCAGTTTCTTGGTGAGCGCGGCGAGGTCTTCGTTGGTGCCGAGCGACGGGTCGACGGTGTCGAAATCCTCCACTGCGTAACCGCCGTCATTCTGCGGATGCGGCATTTTCAGCAGTGGCATCAGGTGCAGATAGGTGAGTTTCTGTTCCTTCAGGTACGGCACTTTGTCGGCGAGTTTCTTCAGATCCCCGGCGAACAGATCGGTGTACATGGTCATACCGAACATGTTGCCGCGCTTGTACCATTCCGGATCGGCGAGACGCTTGGTGTCGAGACGCTTCAGATCGGCGGGGCGCGCATCGTGGGCTTTGGCCATCAGCTCGGTGAGGTTGCGGAAGGCTTCGTCGGCCTGCTCCCCATACAGATCCGTCAATAGTTCGCGCAGTTCCTCACTATATTGTGCGACGCGCTCGTCAAATGCTTTGTCGGATTTGGACCGTGCCATTCCTTGACTCCTCTTCCCAGGGACTTCGTTGTTATGAGTTGGATTCCGCAGCGTTCGTTGCCACGACGTTGGCACCAGTGTAGCGTGATTTTACGGTTTTATCAAACCGGTTCGAGGTGTTGTCGCGATTGACGTCAATCGATTGACGCAATCACTTGCGGTCACGCTTCTATCGTCACCACCGCGGATGCGACGGATCCGTCATGACTCATGGAAATATGGATTGCGCACGATTGATCATCCCCATCAACCGGCAATCCCAACGATTGCCGCAACTTGCGTCGCACCTCGGGCGAGAGCATGACACGGGGCACGCCGTGGGAATCGTCAAGTATTTCGATGCGCGCCCAAGGAAAATCGTCGAGCGTGTACGGATAGGCAATGTCCCCATCGGCATTTGCCCTGCGTGAAATCGCTTCGCACCACGCCTTGAGAAAAGCCTCCTTGCCTGCCCATCGGGCCGCAAGATGCACCGCCTCACCGTCCCTTTTGACCTGCACACGTTGAGCGGTCTGCCATAGCTCGCGCATGGAGAACAGATTTCGCATGCGCGACCCCGGTTCGCCCAGTTGCTCGGCGAACGCAGGCACATCCACGACGTCATGCCCTAAACCCAGCATTTTCCAGCCTTTCGAAAGTTTTCAGGAAGAAACGAACCATGTCGACTTCCGCGAAACAGGCGGGCGACACTTCGCTTTCATGCAAGGACACCATCCTACCTAAGCGCTTCATCCTCTGCCACCCGCATTGCGCGCCCCTCGTTTCGCGTCTGCACAAGTGAAAATACGACACCAAACGGAAATCGTGCAGACGGAAGTAGAGTGATTCAAGAATATGAAAATCCCGTATCTGCCGCGAAATACTGAGATTGCGACAGATACGGGATTTTGATGATCGCGCGTCTGAGCGCCAGAAATTTCAGGCGCTCAGACGCGGGAATCAGGCTTCGAAGTAGCCGGATACGCCCAGGCGCGCGTTCGGTCGAGCAGCATGGCCTTCTCCACCTCGTGCGCGTTGTAGCCGCGGCTATCCTCATGGAAACGACGGTTGTCGATCGGCTCGTAGAGCGCGGCGCGGCCCATCATGCCTTCCTCAAGGCGACGCTGGCCGGCAGCCAAACGCTCGTTGGCGCGATCACGCCATGCATTCAGTGCCTCGACGCCCGCGGTGTTGGCCACTGCCGCTTCGAACGCGCCCGGATTGACGATCGCCGCAAAGCCGGACACGTGGCCGAAACCGAGCGACGTGGCCAGGCCCGCCTTGACGGAGCCGACCTTCAACGGTTCGCGCAGCCAGACCATGTGGTCGTCGCGCATGAGCTTCGGATCAACGCAGTCAAGGGCGGCATTGGCCGGAATCACGCCGGACTTGAACAGCTGGGTCAGACCGTTGACCTGGAAGATGCAGGCACCGCCCTTGGCATGACCGGTAAGCGTCTTCTGCGAGATCACGAACAGCGGATTGCCGTCGGCGCGGCCAATGGCGTGGGCCAACGTGTTGTGCAGTTCGGATTCGTTCGGATCGTTGGCGTTGGTGGACGTATCGTGCTTGGAAACCACGGCGATGTCGTCCGGGGTGACGCCGAGACGGGCCAGATCGCGTACCAGCTTGGAATCCTTGCCGCCCATGCCCGCTGCAAGCGCACCCAAGCCCGGAGCCGGAATGGAAGTGTGCGCGCCGTCAGCGTAGGAGTGCACGAATCCGATCACGCCGGCGACCGGCAGGCCGAGCTTCAACGCGATATCGCCACGGGTCAGCAGGATGGTGCCGCCGCCCTGGGATTCCACGAATCCGCCACGACGACGGTCGTTGGCGCGGGAGAAGAAGCGCGCGTCGATGCCCTTGGCGTACATTTCCTCCGAATTGGCGGTGGCGTTCATGTTGCCGAAGCCGATCACGGATTCCACGCCGATGTCGTCGATCGCACCGGTGACCACGAAGTCGGCCTTGCCGAGCGCGATCTTGTCGGCACCCTCTTCAAGAGAGACGGCTGCCGTGGCGCAGGCGGAAACCGGCTGGACCATATTGCCATAGCCGCCGATGTAGGACTGCATCACGTGGGCTGCGACAACATTCGGCAGAGCTCCTGCAGAATGTCGGTCGGAATCTCATGGTTGAGGAAGCGATCCAAGTACAGCTTGCGCATGGACGCCATGCCACCGAAACCGGTGCCCTGCGTGGAGGCCACCATCGACGGATGCACCGCCTCGAGGATTTCGGTCGGCGTGAAGCCTGCGGACAGGTAGGCGTCGACCGTAGTAACGATGTTCCACAAGGCGATCTTGTCGACATCGCCGACCATGGAAGCCGGAATGCCCCACTTGACCGGATCGAAGCCTTCGGGAACTGGCCGCCGACCGTACGGGTCATGGCCGCGCGACGAGGCACGCGAATCATGGAGCCGGCATGGCGGGTCACGTTCCATTCGCCGGATTCCGCATCGGCCGCGAAGCTGGTGTGCGCTTCATCAAGCTTGACGTACTCTTCGGCAATCTCACGAGTCGGAACCGAGAAGGTCACATCGTGGTCAAGGAATACCTCGGCCTCTTCCTCGTCAGTGCCGTCCTTGTAGTCGTTGCCCATGCCTTCGTCGAACGGACGCACGCCGGAACGAGCCACGACCTCGTCATGGTAACGTTCCGCGATATCCTCCTCAGGCACGAGGTTGCCATCAACGTCGTACCAGCCCGGCTTGGGGCTGTCGTTCCACGTCAGCAGACCCATATTCCATGCCAGTTCGAGCACCGCGCCGGCAGACAGATCCACCTGTCCGTCAGAATGGATGCCGAGTTCGGCTTCGAAACGGGTGCGGCCGGAGCCCCATGGGCCAAGTTCACCCACGGACACGATGACGATTTCGTCTCCCGGACGGGCGGTGACGTTCTGCCAATCGGCAAGATCGACCTTGGCCTGACGCGGAGCACGCGGGCTTGGCAGTGCTTGATGAGCGTCTTGGCCGCGGTATCGGATTCGTTGCCTGCGATTGCGTTCTTGGCATTCGCCGCTTCCGCTTGGGCCGCGTCTTCCATGGCTTCCGCACGCAGTGCCTTGATGTCGATCGGCTCGTTGCCGAGTCCGCCGGTCAGATCCACGTCGAGCGGGGCCTTGGCTGCTTCGATACGGGATTCGCGGGTGGAAAGGTTCAGCAGTTCTACCGCGATTTCGGCGGTGGAATAGGTCTTCAGACCGTGACGCTCCACCACTTCGACCAGCGGATCATTGCCGCCCATCAAGCCCGTGCCGCGCACCCAGCCGATCTTCGGATGGGCGAAGGTCACACGGCTCGACCACACCTTTTCGGCGCGAGCACGGTTCACAATCGCATCAAACGCGCTCTTCACTTCGCCGTAGGCACCGTCGCCGCCGAAAATACCGCGGTTCGGCGATCCCGGCAACACCACATGCAACTTATGCTGCACATCGGTGTCGGCACCGATCTTCGCAAGTCCGGCAATCGCACGCTCAACACCCCACAGCATGAGGCGAGCCTGGGATTCGAACAGTTCGCCGGAATCGGCGAGGCTGCCATGCACCGGCGGAGCCGCGAACGGGAAGAACAGGCTCGGCTCGTAAGCAGGTTTGAGAATCGTGGTGGTCGCACCGGAAGTCTTCTTCTGCACATTGCCGACCCAAGTGACCAACGCGTCCACGTCACGGTAGCTTGACAGGTTCGCAGGAACCAGCCACAACTTGGCGTCACCGGCCGCATGCTCACGGTAGGTCTGCTTGGCCCATGCCTTCACGCTTGGCTTGAAGCTGTGCGAGGTGGCCACCACGGTCGCACCGCCTGCAAGCAGGCCGTTGACCACCTGGGCTGCGATGGAGTTCGGAGCCACGCCCGTCACCACGGCGATATCTCCAGCGAAACGGCTGGTTTCCGCCGATTCAGAAGCGTTTTCTCCTGCTTCGGCAGCGACACGATTGAATGCGGCCTTCAGATCCGCGTTGTCGCTCTTGCTGCATACCAGGCGGCTTCGTCGGCAATGGTCTTGCCGAGACCGATGAAGCTACCGTTCAATGCGGATTCATCGTTGTTGTAGTAGGCGCGTGCCAGATCCTCACGTGCGGATGCCCAACGATCGTCGAACAGAATGGCCTTGCGCTCGTCAAAACGAGGTTCGACCTGCTTCGGCCAGTCAGCACCGAGTTCGGCTTCGACCGCAGCCACAACAGCCGCGTTCTCATCAGCAGTTTCTTCGGCAACCGGAGCGGCAACGCCCAGCTGGTTCAGCACGAACTTCGCCGTGGAGGCGAGCACGCCATCGGCACCGGTCACCTTGGCCGCGAACGCGTCCAAAGCGGCGGAATCAACCACAGCCCCGCCAGCTGCGCCACCAGCGCTCGGCATGGCAACGGCGATGCCCTTGTCGGCGGCAACCTTCTGCACGGCCGCATCGATCAGCGCGTTGGCAGCGGCGCATTGGAAGCGGCATCCGTGCTCAACGAGGCAAGATCACCGCCACGAGAGCTGGCCCCCTCACGGGTTTCGAGCACGAGCGCAGCCACCACATGGGAAGTCCACCCTTCACCAAGCTGCCATGTATCGGTCACACGCTTGGTGATCTGGCCGAGCTTCACACCGGCGGCACCGAACATGCCACGCACACGGTCGCGCACGATGTCAGACAGCACCGGACCGAACGCCTTGTAGTTCGGAGCGACCTTGTTGACCAAAGCGCTCAGCGCCTTGACCGTCGCTTCGGCGGCACCATCCACGGAAGCCACGCCCAGTTCGGAGCTGATGTCCATAAGCAACTGGTTACGGCGGGAAGACACGCCATTAGTCAGCGTATCGGTGGTATCGCTTTCGCCGATCTGATCGGGGCGAACCTTGGCCGAGTAAGCCAGCAATGTGGCGATCGCATCGGATGCTTGAATGGAATATCCGCAACGGCGGCACCAGACGGAGCGCCAGCGGAAGCTGCGGCAACCGGAACTTCCGCAACGGCTGCAGGAGCCGCCGCAGGAGCTGAGGCAACAGCCGGAGCAGCAGCCGCAGAAGAAGCCGCAGCCGCAACTGCAGAATCGTCGGCATCTTCTTCCGGAACCAACGAATCGGAATCGGTCATATATACGCGGCCTCATCGCGACCAACGTTGTACACCGTCACATCGCGACCGGCAAACTGTGGCAGACGCAACGTCTTGGCACCAAGATTGGCGAGTGTCGGAGCATTGCCGAGACCAACCTCAACATACTCTTCCACACCAAGACCGCCCTGCTCGGCGGAACCGAACAGCAGAGCCTGCGTCTCAATCCAACGCACCGGGGAGGCGAACTGCCAAGACAGCAGTTCCGTAAGCAGCAATCGACCGAGCTTCTGATCATCAGCAGCATAGGAATCCCAAATCTGCGGATCATCCAAAGCGGCCTGAATGCGCTCGGACGGCACGACTTCGAGAATCTTGGCCGCGAATTCCTTCGTCATTTCGAACGGAGCCGCAACCAGGTTCGGAATGTAGCGTCCGACCAAGCGACCACGGTAATCGATGGTCTGCGGCAGGAGCGCGTCAAGCTTGTCGCGGAATTCCGGCACACCCTTGCGCAGCAGCGTGGAATGGAACGGCACATCGATGCCCGGCACCAGCATGAATGCCGGCTTGCCGCCATATTCGGCTACGCGGCGGTCGGAATCGGCCTTCAGCGCCTTCAGACCGGCGATGGTGCCTGCCACGGCATACTGCTGGCCAGCCAGGTTGTAGTTCACGATCTGCAGGAACTCGCCGGAAGCCTTCGACACGGATTCGACGTATTCGCGTACGCCGTCGTCGCCCACACCGAACTGGTTCGGACGCAGCGCACCCATGCGGTAGTTGGAGCGACCCTTCTCGTCACGCGGAATGAGGTGGTGCATGGTGGAACCGCGGTGGAACACGAGTTCGATCACGGTTTCCAGCGGAATCACGCCGGCGAAGGAGCTCAGGGCGTTGTATTCGCCCAGCGAGTGGCCCGCGAAATAGGCCGGCCAAATGTCGGCGCCGGCTTCGCGCAGACGTGCGGTCTGGGCGAATGCCACGGTGGCGAGCGCCACCTGCGTGAACTGGGTCAGGTTGAGCAGTCCTTCCGGATGGCGGTAGGTCACGCCGTTGGCGGTCAGTTCCTTCGGATTGTCACGCACGACGGCGAGGATCGAGAATCCAAGCTTCTCGCAGGTCACCTTGTCGGCACGCTCCCACACGTCTCGTGCGGCCGGGGACTTGGCACGCTCGTCGAGCACCATGCCCTGCTGCTGTATGCCCTGGCCCGGGTAGACGAAGGCGGACTTCGGCGCACGTACGATGGCGGTGCCACGAGACACGATATTGCCGTCGATGCGGCTGGTCACTTCGAGCACCATGCCGGAGTGTGCCACGCGTCCGACACGCTCGACGGAGATTTCCACTTCGTCGTCGAGCTGCACCATGCCGTACATGTTGTAGGTCCAGCCTGCGATTTCGTAGTGCGCACCCTTGCCGTCAAGCGCCTGCACCGCGTATTGCGCGGTTGCGGAGAGCCACATGCCGTGCACGAGCGGTGCCGCAAGACCGGAAACGGCAGCGCCACGATGCGAGGTGTGGATCGGGTTGAAATCGCCGGAAGTACAGGCGAAGGCGGTCATCTCGTGCGGAGCGGTCACCTTGACGCGGCGCAGCAGTCGGCGCGGAGTGCTTTCGATTTCCGCTTCGATTCCGCCGTAGTCCGGCGCTTCCGGCGGCAGTGCGTCGGAATATGCGCGGCCACGGATGGCGAAACGCTCGGTTTCGTTGGCAAGCACGGTGCCGTCTTGTGCGCTGTGGGTGACGTGGATGGTCACCACACGGCCGGATGCCGATTCGAAGTAGTTTTCGGCCCAGCTGGTCAGTGCGATCTGTTCGCCAGTGTGCTTGAGCAGCTCGTCTTCGCTGACTTCCAGTTCGATGAGATGGTCGAGATGCACTGCGTTGAGCAGGCCTTCGATCACCGGGAAGCCGTTGACGTATACGGATCCGAGGGCCGCGTAGATGGCGGGCCATGCCGGTCCGACGAGTGCGTCCGGTGCGATGCGCGACGGCACCAGATTGCTCGGCAGCGCGCCGCCGGTGGCCGCTTCATGGTCGAAGCCGAGGTTGGCGGACAGCGTGTAGCTGGTATGCGCCTGTCCGAACGGATGGGCGGCTTTGTCTGCCACCTGCTCAATAACGGGCATGGCGGTGAGCTTGTCGCCGGTGATGGCGGTATTGCCGATGCCCGCGGTGTCGGCAAGCATGCGGTACACGTGTTCCGGCAGGCGGTCGCGGTCGACCACCGGGAAGAGCCCGGATTCGTTGCCGTCCACGTTCAGCGGGATGACGATGTCGCGTACGGCGTGCTTGGATGCGCCACCGTCAGGATCGTTGTCCCAGTAGGTATCGAGATGAATGTCGAGATCGTACTTTTCGATGCTTCCTTCGCTGGAAATCTTGCGGATTTCGTAGTTGGCGTCACCGTTGCTGGTACCGTACGCCGGGTTTGCCATGAGATGGCCCACCCACGAGATGTTCGGGGATTTGCGAATGAATTCTTCTGCGGAAGATGCCGCGCCGAGCTGGGCAAACGCGGTTTTGTCTGCGCTTGGCGATTCGGCGGAAACGCGCTTGACCATGGCCTCTTCGAAACGGCCAAGAATGTCGGCGACCGGTTCGTCAACGGTGGTGATGCCCGCAACGGAGATCGGACCAGGAATAATACGCACGGAATCGGCGGAGTAACGGGAGTCTTCGGACTGCCACAGCTGATCCTGACCCCACCAACGCAGCAGGTCGTTGTCGATGACGGGCACGAACGGCATTGGCTTCGGGTATTCACGCACGAGCACCGGGAACCAAGCTTCATCCATCGGGGTGACGGTCAGTTCATCAGCTTGCGGATAGGCTTCGGCAAGCTTGGCGATGGCCGCATGCGGATCGGATTCCACATCGGCACGGGATGCGAACAGCGATGCGAATTCGCCGCTTTCCTTCGTGGTGACGCGGGCTTCGATACGCTGTAGCAAGTGCAGGAAGCGATCGGCATAGGTTTCATCTACCCACGGGAAAGCGAGATCGGCGAAACGCTGCGCCCATGCGAGATAGGTCATGGCCTTCAGGTCACCGAAATACGGCTTCGCGGTGGCGTTCAACGCATCGATGATTTCCTCACGGCGGCTTTCCAGCTCTTCCGGATGCTTCATCACGCGCACCAGCAGGCGTCCGCAACGCGCGGAAGAGTTTTCCAGCTCGTAAATATCGGCATGCAGGTGGCTCAGGCCGGAGGTGACTCCACCTTGGCTTGGCCGCTCGGCACCCACTGTTCGCCCAGCGGAGCGAACGGATCGACGTCTGCTCTTGGCGGGAATGCCTGGGGTGTTGACGAGCATCTGCTTGACTTCAGGGCTGGTGTGCGCTTCTTTGGCGGTCATCACGCGGTGCCGACAAGCACGCCGTCCACCGGCATGAGCGGGCGACCGTATTCGGCGGACCATTCGCCGGTGATGTAGTCGCTCCGCGTTCCGGCGTGCCGATGCCGCCGCCGACCACGAGCACCAGATTGGCCTGTTCACGCACTTCGGCATAGGTGCTCAGCAGCAGATCGTCCAATGATTCCCACGAATGGTGTCCACCTGCGGAACCACCTTCGACTTCGATGAGCACCTTGACCGGCGCGACGGCCTTGGCGATGCGCACCACCTGGCGAATCTGGTCGACGGTGCCCGGCTTGAAGCTCACGTACGGGAATCCGTCGGCGTTGAGAGTGTGGATGAGTTCCACGGCCTCGTCAAGTTCCGGAATGCCCGCGGACACGACCACGCCGTCGATCGGGGTGCCGCTGGCACGCTTCTTCGGCACGATGCGCTGGGATCCGAACTGCAGGTTCCACAGGTAGCGGTCCATGAACATCGCGTTGAATTCAACGGTACGGCCTTCTTCAAGCTCTTCTTCCAGCTTGGCGACATGACGGTCGAACACGCTGGCGGTCACCTGGCCGCCGCCTGCGAGTTCCGCCCAGTAACCGGCGTTGGCGGCCGCTGCCACGATTTCCGGTTCCACGGTGGTCGGGGTCATACCGGCGAGCAGTACCGGAGCCTTGCCGGTCAGTTCGGTGAATGCTGTGCGTACTTTGTCTCCGGCGGAGGTGTGGATGATGCTTGGTGCGAAGCGGGTCCAGTTCTGGGTGCGCTCCGGCAGGGTTTCCAGCGTGGAGAGTTCGCCGCGATCGGCCACGGTGGAGGCTTCCACCACGCCGACACCGGTGCCTTGGGCAACGGTGGAGAACAGCTTGCCAACGGTGGTTCCCGGACCAAAGTCCAACACCCACAGGGCGCTCGGATCGGTGGATTTCATGAGCGCACGCACGCGGGCGGCCCAATCCACATGGTTGAGCAGCACTTCGGCGGCGAGCTCGCGAGCGTGGTCGGCGTTGATTCCGCAGGATTCCGCCCATGAAACAGCCTGTGAAACAGCCTCGGCCATAAGCGGGCTGTGGAACGGCAGGGTCACGTCAAGGTATTCGAGCACCGGTTCGAACACGCGACCGCCACGCACCTTCTCTTCGCGCAGCTTGGCCTGGTGCTTGTGCTCCTTGGCCACTTCCACGCCGAACGCGGCCAGATCCTCCGGGTAGCCGGAGAGCACATAATGCGTGGCGGAATTGGTGACGGCCACTGCGATCGGGCCTCGGGCACCGGAAACACGCTTGATCAGCGCATCCACCTGGGCGCGGGTGATGTCCTTGACAGACAGCATCGGCGTGGCTTCGCCGTGACGTGCGGCAAGACCAAGCTGACGCGCCTGACGGGTGCCGGCAACGCCGATCAGCGTGGCAATCGCAAGAATTTCATCGATTTGCGCGGAAGCCGCCTCAATGGAACCCGCTTCGACGATCGACTGCACCATGTGCACGGCGAGCACGCCTTGGGAGTGACCAAGCACGGCAACCGGCTTGGCAACGGCGGGATTGTAGCCGAGAGCTGCAGCATCGAGCAGCGCACCCAACTGGGCGAGAGCAATGCCCGGAACGCTGGCGGAAGCCGCTGCGGCAGCGCCGAGTCGTGCCGGATTCGGTTCGAATCCAAACAGGTCGACCGGGCGGCCGGTGGTGGCGAGCAGGTCGGCGGACACCGGGTACAGCAGTGCCTGGGCTGCGTCGGCGTGGGTATGCAGGGCTTCGTTGAGCACCGGATTGGCGCTTTGGTCGGCGAGCGCCACCGGCCATGGAGTGGATTGTCCGGCGAAGGCGAGCGCGTGCGGCTCACCGTTCAGTCGATCAAGAAAAAAGGTGTTCATGATGTTCCTTACTTGTTTCAAAAATCTTGCGATGTGTTCTTGCGTTTACGTTTGCTTACGATTCATCCGCGCACTTCGCACCGGTCACAACGGCTGGTTGCCGTGGTGTTTGGTGGTTTTGCGCACGCGTTTCTTGCTGGAGAGCAGTTTGAGCGATTCGATGATGGTTTCGCGGGTTTGCTCGGGGTCGATCATGGCGTCGATTTCGCCCATTTCCAGCGATAGATTCGCGTTGACGGTGGTGCGTTCGTAGTCGGCCACGTATTTGGCTCGGAGCGCTTCGACGTCTTTGCCTGCGTCTTTGGCTTTCTGCAGGTCTTTGCGGTGGATGATGTTCACCGCTCCGGCCGCGCCGAGCACTGCGATTTGGCTGGATGGCCACGCGTAGTTGAGGTCGGCTCCGATGGCTTTGGATCCCATCACGATATAGGCTCCGCCGAAGGCTTTGCGTAGGATCACGGTGACCAGCGGCACTTGCGCGTTGGCGTAGGCGTAGATCACTTTCGCGCCGCGGCGGATGATGCCCGCATGTTCCTGTTCGGCGCCAGGCTTGTATCCGGGGGTGTCCACCAAGGTGACGACCGGCAGGTTGAACGCGTCGCACAGACGCACGAATCGTGCCACTTTTTCGGAGGAATCCACGTCAAGGATGCCCGCGTTGACGTTCGGCTGGTTTGCCACAATGCCGACCGGATGCCCGTTCACGCAGGCGAATCCCACCACTGCGGAGCTTGCGAACAGCTCGTGCACCTGCACGAATTCGCCGTAGTCCACGATGCAGCGGATCACGTCGAGCACGTCGTACGGCTGGCGGTCGTTGTCCGGCACGATGGTGGCAAGTCGCTTGGCCACGTCACGGTCGGCGCGGGTTGCGGCGTACGCGTAGGTGGGCGGCTGCAGGTCGGAGTTGGACGGCAGGTAGGCGAGCACGGTTCGTGCGTAGTCGATCGCGTCGGCTTCGTCTTCGCCCAGGTAGTGCGCCACACCGGAGGTGGCGTTGTGCACGTATCCGCCGCCGAGGTCGTCCATGCTGATCACTTCGCCTGTGGCCGCTTTGACCACGTCAGGACCGGTGACGAACATGTTGGAGTTTTCACGGGTCATGATGATCAGATCGGTCAGTGCCGGGCAGTACACGGCTCCACCCGCGCATGGGCCGAGAATCAGCGAGAGCTGCGGCACGAAACCGCTGGCATCGCAGGTTTTACGGAACAGATGCCCGTATTGCGTCAGCGCGGCCACGCCCTCTTGAATGCGGGCGCCGCCCGAATCGATAAGCGCGATGATCGGCACTTTCAAGTCGAGCGCTTTGTCCATCAATCGGCAGATCTTGCGGCCTTCCGCGACTCCCAGCGTGCCGCCGCGCACGGAAAAGTCCTGTGCGTATACGGCCACTTTGCGTCCGAACACTTCGCCGAAACCGGTGATGACCGCCGCTCCCGCGCGTCCGCCGTTGATGTCGCCGCCGCAGAATCGTCCGATTTCCTCGAAGGAACCGGTGTCAAGCAGCAGGTCAAGACGTTCGCGCGCCGTCAGCTTGCCTTTGACATGCTGGCGATTGCGGGCATGATCTTCCGCTTCGTGCGCGAGTTGCGCCGCACGAAGCACGGATGCGCGGATTGGCTGGGATGCGCCCGGCAGGTCGGCCGCGGAGACGGCTTCGGCCGCGTTTTTGCCGAGTCGCTCCTGCTGCTCCATTACGATCTTCACGGCTTCTTTGACGGCCGGGCTTGCGATGATATCAGTCATCACTTACCCCCTTCCATAGTTCCGTCGGTTGCGGTTCCGTCAACAGCAGCGCCAGTTGCGCCGTTTTCGCCGGCTTTCGTACCGTTCGCTCCGGTCACGTCGATGGTCATCAACGTTTCGCCGGCTTCCACGCCCGCCGCGGGTCCCACGAAAATCTTGGTGACAGCGCCCTTGACCGGCGCATACACGTAGTTTTCCATCTTCATGGATTCGAGCACGACGAGCAGGTCGCCCTTGGCCACCTGCTGGCCTTCGGCCACATTGATACGCGTCACGACGGCCTGCATCGGGCTTGCGATCACACCGGATTGGCCGTCGTTGCTTTGCTGTTTTTTCTGCGCATGATGCAGTCCCTGCCCACGCAGCGGCTGGATGGCACGTTTCGCGTCACGAGCTTTGGCACCGCCCGTCAGGTTGGCGACGATGTCGTTCGGCACGGTCAGCGACACTCTGCGATTGTTGACTTCGATGACGAAGGTTTCGCTGGATTCCTTCTTGTCGACCTCGGAAGCGCCAGACATGGACGCCGGCTGCCCGCCTTGCGATGATGCGGCTTCCTTGTTGAGGTACTTGCGTTCCAGCCATTTGGTGCTGACATCGTATGCAACACCGTGTTCGGCGGTGAATTCGTCGTCGTTGAAAATCTGTTCGAACAAGCTTGCCGGAGTCGGCACACCTTCCACCTTCAGCTCGCTCAAGGCGCGGCGCACGCGGGCCACTGCTGCCGCTCGGTCAGATGCGGTGACCACGAGTTTGCCCATCATCGAATCGAATTTCGGCGAAATGGTGTCGCCTTCGACCACGCCGGAATCCACACGGATGCCCGGGCCGGACGGCCAGCGCAACGAGGCCAGCGTGCCGGAGCTTGGCGCGAGGTTCTTCGCCGGATCCTCGCAGGTCAGGCGCAGTTCAAAACTGTGTCCACGAAGCGGATGGTTCACGGTCAGTTCCCCACCGTTGGCGATGGTCAGCTGCTCGCGCACCAGGTCAAGTCCGCAGACCTCCTCGCTGACGGTATGCTCCACCTGCAGACGCGGATTGACTTCCAGGAAGTACACTTTGCCCTGTTCGGTCACCATGAATTCGCAGGTGCCAAGCCCCTCGTAATCGACGGCTTCGAACAGTCGGCGAGAGTAGGTTTCCAGCTGGTCGGTCACCTCGGAGGAAAGGAACGGTGCCGGCGCCTCTTCGACAAGCTTCTGATTGCGGCGCTGCACGGAGCAGTCGCGCGTGGAATACACGGTGAAGTTGCCGTGCGAGTCGCGGCCGCACTGCGTTTCGACGTGACGTCCTTTGTCGATGAATCGTTCCACGAAATATTCGTTCAGATCACCGCCCTGCAGCGCATCATGATTCATGTAGAAACCGCGCAGCTCGTCATCGTTGTGCACGAGCGTGATGCCGCGACCGCCGCCGCCATCGGTACGCTTAAGCATGAGCGGATAACCGTGCGTGTGCGCGAAATCCAGCAGCAATCGCATGTCGGAAATCGACTGGGAAATGCCGGGAACCGGCGGAACTTTGGCGAACGTGGCCACACGACGTGCGGTGATCTTATCCCCCAAATCCACGAGGGCTTTCGGATTCGGACCAACCCAAGCCGCACCCGCATCGATCACTTTCTGCGCGAAAGTGGCCACTTCGGAAAGGAATCCGTAGCCTGGATGCACTGCGTCGGCACCGCTGCGCTGCAGAATGTCGATCAGCAGATCCTCGTTGAGATAGGTGTCTTTATACGTGTCTCCGGAAAGCAGATATGCGTCGTCAGCCATCTGCACGTATTGTGCATGGCGATCCTGCTCCGCGTACACCGCAACCGTGGGAATCCCCATCTCACGGGCGGTGCGCACTACGCGAAGCGCGATTTCTCCGCGATTCGCCACCAGAAGTTTGTTGACATTTTTAGGCATAACGTCAAGTTTGGTCGCGCGAACGAAAAATCGTGAACTCGTTTCCCACAAAAGACACGCAATCTTTTTGTAAGGCTCCACAAACGTTACCGAAACTTGGCAAGCCTACGATTGGGGGCATAAGTTGACAAACCTTGCATTTTCGTCACTTTCGCGCTTGCCATCATTTCGGCTGTCGACAATCGTCGATTCATCAACGTAATGCAATCACATCCAAGGAGAATTATCGTGCGTAACGCAATGCTGACACTCAAAACCACGCTGAAAACCGTCACCAGCGGCACTGTCGGATCCATCCTCAAGCCGGCGCTGTTCGCCGTGCTCATGTGGACCGCCTCCGCGGCCGGTGCCGTGCCGATTCCGGGCACGCCGGTGCCGATCACGCTACAGACGTTCGTGGTGATGCTGGCCGCGCTGATGCTGCCGTGGAAGCAGGCCGGCGCCGCGATGCTCATGTATCTGGCAGCCGGCGCGGTCGGTCTGCCGGTGTTCGCTGGCGGCGCTTCCACCATGCATTGGTTGGCCCGAGCGCCGGCTTCCTGATCGGCTTCCTGCCGGCGGCCATCGTCACGTCGCTGCTGAAGGGTGAGGCGCGCACCGATTCGCTGAAGCATGGCGCGCTGACCGCCGCACGTTACCTGTTTGCCTGTGTCGCCGGCTGCATTGCGCTTGACTATCTGCTTGGTTTCATCGTGCAGTCCGCCATTACCGGCATCGCACTGCCGATTGTGGCCGTGGCTTCCATGGGATTCGTCGCAGGCGATGCGGTCAAGGCCGTTATCGCTTCCGCCGTGGTCGCAGGTCTTGCCAAGCTGAAGTGAGATTGCGGCAAATTTCAGCAATCAAGTAATTTTTTACTTACTGAGCACGCCTACGTCGGCCGTGCTCACCCGATGCAATACGCCTTCCTGATCCTCAATGGTCAGGGAGCGTCGTCGTTTAACGCGACAGCCCTGCCCTGCAAAGTGGTTCCGTCCACAAAATGAGCCTCGCACTGCTTGCCGAGCGTCCAGCAGATCGGGGTCATCGCTTCCCGGGCGCGCACAGCCTCACGGTGAGGGTCCTCTTCGAAATCAGCCAACCGCGAGCGCAATCCTTGCACCCAACGTACGGCAATCGCATCGCGCAACACCATCGCATCAGGCAGATTGCGCGCAACCAACTGCAACGATGTGGACTTATCTATCGGCAATCGTTCCTGAGCGACGGCAAGATTCAAACCGACGCCGATCACAATGGCAACGCGATCCCCGCAATCCGGAATCGGCACCATTTCAGCGAGTACGCCACCAAGTTTCTTGCCGCCAGCAAAAATATCGTTCGGCCATTTCAGCAAAACATCTTCATCGAGCGTGCCGCCGAAATCGCATACCGCACCAACAATCGCCTCACGCATCTCGCAACCGGCAATCATCTGCAGCCAACCATTGACGGACGAATCGCGCACAATCGCAACCGGCACGCTCACCACCAGCGACACGATGAATGACTCCCCCGGCACACTGGCCCACGTATGGTCGAGCCGCCCGCGACCGGCCGTCTGCTCGTTCGCCGCGACAACCACGATCTCACGCCCGCTCCACACGAGGTTCCCTGCAATGCCGTCCATGCCATCCATGTCGAACAGCCGACCTGCACGCACCAAATCCGCGGCATACGTGTTGGTGGATCCCACCGTATCCAAAACAAGCACCTGATCCGCCGCAACGCATGTACGCGGCATGATCGCAGCCGAATCCAAAATCGCCATCATTACCTCCTACCTACTACAGCGCGGCGCGCCGACGCAATGTCGCCGCAACGCAACAGCTCATGCAGCAGCCAACGCAGCCGCTACTCGTCCTGCCGCACCTGGCTGGCCTCATGCGCACTGGCCACGTTCGCGCTGGCAGCCGATCGCGCATTACGCGACTCGCGCCAGAATTGCAGGCATACGAAACCGAATACGAACGCGACCGGTAGCATATGCCGTTCGAAATTGTTGGCCGGAGCGGTGATCATCACGCCCATGAGCAGCAGCAGGGGCAGATGCCATGACAGCGAGCGCCATCGCCGCAACACCACTTCGGCAGCGCCGACCAGCAGCATCAGCGTTACGTACAGATTGCCGTGCGTCACCCAGCCGATCACGGGAATATTGCCCCAACCTTTCGCGAAGCCGGCCACCGCATCGCGCCAATCGTGGTTATACAGGTGGATCCACGCATTGTCGTTCTGCACGTAATCGTTGTTCACGTAGTAGTCCATCGACACGTATGGCAGGTCGGTCACGTCGAAATAGCCGAAGCATTCGGCGAAAAACGCGTCGAGCGCGATAACAGGATTTGCGACAACGATTTCAAGCCAGGCCTCGTTGAAGTTTGTCATGTCGTCTTCGGTGACGGTGCGCCACTTGTAGCTGACTTTCTTCGATTGGATGCCGGAGGATTTCACCGGGTCGGCGTCCTGCCGGAAGTACGCTTCGGCCATCTGGTCGAGGTTGAAGACCGGTTCAAGCTTTTTCGCCGCGTCCGCCGGAATGCCTTTCGGATTGTATTTGGCGACGCGCGCGATCTGCTGCAGTTGGATGCCACGGCTTTCGATGGGATCGCCGCCGATGATGGCGCCCGTGTTGGTGAGGAACACGATGCCGCATGAATGAGGATGGTTGGCAGCAGAAGTGCCACAAGATAGGTTTTCCAACGTTTGCGATCGTTGATAAGTGCCAGGATCAGGGTGAAGAGAATGATGTACCACGCGTATTTCGCGCTGATGAGCATCACGCAGCTTGAGATGGTGAAGGCCATGATCGAGCGTTTGCGTAGGTACGTCGGCTTGCCGTTGATGGTGGGCAGCGCTTTGATATGCGTCATGTGCAGTTCGTACCACACGCCGAACCACCATACGAATGCGAAAGCGAACAGCGGCGATTTCGTCAGGGAAATCGTGGCGAATACCGCAAGCGGGCACACCATGAAGAACAGCAGTATCATGAATCGTGTTTTCGCACCGGCCCGCAGTCTGGAGGGGCGTGCCACAACGCCTGCTTCAGGATGCGCGTAATCGCGCATATTCCAGCAATCGTGGCGTTCCGGATGCGAGAAGTCAAACGTGCCGACGCCAAGCCTGCGCCACGGCAGGTTGAAGAACCGGTTGGCGGTGGCCGAACAGCAGAATGCGGCGAATAGCCATTGCAAGGCTGCGAGCACCACGATGCCCGCATCGTTGGAGTCGGTGAAGTAGCGCGAAACCGCCGCTGCGGCACCGTAGAACACGGTGAGCACGACATTGTGCTGGTCGGTCAGATATGTGGGATTGTCCGGCCACATGTAATGCGCGGTCGGGTAAATATCCATGGGCACGAACGAGAAGAAGCCGATATATGGCTGTTTCAAGCCCGTCCACTGGTTCAAGGCCCAGCTGAATTCACGGATCTGCGAGCGAATGTCGCGCCGAACGCGGCCAATAGCGTGGTTGGAATCCACAGCCAGCCGATTACGAACACCAGCATGAGTTTCCACCAACAGTCGGTGCAGCGGATGAGTTTGCGCCCCGTCCATACGATCACTGCATGCAGGGCGCGCCCTGGGCGGCTGTGCGCGGCATCATGCAAGTGTCGCAACATAATGCCAAGCACGGTGGTCGGCGTTCCTGCAATCTCGTTGCATAGTTTTTCATGCCGTCGTGCGAAATATTGCGGAAGTACGCGACGCCGCGGCCGAATCTGACCAATGCGACAACTATCGAAAACCATATCGCGAAAGCGACCACCAAATACAGCACATTCAGCCAGCCGAAGTCGGAAAGCCCATCGCCGAACCAATACAACGGCCCGATCGCGCAACACCATGCCACCCAAAGGCATGCCAGCACGGCCAGCATCCAGCTGAGGAATGTGCCGATACGCTCGCCACGCTTTCCAGTTTGTTTGACTTCGCTCATAAGCGGCATAATAGCGGCACTCCCCGAATGAACTTCACCTCGTTGACGCTTTCCGTTCAGCGATTCGCCAGTTGGGCGGCTACACTTGACGCTTATGAACTCCGATCAGGCAGACATTCTCGACCTTCTGGCAGGGCACACCGACGATTCAACCATCGAACGGCTCGCTTTCGAATGCCTGATGACTTCTCTTACGGATGATCGCGTCGCCTCGTTGATGAATGTGCTTGGTTGGCGTGGGGATTTCGATTGTTTCGCGATTGGCGGCACACCGGAAACGAGTCCCGCTTCGGCTTCGCTCGTTGCGCGTAAGGCGGTGCGCGATCTGGGCGGAGAACATGTGATTGTTGGCACATACGGCAGTTTTCTGCTGGCGCTTGTCTGTCAGAGTGGCGCCGCCACTGCCGAAGTGACCTGCACGTCGATTATGCCCGCTTTCAAAGATGACGAATCGGTGTATTTGAGTCCGGTGCGTTCCGGTGTCGCCGGCGCTTCGCACGTGTTGCGTGAAACCCTGTTTTCCTTGCAGGCGGCTCCCGCTTTGGCGTCGCCGTCCCGCCCGTTGCGTGCCGATGAGTTGCTGCCGGAACGGGCGCTGTTGGGCGATGATTACGCTCGTGAAGAGTTGTATCAGAACGTGTATCAGGTGCTTCATGGCGAGAATCCCGACGATCCGACGTTTGTGACGGTTTCCACGTTTTTGCGCAACGGCAGTTCGTTGGAAAACACGGCGAAGGAATTGAATGTGCATCCGAATACGGTGCGTTATCGTTTGAAGCGTGCCGCGGAAACGACCGGTTGGGATGCGACCGACCCGCGTGACGCATACGTGTTGACGACGGCGCTTGCGATTGGCCGTATGCGCGATCGTTGAAAATCACTTCTCTGTTTTAATATCTATCTGATATCTGGTTTCATTGAGATTCTTTGATAGTCAGACGATTGCAGGATCATTATTTATTAAATGAGATAGATAATCGCAAGATATATATGAAAAGACCCGCATCTCGCGTTGGGGCAGGATGCGGGTCTTTTGCAAGCTATATAGAAGCTATCTGCAAGCTATATTGCTCAGGCGATGACCGTCGGATCAACGGGACGCCCGGGTTCATCGTGGAGGTGATGGTCGCCTTGGTGACGTAGCGGCCCTTCACGGTGGACGGCTTCAGACGCTTGATTCGTCGGCAACAGCCTTGAAGTTCTCGTCGAGAGCCTGCTCGGTGAAGGAGAGCTTGCCGATGAGGAAGCTCAGGTTGCCGTTCTTGTCAACACGGAAGTCGACCTTGCCGCCCTTGATGTCCTTGATGGCCTTGGTGACATCCATGGTCACGGTGCCGGTCTTCGGGTTCGGCATGAGGCCACGCGGACCGAGCACGCGGCCGAGGCGGCCGACCTTGCCCATCATGTCCGGGGTAGCCACCACGGAATCGAAGTCCAGGAAGCCGTCGGCAACCTTCTGCACGAGATCGTCGTCACCGACGATGTCGGCGCCAGCCTCGAGAGCCTCGGTGGCCTTCGGGCCACGGGCGAACACGAGGACCTTGGCGGTCTTACCGGTGCCGTTCGGCAGGTTGACGGAACCGCGGACCAGCTGGTCGGCCTTACGCGGATCCACGTTCAGGCGCAGCACGGCCTCAACGGTCTGATCGAACTTGTACTCCGGCATGCTCTTGACGAGAGCGATGGCTTCGTTAGCGGTGTAAAGATTGTTGCGATCGATCTTCTCAGAAGCTTCGCGGTACTTCTTGGAACGCTTTACCATTTGTCCCTCTCCTCTCAGTCGGTAACCGTGATACCCATCGAGCGGGCGGTGCCCTCGATGATCTTCATGCCGGCTTCGACGTCGCGTGCGGACAGATCAGCCATCTTGATTTCGGCGATCTCACGGACCTGAGCTTGGTGACGGAGCCGACCTTGTGGGTCAGCGGGTTTTCGGTACCCTTCTGGATGCCCGCGGCCTTCTTCAGCAGAGCTGCCGCCGGCGGGGTCTTCAGAATGAAGGTGAAGGAACGATCTTCGAAAACGGTGATCTCAACAGGGATGACCTGGCCCATCTTGTCCTGCGTGGCAGCGTTGTACTGCTTGCAGAAGTCCATGATGTTCACGCCATGGGAACCCAGTGCCGGGCCCAGCGGCGGGGCCGGGTTGGCCTTGCCAGCCTGAATCTGGAGCTTGAGAAGCGCCGAGACTTTCTTCTTAGGAGCCATTGTATGGTTCTTCTTTCTGTAGAAGCGGTGGTAGCGGCACCGGAGTAGGTTTCCCGCGTCCGGTTCCTTCCGCAACGTATATTGCTGTGCTGTGCTAGCGGATTCCGTACCCTCATTCAGGCACGCCAAACCCTCCAGACACAAGCTTTCCTATTGTGCCCACTCCCCCAGACAAAAAAAGACCCCGCAATGCGCGGGGTCTTTCAAAGACTTATCAGGACAGTTTTTCTACCTGGTTGAAGCCCAACTCCACTGGCGTGTCGCGACCGAAGATGGACACGAGCACCGTGAGCTTCTGGGTGGTGGGCTCAACGTCGGAGACGACAGCTGCCATGGTGGTGAACGGACCGTCGGTGACGGTGACCTGATCGCCAACGGCGTAGGAGACTTCAAGGACGCGCTTCTTGTTGGCGGCCGGCTTGTCACCAGCCTTCTTGAGCGCTTCGGAAGCGATCATCGGAGCCATCATGGAGACGACTTCCTTGCGGCTCAGCGGCGCCGGTTCCTTGGTCGGACCGACGAAGCCGGTAACGCCTTCGGTTTCACGCACAATACGACGGGCGTTCTCATCCGGAAGCATGCGAATCAGCACATAGCCGGGAACACGCACGCGGGTGATGACCTTCTTGCCCTTTTCGGTGTGCTTTTCGACTTCTTCCATCGGAACTTCAATCTGGAAGATCTTATCTTCCATGCCGAAGCTTGCCACACGGGATTCAACGTTGGTCTTCACACGCTTCTCATAGCCGGAGTAGGTGTGCAGCACGTACCACTTGCCTTCGAGGGTGCGCAGGCTGTTGGAGAAGTCTTCGACGGCCTTGGCGCCAGCATCCAGCTCTTCGCCGCCCTCGTCCTCCGCGGACTCTTCGGAAGCAGCTTCAGCAGTCGGCTCGGCCTCAGCGACTTCCGGAACGCTTTCACCCTCGGCCTGCAGCGCCTCAACGGCAGCTACGGCCTCGAGATCAGCTTCTGGAGCTTCGTCGAGGTTGTCGGAAAACACTTCGTCAGTCATGCAGTTTCACCTTCAAGTCGTTGATCAGCCGAAGATCCACAGGGTCAGCTTGCCCAGACCGAAGTCCATGCCGGTGACCAGTGCCATCAGGAGCAGCACGAAGATGAACACGGCGAGTGCCCAGAAGAACAGCTCTTTGCTGGTCGGGGTCACGACCTTGCGGAGTTCGTCGATAATCTGTTTGATGAACAAGCCAAGACGCATGAAGATGTTCGGCTTAACGGCCTTTTCGCTATTTTTTGCCTTCGCCATAATAATCCTCCGCTGAGCTTGTTGTAAGAAGCTTGGCAGGGAAGGCGGGACTCGAACCCACAACCTACGGTTTTGGAGACCGTTGCGCTACCAATTGCGCCACTTCCCTAGGTGTACTCTGCCGTTTCTACTTGCTGGCGAGGATTTTGTGCGAAAAACCACGCAAGAAGTAAGCGGCAAAACCGCCAAGTCGAAATAATAGCGGGTATTTGCGACTTAGTCCAACCGGTTTTTCAAGAAATGTCCCAAAACCGCTATTTTTCAACGAAAAAAAGATTCGCACCCGGCATGTCACCGCGGTGCGAATCGTGTGAAAAGTCTCAGTCAGGCCAGTATCAGTCCTCGACCCACTGCTTCATACGCTTCATGCCCTCAACGAGGTCGTCGTCGGCAAGCGCGTACGAGAATCGCAAGTAGCCGGGAGCGCCGAACGCTTCGCCTGGAACGGCCGCCACATGACCTTCGTCAAGCAGTGCCGCAGCCAGTTCGGACGTGCTCGCATAAGCGGTTTTGCTGGTGCCGAGCGGCTTGTTCAGCAGTGCGCTCACGTCGGCGAACGCATAGAATGCGCCGGTCGGCGTCGGGCAGTTCACACCTTCGATATCGTTCAACGCGGCGACGATGGTCTGACGGCGCCTGTCGAACGCCTCACGCATCTCGTACACGGCGTCAAGAGATCCGGACACGGCTGCGATCGCGGCACGCTGGGAGATATTGTTCACGTTCGACGTCATATGCCCCTGCAGCTTGGATGCGGCCTTCGCCACGTCGAGCGGAGCGATCATCCAGCCGACACGCCAGCCGGGCATAGCGTAGGTTTTGGCCACGCCGTTGAGCACCAGCAGCTGATCACGCACTTCAGGCACTGCAGCGCCGATATACGTGGTTTTTGCACCATCGTAGTTCAGATGCTCGTAGATTTCGTCGGAGATCACCCACACATGGTGTTCCACAGCCCATTCGCCGATCGCCTTGACGGTTTCCGGATTCCACACGGCACCCGTCGGATTGTTCGGCGTATTCACGATGATGGCCTTCGTACGTTCGGTACGTGCCGCTTCCAGGTCTTCCAAGCTTGGCTCGAAATTGCGGTCAGCTCCCGCGAACACTTCGACAGGCACGCTCCAGCCAGTTTCACGGCTTCCGGATAGCTCGTCCAATACGGCGTCGGAATGATGACTTCGTCGCCGTCATTGAGCAGGATTTGAAAGGATTCGTATACGGCCTGCTTGCCGCCATTGGTCACGATCACCTGATTCGGATCGACTCCATACCCCGAGTCGCGCAACGTTTTGTCTGCGATCGCCTTGCGCAATTCCGGCAAACCTGCCGTCGGAGTGTAACGATAGTTCTTCGGATCCTGCACCGCTTCGGCCGCAGCCGCGACGATCGCAGCCGGAGTCGGAAAGTTCGGTTCGCCCGCACCAAATCCAATGACGTCGATTCCTTCAGCTTTCATCGCTTTCGCTTTGGAATCAACGGCAGAGTAGCGCTCGGAGCCACGCGGTTAATACGTTCGGAAAGAGTCTGCCAGTCAGCCATAGTCATGTTTGCCATGCTATCCCTCCCGCCCGAAAAACAACAGCCTTTTAGCACATTTTGGAATTCCTTTTCCCTGTTGACCGGTAGGGGCGGCATATTGCTATTTACAGGGCACCGAACAAAAGAGGGAAAGGGATTAAACCAAGACGAGGTTGTCGCGGTGGACTAGGGGGTGGGCGTATTCTTCGCCGAGGAAACGCTTGAGCTGGGCGGTATTGCGGCCGAGCATTTGCGGGATTTCTTCGGAATCGAATCCTACGAGGCCTTTTGCGAGGTGATTGCCCGCTTCATCGTCGATCCACACCGCGTCTCCGGCGGCAAAATCGCCCCGCACTTCGAGTACGCCGGCGGCAAGCAGGCTGGCGGCCCCTCCGCGTACCGCATTGGAAGCGCCGGCATCGGCCACGAGCGTGCCTTGCGGGTGTGCTGCGAACCCGATCCATAGGCGGCGTGATGATCCACGGTCGTTGATGGGGGCGAATGCGGTGCCGACTGGGTCGCCCATCATGGCCGGGCCTGCGTTTGCCGCGCAGGTGAGCACTGCGGGAATGCCGGAGACCGCCGCAACACGCGCCGCTTCCATTTTGGTGACCATGCCGCCGGTACCCACGTTTGATCCGGTGCCGCCGACCTGCACTTTGGCGAGCGCGTCCTCCACGTTCGGCACGTAGCTGATGCGTCGCGATCCGGGTTCGCTTGGGGGTGCCGTGTAGAGCGCGTCCACGTCGGTGAGGAGCACCAAAGCGTCGGCGACTACGATGTTGGCGATCAATGCGGAGAGTCGGTCGTTGTCTCCGAAACGGATTTCGTTGGACGCGAGGGAATCGTTTTCGTTGATGATCGGCACCGCGCCGAGGTCGAGCAGCCGGTCGAGGGTGCGTCGCACGTTGCGGTATTGCTGTGGGGCGATGGTGTCGGACACGGTGATGAGGATTTGCCCGACGCGCAGTCCGTATTGTGAGAAAGCGTTCTCGTATTGGGCCATGAGCAGGCCTTGTCCGACGGCCGCGCACGCCTGCTGGTCAGCCACGTCGGTGGGGCGTGAGTCGAAGCGAGGGAGCCGAATCCGGCTGCGATGGCGCCGGAGGAGACGAGCACCACGCGCCCGCCCATGAGTCGCACGCGTGCGAGGGCCGCCACGAGCGCGTTGAGTCGTTCCGGATCGAGGTGGCCACTTGGTTTGGTCAACGAGCTGGATCCCACTTTCACCACGATGGTTTGCGCTTCGGCGATGGCGCGGCGCACTTGGCTTGCGATGGCGTGTTCATGGTTCCTCCAGGCGTTCGAATGGCCGAAAAGAAAACCGCCGACATGCCAATCGGCACATCAGCGGGCGTTTTGCTGCTTCTATTGTTCCACGTTTTCGGAATCGGTGGTTTCACCGCGTCCGAAGAGGCTGGTTTCGTCATGGCGGTCGTCGTCCACGGAAGGATCGGCAGTGTCCGGCCTTGCGTTCGGCCATCATGCTTCACGCACGGCTTGGCGCGCATCCATCATTTCGTGGTACTGGCGACGGCGTTCCGCGTTGGTGCGGCGCTGCGAACGGCCGTCCTGTTCCTGCAGTCGCAGGTCGACGCCTCGTGCGCCAAGCTGGCGCCGTCGAGCATTTCCGCGCCCGCAGCAATGGTCGGATCCCAATCGAATTCCACGGCTCGCGCGCCCTTGCCGATGCGTACTTCGTCGCCAGGTTGGCTCCCTTGTTGCGCAGCTCGTCTTCGACACCGAGTTTGGCGAGGCGGTCGGCCAGGTAGCCGACTGCTTCGTCGTTGTCGAAGTTGGTTTGCATGACCCAACGTTCCGGCTTGGTGCCGAGCACTTCGTACCAGACGTCGCCGTTGCCGGCTTCCTTGCGTTCCACGGTGAAGTCAAGCGCGGTGCCGCCTTCGTCGTTGCGGCGACGGCGGTTGCGCGGCTCTTCGAGCGGCTTGATGACCACGCGCGCTTCTTCTTCGGCCTGTTCGCGTTCGGCGACTTCCTTGCGCATGTCGGCGACCATGGCCGCCAACGCCCAGTTGAGTTCCTTCAAACCTTCGTGGGATGCGGTGGAGATGACATACACATTGAGACCGAGTTTTTCGAATTCCGGTTTGACGAATTCGGCCAATTCCTTGGCTTCCGGCATATCGACCTTGTTGAGGATGATGATTCGGGGGCGTTCGGGGATTGGGATTGCGCCCAACGGCAGTTCCAGCTTGTCGGCATATTCGGCAAGCTCATGTTCGAGCGCCTTGTAGTCGCTCATCGGATCACGGTCAGGTTCCAGCGTGGCACAGTCGATGACGTGGGCGATGATTTCGGTGCGTTCGATGTGGCGCAGGAATTCAAGGCCGAGGCCCTTGCCTTGGGATGCGCCCGGAATCAGGCCCGGCACGTCGGCGATGGTGTACCGCATGTCTCCGGCCATAACCACGCCGAGGTTCGGCACGAGCGTGGTGAACGGATAGTCGGCGATTTTCGGCTTGGCGGAGCTCATGGCTGCGATCAGGCTGGATTTGCCTGCGGAGGGGAAGCCCACCAAGGCCACGTCGGCGATGGATTTGAGTTCGAGAATGACGTCACGTTCCTCGCCTGGTTCGCCAAGCAACGCGAATCCCGGAGCGCGACGGGTGCGGTTGGCCAATGCGGCGTTGCCAAGACCGCCGTTGCCGCCGGCCGCCACCACGAACTTGTCTCCGGCATGGCGAAGATCGGCGAGCTGCTCGCCCGGATGCTTAGGCTTGCCTTGCGGCCCTTTGGCTTCGAAAATCACGGTGCCCACAGGAACGGGCAGGATCAGATCGGCACCTTTCGAACCGTCTTTGGTGTCTCCCAAGCCCATGGTGCCGCTTCCAGCCTCGCGATGGGGCATGAAACGGTAATCCAACAGGCTGTTGCGTTCTGGTCGGCCATGAAGATCACGGAACCGCCATCACCGCCGTTGCCACCGTTCGGTCCCGCCAACGGCTTGTATTTTTCCCTACGGATGCCGGCGGAACCGTTGCCGCCGTCGCCGCCCTTCACATGGACGGTCACGCGATCGACGAAATCACTCATGTATCTACCTTAATCGTTTGTTCGAAACGGTCCGATTATTGTCCGTTTGATATGTCTTATGCAACTGTATGCAACGTTACGTGACGTTTGGGACGGGCTGAAGGAAACCAATCCTCAGCAATCATCAAAATAAAGAAAAGCCGCGTCCATAACGGGCGCGGCTTTATCTTGTAAGCGTTAATTGCGCGTATTTCAGGCGGCAATCACGTCGACGACCTTGCGGTCACGACGCACGCCGAACTTCACGCTGCCGTCCTTGAGGGCGAACAGGGTGTGGTCCTTGCCCATGCCGACGTTCTCACCCGGGTGGAACTTGGTGCCACGCTGACGAACGATGATGTTGCCGGCCACGACGGCTTCGCCGCCGAACTTCTTCACACCGAGGTATTGCGCGTTTGAATCGCGACCGTTGCGCGAGCTGGACGCGCCCTTCTTATGTGCCATGTCTGTTCCTTTCGGTCCTTGACTCTAACCCTGCGCCAATCAGGCGATAGCGTGATCTTGACAGCGGTCAGCTGCTGGCGATGGCCCTTGCGACGAGCAACGCCGGTCTTGTTCTTATACTTCATGATGCTGATCTTCGGACCCTTGGCCTCATCGTTGACAACCTCAGCCTTGACGCTGACGTTGGCGAGATCCTTGGCACCGAGGACAACCTTGGAGCCGTCCACAACGAGAGCAACCGGGAATTCCACGGTTTCGCCCTTCTTAGCCTCGAGACGGTTGACGTAGATGACGTCACCGACCTCAACCTTTTCCTGATGGCCGCCGGCTTCACAATCGCGTACATATCCGTTCCTTTATTAACTTGGAAAGCTTACTGCCCGGCACGTTCGAGCCTCGCGGCCAGACACCAGCAATCTAATCTACACATACCCGCGTACAACCGCAAGTCTGTTTCCGGCGTGTCAGGTTGACAGACCGGAATAATCATTTATTCTTCTATGCTTCCTCGCCCAGTTCCGCATTGTTGGCGGCCACGGCAGCCGCCGCGATCTGCGCGAGTTTGGCCTTCACGTCCGGCGAGGAGCCTTTCGGCACCTGCACGTCCGTGCCGTGACCATGCTTGTTGGTCTTGACGAACGGGTCGCCGCCCTTCAGGGCGTACGGATCGTCATAATCCGCGGACACGGTCGGCTCGTCGTGAAGAATGAATCCACGGCCCTTGCAGGTCGGGCATTCCTCGGAAAAGGCTTCCACCAGCCCCTGTCCGATGCGCTTGCGCGTCATCTGCACCAGGCCAAGCGAAGTGACTTCGGCCACCTGATGCTTGGTGCGGTCGCGGGCCAGGCATTCCACCAGTCTGCGCAGCACCAGATCACGGTTGGCTGGCATGACCATGTCGACGAAGTCGATCATCACCATGCCGCCGATGTCACGCAGGCGCAGCTGACGTGCGATCTCTTCGGAAGCTTCGAGGTTGCAGCGGGTCACCGTCTCCTCAAGACTCTTGCCGCGGCCGATGAAACGGCCGGTATTCACGTCGATGGTGGTCATGGCTTCGGTGCGGTCGATCACGATCGAGCCGCCCGACGGCAGGTAGACCTGACGTTCCATGCCCTTGCGCAGCTGGGAGTCGATCTGCCACTTGTCGAACACGTCTTTGCCTTCATGTTCGGCCGGATCCCACTTTTCGAGCTTGTCTTTCAAGTCGGGAGCCATGGTGTCGAGGTATTCCTCGATACGGCCGTACACGCGGTCACCTTCAACGATCATCTTGGAGAAGTCGTCGTTGAAGATGTCTCGCACCACGCGGATCGCCACGTCCGGCTCGCCTTGCAGCAGCTTCGGACGCTTGCCGTGCAGGAATTCGTCTCGCTTGGAGGTGATGCGTTCCCACTGGCGCACCAGGCTTTCAAGATCCTTGGTGATCGCCTCTTCGGAGGCGCCTTCCGCTGCGGTACGAATGATCACGCCCATGTCTTTCGGCGCGACCTTCGACACGATGTTCTTCAGGCGGGAACGTTCACGCTCGCTGAGCTTGCGGCTCACGCCCGTCATGCCACCGGATGGCACGAGCACCAGGAAACGGCCCGCAAGGGTGACCTGCGAGGTCAGTCGCGCACCCTTATGTCCGATCGGATCCTTGGTGACCTGCACGAGCACCGGGTCCCCCGACTTGAACGCGAGTTCGATGCGACGAGGCTGGCCTTCCAACCGTGCGGAATCCCAGTTCACCTCACCCGCATAGAGCACGCCGTTACGCGCCTGACCAATGTCGACGAACGCGGCTTCCATGCTCGGCAGCACGTTCTGCACGCGGCCAGATAGATGTTGCCCACAGTGGCGACTTCCTGAATGTCGGACACGTAATGTTCGACGAGCACATTGTCTTCGATCACGGAAATCTGCGTGTGGCGTTCGCGTTCGCGCACCACCATCAGGCGGTCGACATGCTCGCGGCGAGCCAGGAAGTCCTGCTCCATGAGCTGGCTTTGACGGCTGCGCTCACGGCGATTGTCACGGCGACGCTGCTTCTTGGCCTCAAGTCGGGTGGAACCTTCGACGTCGGTGATCTCGTCGATGTACTGCTGCTTGCGGGAACGACGCACGAGCGGCTCTTCCGTCTCATCCGTCTTCGCACCGCCACGACGGCGACGACGGCGACGGGTCACCGTGCCTTCATCCTCGTCATCGTCCTCACGGCGACGACGGGACTCGCCTTCATCGCTATCCCGCTGCTGTTCGTCGGCTTCCTCACGATTGCCGCGGCTGCGACGGCGACGACGGGTGCGCGTCGGCTGCTCGTCGTCATCATCGTCATGACGATTGCGGGTTTCGTCATCAATCGGCGCATACGTAATATCGTCGAGGATCAAATCCTCTTCGATCTGTTCGACTTCAGCTGCGGCACGACGCTCCTGCGCGTTCAAACGACGGGAACGACGCGACTTGCGAGATCCGCCTTCCTCGTCATTGTCCGCATCATCATTGCGATTATCCCGATTATCGCGTTCATTGCGATTGTCTTCGGAACGCTCTTCGTCGGCAACGTCGCGATTGCGGCGGCGACGGCGACGTGACGGACGATCCTCATCCTGCTCATCGTCATGGTCCTGCGCATTGCGATCATTACGCTCGCCGCGGTCATTACGGGAATCGTCGCGATCGTCGTCTGCCCTGTCTCGGGAATCCGCAACGGACGGCAAAACCGGCTCCTGGAAAAGCAGAGACATCATCGGACGCGGATTGTGGCGGACCTCATGGCCTTCCGGCAACATATCGACGGCATCCAAGGCACGCTCCACAGACGACTCCTCATCATGGGAATCATCGACGGAAGCGCGACGACGCGGCATCTCATCGTACTCATCCGCATCATCGGCGAAACGGCTGCGACGACGCGACGGACGATCCTCGTCCTGCTCATCCTCAACCTGCACCGAACGACGGCGACGAGAACGCGTCGACCGTTCGTCGGCAATCTCACGAACATCATCATCGGACTGGACCGGACGACGACGGCGACGGGTCGGACGGATCATACCCTCGGAATCAGCGGAATCACCGGTATCATGCGCAGGTTGCGCAACCGGCAACTTCGGCTCCTCGAACAGCGGAGCCGAAGCATGCTCCTCGACCTTCAACTCCAAGGACGCACCGGCAGCTCCCACGCCACGCACCACGCGACGACCGCCACGACGGCGACGCGGGGCAGGATCGGACTGGACCGACTCGAATTTCACAACATTCACGGCATGCTCAGGCGATGCCGAAGCTTCGACCTGATCGAAGCCCTCACTGGTATTAGGCACAATGGCTCCTCGACGACACGCTGCAATCGCGCCGCCCACGCTTAGGCCTCATACGGTTCTCACACCACGCTCTCACCGTGGCCGCGCATCATGGCGCCCGTAGGAAGCAACTTCCGTCAAAAGTCCTCATCATGCGACGGCGGACACCAGCGCTCGCGGACACACATGAACTTCACGCGAGGGGATCAACGCCATCGGATGCATCGGTGATTTGCAGAACCACCGTCTATAAGTATGACACAAAAAACAACGGAACGTGACATGACGGGAAATTTTCCGGATCCTGCAACTCACCGCCTGCTTTCCCCGCCCGCAAATCCCAGGCCCCGTCTACACAAGTCGTTGCTCCGTCTGCACAAGTCGAAAGAAATCACGATTCGCGAGAAATGCAGACATAGATTACGACTCGTTCAGACAGCCGATCCGACTTGTGCAGACAGAAGACGGAAAACAACAAACAGCCGATAGCAGGCAGAAACAGGAGGCAGAAAAAGGCAGCAGACAGCTACTTCAGCCAGTCTTCAAGCAAGTTGGCCATCAGCAGCAGATCCGATTCCGGCAGCTGCTCGTCATGCTTGTGCGCCAGCAACGGACTGCCCGCACCCAGATTCACCGCGGGAATGCCCAGCATCGAGAATCGCGCCACATCCGTCCAGCCAAGCTTGGCCAGAGGCTCACGCCCCGTGCGCTCGCGCACCAATTTCACCAGCGACTGCGCGAGCGGCGACGTCAACCCCGGACGTGCGGAAGGCGACTCGTCCTTCATTTCAATGCCGAAGCCTTCGAATACGCCACCTGTGGCAACATGCTCGCCATTGCCCAATTCCGCACCGGCATCCGCGCCAATCATCAGCGCCTTCGCCTCAGCCAACGACTTGTCGGGGGCAAAACGGTAGTTGACATGCACGCGGCATTCGTCGGGGATCACATTCGTACCTTTGCCGCCCGAAATCAGCGTGGCATTCAGCCTTCCTGATACGTCAGGCCATCCACTTCAATCGCACGATTTTCATAAGCGTTCAGCCGGTTCAGAATCTCAGCGGCCGCGTGGATGGCGTTCCTACCCATCCACGCACGCGCCGAATGCGCCGCAATGCCGTGCGTGATCACGTCGAAACGCATCGTGCCATTGCAGCCGCCTTCAATACCGCAATCGGTTGGCTCCCCGATAATCGCAAAATCGCCGGAAATCCAATCAGGATGCGCCTCGACCACCTTGCGTAGGCCGTTCTTTTCGGCGGCAACCTCTTCGTGGTCGTAGAACACGTATGTCAGATCGTATTTCGCATCCGTCAACGCGGCCGCCAAATACATCATCACCGCGTCGGAGCCCTTCATATCGGTGGCACCGCGCCCCCATATCACGCGCTCCCGCCCATGGCCGGCGGCAACATCCTCGCGAATCAGCGGATCGCCCGGTTCCAGCCAACGCGGCGGGAAATTGTCGATCACCGGCACCGTGTCGAGATGCCCGGCGAGGATCACGCGACGCTCACGCCCAAAATTCGTGGATGCGACCAGCGTATCGCCATGCCTGCGCACTGTCAGATGCTGCTGTTTATTCAAAAACGCTTCGACCGCGTCGGTCAACGGCCCTTCGTCGTCGCTCACGGAATAGGTTCCCATGATCTGTTCCATCAGCTCGTTCAGCTGCTCCTGCCTGGTGGCGGAAGCGGAAAATCCAATCTCAAGTTCGTTCATACCGCCCATTATCCAGCACCACCGGAACCGACATCGCCGTTCGACAACGCTTTTGAGACGGATCGGATGTTATCCATATGCATGGTGCAACACTGGATAGCGGCCAAACCAACGGCCGAGAGCGAAAGGAAGAGTGTCATGCCTGGTCTGTTAAGCGCATTGGAAGGCTTCTGCGTCATTGGCATCGTCATCGGCGCCGGTTACGTGGCCGCGCGCATGCGCATAGGCGGACCTACCGCGCAGATGGTGCTCAACAGGTTCAGCTTTTTCGTATCGAGCCCGTGCCTGATGTTTGCCATCCTGTCCAAGGAGAGAATCTTCGAGATATTCCACTCCTCCATTGTTGTGGCGTTCTTCTCGGCCGTGCTGGTCGGATTGGTGTTTCTGATCCTCAATAGGCTGTTCTTCCATCTGAAGGCGGCGGATGCCACCATCGGCGCGTTGAATTCGCTGTATCTGAACTCCAACAACATCGGTCTGCCGATCGCCACGTACATTCTGGGCAATCCCGCTTTGGTCGCGCCGATTCTGGTCATGCAACAGGCGGTGTTCACACCGATCGGCCTGACCGTGCTCGATGTGACCACCAAAGGCAAGGTCTCCACGAGGGAGATTCTGAAGCAGCCGCTGCATCAGCCGCTGCTTATCGGTTCGCTGCTGGGCATCGCCGTATCCGCGATTTCCGCAAAAACCGGTCATTTCGTGGTGCCGGACTGTATTTACGATCCGATCGACATGATCGGCGATTCCGCAGTGCCAATGATTTTGATGGCATTCGGCATGTCGTTGCACGGCACGAAGCCGCTGCAGGACAAGTCGAATATTCCCGCGGTGTTCACGGTGGCGGTATTGAAGAACATCGTGATGCCAATTATCGCGTTCCTGCTGTCGTATTTCGTGATGGGCTTCCGCGGCGCCACATTGTACGCGTGCGTGGTGCTCGCCGCCCTGCCGACCGGGCAGAACGTCTACAACTACGCGGCGCGGTACAACGTGGGTCTCTCGTTCGCACGCGACGGCATTCTCTTCTCGACACTGACCTCACCGATCTTCATCGCAATCATCGCGGTGCTGCTCGGCTGACCTCGCCAGTCCTCGCCGCGGTATCCACGACCGCCGCGGCGAGACCATCAATCGTCCGTACGGTAGCCGGCATGACCGAGCCCGTGCGCCGCATGATTCGCGGCACACCCTCCGAGCACCATCAGCGCATAACACAAGCCGATTCCCGCGGCCAACGTAAGCAACGAAGCCGGATTGAGCAACGACGTTGCCAGAATCGGA
>ENA-OQEX01000018-OQEX01000018.1-human-gut-metagenome-genome-assembly--contig:-NODE-18-length-86582-cov-10.269250_pt1 | contig 86582 bp, 89 predicted proteins | sample MGYA00242802_ERZ504649 | MGnify/ENA primary metagenome ERZ504649 (study PRJEB26092, sample SAMD00036194) | human gut metagenome | host: Homo sapiens | study: EMG produced TPA metagenomics assembly of...
TTCACGATCACGATCATCGTATCTGCTTCCCGGGTTGACCGGTCAGTTCGGCCGAGTCTGACGCAGGAATGCGATCACGCCGCGTCGTCGCTCGGCAGAATGTGCCAGGTTGTGGTAGCTGCGGCAAGCCGGTGAGTGTCACGGATCTTGTTGAGCGAGGTCAGCAGTTCGGCGATGCCGTACTTTTCGGTGCTGCCCCAATCGCGCACCTTGACTTCGTACTTCTCGTTGTCGATCTGCTCTTCGAAGCCCGGACGCTGCTTGTTTTCGATCAGCTCGTAGCCGTTGTAAATACCCCAGCTCGGGCTGCCCATAGCGGCGAGCACCGCACGCACCGCATGGCCGGCAATGCCGTTGTCGCGCACGTAGGCGGTGAGAATATCCGGAGTGGTGGGCCAGAACGTGTTGTGCTGGTAGAAGCCGCCATTGCCGTTGGTCTCTTCGAGGTACTCTTCGAGCTCTTCCTTGGTGTTACGCCACGGGAAGTAGCAGTGCGACTGCGTGAAGCCCACATAGCTCAGCGCGCGCATCATGCCCGGGCGGGTGAACGCCTCGGCAAGGAACAGCACTTCCGGATGCTTCTTCGTAACGGCGGCAATCACATCCTGCCAGAAACGCACCGGCTTGGTGTGAGGATTGTCAACGCGGAAGATCGTCACACCCGCCTTGACCCACAGATCCATAATGCGTTCGACTTCCTTTTCGATGCCTTCCATGTCGGCATTGAAGTCGATCGGGTAAATGTCCTGATACTTCTTCGGTGGATTCTCTGCGAATGCGATGGTGCCGTCCGGCTTGGTGCGGAACCAGTTCGGATGCGCCTTGACCCACGGATGGTCAGGCGAGCACTGCAAAGCGAAATCAAGCGCGATTTCCAAGCCCAGCTCGTGGGCGCGCTCGCAGAATGCCTTGAAATCGTCCATGGTGCCAAGCTGCGGGTCAACGGTGTCGTGGCCACCCAGTTCGGAGCCGATGCCGAACGGGGAGCCCGGATCGTTCGGGCCGGCTACCAGGGAATTGTTGCGTCCCTTGCGGTTGGTCACGCCAATCGGGAAGATCGGCGGCAAATACACAATGTTGAACCTTCGGCTGCGGCGCGTTCCAAGCCGGCGATCGACGTCTTGAGGTTGCCGGGAACGATCTTGCCGTCTTCACCGTAGTAGGCTCCTTCGGAACGTGGGAAGAACTGATACCAGGAGGCGAAGCTGGACTTCGGGCGTTCCACACGGAAACGCTGCGGATTCGACTCGGACAGGCCGTCGCGCAACGGGTTGGTTTCGTGCAGCTGCTCGATGTCGCTGCTCTGGACTGCGGCGAGACGCTCTTCGGCGCTCAGCGACTTGTTTTCCATGGTCTTGGCGGCGTCGCGCAGCACCTTCTTGTCGGCTGCGGAAAGCTTGGAATCCTTCGCGTCAGCCCAACGTGCGAGCAGCTGTGCGCCGGATTCCAGCGCATTCTCCACGTCGTCATTCACTTCAACCTTGATGGCGGCGTCGTGTAGCCAGGACTGGTAGGTGTCTTCCCAGCCTTCGACCACGATCTGCCATTCGCCCAGCTGACGCTTGACGGCGGCATAATCGGCATCCCACGCTTCAGATCGCTGTGTTCGCCGATCTTGACCATGGCTTCCCAGCGGTCGAGGCCCGGATTGGTGCAGGTCATGGCGAAACGTTCAACCTCGCGGCCGCGTGCGTTACGCACGGACACGGTCGCTCCTGCCTTGGTGCGGCCTTCGATGAACACTTGGGCGGTGACGTTGAATGCTTCGCCGAGCTCCACGCGTGCCGGGAACAGGCCGTTCTCAACGTTCGGGGTGATGTCGAGCACGTTCACGCGGCCGAACTGTTCGGGGCTGGTGCGTTCGATGACGGGGGCTGGGGCTTCGCCGACCGTTTGCGGTGCGGCGGCCTTCGCTTTGGTGGTGCGCTTGCGAGCGGTGGATGCCGTGGACTTTTTGGCTGCGGCGGTGCGCTTGCTAGGCGTCTGAGACGTTGCTGATGCCGTTTTGGCGGCCGCGCTTTTGGCGGTCGTCTTCTTGACGGCTGGTTGCTTGGTTGCGGTGGTGCGCGGTTCCGCGCTCTTATCTTCTTCTGCCATACCGCCGATTATAGAGGAGAAAAGGTGGATTTGGGTGAACTATCTTCCGACCAGCGATTTTCCACCCTTTGTGGATAACTTGTTTACCTACGATTGGTAAAACGTTTTTTGTGGATAAGTTACGTTTGCTGACAAGCGAAGTTGTCCACAAAAACGGCAAAAAGAACGTCCTCCGACCACAACCCTTGAAAAAGGCCATGTGGCAATCGCAAGTATGCAAGCCTGTTGAATTACGACAACAACGATGTGCATATCGAAAGGACGATGCGATGAATGCGATGAAACGACATACGCTTGCGATTCTGGCCGCGGTATTGGCGGCCTGCATCATAATCGTGGGAATGACCTGCCCGGCCGCGCTGGCCGCCGAACAGCTGCTGCGCGCGAACGGCAAGCATTACAACTATTTTCTCGATGGAAAACCGTATGTGATCGGGGTGAACGCGGAATCGAGATCGGGCAAATTCTATTATTGCCGGCAAATCGAAAGCATGACCGACTATAAGGTCACCGAAACCACCACCGTGGAAAATACGGAAGCGGCGCGGCGCCTCGCATGGCTGCTGTCCGAATATCAACATGACGGGGAACCGGTGCTCACGTATGCGGCGATCGGCGTGCTGGTGCACCGCAACTATGACGACCAAAAGGTGTGGGTCAGGCATGAGCAATACCTCTTCTCGGTGATGGGCGGGCTGGAAAGCAAGGTCAACGAGCTTTGGGAGGAGGCCGCGAACAAGCTGCCGGTTTCTTCGAGGGTGACGCGTGATGATCGGCAGGGATTGCGGTCCGGAAGCCTGTTCGTGCAGTTGCTGGATTCGAGTGGACAGCCGATCGAGGGCGTATTCACGGCGACGATCGAAGGTCCGGCCGTGTTCGACGAGGACGACGAGCCACGGCAGTCGGCTGGGCCGAACTGGAGGGAACCACCGTGTATTGGCATGCAACGGGTGCCGGCGAGGTCAATATCAAGGTCGGATACCAGTCCGTGGGATTGGATGAGGCCGTCACCGCGCAGAAAATGATGGTGCTGAACGATGTGGTGGAACGTGAGGATAGCCTGCTGACGTTCAATGTCGACAACCTTTATGCCCCCGAGCAGGAAATGCCGCAGACAGGAAGTCCGATGGGGCTGGTGTTGGGTTTGGCGGCTGCCGTGATGTGCTGCGGGGCGTTCATGCTGTATGCGGTACGGCGACGATGATATGCGGCGATGATGTCGTCTCGCGGAGGTGATGCTTCTCGATGAGAGTTGCGATATTTCAGCTGCAATATATTCCGCATGTGCGTGAGAATACGGCTGTATCATGCTGAAAACGTTGAAATTAAGCCGCAGACGAACATATTTTTCTGCTGACGAACTCCCATTTTCACGTATCTACAATCATGGCGTCGTCGATACGAATGGAGGTTGCGATGACAGAAGAACATGCAGATGAAACGATGGTCGCGAGCATGCGTGCGGATGCCGAACGGCAGGGAGCCGATGATCGGAAGGTTACCGATGCGCCGCATTATCTGGCGCGGGTGCTGATGGCCAACGGCATACGAAACATGTATGGCGTGGTCGGCATTCCCGTCACCGATTTCGCGCGCATCGCGCAGGGCATGGGTATGCGATTCGTGGGCATGCGCCATGAGGAGGACGCTGTGAACGCGGCCGCGGCCGACGGATTCATCACCGGTCGGCCGGCTGTCACGTTGACGGTATCCGCTCCGGGATTCCTCAACGGTCTACCGGCACTGCTGGAAGCCACGGTGAACGGCTATCCGGTCATCATGATCGGCGGCTCCTCAACCCGCCATGTGGTCGACCTTGAGGAAGGCGAATACGAAGGCCTCGACCAGATGAACTACGCCAAGCAGTTCTGCAAGGCTTCGCTGCGCATCGACCGCATCGAAGATATTCCGCTCGCGGTGGCCCGTGCCATGCATATCGCCTCTTCAGGACGCCCAGGCGCGGTGTACATCGATTTCCCCGATGACACCGTGGCACAGACCCTGAGCCAAAGCGAAGCCGACCGCCTGATGTGGACGGCAACCGACCCGGCCCCCGCCATGGTGCCGGCACGCAAATCCATCGACGCGGCGCTCGCATTGCTGCGGCAGGCCGAACGTCCGCTCATGGTGATCGGCAAAGGCGCCGCAATCGCCCGCGCCGAAGAGGAAATCCGCGAATTCGTCAAGAAAACGGATATTCCATTCCAGCCAATGTCCATGGCCAAAGGCGTAGTGCCCGATACCGACCCACACAGCACGGCAAGCTGCCGTTCCACCGCGCTACGCAACGCCGACGTGGTATTGCTGGTCGGCGCGCGACTCAACTGGATGCTGTCGTTCGGCCAGGGCAAAACGTGGAACGAACATGTGAAATTCATCCAAATCGACATCAATCCGGAAGAAATCGAAAACACGCGCAGTATCGACGTACCAATCGTGGGGGATATTCGTTCCGCCATGACGCTGCTCAACGGATCTCTGGAAGAATACCCGTTCAAAGCTGACGAAACCTGGCTGAACATGCTGAAGGAAGCCAGCGCGAAAAACGTGGCGAAATTTGAAACCCGCGAACAATCCGATCAGCTGCCCATGAGCCATTTCAACGCCTTGGGAGCCATCAAAAAGGTGTACAACAAACACCATGAAGATCTCATTCTCACCAATGAGGGAGCCAATTCGCTCGATGATTGCCGCAACATCATCGACATGCTCGAACCGCGCCATCGTTTGGACTGCGGCACGTGGGGTGTGATGGGCTGCGGCACCGGCTATGCGATTGGCGCGGCGCTTTCCACTGGCAAGAAAGTGCTGTACATCGGCGGCGATTCCGCATTCGGCTTCGATGGTATGGAAGTGGAGGTGGCCTGCCGCTACCAGCTGCCCATCACCTTCGTGGTGCTCAACAACGGCGGTATCTACCGCGGCGACTTCGAAAACCTTGGAGCGGACGGTGATCCGTCGCCGCTGACGCTTACCTACAACGCGCATTACGAGAAGGTCCTCGAAGCGTTCGGGGGTAAAGGTTACTATGCCAGCACTCCGGAAGAAGTCGAACGCATGGTCGGCGAGGCGGTCGAATCAGGCAAGCCAAGCTTCGTGCATGTGCAGATCGCGCAGTATGCGGGCAAGGAATCCGGCAATATCGGAACGTTGAATCCGAAGCCGGTGGTCGGAGCCTCGTTGATTCCGAAGTCACCATGTACGACTACGCGACCGGCGCTCGCATGTAGCGCATCGGCTGTCGGTATGACATGTGGGCGTGCGAACGGTGGAATGCGTGCGCCCACTTTTTCTGCCTGAAAACCAATGATCCGATCAACGTATCTGCAATATCAGCAATATCAGCAATCAAACAATATTGCAGAAGATTGCAGATAGAAAAAATATAAAGAAAGAACGACAGTGATAAACATACTTGTTGACGACATCGTGCCAATTATTGTCATTATGGCATTAGGGTATATTTGTGGAAAATTCAGTTATTTTGATGACGATCAGCGGCAGGGACTTAATAAACTTGTGTTGAATATCGCGCTTCCTGCGGCGTTATTTGTGTCCATCATCAAATCGACCCGTGCAATGCTTGCGAAAGACGCAACATTGACCGCCATCAGTTTCATCGGCGTCATCGTCATGTTTATGGTGAGCTATTATCTGTGCCGGTTGCTGTTCCACCGCAGCATTCAGGAGGCGGCCGTCTGTGCTCTGATCGCAGGATCTCCGACGATTGGTTTCCTTGGATTCGCTGTGCTTGATCCGATTTACGGCAACACCGTCAGCACGAATCTCGTCATAGCCATTATTTCCATCGTGGTCAACGTGGTGACCATTCCGATCGGCATGTATCTGATCAACCTCGGCCAGGCCAAAGACCGAGCGAAGTTTAGCGTGCAGGCCGAAAACGCGGTCAATGCAAAGGCCAATGCAAAAGGCGATATCACGCTTGACCCGGCGCGAGATGCCGCAACCGACAAAACCGCCGAACTTATGGTGCATGGCACGTCGAATACGGGAAAGAACCGCAATGGCAATCTGCAGGCGTTGCTCGACGCACTGAAGCAACCGATCTGCTGGGCGTCGTTATTGGCCATTTTCCTAGTGTTGGTGGGCATTCATGTGCCAAGCCAGGTGGCGCCGACCTTCGATCTGATCGCCAAAGCGAATTCCGGTGTGGCCGTGCTTTCCGCGGGCTCGCGCTTTCCACGGTGAAATTCTCGCTCGGTTGGGAAACCATCTGGAACACGTTCTTCCGCCTGATTCTGACGCCTGCAGTGTTCCTTGGCGTGGCGCTGTTGTGTGGCATGGGCGGTGACATGAACAAGATTTCGATGCTGGTGATGGCGGTCGCGTTGCCGCCGGCGTTCTCAGGCATCATTATTTCCAGCCGTTACAACATTTATGTAAAAGAAGGCGCCTCGACCATGGCCGTCGCCACGGTGGCATTCGCGGCCACCTGTCTGCTGTGGATCTGGCTCGTCCCCTTCTGCGTGGGCTGATTCAGTATCCTCACTGTAGCTCACGAAGCGCATATAGTAACGGAACGTTGAAATTCCAACGTTCCGTTACTGCATGCGCTTTTTGTGACGGTAAACCGTAAGACGTAAGACATGTGATTGTGTGCGGAAGTGCGGGGCGTGGACTGCAATGGATGTGACGCATAACAAATAAGGGCGAATCTTGTGATCCGCCCTTATTCGTGCGCCAGTGCGCGCTAACTTGCGTTACTTCAAATCAGCCTGCACACCATCATTACCGCCGATCACACCGGAATCACGCAGCGAAGCGATCTGATCGTCGTCATATCCCAACGCATGCAGAATCTCACGGTTATGCTCGCCCAGCTTCGGCGCACGCTGGTAATCCGGCACGAAATTACTCATCGTAAACGGCATGCCGATCGTCTTGAAATCGCCGCGCGCATCCTGCTGGTCAATGGTCACAATCGTGCCATCCCCATTCAAATCAGGATCGTTCTCCAACTCATACCAATCCAGCACCGGGCCGACCGGCACGCCCTTCGCACCCAATTCCTTGGTCAGCGTGTACTTGTCGAACTGCATGGTGTACGCCTCAACACGCTGGTACACCTCGGTTTTATGCTCGTCACGCGCATTGGCGGTATTGAAACGCGGGTCGGTCAGCCAATCCTCGAATCCCATCGCATGGCAGAAATTCTCGAAGCCCTTCTTGGACTGTTGAACCACTATATATACGTAAGCGTTCGGGTCATGCTCCCAGCCTTTCGCGCGGTAGCACCAGCCAAGCACCAAACCACCCTCCGCATTCGCTGCGCGCGGAATGGCTTTGCCTTGCTTGCCCCACTCATAATTCGGGTAGCAGTCATAGTAGGAAAGCTTGCCCAAACGGTCGAGAATCAACTGGTCGCGCAGCTTGACACGGCACAAGTTCAGCACCGCATTCTGCATCGACTGGTACACATAGCAACCCTCACCGGTATGCTCGCGCTGCAACAGCGCCGAAAGAATGGCGATCAGCAGATGCATTCCGCTGTTGGAATCGCCCAATGCGGCGCCGGACTGCGTGGGCACATTGCGCTCGCCGTCATACCAGCCGGTGGTGGAAGCGGCACCGCCCGCGGACTGCGCGACCGGCTCGAACGCCTTGACATGCTCGAACCGGCTGCCCTTGTTGAAGCCCTTCAGCGACGCCATGATCAGACGCGGATTGATCGCATGTACGTCATTCCATCCGAAACCAAGCTTTTCCACGTCTCCCGGGCCGATATTCTCTACGAACACGTCGGCTTTCTTCAGGAGTTCGGCGAGGATTTTCTTGCCTTCCGGATCTCTCATGTTCAGCGTGATGGATTTCTTGTTGGCATTGAGCTGAAGGAAGTACAGGGAGTACGAGCCATCCACGTCGTTCATTTCATTACGTGTCGGATCTCCGCCCTGCACCTTCTCCACCTTGATGACGTCGGCGCCCATCCATGCGAGCATCTGCGTGCACGACGGGCCGGACTGCACCTGCGTCCAGTCAATCACGGTGATGCCTTTCAGCGGCGCGGTGTCCTGCGTTGCCTTTGTTGCCGTATCGTGCGTTGCGCTGTCTTGCATTGTGGTGTCCTGCGTCGCGTTGTGCGCGTTCGCTTGATTCATATAATGCATTGCCTTGTTCTCCTTATATCTGGTGATATGTGGTTGGCGAGGTCAACGTAGCGCGTGCAACCTTGGAGAACGTTGGATTTTCAGCCTTGAGCGGCAATCTTCGCTTTCGGCACATGCGATTGGCGGATCCGGCGCATTTTCTCCATACTTTCGGCACATGCGATTGATGAACTCGGCTGATATACCCGGTTTTTGTCGGATTTTGTCCAGATTTTGTCCGGAAATTGGTTTTGGTGAGATTTGACGGAAAACAAAAAAGCTAGGAATTGTTGCAATTCCTAGCTTTCATCAGTAGCGGGGCATGGATTTGAACCATGGACCTCTGGGTTATGAGCCAGCGAGCTACCGAGCTGCTCCACCCCGCGTCGGCTTGTCTTTAAGACAGCTCTATTAACTTTACGATTACTTCCAAATATGTCAAATCGGCGTGTCGCATCAGTCCGGCCATGCAAAACCGCGTTGCAAATAGCGCGTTATTCATTTTTCCTATAACGGTTTCGGCTGATCGTGGGGGCAGGGAAGTGCGCCATATCCGAGCCCGCACCATAATAGAAGCATGCCTATCAAGATCCCCAGCGGCCTTCCGGCCAGAGACATTCTCGACTCCGAGCGTATTTTCGCGCTTGAAAAGCCTGAAGCGGAGCGCCAGCGCGTGCGTCCGCTCAAGCTGGTGATCTTAAATCTCATGCCGAAGAAAATCGAGACGGAAACGCAGCTGCTGCGTTTGATCTCGAAAAGTCCGCTGCAGGTGGAGATCGATTTCATGAAGACCTCCACGCACGAGGGTACGCATGTGAGCGCCGACCATCTGGTGAAGTTCTATGAGACCATTGAGGCGTTCCAAGACAACTATTACGACGGCTTCGTGGTGACGGGTGCCCCTGTTGAGCATCTTGATTTCGAACAGGTCGATTATTGGGATGAGTTCAAGCAGATTCTTGACTGGGCTTCCGCGCATGTGTTCTCCACTATGTATTTGTGCTGGGGTGCGATGGGTGCGCTCAATTATCGCTATAACGTGCGTAAAGAGAATTTGCCAGAGAAGATTTTTGGCGTGTTTCCGCAGTATTTGCAGGATGAATACTGCTTTTTGACGAACGGCTTCGATGAGATTTGCCTGCAGCCGCATTCTCGCCTTGCGGGGGTGGACGAGGGTGATATCGCGCGCAATCCGGAGTTGCAGGTGCTCACGTGGGGTCCGAAGTCCGGTCCTGGCTGATCGCCACCCGTGATTTTTCGGAAGTGTTCGCGCTTGGCCATTGGGAGTACGGCAAGTACACCTTGGCCGAGGAGTATGAGCGTGATATGAAGAAGGGCATGACGAATGTGCCGTTCCCCGAAAACTATTTCCCGCATGATGATCCGCAGTTGGAGCCGGTGTTCGCGTGGCGCGCCCATGCCAATCTCCTGTGGCGCAATTGGCTGAATTGGGTGTATCAGACCACGCCATACGATTTGAGCGAGGTTCCGCAGCTTCGTGCGCAGAAGCGTCTTGGCACGGATCGTTCGATTCGTCATCAGCCGGGTTCGCCGCGTGTCGACGCGTTTGCGCCGTTCGTGCGTGACGGTTATGGCGTGATTCGCGATTGATTTGTGGATTGATCCGCATATTGATGTGATTGACGTGCGGCCGTGATTGGCGCGTGACTTTACGGCTGTTTACTGGTGGGGGCTTGCGTATGCGGCCCCTCTTTCTTTATATGCAGCACCTGTGTTATATGTGATATACTTGGTGAAACGTTTTATCAATATGCTGTTTTCGTAAAACAAACTATTGGTTGCGTCGGCTATCCGACGATTCACAAAGCTGTGTCTAGTTAGTACAGCTTGCTGCGAAACGCCGGGAAAACCAAATGGGAGTATGGAAAAGCCCAAGTGTGTGGATGTTGTCTAGACACGGGCTAATAATCCTATCCAGCCATTCGGAGTCGAATGCGTCGCACGGGACTCCGTTCGCGTCGACGCGCACTTCGAAGTACGCTTTGGTTAAGTAACCAGAACGTCACATTCGACTCGGTTGTTGGGTTAAACTAACAGCTGACACAAGAGCAGGAGGCGTGAATGATTGGTGCATTGGGAAAGGGCATGCTGACCATCGCTGATGGTCCCGAAATGCCCAGTGTCGATGACTTCCTTCCCGATCCGTTCGTTTTTCAGGGCACGCCGTTCGCCATCAACCGCATCATCCTCGTTCGCATCCTTGCGACCGTCATCATGTTGCTGGTTCTCGGAATTACGGCAAGCCGTGCAAAGCTCATCCCCAGCCGTTGGCAGAGCAGTCGAATGGTTGATCGAATTCGTCCGTGACAACATCGTCTATCAGGTGATGGGCGAGCTGCGCGGCAAGCGTTATGTGCCGATGATCACCACCGTGTTCTGCACGTTGTTGGTCTTCAATCTGTGTGGCATCATCCCAGGCTTCAATATCGCGGCAAGCGCAACCATTACGCTGCCGCTGGTATTCGCCATGTGTGCTTCTGCCAATACTGGATTGCAGGCATTCGTGAAAAGGGCCTCGGCCACTTCCTGAGGGATGAGATCTTCCCGAAGGGTGTTCCGGCCCCGATCTACATTCTGCTGTCCCCGATTCAGCTGCTTGAGCTGCTGATTATCCGTCCGTTCTCGTTGACGATCCGACTGTTCGCCAACATGGTTTCGGGCCACTTGATTCTTGCGCTGTGCCTTTCGGCCACGCAGTACTTCCTCATTGATGTGGTGAACAAGGTGTTCATGCCATTCGGCGTCGTCACCTTCGCGGCTGGCATGTTCATGTTCCTGTTCGAAGCGCTGGTCGCTTGCCTGCAGGCTTACATCTTCGCCATCCTGACCACCGCATACATCAATATGAGCTATCCGGAGATCGACTGACCGCCGGCTTTTTAATTGTTGCTTCTTGTCAAGCAATAACCAGAAAGGAAACAATCATGGATATCGTTACCCTCGCTGAGGTTGCCGGCAACCTGAACGTCGTTGGCTACGGCCTCGCCGCCATCGGCCCTGGCATCGGTCTGGGCATCCTGATCGGCAAGACCATCGAAGGCACCGCTCGCCAGCCTGAGCTCGGCAGCCGTCTGCAGACCCTCATGTTCCTGGGTCTGGCATTCGTCGAGGTGCTGGCACTGCTCGGCTTCGTGCTCGCCTTCATCAAGTAAGACTTGATTCAAGGTAACACCGAAGACGCAAACGAACATGAAAGGAGGAAGACACTATGGTGACCGCAGCTAGCGAAATGGAATTGTTCCTTCCGAAAAGCTACGACATTTTCTGGTCGTTGGTCATTCTGATCATCGTCGCCGTGTTCTTCTACAAGTTCTTCCTGCCGAAGTTCCAGGCCGTGTTCGATGAGCGCGCTGCCAAGATCGAAGGTGGCATCGCCAAGGCCGAACAGGCCCAGAAAGATGCCGATGAAGCCAAGGCGAAGTATGAGGCTCAGCTGAGCAAAGCTCGCGTCGAGGCATCCAAGATCCGTGACGACGCACGTACGGAGCATCGCATATCATGCTGACGCGCGCACTCGTGCCGAAAACGATGCGGCGCAGATCACCGCCACCGCCCAGCGTTCCATCGAATCGCAGCAGCAGCAGGCTCTGGTGAGCCTCAAGGGTGAGGTCGGCGTGCTGGCAACGGCACTGGCCGGCAAGATCCTGGGTAGCAAGCTCGAGAATGACGATGTGCAGTCGTCGATGATCGACCAGATGATCGCCGACTTGGACAGCGACAAGAAGTGATCGAAACCTTCAAGAAAGGGAGGTGACCAATGCGAGGAGAAGCATCGCGTATCGCAGACCGCGTATCGCGTGACTCGCTGGCCCCCAAGCTGCGTGACAGCGGTGAGGACGCATGGCGTATCGGGAACGAACTGTTCACGATCACCAGCGCGCTTGACCACAATATCCAGCTTGAACGTGCCCTCACCGACCCGTCGCGCCCAGTCGAAGACAAGGTTGCGGTAGTCAAGACTCTGATCGGAGACCAGGCCCATCCGCTCGTGATGGAGATCATGTCCGATCTGGTGTCTCGCCGTTGGAGCCGCGTGTCTGATATCGCCAATGCCGTTGAGGATTTCGGCGTTGATGGCATGATGTACTACGCGGATTACACCAATACGACTTTGCAGGTCTCCATCGAGCTCGCAGAGTTGCATTCCGCACTGCTCAACCTTCCGGTCGTGCGTACCAAGCTGTATGACGCAACCGTTTCCAGTGAAGCCCGTGTCAAGCTGCTGTACAGCCTGATTGGAGACGCGGATTTCACTAAGGTGACCAAGCGCCTGGCCGAACACGCGACCTGCAATCTGCGCAATCGCCGCTACTTGCAGACCATTCAGTGGCTGATCAACAAATTCTCCCGCCATATGGGCGAATCGATGGTCACTGTTACCACGCAACGCCGTTGAGCAAGGAGCAGGTGGAAAAGCTCATCGCCATTTACTCGGCGAAGACCGGTCATCCGGTGCACATCAACTCGGTGGTCGATCCGACCGTCATGGGTGGCATGCGCATCCAGGTGGGCGACGAGGTCACCGACAACACGGTGGTCGCACAGCTGCAGCATCTTCAGCGCACGGTGAAGGCAACCGCCTGACGGTTCGCCGCACGGTGAACAAGCCTGAAACAAGACTTGACTGAATTTATAAACAACAATAAGGAGTGATCATGGCAGAACTTACCATTGATCCCACCACGATACGCAAGGCGCTCGATGAGTTCGTCGAGTCGTACAAGCCGTCGGATACCCCGACTCAGGAAGTCGGTTATGTCGCGACTGCTGGCGACGGCATTGCGCACGTGACGGGACTGCCTGGTTGCATGGCCAATGAGCTGCTGACCTTCGAAGACGGCACGCTTGGCCTGGCGTTCAACCTTGACGCCCGCGAGATCGGCGTGGTTATTCTCGGCGACTTCGCAGGTATCGAGGAAGGCCAGGAAGTGCGTCGTACCGGCGAAGTGCTCTCCGTGCCCGTCGGCGACGGCTACCTTGGCCGCGTCGTGGACCCGCTAGGCAACCCGATTGATGGTCTTGGCGAGATCAAGACCGAAGGCCGTCGTATTCTCGAGGCCCAGGCACCTGACGTTATGCATCGTCATCCGGTTGACGAGCCAATGTCCACCGGTCTGAAGGCCATCGACGCAATGACGCCTATCGGCCGTGGCCAGCGCCAGCTCATCATTGGCGACCGCCAGACCGGTAAGACCGCTATCGCAATCGATACGATCATCAACCAGAAGCGTAATTGGGAATCCGGTGATCCGAAGAAGCAGGTCCGCTGCATCTACGTGGCCATCGGCCAGAAGGCTCCACCATCGCATCGGTGAAGCAGTCCCTCGAAGAGTCCGGCGCCATGGAGTACACCACTATCGTGGCCTCCCCGGCTTCCGATTCCGCAGGCTTCAAGTACATCGCACCGTACACCGGTTCCGCCATCGGACAGCACTGGATGTACAACGGCAAGCACGTGCTCATCGTCTTCGACGATCTGTCGAAGCAGGCTGAAGCCTACCGTTCGATCTCCCTGCTGCTGCGCCGCCCGCCGGGACGTGAGGCATACCCGGGCGATGTGTTCTACCTGCATTCCCGTCTGCTCGAACGCTGCGCCAAGGTTTCCGATGACCTCGGCGGCGGTTCGATGACCGGCCTGCCGATCGTCGAAACCAAGGCAAACGACGTGTCCGCATACATTCCGACCAACGTGATCTCCATCACCGACGGTCAGATCTTCCTGCAGTCCGACCTGTTCAACGCGAACCAGCGTCCGGCTGTCGACGTCGGCATCTCCGTGTCCCGAGTTGGTGGCGCGGCACAGACCAAGGCGTTGAAGAAGGTCTCCGGCACGCTGAAGATTTCCTTGGCTCAGTACCGTTCCCTGGAATCCTTCGCCATGTTCGCTTCCGATCTGGATGCGGCTTCGAAGGCCCAGCTGAACCGTGGTTCCCACTTGACCGAGCTGCTCAAGCAGCCGCAGTTCTCCCCGTATTCCATGGAACAGGAAGTCGTCTCCGTGTGGGCCGGCACCCATGGCAAGATGGATGATCTGCCGCTGAACGACGTGCTGCCGTTCGAGAAGGCCATGCTGGACTACCTGGACCACAACACCGATATTCTCAAGACCATCCGCGAGACCGAAGATTTCACCGCCGACACCGAGGCTGCCCTCGACAAGGCTGTGGAAGCGTTCCGTGAGACTTTCGTGACCAGCGCGGGCAAGCCGCTGGTCGAGAAGAAGCCTAACGTCAAGAACGCCACCCCGGTCGAGCAGGAAAAGATCGTCGCAGGAGAGAAGTGATCCATGGGCTCGCAACTCGCATTGAAATCTAGGATCGCCTCCACCGCGTCGTTGGAGAAAATCTTCAACGCGCAGGAGATGATCGCGTCTTCGCATATCGCCAAGGCACGTGACGTCGCCTTGAACGCGAAGCCGTATACCGATGCGATTTTCGACGCCGTGCAAGCGCTGGTGGCCCACACCCATATCGACCATCCGATCGTGAAGAAGGACGAGGACAACCCTCGTGTGGCTGTCCTCGCCCTCACCTCGGATCGTGGTATGGCGGGTCCGTACACCTCCTCGATCATCCGCGAAACGGAATCGCTGCTGGCCCGCCTCGATGCGGCAGGCAAGCAGCCGGAACTGTATGTGTATGGTCGTCGCGGTGTGACGTACTACAAGTACCGCAATCGTGATGTTGCCGGTACTTGGGAAGGCGATACCGACCAGCCCGGCGTGGAAGTCGCAGAGTCCATCTCGAAGGCACTGATGGACGCCTACATGAAGCCGGCGAGCGAAGGTGGAGTTTCCGAACTCTACATTGTGTTCACCGAATTCGTGAATATGGTCGTTCAGAAGGTGCGCGTGCTGCGTATGCTGCCCGTTGAACTCGTGCTTCCGGAACAGCAGGACTCCGGCCCTGTGTCCGAATCCGATGCCGATGCCGCGACCCCGCTTTATGCGTTCGAGCCAAGCGTCGACGAAGTGCTTGACGCGATTCTGCCGAAGTACATCCAGTCCCGTATTCATGAATGCCTGCTCACCGCGGCGGCATCCGAGACTGCAAGCCGACAGAACGCCATGCATACGGCTACAGACAACGCCCGCAGCCTGATCGACGACCTGACCCGCAAGCTCAACGCTTCGCGACAGGCTTCGATTACCCAGGAACTTACCGAAATCATCGGCAGCGCGACGCGCTGAATAAGAAGGAAGAGTAGGAACGCATATGGCTGAGAATCAGACCACAGCGGCTCCCGAGACGGCTGCAGAGCCGACCACTGGACGCGTCACGCGTATCCAGGGTTCGGTTATCGACGTCGAATTCCCGGTGGGCCACCTGCCCGACATTTACAACGCACTTACCGTTGAGCTGACCAACACCGCCAACGAAGAGGGCGAAACCACGAAGAAGATCACGCTTGAGGTCGAACAGCACCTTGGCGACTCTACCGTGCGTACCGTGGCGCTGAAGCGACCGACGGCCTCGTTCGTGGCGCCACCGTGCTCGACACCGGCGGTCCGATCTCCGTTCCTGTTGGCGATGTCACCAAGGGTCACGTGTTCGACGTGTCCGGCAACATCCTCAACAAGAAGGATGACGAAACCATCACGGTCACCGAGCGTTGGCCTATCCACCGCAACCCGCCGGCATTCGATCAGCTGGAATCCAAGACCCAGATGTTCGAAACCGGTATCAAGGTCATCGATTTGCTGACCCCGTACGTGCAGGGCGGCAAGATCGGTCTGTTCGGTGGCGCAGGCGTCGGCAAGACCGTGCTTATTCAGGAAATGATCCAGCGAGTCGCCCAGAACCACGGCGGTGTGTCCGTGTTCGCAGGCGTCGGCGAGCGTACCCGTGAGGGTAACGATCTGATCGGCGAAATGGATGAGGCTGGCGTTCTTGAGAAGACCGCACTGGTCTTCGGCCAGATGGATGAGCAGCCGGGTACCCGTCTGCGCGTGCCGCTGACCGCACTGACCATGGCAGAGTACTTCCGTGACGTGCAAAATCAGGACGTGCTGCTGTTCATCGATAACATCTTCCGTTTCACCCAGGCTGGTTCCGAGGTGTCCACCCTGCTCGGCCGTATGCCGTCCGCAGTGGGCTACCAGCGAACCTGGCTGACGAAATGGGTGCCCTGCAGGAGCGCATCACTTCGACCCGCGGTCACTCCATCACCTCGCTGCAGGCCATCTATGTGCCGGCCGATGATTACACCGACCCGGCTCCTGCAACGACCTTCGCCCACTTGGATGCAACCACCGAGCTTTCCCGTGACATCGCTTCCAAGGGTATCTATCCGGCAGTGGACCCGCTGAGCTCCACCTCGCGAATCCTTGATCCGCGTTACGTGGGCCAGGCTCACTACGATTGCGCGAACCGCGTCAAGGCGATTCTGCAGCGTAACAAGGAGCTGCAGGACATCATCGCTCTGATCGGTATCGACGAACTCGGCGAAGAAGACAAGACCACCGTGAACCGCGCTCGTAAGATCGAGCAGTTCCTCGGCCAGAACTTCTACGTCGCTGAAAAGTTCACCGGTCGTCCGGGCTCCTACGTGCCGGCCGATGAGACCATCGAAGCGTTCACCCGCATTTGCGACGGCGTGTACGACGACGTTCCGGAGCAGGCATTCTCCGGTATCGGCGGCATCGACGATCTCGAGAAGAAGTGGCACGACATGCAGAAGGAATACGGTGCGTGATGGCCGGATTGACAATGCAGGTGAACATCGTCGCCGCCGACCACCCCGTGTGGCACGGTACGGCGAAGTCCGTCACCATTCCTGCCTCTGAAGGCGGAATGGGCATCCTGCCCAACCACGAGCCTGTATTGACCGTAATCAAGGAAGGAACCATCGTTGTGGTGGATCCGGATGGCAGCCGTCGCTCCTTCGAAGTGACCGACGGTTTCATCTCCTTCGATTCGAACAAGCTCACCGTTGCGGTTGAGCGTGGACGTGACGTCAAGATGGCCGAGTAGCACTCGGTAGCATACTTCTGACGGTCCGTCTGTTGCGATTGCAGCAATTGCATATGATTGCGATTCTGTAGTTGCAGCAGACGGACTGTTTTTTAAAAAAAAGATTAATCAAAACAAAAATAGGATTGTACATATCGTGGGATTCATGGCTTACGACAATCATGGTAGGGTAGTGCCTCGTGCGAATTATTGTTGCTGATTGCTCTGCCGAATATTCCGGGCGTTTGAATGCGTCCTTGCCGCTCGCCAAGCGTGTGTTGCTTATCAAAGCCGATAACAGTCTGCTGATTTTCTCCGAACTTGGTTCGTACAAGCCACTCAACTGGATGGCGGCGCCCTGCACCATCAAAGACATCACTCCGGAACATGCCGACGACGACGTGACTACGGAGGTTCCGCAGAAAGTCGTTCGTGCTTCGGCGGATAAATCCAATGACGTGCTCGAAGTGACATTGCAGCATATTTATTCCGACGAAACATACGATTTGGGCGAAGATCCGGGGCTGATCAAAGACGGTGTCGAAGACCATCTGCAGAAGTATCTGGCCGAACAGATCGAACGCATCGGGGAAGGTGCGACATTGGTGCGCCGCGAATACCCGACCGCCATCGGACCGGTCGACATTATGGCCATCGACGGCAGTGGCAAGCATGTTGCCATCGAAATCAAACGTAACGGCGGCATCGATGGCGTGGAGCAGCTCACCCGTTACTGCGAGCTGTTGAACCGAGACCCGCTGTTGGCCCCCGTGCGTGGCATTTTCGCCGCGCAGACCATCACGCCGCAAGCCCGCGTGCTCGCTCAGGACCGCGGCTTCGACTGCCTGATCCTCGACTATGACGAAATGAAAGGTGCCGAAGACGACTCCCTACGACTCTTCTAGCTTATAAAAAACTCCCTGTTGTTATGCAGGGAGTTTTTATAAGCGAATCGTGATGTAGATCAGTAGGCGGCGAGGATGTCGACTACGAAGACCAACGTAGAGTTCGCTGGAATCTTGCCGGAATCCTTGTCTCCATAGCCAAGGTCCGGCGGCACGACCAGCAGCACCTGCGAGCCGACGGTATGCCCTGCCAAGCCCTGCTTCCAACCGGTGATCACCTCATCAAGCGAGAAGCTCGACGAAGCACCGCGATCCCACGAGGAATCGAACTGTGTGCCGTCAAGCAGCCATCCGGTATAGTGCGCGATCACGGTCTGCGTATCCTTGACCTCGGCGCCTTCGCCCCTGATCAAATCCTGCGAGATCAACGTGTCGGAACCCTTGTATCCGTTCATATCGATCGACGGCTTGCCATCCTTCGCAAGCGTCACCTTCGGCAGATCGGCAGGAACGTCAAGCACCTTCGTGCCCGTTGCCTTCGTCAGATCCTTCGACTTCGACACGATCGTGAGCACCATCAAATAGGAGGTGCCAGCGGAATTCGAATCGTTCACACCGAACGCAAGCGTGGCGTTAAGCTTCTGATCCTTGAAAATGTTGTAATAATCCTCAGTCATCTGACTGGTGTCGGAGGTGACTACCGTAGAGCAATCGGGGGTGTTTTTCTCCCAGGTGCTCATGAGTTCGGAACCATCCTTGACATTGATGGCGATACCCTGCGTGCATATGCGGTCGCCGTCTTCAATCTGGTCGCCATTGCCTTTCTGCAATACGACGTAGCTGTTGTCTTCCACCGTCATAGGGGTTTTGAAGGAGACAGTCGGCTTCTCACCGGGCTTGCCCGTGGCGGTCACACCGGCGATCTGATTCATCTTCGACGAGGAATCGGAAGAAGACGAAGATGAATCGGAGGAGGAATCAGACTTCGTGTCGGAACTTCCGCATGCCGCGAAACCCAAGCACATGATCGTTGTGCAGGCGGCTGCGACGGCTTTGAAAAGAGTAGATTTGCGCATAGGTTCCACTTTAGTGGCAATCATTGATTTTCATAGTTTTTTCAGGCTTTTGCAGAGAGGCAATGTAGAATAGTGAATGCTATGACTTTATTGCAGGAAGAACAGGAAAAGCCGCAGTCCAAGGCGGGTCCCACGCGACACGCCAAGATTATGCGCGGCATTGTCACGCCTATTTTCGGCTTGCTTGCCATTGCTTGCATCGTGCTTGGCGTCTTGAACGCGACGATTTGGAAGCCCTCGGCACAGGTCACGGCGTCCGCCTCGGTTACGGGATCGCAGTATGTGGTCACCGATCCGAATGTGCTGCAATTGGTTGACGATCGCGTCACCATTTCGGCGAAGTCGCGCGACAAATCCGCGAACGTGTGCATCGCCATCGGTTCCGCCCGCGATATCGCCGGATGGATCGCGGGATCCAAATACACGCGCGTCACCGGACTGTCCGACTGGTCCACCCTGTCCACGCTGAAGACCACGGCTCAGGCACCGCCGATAATTCCGAAGGCCAGGTCGCCTTCCAGGATTCCGACATGTGGCGCACCGTCAAATGCAATGCCGGTTCCGTTGATATGCAGTTCAAGGGTGCTAATACGAATAATGCCGAGGATTCCGTTGCGATTATCGATTACGGCGATCGCAAGGGAGGTTCGGTCACACTTGATTGGAACCGTCGTTCGATGCTGAATTTCGCCATGCCGTTCTATCTTTCCGGCGGATTGCTGGCAATACTTGCGGTGCTTTCGGCTTCCGTGTTTGCCATGCCTCCGCATAAGCGTCGCAACAAGCGCGCGTTTGCCATGGTTGACGGCATCGGTTCCACGCAGGGTGACGATGACGAGGTTGCCGCATGGGTGAAGAACGCCGAAGCGAGTGCCGCCCGTAGCGAAAAGAGCGGGCCGAAGCGTAAGCGTCGTCGTCATGCTGGGCATCGCGCGAGTGGTTCGGAAAATAGCCAAAACGAAGTTGCGCAGCCTACGATTGTCGATCCCGGCGCGCGCAATCTCGTTGCCGATCAGCAGAACGCTGCCGCTGATGGTGTTGAAGAAAACGACGATTTCGAACAGACTTCCGTGATTTCGCAAGACGAGCTTGCCGCATATTTCGCACGTCTCGCACAAGAGGAAAGCAGTGCGGCCGCAGCGGCCTCGGGATCTGTAGAATTCGCGGTATCCGATGAAATCAACGTGCCCAACGAAGTTGACGAAATGGCCGTAACGACCGAGTCGGTCGGATCCAACGAAACATCCGAAAACGACGAATCCGACAACGACAAGTCCGACGAACCTGACAACGAGGAGGCCAAGTGATGAAGAAGCGTTTCAACGTAATCGCGGCGGCCGTACTCGCATTGGGAATGGTCGTTGGCATGTGCGGATGCGAGGGGCAGCTGCCGCAGCCGAAAACCACGCAACGTCAAGACGCGCCGAATCTGACCGCCAAGCAAGAGAAAACCATCCGTACGAATATTCTCAAAACGCTTGACCAGTGCAATAACGATCGCAATATCGACGCCCTCGGTTCGATTTTGGAGGGGCCGGAACTTGAGATTCGCACTAGCGAACTTCATGTGGCGCAGGTCACGGGCAATCTTGACCGCAAGACCACGATTCCAACTGATCTTGCGCAGGCCGTGATTTCCACGGACAGTGGATGGCCGCGTTCGGTGTTTTCCATCACTTCCACCACGGATGACCAGCAGTCCAAGCGTCTGCTGGTGTTCCGCCAGGATTCCGCACGTCAGAACTACAAGTTGTGGGGTGTGGCACGACTGTTTTCGGGCGTGAAGATGCCGAGTTTTGAGATTTCCAAAACCGGTAGCGAGCAGGGAACGGAAAAAGACACCGGTCTGGTCATGACCCCGAAGGATGCGGTCGCCGCGTATGCCGACGTGTTGCAGAATGGTGCGTCCAGCCAGTATGCGCAGAAGTTTGCCGACGACGATTTGCGTACGAAGCTTGCCGATCTGACCGAACAGGTGCAGAAGGCCATGGAGTTGAACGAGGGATCACAGCAGCAGGTGTTCACACCGGTTGACGGTGCCATCAGCGTTATGCGTTCCGCGGATGGTGGCGATCTGGTGGTGGCGCAGATCAATTCCGAATGGACGCGTTCAGCTGGCTCCGGCCGTGAGTCGCAGCCCGCTTCCGATGCGGAAAAAGCGCTGTTTGGCGACGGTCAGGCCACCAGCACCATGAAAACCACGTATGTGAATGTGGTCGCGCTGTACGTGCCTCCGGCAAATTCTGACGCGAAGATCACTGCAGTCGGTTCCGAGCGCCAGCCGGTTCGTGTTGAGGCACTGTGATCGTGACAGTCGCACGAATGCGCGTAGCTTGGGGCGAACGTTTGCAATGTGTGTTGCGCCGGGCGCTTAATGTTGTTGATTGTTGATATCTAGGAGGCAAGCATGGCAGGTCAAAGGCCGTTTAATCCGGGAGTTTCCTTGGCGGGAGCCGTCGATCTTGAAGCGTTGAAGCATCAGGTGAAGGCCGAACCGGGGCAGGCTGGTGGTGCTCCGGCCGCCGGCGGTTATGTGATCGACACCACGGAGAACACGTTCCAGGCCATGGTGCAGACGTCGGCCACGTTCCCGATCCTGTTGCTGCTGTGGGTGCCGACCGATGACCGCCTGTTCGATATGGCACGCCAGCTGGGCGATGCGTGAACCAGTTGAACGGCCAGATTCAGCTGTCTCGTATCGATATCGCGTCGAATCCTTCGATCGCGCAGGCGTTCCAAGTGCAGGGCGCGCCTGCATTGTTCGCGTTGATCAACGGCCGTCCGATGCCGATTTTGCAGGGCTTGCCGTCCGCTGAGGAAATGCAGCAGATCGTGGATACGGTGATTCCGAATCTGGTCGCAGCCGCGCAGCAGGCCGGTGTGACCGGTTCCGCGCCGTATTCCGGCGATCCGAATTCCGATGCGGCAAACTCGGCTTCCGCTGCCAGCGCCCAGGAGCAGGTGCCTCCGGAGCATCAGGAGGCGTATATGCTGGCACAGCAGGGCGATTATGCTGGCGCCGCAGCCGCGTACGAGAAGGTGCTTGAAGCCGATCCGAACGATGCGCGTGCCGCCCGCGAGCGTGCGAAGGCGTTGCTGTTGGCCCGTTCCGCCAATGCGAACGTGCGTGAGGTGCGTGCCGCCGCTGCCGACAATCCCGATGATGTTGAAGCACAGCTTGCCGTCGCTGACATTGATATGATCGGCGGTCAGATTCAGGATGCGTTCGATCGTTTGCTGGATTTCGTTGCGGCCGGCCATAAGGCCGATATTGAACCGGTGCGCAAGCGTCTGCTGGAATATTTCACGATTCCTGAGCCAACCGACGAGCGTTTGAAGCGCGCCCGCCGTCGCCTCGCCACGCTCATGTACTGATTCGTTTATTGACTTAGGTACCGTTTTAGGTACCGCTCAACCGTAGGCTGCGCAACTACATCGTTCTTTACGGCCTACGGTTGTTTTTTAAAAGACTTATTCCATACGATTGGTGCCGAAATAGTCGAGGAATTGCGGTCCGTCTGCTTCCAGTTCGTCTTCGAATTCGGATTTCCATCGTGAATATGGATTCGCGGCAAGCCCTTCATTGCTGAACCGCGATTGGTCGGTGATTTCGGTGGTGCAGAATTTCGGGATCACCAGATTGGTGACCGGCCCGATACGTTCCGCTTCCGCAATGATCAGGGGAGCGTTGGTGCCTCCGAACACGTCGATGTTCCAGCCGTCCTCATCGATCCAGTCGGTGAAACGGTTTTTGATGGTCACGTGTCCGCCGCGTTTGATGAGCTCCCCTGCGATGCGCGAATCCAAATCGCGGCTCGCCTCATATCGCGTGCCTCCCACGGACGGCCCTTTCACGGTGACTGATCCAAGCCGGAATTCGTCGCGATACTTTTCGAGCACAGCCAGCGGGTCGAGGTCCGGAGTCATGGCAATGCGGACGGACTTTGTTTTCAATCGCACGCGCAGCGCGTAATTATCCTGATGCACGTAATAACTTTGTATGATCAGCGTCGGACTGTCGTTATCATCCAACTGCGTCGGCAGGGCACGGCAGAAAAAACGGCGCGTGTATTCGAAATCGCCTACATTTCTGCCTGAATCCTCAACCATATTTTCAGTCTAGTGGAAAAGACGCTTCAAATGGTGTTATGTTGCTACAAATTTCGTTGTGGCGCACGCTATCTCTCGTTCCTTCCCCGTTCTATGCCCGTTATTTCCCCTCTAGTTGGGTGTGCTGTCGAAAGACCCGCCGTAGCTATGTTTTCGCAATAATGATCCGAGATTCGAAGATCGTTTTTCCGTAAAAAGTGTCGCTTTCATCTCAAGGCAGTGTAAAGTAGTTTGACGCACGGGTTTGTAGCTCAGTGGATAGAGCGTCTGTCTCCGGAACAGAAGGTCGTGGGTTCGATCCCCATCAAGCCCACCACAAAGACAAGTGAAGAGCCGGGGCAGGGAGCCGGTATTTGGAACATGGGACAATGCGTGTCGATTCCATGGGTACAGTGATTGCTTGAGATTGCGTTGTCGTGGTTTGCCGCGGCCTGAACGCAAGCAACATGCATAACACATTCTTCAAAGGAGAACATTATGAGCGAGAAGATGGAAGCGGTTGCGACTTCTGAAGCCCCGGCGGCGCTGGGCGCATACAGCCAGGCCGTGAAGGCCAACGGTTTCGTGTTCGTCTCAGGCCAGCTGGGCATCGACCGGCCACCGGCGAACTGGCTGGCGAAACCGCCGGCGAGCAGGCAGCCCAGGCACTGAAGAACATCAAGCATATTCTTGACGCCGCAGGCACCGGCATCGAACACGTCTGCCGCGCCACCATCTACATGAAGAACGTCGAAGACTTCCACGAGATCGACGACGTGTATGCGCAGACCTTCATCGGCTCCGTGAAGCCGGCCCGCGTCGCGTTCGGCGGCAACAACATTCCGAAGGGCGCTCTCGTTGAGATCGACGCCATCGCTGTGCTCTGATTTCAGTGCGCTGATTGCAAATCTCCAGAAAATCCTTTTCAGGCTCGTATGCGGTTTCTTACGCTGCATGCGAGCCTGTTTTTGTTTATGCAATCTCAGGATTGCCGCTAAAAGTGAACGGCAGGCAACATGATTCCACCGATTTCCGTATAGTAATGCGATTGGGTATTGTGCAAACGCATGCAAACGCAAGAAGCAAGAACGCGCCCATCCAAATATGAAGGAGCAGTCGCGCATGGCCGAATCGCAAGTCAACGCATCCACTGCAGACACTGACGCCGCCGAATCCGCTGAAGCCGAGCAGGGCGGTCTTGAACGCAAGATGGAAACCCGCCATCTGACCATGATTTCGCTAGGTGGTGTGATCGGTACGGGTTTGTTCCTCAGCTCCGGCTACACGATTCACCAAGCCGGCCCTCTTGGCGCGATCATCGCGTATGGCATCGGATCCATGCTTGTGTATTTTGTGATGCTCAGCCTTGGCGAACTGTCGGTGGCCATGCCGTATGCGGGCAGCTTTCACCTGTATGCGAAGCGTTTCATCGGCCCCGGCACCGCGTTCACCATCGCCGTGCTGTACTGGCTGAATTGGGCGGTGGCGCTCGCTTCGGAATTCACGGCAGCCGGTCTGCTGATGCAACGTTGGTTTCCTGATTCGCCCGCGTGGATTTGGTCCGCCGCCTTCATTGCGGTGGTGTTCATGCTCAATATTCTGTCGGTGAGGCTGTATGGCGAATCGGAATTCTGGTTCGCATCCATTAAGGTGTTTGCGATTATCGTGTTCATTGTGATCGGCTTGCTTGCCATGTTTGGTGCGATTCCGATTGCCGGTTACGATCACGCACCGCTGTTTGAGAATTTCTATAATGACGGCTGGTTCCCCAATGGTGTGCTGCCGATTTTTTCGACGCTGCTGACGGTGGTGTTCGCGTTTTCCGGCACTGAGGTTGTTGGCGTTGCGGCGGGGGAGACGAAGGATCCGGCGCAGGCGATTCCGAAGGCCGTGCATACACGGTGTTGCGTCTTGCGATTTTTTTCATCGGTTCGATTGCGGTGATGTCCGCGCTGATTCCGTGGCATCGGTCAGGCGTCGACACGAGTCCGTTTGTGCTCGTGTTCCAGTCGATCGGCATGCCGTTTGCCGGCGATGTGATGAATTTCGTGGTGTTGACGGCAGTGCTTTCCGCTGCGAATTCCGGCTTGTACGTGTGCTCGCGCATGGTCTGGTCGCTTGCGCAGGAGGGTATGATCCCGCGCGTGCTCGGCAAGACGAATTTCCATGGTGTGCCCGTGTTCGCGGTGCTGTTCAGCATGGCTGGATCGCTGTTGGCGTTGTTGTCTTCCGTGGTTGCCGCTTCGACGGTGTATTTGGCGTTGGTTGCGGTTTCCGGCTTGGCCACACTGGTGGTGTGGGCGTCGGTTTCCGTCTGCCACTTGCGTTTCCGCAAGCAGTGGCTTGATCAAGGGCATTCGGCTGACGATTTGAAGTATCGTGCCCCCGGTTTCCCGTTCGTGCCGATTGCTGCGATTGTGATGTGCATCGGTGCGTTGGTTTTGGTGATTTGCGATTCGTCGCAGCGTTCCACATTGCTGTATATGATTCCGTTCGTTGCGATCTGCTATATCGGCTATTACGCTTCGGTGGCTTGGCGCAGGAAGCATGGCGAACTGCAGGATGATACGCGGGGCGATACGCAAGGCTGATTCTGTCTGCATAATCGGTAGACTTGGAGGAATGAGTCCAGAAGCGCTTAGTGAACTGATTTTCAATATTGCCAACAACCTTGTGAACGAAGGCAAGGCTGGCACCCTGACCACCGATCTCATCCCTCCGCAGGCCAAATTCGCCGTCATGCGTCCGAAGGACCGCGCACACGGCGATTGGGCATCGAACGCGGCCATGCAGCTGGCCAAGAAGGCCGGCATGAAGCCTCACGATTTCGCCGAACTGTTCGCCGCGGAACTCGCCAATGCCGATGGCATCAAGTCCGTGGAAGTGGCCGGCCCCGGCTTCATTAACATTGTGCTTGATTCCGCGTCCGCCGCAGCCGTGGTTGACACTGTGCTTAACGAGGGTGCGAACTACGGCAAGAACGACCATCTTTCCGGCAAGACCCTGAATCTTGAATTCGTGTCCGCCAATCCGACCGGTCCGATCCATATCGGCGGCACCCGTTGGGCCGCGGTCGGCGACTCCATGGCCCGCGTGCTTGAGGCGAACGGTGCCAAGGTGGTGCGCGAATACTATTTCAACGATCACGGCGAGCAGATCAACCGTTTCGCCAAGTCGCTGGTCGCGGCAGCCCACGGTGAGGAAACCCCGATCGACGGTTACAAGGGCGCTTATATCGATGAGATCGCACGTCGCGTCATCGATGAGGCAAAAGCCGACGGTATTGCGATTCTCGACCTGCCGCGCGTCGACGGTGGCGTTGACAACGATGGCAATCCGCTGGGTGAGGGCGATTCCGAACAGCGTGAGGAATTCCGCAAGCGTGCAGTGCCGATGATGTTCGACGAAATCCGCAAATCCATGAAGGATTTCCGTGTGAATTTCGACGTGTGGTTCCATGAGAACAGCTTGTATTCCGATGGCGAAGTCGACAAGGCGATCGCCGATCTGCGTGAACGCGGCGACATTTACGAAAAGGATGGCGCAACCTGGTTCGAATCCACCAAGCATGGTGACGACAAGGATCGTGTGATTATCAAGTCCGACGGCAACTACGCGTATTTCGCAGCTGATATTGCTTACTATCGCAACAAGCGTCATCGTGACAACGATCCGGCAGACATCGCCATTTACATGCTGGGTGCCGACCATCACGGCTATATCGGCCGCATGATGGCCATGTGCGCCGCATTCGGCGACGAACCTGGCGAAAACATGCAGATTCTTATCGGCCAGCTCGTCAACGTGCTGAAGGACGGCAAGGCAGTGCGCATGTCGAAGCGCGCCGGCAATGTGGTGACCATCGACGATCTGACCGACGCTATCGGCGTGGATGCCTCCCGTTATTCGTTGGCACGCACCGACTACAATTCCCCGGTCGACATCGACCTGAACCTGCTCGCTTCGCATTCCAACGAGAATCCGGTGTACTACGTGCAGTATGCGCACGCCCGCTCCTGCAATGTGGATCGCAATGCGGCTGCTGCCGGCATCACCTACGAGGGTGCCGACGTGAGCCTGCTCGACACCGCCGCCGACGGCGAAGTGCTTGCCGCGCTCGCCCAGTGGCCGGCCCTGCTGCGCGAAGCCGGAGACCTGCGCGCCCCGCATCGCGTAGCCCATTACTTGGAAGACCTCGCCGCCACCTACCACAAGTGGTACAACGTGGAACGCGTGGTTCCCATGGAGCTCACCGATCCGGAAGCTCGCGGCGAACAGGCTGAAGCCCTGCGCATCGCCAAGCTCCGGAACCGGCTCGTGCAGCCGCACGTTTGAAGCTCAATGACGCCGTTAAGACGGTTATCGCCGAAGGCCTTGACCTGCTTGGCGTCGCAGCCCCAGACAGGATGTGATCGCATGGCAGTCACCCCCATCTGGCCGGCGGCTCCAACGTGAACGAGCAAGGTGAAATCACGTTCCATGGCCGCACTGCCGAAAGCCTGCTGAACGAATTTGGTTCGCCGCTCTACGTCATCGACACCGATGACGTGCGAGCCCGCGCCGCCAAATTCGTCAAATCCGCGGCAAATGCGTTCAACAACACCGTAACCCACGTCAGTTTCGCTGGAAAAGCCTTGCTTTCCAAGGAAATCTGCCGTATCGTCACCGAATCCGGCATGCTGATCGACACCTGCACCATGGGCGAGATGCGCATCGCGCTCGCCGCGGGCGTCCCGGAAGGCGGCTCGTGCTGCACGGCAACAACAAATCCGATGCGGAAATCGAACTCGCCATTACCGAACTTCGCCAAAATCGTGGTGGACGAGCCGAACGAGCCGGCCCGCATCGCCGAAATCGCCAAGCGTCTCGGCAAGCGCGCTCGCGTGATGTTGCGTGTTACGTCCGGCATTCATGCGGGCGGCCACGAATTCGTGTCTACCGCGCATGAGGACCAGAAGTTCGGTGTCGCCTTGCTGCCGGTTGGTGCCGATGCAAGCAAGCTGAACGTGCTCGACGATTTGGCTGACGTGACCCCCGCAGGGTCGAACGCACGCCTAGGCGAAAGCGAAGCCACTCCGGGCGAAAGCGCAGAACGCCAACTGCAGTACGACATCAAATACCCGTACGACATGAGCCACGAGAAGGTTTCCGAAGGCGACCGCAAACTCGCCGAAGCCATGACCATGGTGGCTGATGGCCCCGCGCTCGCCGTATTGAAGGAGATCTACCGCCATCAGGACGTGCTCGAACTGGTCGGCGTGCATTCGCATATCGGGTCGAACATTCACGATGCGGACGCCTTTATCCAGGCCGCGAAGCGCATGATGCTGCTGCGCAAGACCTTCTACGCCACCGACGCATACACCCTGCCGGAGGTCGACTTGGGCGGCGGCTATTCCGTGGCCTACACCGATGGCGAGGATTCCATGGATCTCGATACGGAACTTGCCCGCCTTGCCGATGCGGTCACCACCGTGAACCGTGCGCTCGGCATGCCCGCTCCGGTCATCTCGTTCGAGCCGGGCCGTTGGACGGTCGCCCCGACCGGCGTCACCCTGTATCGTGTGGGCACGGTCAAGCCGGTGCAGCTTGCCGGAACCGCGAAAGACAAGGCTGGCAATCCGGTTACGGAACGCGTGTACGTGTCTGTCGACGGCGGCATGAGCGACAATATTCGTCCGGCATTGTATGGATCGGATTACACTGCGAGAATCGCCAATCGTGAGGGTTCCAGCGAAACCAAGCTGTGCCGTGTGGTCGGCATGCACTGTGAATCGGGCGATATCATCGTCAACGAGGTGCGTCTTCCTGCCGATATTCAGCGTGGTGACGTGCTGGCGGTGCCTGTTACGGGTGCATACGGTCGCACGATGGCCAGCAACTACAATCAGGCGCTGATTCCTGCGGTTGTTGCCGTATCCGAGCAAGACGCGCATGTGATGATTCGCCGTCAGACGGTCGATGATCTGCTGGATTGGGATGTGAGCGAATAGCGATTCGTGGCGTTTCGCTCGTGTTTCGTATTGTTCATGGCGATTCGTCTCAAATTACGGATGCAGCGTGGATGCAGTATGGGCGGTTTTCGGGGCAAAGCTCGGAAACCGTCCATTTTCGTATGATTTCGCGGTCTTACGTCATATCGGGACCGTACAATAGGCAGGGTTACACCAATACTTCACATTCAAGGGAGGATGCCTTGGTACAGGAAGATGTTGCGCCGATTCGCGTTGGATTGTTGGGCGCGGGCACGGTCGGCTCTCAGACCGCACGCCTGCTGGTGGAGCAGAAGGATGAGCTCGCCGCACGCATCGGACGACCGATCGAACTGACCGGCGTCGCCTGCCTTGATCCGTCGGAAACCGACCCGTTCCCGTGGATTGACAAGTCCGTGGTGACCACCGACACCATGAGCGTGGCCACCAATGCTGACATTGTGGTCGAACTGATCGGTGGAACCGGCGTGGCCCGCAAGTTCGTGCTTGCGGCCATCGAATCCGGCGCTTCCGTGGTTACCGCCAACAAGGCGCTGTTGGCCAAGTATGGTCCGGAAATCTATGCCGCCGCCGAGGCCAAGGGCGTCGATATCTACTTCGAGGCTTCCGTGGGCGGTGCTATTCCGTTCCTCAAGCCACTGCGTGAATCCCTCGTCGGAGACAAGGTGACGAGCATGCTCGGCATCGTCAACGGCACCACGAACTACATTCTCGACGAAATGACCACCAAGGGTCTTGATTTCGACGACGTGCTGAAGGACGCTCAGGCCAAGGGATACGCCGAAGCGGATCCGACCGGGGACATCGAAGGCTACGATGCGGCCAACAAGGCGGCCATCATGGCCACGCTCGGCTTCCACACCAACGTGACCATCGATGATGTGTCCGTTGAGGGCATCACCAAGATCACCGCCGACGATATTGCTGCCGCAACCGCCGAAAACAAGGTCATCAAGCTGCTGGCCGTGGTGGAGAATGGCGAGGCCGGCGTGTCTGCCCGCGTGTATCCGGCGCTGATTTCCAACGAGCATCCGCTGGCTTCCGTGCATGGTTCCTTTAACGCGGTGTTCGTGAAGGCCGAAGCGGCTGACGATCTGATGTTCTACGGTCGTGGCGCTGGCGGCGCTCCGACCGCTTCTGCGGTGGTCGGCGATGTGGTGACCGAAGCACGTCACATCGCACAGGGCTGCACCGGCCCGACCATTCCGTTGTATAAGGATTTGAAGAAGGCTCCGATCGAGGCTTCCAAGGCCGAGTTCGCGGTGCGTTTCGTGATTCACGACAATCCGGGCGTACTTGCGGCCATTGCGGCCAAGTTCGCCGAACATGGCGTGTCCATCAATGGTGTGAACCAGGATCTCAAGCCCACGCTGAAGGATCCGGCTACGACGCGAACTGCAGCAGCTGCGCCTTGTCACGCACATGACCGACGAGCTTACCCTGCGTGAAACCGTGAAAGACGTGTGTGCACTCGACTGCGTGGTTGGCGAGCCTTCCATCCTTCGCGTGCTCAACTAACAGTTATGAGACGGCTGCTCAAATCGTTGCGATTGGGCGGCCGTCTCTTTATTCATATTCCGGCTGCTGTGTTGGGCAATTGCTTGCCGATTGTTTACTCAATCGCCCGCTGATTATGGGCTTGAATTTGACTCTTGTACCCTTTCGGGTATACGGTGCTACATTTGTAAAGAAGATGTGACGAAGGACGACGAGATATGACTCCAGTTACTCGTAAAGTGCGTGTGCGTGTTCCGGCTACCAGCGCCAATCTTGGTTCTGGCTTTGATACGGTCGGACTTGCTCTGGACTACCACGACGAACTTGAATTCACGCTGAGCGCCGATCCGGTGAACACTGCGGCTCAGGTGATGATCGAAGGCGAAGGCGCCGATACTCTCCCGCGTGACGAAACCCACTTGGTGGTTTCCACGTTCCGCCGCGCATGCCAGACCTTTGGTCTGGGCCGTGTGGGCTTCATTCTTCAGGCTCACAACAACATTCCTCAGGCACGAGGCATGGGCTCTTCCGCAGAGGCCATTGTGGCGGGCATCGCAGCCGCGGCCGCTTTCGCGCAGGACGACGAACTCAACCGTGATGCCGTGTTTGAGCTTGCTGCGGCCATCGAAGGCCATCCGGACAACGTGGCTCCGGCCGTGTACGGCGGGCTCACCATGTCTTGGGACATGGAAACCCCCGAAGGTGTCGGTTCCGTGCCGATTCCGGGCGGCGAACCGCTGCATAAGGCTTCCATACCATTAACTATCGCGTTGCCGACGATCTGACCGCCGCCGTGTTCGTGCCGGATTATGAGCTGTCCACCGAAAAGGCACGCCAGGCGCTGCCGGGCCAGCTGGCGTTCAAGGATGCCGTGCACAATGTGTCTCGCGTGAGCCTGCTGCCGGCCGCCATGAATCCTGCGATGCTGGCGACTGGTCAGCGTCAGGACGTCAACGCGTTGCTGTTCGCCGCCACGCAGGATCGTCTGCATCAGCCGTATCGCGCTCCTTTGATGGAACCGTCGTGGACGCTGATCGAAAAGCTGCGTTCCCATGGTTTCGCTTCCATGGTTTCCGGCGCCGGCCCATGCGTGCTCGTGCTGCATCATGGCGACGCTCGCGAACAGCTGGGACAGCTTGCTTCCGAAGAGCTCGCTTCCGGTCATTGGCGTGTGCTGCATTTGGGCGTCGACACCAAGGGTGTGCAGGTGGAACGCGCATGAACAACTCCATTCCGCTGATTCTCGCTTCCAAATCCAAGCCTCGCCGTGACGTGCTTTTCTCGGCGGGCATTTGCCCCACGATTCGCGTATCGAACGTGGACGAGCCGTCGGCGCTCGAACGTGAGGCGGCCTCCATGGGCGTTGCCGTAAGCGATCTGAGCGTGGAACAGCGGGTGATGATTCTCGCTACGGCCAAAGCCGAAGCCGTACATCAGGCGTATCGGAACGTTGCCGCCACCGCTGCGGCGGCGCACGGCGATCGTGTGGTCGGATTTCCGCTGAAAGCAGTTGCCGAATCTTCCGAACATTCGGATAATGCTGAAAATACTGGGGATTCCGCATCTTTAGAACATCATCGTGTTACGTTGCGTGCGGACGAAGTGCAGTCCGCCTCCGATGTGAAGACCCGCGATTTTTCGGGAGTCACCATTCCTACGATCACCGAATCGATTGCTGATTTCGTTGATGGCAAGCCGAGCCTGACCCGCGCGAAAGTCGGTCCGCTGATTCTTGGCTGCGATTCCATGTTCCTGCTTGACGGCGAATGTTACGGCAAGCCGCATAGCGCTGAGGTGGCTCGGGAACGACTGCGTGCCATGCGTGGCGCCACCGGTGAATTGTGGACGGGCCATTGCCTGATCGACTTCGCCACCGGGCGTATCGCGCGAGGCGCGAGCAGGGCAACGCTGCACTTCTGCGAATATTCCGACACCGATATCGAACGGTACATCGCCACCGGAGAACCGTTGGAAGTGGCTGGTTCCTTCACGCTTGAGGGCTTCGGCGGAGCATTCATCGACTCCATCGAAGGCGATCCGCACGGCATTATCGGCCTGAGCCTTCCGCTGGCGCGCCGTTTGGCCGCCGAGCTCGGCGTGGAATGGACCGATCTGTGGAATGTGACGCGAGCCGATCAAGAACCGAACGTCGAACACGATTCGCGAACCGGTGCCGCGAAGCCGCTTCCTCCCAAGGAAAACGTGCATCAGCCGGGTGATGGTTGGATTGATTGCGATTGCGGCCGCAAGCATTGGGGCACGAACGGCGCGTCCGGCGTGCTCTTGGCCCGCCGAAGCGAACAGACCGGCGAAGTGACGCACGTTGTCATGCAACATCGCGCGGTGTGGAGCGCGGAAGGTGGCACATGGGGCATTCCAGGAGGTGCCACCGCCGACGGTGAAAGCCCGATCGAGGGCGCGCTGCGCGAATCGTACGAGGAAGCCAACATCACGCCGGAAGATATCGACGTGGTCGGATCATACTGCGAAGACCACGGACCGTGGGCCTACACCACCGTGTTCGCTTTCGAAAAGCCGGGGCACCGCGTGGAGCCGAAGGCCAACGACGACGAAAGCATGGAAATCGAATGGGTGCCGATTGAGGAAGTCCCCAATCGTAAACTGTTGACCGCCATGCGTACCGACTGGCCGAATTTCGCTGCGCGACTCGCTCAAATGGCTGAAAAATAGCGTCTGTTAGCGCTAACCGAAGTTGCGTGTAGAATAGTCGAAAGTAACAACGGTAGTGTGCGGAAGGCGACGGAGCATGGCAGGCAAGCGCAATGCGGCAAACAAACGCCCCTCGATGTTCGAAGTGGCGAAAATGGCTGGTGTCAGCCATCAAACGGTGTCGCGCGTCATCAATCATTCCCCCGACGTGTCTGATGCCACCCGCGAAAAAGTACAGAAAGCCATCGACGCGCTTGGATACCGTCCCAGCAATTCCGCGCGTGCCCTCGCTTCGCATCGCTCCCGCACCATCGGCTTGGTTGCGGGCGGGCAACGCTTTTATGGTCCGATTTCCGCGATTTCCTCGATTGAGGCGATGGCGAGGCAGCATGGACTGTTCATGTCGGTGAGCATGGTGCACGAGGCGCTCTGCTCGCAGACGGAATTCGACGAATTGTGCTCAACGTTCGATGAGATGAACGTGGACGCGTTCATTTTCCTCACGCCGACGGATGTTATGTTTTCCGCCGCCTGCCGTGCGCAGATCACGCAGCCGCGCGTCATCGTCACCTCCACGCACGGCAGCATCAGCGTGCAGGATGGTTTGCGCTTGATGAAACCGGCCGACCGTCGCCGAGTATCCGTAGTGGGAGTGGACCAATGGTCGGCCATGGCCGACGTGATGCATTTGGTGGTCGAGCATGGGCATCGTTCCGTGCTTTATTTCGCAGGTCCGAAGGAATGGCGTGACGCCGCCACGCGTTTGATGGCGTGGAATAAGCTGTGCGCGGCCAATGCGGTGAGTTCCGTCACCGTGCAATGCGAAACCTGGGAATCGACCGAAGCGTATGGCAAGATGAACCATATTCTCGAAAACATCGGTCGTACCGGCGGAAATCTGCCGACGTGCATGGTGTGCGCGAACGACAGCCAGGCGGTTGGTGTGTCTCGTGCGCTGCATGAACATGGCATGCGTATTCCGCAGGATGTGAGCTTGGTCGGTTTCGACGACATGCCCGCCATGGACAACATGTACCCGCCGCTGGCCACGGTTCGCCCGGATTTTGAACAGCTTGGCGTTGCCGCCATGCGTGAGACGCTGTTTTTGCTGGGGGAGGGCGATGAGAATTCGTTCGCCTCGTCGCAGCATGGCGTCGGCCTGATTCCCGCGAAGGTGATCGGCCGCACTTCTTTGGGCACCGCCAGCCGTCGCTGAATATTTCCTGCGATTTTTGTATTTCTTGTGATTCTCGTATCTCTTTTTGCCGCATGTGCTGCGATTGCCGGATTTCGTAATGCCGGTATATCAAGAAAATCGGCTGACGATCTGCCGGTAGTACGTTGACGATTGCGTGACACGTCGAACTTGTATAGTCGCCACTTTCTGTTTAGAATAGTGAGCGTTAACAGTGAGCGCTAACATTCCGTCGACAATGTGGTTGTGAGGCGCTCGGATGCAAGGAGTTTGAAACTATGGCGCAAGAGCAGGGACTTGACGATCGCATCGCGCTGACCGCCGAGAAAATCCGCGCTGGCAAGACGAGTCTGGGCATCGAATTCGGCTCCACCCGAATCAAGGCCGTGCTCATCGACGACACGTACACCACCATCGCAGCCGGCGACTACGGCTGGGCCAGCCACTTGGAAGACGGCCTGTGGAGCTATTCGCAGGAAGAAATCTGGACCGGGCTGCAGACCGCATACGCGGCGCTCGCCGAAGATGTCGAAAACGCTTACGGCGAAAAGCTCACCCGCGTGGGACGCATCGGCTTCTCCGCATGATGCACGGCTACCTCGCCTTCGGCAAAGATGGCGAACTGCTGGTGCCGTTCCGCACCTGGCAGAACACCAACACTTCCGAAGCACACGAGAAGCTTTCCGAACTGTTCCAGTACAACATTCCGGAACGCTGGTCCATCGCACACCTGTACCAGGCCGTGCTCAACAACGAAGAGCACATCGGCAAGGTCGATTTCTTCACCACCCTCGCCGGCTACGTGCACTGGAAGCTCACCGGCAAGAAGGTGCTCGGCGTTGGCGACGCATCCGGCATGTTCCCGATCGACCCTACCACGCACACCTACGAAACCGAATTCATTGAGAAGTTCAATGCGATTCCGGAAGTCGCAGCCCAGCCGTGGAAGCTTGCCGACCTGCTGCCGGAACCGCTGGTTGCAGGCACTCCTGCGGGCACGCTGACCGAAGAGGGTGCCAAGCTGCTCGATCCGACAGGCACGCTGCAGCCGGGAATCACATTCGCTCCGCCGGAGGGCGATGCTGGCACCGGTATGGTGGCCACCAACTCCGTACGCGTGCGCACCGGCAACGTTTCCGCCGGCACCTCCATCTTCGCCATGGTTGTACTCGAACGCAAACTGGAACGCCTGCACCCGGAAGTGGACCTCGTCACCACTCCGGCAGGCGATCTCGCAGGCATGAGCCACGCCAACAACTTCACCTCCGACCTCAACGCATGGGTTGGTCTGTTCGGACAGTTCGCAGCTGCAATCGGCACTCCGGTCGACGCCGGCACCCTGTATGGCACGCTGTTCCGCGCGGCCATCGCGGACGACGTTGACTCCAACTGCGGCGGACTCATCAACTACCCGTTCCGCTCCGGCGAATTCCTCGCAGGACTGCCCGAAGGCCGACCGCTGTTCGCGCGCGGTCCGGAAGCCCGCATGAGCCTCGGCAACTTCATGCGCGCCCAGCTGTTCAGCGCATTCTCCCCGGTGAAGATCGGCATGGATGTGATGACCAAGGACGAAGGCGTTGCCGTTGACTCCCTCGTCGGCCACGGTGGCATCTTCACCACCCCGAAGGTCGCCCAGAAGATTCTCGCAGCCGCATTCGATACGCCGATCAAGGTGATGTCCACCGCAGCCGAAGGCGGCGCATGGGGCATGGCCGTGCTTGCCGACTACCTGTGGCACGCCGACCAGCCGCTCGACGAATTCCTTGACGCTCGTGTGTTCGCCGATGCCGCTTCGACCACGGAAAATCCGGATGAAGGCGATGTCGCAGGATTCGAGGAATTCTTCGATCGCTTCCGCAAGGGACTGCCGATTGAGCATGTTGCAATCGAAAGCATTCCGCTGGAAACCAAGTAAATAAATATTTTAAAAACTTATTTCAATTTGAAAGGAAATGATTATGGCTACTTTGGCTGATTATGGTCCTGAGGTTCGTGCCGAGGTCAAGCAGGTGCGCGAGGTCGTGGCGACCTTGCACGAGCAGCTGATCAAGTGGAACCTGGTGGTGTGGACGGCTGGCAACGTGTCGCAGCGTCTGCATACGGCGGATCTGATGGTGATCAAGCCGTCGGGCCTGCGTTACGAGTATCTGACGCCGTCGAGCATGGTGGTGTGCGATCTGGACGGCAACGTGGTGGACGGTTCGGAGGCTCCTTCCTCCGATACGGCGTCGCATGCGTACATCTACCGTCATATGCCGGACGTGTACGGCGTGGTGCATACGCATTCGACGTATGCGACGGCGTGGGCGGCGACGGGGCAGAACATTCCGTGCGGTCTGACGATGATGGGCGACGAGTTCGGCGGTCCTGTTCCGGTGGGTCCGTTCCGTCTGATCGGTTCCGAGGCGATCGGCGAGGGCGTGGTCGAGACGCTCAGGGAGTATCCGAAGTCTCCTGCGGTGCTGATGCAGAACCATGGTCCGTTCACCATCGGCAAGGACGCGGAGTCGGCGGTGAAGGCCGCGGCGATGACGGAGGAGGTCGCTCATACGATGTGGGCGGCGAGGCAGTTGGGTGAGATCATTCCGATTTCGGATGAGGATATCGCGAAGCTGAACGATCGTTACACCAACGTCTACGGCCAGCACTGAGCTGCAATCCTACGATTCCGTAATCCTGCATAATTTCACAATCGTACGAATCGCGCTACGCAACAGAACAACGCGAAGCGCGAGTTCGCAATCGCAATAAATAATTAAAAACTCCATAAACAACGAAGTAAAGGAACAATCACATGGCAATGGAAAACCCGTTTGAAGGCAAGGAAGTCTGGTTCGGCGTCGGATCCCAGGATCTGTACGGCGAAGAAGCGCTGCGTCAGGTGGCCGAGCAGTCCGGCGAAATCGTCGACGCGCTCAACGCAACCGGCAAGATTCCGGTCAAGGTGGTGCTTAAGCCGACCCTGAAGTCCTCCGACGGCGTCAAGGCTTCATGTCGAAGCCTCCGCCAACCCGAACGTCATCGGCGTGATCACCTGGTGTCACACCTTCTCCCCGGCCAAGATGTGGATCCGCGGCCTCGAAGTGCTCACCAAGCCGCTGCTGCAGCTCAACACGCAGCACCACTTCGAAATCCCGTGGGAAACCATCGACATGGACTTCATGAACCTGAACCAGGCCGCACACGGCGACCGTGAGTTCGGTTACATCCTGACCGTCTGGGCATCAACCGCAAGATCGTGGTCGGCCACTACACCGATCCGGCCGTTGCCGAAGAAATCGGCACCTGGGCACGCGCCTGCGCCGGCTGGGATGCTTCCAACAACATGAAGGTCATGCGTTGGGGCGACAACATGCGCAACGTGGCCGTCACCGAAGGCGACAAGACCGAAGCCGAGCGCGTGTTCGGCGCATCCATCAACACTTGGGCCGTCAACGAGCTCGTCGCAGCCTACGAAGCCGTCAAGGACGATCAGGTCAAGAGCATCATCGAAGACTACAAGGTTAAGTACGACGTTGATCCGGCTCTGCTCGACGCCAAGTACGATTCCCTGTTCATCGCGGCCAAGGAAGAAGCCGCCATGGTCAACATGATGCGCGCCAATGGCTGCACCGCCGGCGTTGACAACTTCGAAGACTTGGGTGCTCTCCCGCAGCTGCCGGGCGTTGGCCCGCAGCGCTTCCCGTCCGAGTACGGCTTCGGCTTCTCCGCCGAAGGCGACTGGAAGACCGCAGTGCTCGTGCGCATCGGCGCAGTGATGGGCTACGGCCTCGAAGGTGGCGCTTCCCTCATGGAAGACTACTCCTACAACTTCACCCCGGGCAACGAGATGATCATGGGCTCCCACATGCTCGAAGTCTCCCCGTCCGTCGGCACCATCGCCAAGCCGAAGCTGGAAATCCACCCGCTCGGCATCGGTGGCAAGGCCGATCCGGTGCGTCTGGTCTTCACTGTCGCCCCGAAGAAGGACGCCGTCGTCGTGTCCATGTCTGACGTGCGCGAACGTTTCCGCCTGACCATGAACCTGGTCGACGTGGTCGAGCCGCTCGGAGAGCTCAAGCAGTTGCCGTGCGCCCGTGGCCTGTGGAAGCCGCAGCCGGACCTCAAGACCTCCGCCGAGTGCTGGCTGCGTTCCGGCGCCTCCCACCACACCTGCATGACCACCTCCGTCGGTCGCGAGGCTTGGGAAGACTTCGCCCGCATCGCCGGTGTCGAACTCGCCACCATCGACGCGAACACCAAGGCCGCAGAATTCGAGCGCGACCTTGAGATCTCCGAAATGTACCACCGCCTCAACAACCGTCACTGACATAACGGAGCGTTAACGGCACGGCAGAAGACTCGACGTACCCTCGTACGCCTTCGCTTCTGTCGCACCGTTACCGCACGCGTTATGCACTGACGGAACCGTCACTGATTGTCGCTTTACTGACAATGGCTGATGGAGTGTCGTTAGCCATTCTGGATTCATCACTAATCTCTGCCATATGAGCGCCGGCGGGTCGGATCGCTTCCGATCACCGGCGCTCGTTTGCATTCCTTGAAAGTTGTACGGACAGAACAAAAGCGTGGGGTACGAGAGAATACAAACGTTCTCTCGTACCCCACGCTTTCATGTATTATGCGATTCAGCGCTTGCCGGAGTACAGCTGCTGATCGATCACCTGTGCGAACACGCGGTTCACTGCCGGACGCACCACCTTCAGCGACGGGGTCAGGCACTTGTTTTCCTGCGTGAACTGGGTATCCAGCACTACGAACTTACGTACGGATTCGGCGCGGGAAACGGTCGCGTTCGCCTTGTCGACGTACTTCTGGATTTCGTCGTGAACGGCGGCGGTCGCAGCCACGCGATCCAACGGCGTATCGGCAGACAGTCCAATGGAAGGCAGCCAAGCCTCCAATCCTTCCGGATCCAACGTGATCAGCGCACCGATGAACGGACGATTGTCGCCGACAACTACCACATGCTCCACAATCGGACATTTCACAATCTCCTGCTCCATCGGAATCGGAGAAACGTTCTTGCCGCCGGCGGTGATGATGATGTCCTTCTTACGGCCGGTGATCGTAATACGTCCCCCGTCGTCAATCGACGCCAAATCACCCGTTTTCAGCCACCCATCCTCGGTGAACGCTTCCGCCGTCTTCTCAGGCAGGTTGTGGTAGCCCCTGAACACGTTCGGGCCCTTCACCTGAAGTTCGCCATCATCGGAAATGCGCACAGACGATCCCGGAGCCGGTTGGCCGACAGTGCCGATCACATTGTCGGTGACGCGGGTCGCGGCGAACGGCGCAGCGGTTTCCGTCATACCGTAACCCTGAATCATCGGCAGGCCGATACCGTTGAAGAAATGCGCCAGAGACACGTCCAGAGGAGCACCACCGCATGCCACGTAGCGGATGCGCGGGCCGAGAGCGCTACGCACGGTACGGTATACGGAAGCCTCATACGAAAGATGCTGCGCGATCTGCTTGGCGGTCGGGCGTTCGCCGGCCTGCTGCATGCGCGACCAATCGCGTGCGGCTTCGGCAGCCTTGAGGAACAGGCGTCCCTTCCAACCCGTGCCGGCCTTGCGGGAGGCCGCGTTATACACCTTCTCGAACACTCGTGGTACGCCCAGCAGATATGTCGGTTCGAAGGAACGCAAATCGGGCAGCAGCGTCTTTGTGTCCGGCAGATAACCAACCACGCCGTCGTCGGAAGCAATCGACGCGTACTGGATGAACCGTGCGAAACAGTGGGCGAGCGGCAGGAAGAGAAGCAGTCGCGGATGATCTTCGAGAACGATCTCATGCAACGCCAGACTGCCTGCGCGCGTGATCGATATGAAATTGCGGTGCGAAAGCTCGGCACCCTTTGGAGCTCCCGTCGAACCGGACGTGTACACGATGGTGGCCAGATCGTCTGCATGCACCGAATCGATGCGCGCTTCCAGCTCCTCGTCGGACACGGTGACGCCCAAGCCTTCCAACGCGCCCATGGCGTTGGAATCGAGCATCAGAATGTGCTTGAGAGACGGGCAGCGGTCGATTACGGAGTCGAGACGGTCGAAGCGCTCGCGATTGTCGGCGATGGCCAGTTTCACATCCGAATCGTTGAGGATACGCTCGGCCTGCGCCGCGGAATCAGTGTCGTAGATCGGCACGTTCACCGCGCCGATGGCGGCCAGTGCGAAGTCGAGCACGCCCCACTCGTAGCGGGTGGTGGAGAAGATGGTGACGGCATCGCCCTTGTTGATGCCGAATGCGATGAGGCCTTTTGCGGCGGCGAGCACGGCATTGTGGAATTCGCCGGTAGTGACCTTCGTCCATTGGCCGGGGGCGGTTTTGCGTTCCGCGATCACGGTATCTTCGCCAGTGCGCGCTATGCGTCCAGTAAGCAGGGAATAGATGGATTCGTCGTCGCGCACCTCAACGGATTCGCCCGGGGTGGTGTACTCGGTGAGCATGAAGCGTTCTCTTTCTCGCGGTTTTTGCGTTGTTTCCGCGTATTTCTGCTTGTGATGCGTGCGGGAGCGATACAAACCGTGTGTCCGCGTTTCCTACCCCTTGCGCACCTTGCACATTCTAAGTTACGGGGCCGTAAGTCTGCATTGTGAGAAGCGACAAGAAATATTTCATCAACTTTGTATGAACTGACAAATGGTGCTATTCCGTCAAAAATCAAGTGTTTGGTGTCGCGCTGTATCCGTTCGAAAAAAAGGCTTGACGTAACGGTTGCGGGGGAGCCGCCATGCTTCCCATATATCCCCGAAAGGACCGTAAAACCAGCGAAATGCGAAGAAATGGTGGTGCGAGCGTTTTTTATCGAGTACACTCACGAGTGACGCAATTTACCCCTTGCGTCAGAGGGCTGCCTGCTCAACGGCGAACATCCAGCCTTTCTCTTTTCAACGTTGCTGATTTGAGGTCGATTATGGCAATTCGATTGCGACGGTTCGCTGTATGCAATGCGCCCTTGACGATTGCGAGCTGCCTTGGATAGGCTGAAAACGGTTTGCCACGCACCGGTTTTCCCGTATTGGCCTGTTGCGATTCGTTTGTTGGATGCATGGCGATTGCGCTTTGGGCCGTAGGCGAGCTGGCAACGCGAGTGCGCTCATTGGACGGAAGGTGTTTATGTTTGACAAGAGGCTGTTTTCCCTCGCTCCCGGCGTGGGGCGGTTGGTTGCGGCGAAAGTGCTCTGCCAATGGGTCGGACTGCTGGCCAACGTCGTGTTCGTGGTGACGGTGGTGGTCATGCTTTCGCCGGCGCTTGCCGTGGTGGAATCGGCGTTCGACCCCATGTTCTCCATGGGTGATAGTGGCCTGATTTCCCGCCTATGCATCGGCTTTGGCTACGGCGGATTCAGTGCGGAAACATACGTCGGATGCGTGCTGGCGATCGTGGTCTGTGCGGTACTGCGTTTTCTGATGATGCGCGCAGCGGCCTATTTCGGCGCGGAAGCGGCTGAGCGTGTCAAACTCGCGTTACGTGAACAGCTTTTTAATAAAATGCTTGCGATCGGACCATCATATTCGCAACATATCAGCACTGCCGACGTGGTGCAATCTGCCGGTGAAGGCATCGAACAAATCCAAAGCTTCTTCGAATTATTCCTACCGCAACTGTTTTATGCGATTCTCGCACCGGTAACATTATTTTTTATAGTTGCGCCGATTAATATGCCGACGGCTGTTACATTGCTTGTATGCGCGCCTTTGATTGTATTGATTGTTGGCATGGTCGCAATGCGCGCAGCCCGAGTATTCAAAAAATATTGGGGAAAATACACCGACATGGGATCTGTGTTTCTTGACAATGTACAAGGTCTTGAAACGCTGAAAACTTTTGACGCGGATGCGCATGCCGCCAAGAAAATGGGCGAGCAAGCGGAACAATTCCGCGTAATGACCATGAATGTTCTGCAAATTCAGCTGCGCTCGCTCACCGCCATGGACGTCGTCGCATACGGGGGTGCCGCGGCCGGCGTGGGCGTATCGATCTGGCAGTATGCGAGTGGTGCCGCATTGCCGCTTGCCGGCGTGCTGCTGATAGTGCTTCTTTCCGCGGATTTCTTCATTCCGCTGCGCCAATTGGGGTCGTTCTTCCATGTTGCGATGAACGGCATGACTTCGACCAAGCGTATTTTCGCATTGCTTGATACGCCGATTCCTGCGCATGGGATGCAGGAAATGCCGGAATTCGGCGCTTCTGATAACGGTGTGGACGTGTGCTTTGATGACGTGTCGTTCCGATATGTGGACGTGAATACGGATGCTGCGGCGGCTGTGAGTGTGGCTGCGGATACGGCTGTGACGGCGGATATGGAAACTGGAAAAACTGGACAAATCGGGGGAAAGTCCGGTGTGGTTGGTGCTGGAAAAACAGGCATGTCGAAAGATGATGATGGTTCGGTCGTCGCATTGCATGGCGTCTCTTTCACTGCGCGGCGCGGGCAGGTGACCGCCATCGTCGGTCCGTCCGGATCCGGCAAATCCACCGCCGTCGAACTGCTCTCCGGAAATCTTTCCGGATATGAAGGATGTATGTGGCTGCAATCCGGAAACACAGGAAACAACTCGACGCAACGGTACCAAATCAACGATCTTTCCATCGAATCCCTTACGAGGGAAATCGCCATAGTGGCGGCGCAAAGCCACCTTTTTGCAGGAACGTTGCGTGACAATCTGCTGATGGCCAAGCCGGATGCCACCGAAAGCGAACTGTGGCAAGCGCTGGAAGCGGCGCATATCAGCGATTTCGTGCGTGCGCAATCGCAAGAACTTGACCTGGCCATCGAACAGGGCGCAAGCAACCTGTCGGGAGGGCAGAAGCAGCGCATCGCCATTGCGCGCGCATTGCTGCGGGAGCCTGCCGTCTACATTTTCGACGAAGCCACCAGCAGCGTCGATGTGGAAAGCGAAACCCTGATTCTGCAAACCATTCGGGCGCTTGCGGATCGGGGCAAAACCGTGATCATGGTGACGCACCGCATGGCGAATGCAGCCGACGCCGACCATGTGGTGGTATTCGAACACGGGCGCGTGGCGGAACAAGGCACGCATGCGGAACTCATGCGTGCCAACGGAACATACGCCAAACTGTTCCACGCCCAACAAACCGTGGAAAACATAGGTCTACGCAATAACGCAACCCATTCCACCTCTGCATCCCACGCACTTAAAGCGTCCGATTCTGCAGAATCAGTCACGCAGCGTGCGGAAATGGGTCTCCAAGTGTCCGATTCTGCAGAAACGGACGCACAGGGTGCGAAAACGGGCGTTCGGATGTCCGATTCGACAGAATCGGACGCGAAGACAATGCCCACGTCTCGCCTTATTGCGCGCCTGTTGAAGGAGGTTGGGCCGCAGCGCAAGTACATGATCGTCGCGTGTGTCTGCGGTACGCTCGGCCATCTCGCCGCCACTTTCCTGCCGGTGTTCGGCATCGCGGCGGCCTTCGCTGCAGTCGGCTCGCCGGTCTGGAACCTCAGCGTTCCCGCGGCGCTCGCAGCCATGGCCGTATGCGCGCTGATCCGCGGCGGCATGCGTTACGCCGAACAGTTCATGAACCATAACGTGGCGTTCCGTCTGCTTGCGCTATTCCGTGCGAAAGCCTTCGCGGCCCTGCGCCGTCTCGCCCCCGCCAGGCTTGCAGGCAAAGGCAAAGGCGACCTGATCGCACTGGTCACTACCGACGTGGAACTGCTGGAAATCTTCTTCGCACACACCATCAGCCCGGTCGTCATCGCCATCGTGACTACCGTCGTCTACGCGCTCGCGCTACTCACCCTCAGTCCGCCCCTTGCGGCGACGCTCATCATCGCGCACCTCATTATCGGCGTCATACTACCGAAACTCTTTGCATCCGCGGTGCGCGGCATCGGTCCGGAACTGCGCAAGGAGTCGTCCGCCCTCGATGACGAAATGCTTGACGACATGCGTGGCATCGGCGAAATCATCCGCTTCGGCCAAGGCGATGCCCGGCTTGCGTCCATTCAGCGTCGCACGCGCTCGCTGTGGGTCAAACGTGTGCGTCTGAGCGTGAAAAATGGCGATTTTGCAGGATTTGGCGCGGTATTGGTGATGCTGTTCACGGCGATTGCGGCTTTCCTTGCGATGACGTTGTGCACTGCGGTTTCCACTGCCGCCGATATGTCGGAAGGCCTGATGTGGGTGGGTTCCGCGGATTCGAACGCCCCTGCGCTGGTTGCGGCTTTCGTGCTGCTCGCCAGCTCGTTTGGGCCGACGCTTGCGTTGAGTGCGTTGCCGGCGAATCTGACGCAAACGTTTGCTTCGGCACGCCGCCTGTTCGCGTTGATGGATGAGGCTCCCGCTGTGGTCGAGCAGGGGAGCGAACGCCCGGAATATCAGGGCATGACAATGCGCGATGTCACATTCGGCTATGGATCCGGCGCCCGTATTTCCGGCGAACGCACGCCAAACGGGCGGTCGGAGCATGCGACTGGCATGAGTCCGGCACGCCCCGCGGAAGCGCAATCCTCCGGCGAACAAGGTGCCGGCATCGCCTCGCAACCGGTGCTCGACCATGTTTCACTTGATGTTTCACGGCAGGGCATTCTCGGTATTCAAGGCCCGTCCGGGCGTGGAAAATCAACGATGTTGAAACTGCTGATGCGATACTGGGATCCGGATTCCGGCACGATTTCGCTGTCGGATGTTCCATTGCCGCAGGTTGACGCCGGATGGCGTCGGCGCGTGCAGACGATGATGGGGCAGGAGACGTATCTGTTCGACGGAACGATTCGCGAAAATCTCGCTATTGCCTGCAATGACGACGATTTTTCGGATTCTGGCAGTAATTCTGGCAGTAATTTCTGTAGTAATTCCAGCAGTAATGCTGGTGGTGATTCCGGTGATTCCCCCGATTCGGACCTCGCGCACGACATTCCCGATTCCGTATTGCGCGAAGCCCTCGCCAAGCGTCCGCGCTCGAACTGGTCGATGCGCTACCGAACGGCTTGGATACGCGGGTCGGCGAGTTGGGAGGGCGCCTTTCGGAGGGTGAGAAACAGCGCATCGGATTGGCCCGCATGTTCCTGCGCGACGCCGATTTGGTGCTGTTCGACGAGCCAACGAGCCGTCTTGACTCCTATAACGAGTCGGTGATTCTCGGGTCGATCAATGATCTTGCCGAGCGGGGGAGCGCCGTCGTGCTGGTGTCGCACCGCGATTCCACCATGCGCATCGCTGATCGCATACTGCGTATGTAGTGCGCAATACGCGAATCCATCTGCACCCCCGTCCGCAATGTGGTCGTATGAAAATCATGCGTCATTCGTATTTCTTATAGCGTGCATCGAAAGTGCGGTCGAAAGGAGCCGTGCGCGCGAATCGAAAGCGAATGGCGCATATCAGGCAAGAAAAGCGAATGAAATTGCGGAATCGTCGGCAGAATCGAAATCGTAAGAAAATGAAACAATCATGAAAATGATAGTCAGAATTTAGGAAAAGCAACTTTTTAAGACGTGCAAATATTCAGTTCACATGATTTTGTAACGAAAAATCGTTAGTATCTGTGTCAAGAGATATCCGCTCTGCAGCAGGGTGGAATACGATTCGACGAAAGGCTGGCGATGGCCAACAACAGGAACGAACTGAACAAGAATCTGGCGCAGATGCTCAAGGGTGGCGTGATCATGGACGTCACCACCCCGGAGCAGGCGAAGATCGCACAGGACGCGGGCGCATGCGCGGTGATGGCTCTCGAGCGTATTCCGGCCGATATTCGTGCTGCCGGCGGCGTTTCCCGCATGAGCGATCCGGCCATGATCAAGGGCATTCAGGAAGCCGTGTCCATTCCGGTCATGGCAAAGGTTCGTATCGGCCATGTTGCCGAAGCCCGCATTCTGCAGGCCATCGAAATCGACTACATCGACGAATCCGAAGTGCTGAGCCCCGCCGACGACGTGTACCACATCGACAAGAACCAGTTCGACGTGCCGTTCGTGTGCGGCGCGAAGAACCTGGGCGAAGCGCTGCGCCGTATCGCCGAGGGCGCGTCCATGATCCGCACCAAGGGCGAGCCGGGCACCGGCGACGTGATCCAGGCCGTGCGCCACATGCGCACCATGAACAAGCAGATCCGCGAGCTCGTCTCCCTTCGCGACGACGAGGTGTATGAGGCCGCCAAGCAGCTGGCCGTGCCGTACGATCTCGCCAAGTATGTGCACGACAACGGTCGTCTGCCGGTCGTCAACTTCGCCGCCGGTGGCGTGGCCACTCCGGCCGATGCCGCGCTCATGATGGAACTGGGTGCCGAAGGTGTGTTCGTCGGTTCCGGCATTTTCAAGTCCGGAGACCCGGCCAAGCGCGCCGCCGCCATCGTGCAGGCCACCGCCAATTGGCAGGATGCCGACCTGCTCGCCCGTCTTTCCGAGAACCTCGGCGAGGCCATGGTCGGCATCAACGAAGACGAGATCGAAACCATCATGGCGGCGCGTGGCGAGTGACGCCCCGCACGGCGCATGCGTGACACCGGCTCCGCGCCGCGGGGCCGGCATATCCGAAAGCACAGGAACGGTAATGGTTGTAGCAGTTGAATACATTTCGAAGGAAGCATCGACCGGCGTCGAAGCCGCGGAGCATGGCGTGACCGGCATCCTCGCCGTGCAGGGCGCGTTCGCCGAGCACGCCGCCATGCTGGATCGTCTCGGCGCGCCGTGGAAGCTGCTGCGCACGGCCGAGGATTTCGACGATGCTATCGACCGGGTGATCCTGCCCGGCGGCGAGAGCACCACGCAGGGCAAGCTGCTGCGCTCCACCGGCCTGTTCGAGCCGATCGCAGCGCATATCGCCGCCGGGAAACCGGTGTTTGGCACGTGCGCGGGCATGATTCTGCTGGCTCGCAAGCTGGATAACGATTCGAACGTCTACTTCGGCGCGCTTGACGCCGTCGTGCGGCGCAACGCGTACGGTCGCCAGCTCGGCTCGTTCGCCGCCACCGCCGATTTCGGCTCCCGCTTCCGGCGAATCCGCCGTCGTGGTCGGGCCGGGGGAGCGCGTGCCGCGGGACTCCCCATCCGGCGTCGTGCTCAAGGACTTCCCGCTCGTGTTCATCCGCGGGCCGTTCGTGGCTGAGGTCGGCCCCGCCGCCACCGTCGAAACGTCGGTGGACGGCAACGTGGTCGGACTCCGCCAAGGCAACATCCTTGCCACCGCGTTCCATCCCGAACTCACCGAAGACACCCGCATCCACGAGCTGTTCCTGGGCCTGTAATCCGTGGTCTGTGGTCCGTTGCTTTCCAATCCCAGCCAATACCGGGGAATCCATCGGAAAAACAATCCCCAGTAATACACCGACTTGTCCACAACGTTTTTTTCGGGACGCGCGGCCGGCGACCGCGACGCCAGCTGACGCCACGGGCGCCGCGGAACGGCCATGCACGGAAGCGGCCGTTGACGGAGCGACATCGGGAAACGCCGAATCTCGCAACATATTAAGCGATTCAGCTCTAGCGACACCGCATAACGATTTGACTTATTGGTACAGCCGTGTACCATATGAATTACTGATACACGGCTGTACCAGTGAGAAACAAAGGCCGACGAAGGCGGCCGAACTCAATGGACACCGGAAGCATCGCGAAGCTGGCGATTGTCGGTTTAGCTGATGATACACCGATGTACCAAAAGAGGGAGGAAGTCTGAGGAACCCAGACAAGGAAAGTCTGGAAGCCGGGAACGCCGTCAAGAACAAGGCGGCCGCACCAGAGACTCAGGAGAGAAACGTCCGGCACGGATGAACACCATCTAGCCAATGTTTCGAAGCCGGTCGGCACCTGAAGGAGGAAACATGCGCACCACACAGAAGGCTCTCGCGGCATTGACCGCAGCTGCGACCCTCATCGGTCTGGCGGCCTGCGGCGGCGGATCCGACAACGCCAGCAAGGGCAGCACGGGAGACGCCAACAAAGCCGAGATCGTGTTCTGGGGCTGGGACACCGGCCACACTATGACCAACCTGATCAAAGATTTCCAGAAGGCCAACCCCGGCATCACCGTGAAATTCAACAACACCGGTACCGCCTCCGACACCCAGACCGCACTGAGCAACGCCATCGCCGCAGGCAAGGGCGCCCCGGACGTAGTGATGCTTGAAGATCCGACCGTCACCCAGTTCGCCGTCACCGGTGACCTCGCCGACCTGAGCCAGTTCGGTGCGGACAAGATTGCCGACGACTTCTCCGCAGGCCCGTGGAACAAGCTGCAGTACAACAACAAGCCTTACGCGCTGCCGATTGATTCCGGCCCTGAAATGTTCTTCTACAACGACGCGGTCTTCAAGAAGGCCGGCGTCGATGGCACCAAGATCAAGACCTGGGACGACTATTATGAGGCCGCCAAGAAGGTCAAGGCCGCTGGCTCCTACATGACCAACAACTCTGGCTCCTCCATGGAATACCAGCCCTTCACCGCGCAGGCTTGGCAGGCCGGCGCCCAGCCGTGGAAGGTCGACGGGAGAAGATTACCATCGACATGACCAACGATGCCGGCATGAAGAAGTACATCGACTTCCAGCAGAAACTCATCGACGAGGACCTTATCGACACTAAGACCGCCAACTGGTCCGACGACTGGAACCGCGAGCTCAACGACGGCACCATCGCCTCTCTCACCATCGGCGGCTGGATGCCGGTCAACCTCATGAACGGCGCTCCGGACCAGGCCGGCAACTGGCGTGTGGCCCAGCTCCCGCAGTGGAACGAGGGCGATGAGGTCTCCGCCGAAGACGGCGGCTCCGCGCTCGCAGTGGTCAGCCAGTCCAAGCAGCAGGCCGCGGCCTACAAGTTCGTCGAATACCTGACCCACGGCGAAGGCGCGCAGACCATGGCCGACACCGGCACCTTCCCAAGTCTCAAGAGTATCCTGACCTCAAAGAGCTTCACCGACCCGAACACCGAAGCCAACAAGAAGGTCAACGACTACTTCGGCGGCCAGAACGTCAACCAGGTCCTGTCCGAAGCGGCCCAGCGCAAGGTCTCCAAGTTCGCCTACCTGCGTACAACCCGTTCGCGCAGTCCAGCTTCGGCGACCAGATCTCCAAGGCCTACAGCAAGAGCATCACCCTCAAGGAAGCCTTCGCCAACTACGCCAAGGCGCTCGCCGACCATGGCACCCAGCAGGGCTACACCGTCACCAACAAGAGCTGATCGTGGGTATCGCATTCTGAAGCCAACGCCGGCAGGTGATGGCCAGCACGGCCTGCAGGCGAACAGTCAGCAAGAACCAAGAGGCATACCAAGCGGGGAAACGCCTCGGGCGGGTTCCCGCCTTGTCTATGCCCGTAATCGTGCGAAGACAATCGTGTGAAGAAAGAAGAGCAACCATGACTCAAGCAGCAGCAAGCGTCGCGGCGCCGTTGCACACGCCGGCCGACCAGGTGCGCGTCAACAAGCACCACGCGGACTGGCGCGGATGGAAATTCATGTGGCCGTTCGCCCTGGTGTTCGTGTTCGTGTTCATCATCCCGATCATGTACGCGGTCTACATCAGCTTCTTCCAGAAGAAGATGATCGGCGGCACTCAGTTCGTGGGATTCGCGAACTACATACGCCTGTTCCACGACCAGCAGTTCTGGAGCGCGGTCGGCAGGGTCGCGCTGTTCACCTGCGTGCAGGTGCCAATCATGCTGTTCCTGTCGGCGGCGATGGCCCTGGCGTTGGACTCCATGAAGCTGCACGGCGCGAAGTTCTTCCGCATCTCCACGTTCCTGCCGTACGCGGTGCCCGCGGTCGTGTCGACCCTGATCTGGGGGTTCATGTACGGCGCGAAGTACGGTCTGGTGGGTTCGTTCAACGGGTTCTTCGGCACACACCTGGACATGCTCTCGCCGAGCGTGCTGCTCGCGTCGATCGGCAACATCGTGACGTGGGAGTCACGGGTTACAACATGCTGATCTTCTACAGCTCGCTGTCCACGATCCCGCATTCGCTGTACGAGGCCGCCTCGATCGACGGCGCCTCGGAGTGGCAGATCATCAAGTCCATCAAGCTGCCCGAGCTCAAGGGCTCGCTCGCGATCACGGTGATCTTCTCGATCATCGCTCGTTCCAGCTGTTCAACGAGCCGAGCATCATGCAGAACATGGTCCCGGGCAACGCGATCACCACGTACTACACGCCGAACATGTACGCGTACAACCTGTCCTTCGCGGGCAACCAGTCGAACTACGCGGCCGCGCTGGCGATCACGATGGCCGTGATCACGATGGCGATCGCGTACGTGGTGCAGATCAACAGCATGAAGGAACAGATGAAGTGAGGCCCCGAGGGGCCGCGTCCCGGTCGGTGGTGCCCGGGACGCAAGGGGAAACGGAAGATTCCATCCGGTAAGGAGCGAAAAATCATGAGCAGCAACAACGCGCAGGCGCAGGCCCGCGAGCATGGCAGGGCCGTGCGCAGGGCCGAAAGGGAGCGCGCCAAGAGGATAGCCAGGGACGAGGCCGCGGAACGCAGACGCGCGGCGAGAAGCGGGTTCGCGAACGTGTCGAACCGAGGCGCAGCAAGCTGCTGACCCTGGTGTGCGCGGTGTTCGCCGTGTACTGCCTGTTCCCGTTCGTCTACCTCGCGGTCAACGCGACCAAGACCCAGGCGGACTTCACGTCCACGTTCGGTCTGGGCTTCGGCCGCACGTTCGCCCTGTGGGACAACATCAGGACCGTATTCACGTACGACGGTGGCATCTTCGGGCGTTGGCTGCTGAACACGATCCTGTACGTGGTCGTGGGCGCGGGCGGCGCGACCCTGCTCGCGATCCTGGGCGGCTACGGCCTCGCGAAGTTCCGTTTCCCGGGACGCAGGGCCGTGTTCGCAGTCATCATCGGCGCGATCAGCGTGCCGGGCATCGCGCTGGCGGTCCCGCAGTTCCTGCTGTTCGCGAAGCTGAACCTGACGAACACGCCGTGGGCCATGATCATCCCGAGCCTGGTATCGACGTTCGGCCTGTACCTGATGTGGATCTTCTCGGAGCAGGCCGTGCCGACCGAGCTGCTCGAGGCTGCCCGCGTGGACGGCGCCGGCGAGCTGCGCACGTTCTTCCAGGTGAGCCTGCCCCTGCTCGCGCCCGGCATCGTGACCACGGCCCTGTTCTCGATCGTGGCGACGTGGAACAACTACTTCCTGCCGTTGATCATGCTCAAGGATTCGAACTGGTATCCGCTGACGATCGGTCTGAACCAGTGGAAGGACCAGGCGAGCACCGCTGGCGGCCAGGCGATCCAGAACCTGGTGGTCACGGGTTCGTTGATCACGATCGTCCCGTTGGTCATCGCGTTCCTGTGCCTGCAGAAGTACTGGCAGTCCGGCCTTGCCGCAGGCGCCGTCAAGGAATGATCGCAACGGTCGCATGCTGAAATTTCGGTAAAGCGCATACCGATTTTCGGCAATCGTCCGAAAAGAACAAAAAATAAGACCTCGGGGGTGTCATCGTGGACATCCCCGGGACCATCTCAAATATCTTAGTAAATATATATACTAGATTTTATTAAAAGATTTTACGAGAGCTTTCGAAGGGAAGCTGTCGAGCTGGCATCCTCAGCGTTATAGCGGATGCCATACGCACACAAAGGAGTAATCCATGCATCGCACGTTCAAATGGCCGGAACTGCTGACCGACAACGGTAAAGGCATCGCATACGGCGGTGATTACAATCCCGACCAGTGGTCGGAAGACGTGTGGGGCGACGACGTCCGCCTCATGAAACAGGCCGGTGTCAATACCGTGGCCGTGGCCATTTTCAGTTGGGATCGCATTCAGCCGGAAGAAAACCGTTGGGATTTCGGCTGGCTTGACCGCATCATCGACAAGCTCGGCAAAGCCGGCATCGCGGTCGATCTGGCCTCCGCAACCGCCACCGCGCCGCTGTGGCTGTACGAAAAGCACCCGGAAGTGCTGCCGCAAGACAAATTCGGCCATCCCGTCAACGCGGGATCGCGCCAATCCTGGAGCCCGACAAGCCCGGTGTTCAAGGAATACGCGCTCACCCTGTGCCGCAAACTGGCCGAACGCTACGGCACCAACCCGTACGTCACCGCATGGCATATGGGCAACGAATACGGCTGGAACAACCGTTACGATTACTCCGACAACGCGCTCAACGCCTTCCGCCTGTGGTGCGAACGCAAATACGGCACCATCGAAAACCTCAACAAGGCGTGGGGCACCACCTTCTGGGGTCAGGAAATGAACGGTTTCCACGAAGTGCTCATCCCGCGTTTCATGGGCGCCGACTCCATGGTGAACCCCGGTCAAAAGCTTGATTTCGAGCGTTTCGGCAACGATATGCTGCTCGACTTCTATAAGGCCGAACGCGACGCCATCGCCGAAATCTGCCCCGACAAGCCGTTCACCACGAACTTCATGGTCTCCACCGACCAGTGCTGCATGGACTACGCCGACTGGGCCGAGGAAGTCGATTTCGTGTCGAACGACCATTACTTCCATGAGGGCGAATCGCATATCGACGAACTGTTCTGCTCCGACGCTTTGATGGATTCCCTCGCGCTCGGCAAGCCGTGGTATGTGATGGAACATTCCACTTCGGCCGTGCAGTGGAAGCCGCTCAACGCACGCAAGCGCAAGGGTGAAACCGTGCGTGACTCCATTGCGCATGTGGCCATGGGTGCCGACGCATCAACTTCTTCCAGTGGCGTGCCTCCGCATTCGGGGCCGAATCCTTCCACTCCGCACTCGTGCCCCACGCGGGCGAAGACACCAAACTGTTCCGCCAAGTGTGCGAACTGGGCGCAGCGCTGAAAACCCTCGGCGACGCTGGCGTGCAGGGTACCGAACTGGAACAGTCCGATACGGCGATCCTGTTCAGCGCGGAATCCGAATGGGCCACACGCTCCGAAACCCTGCCGAGCATGAAGCTCAACCATTGGCATGACGTGCGCGACTGGTACCGTGCGTTCCTCAACGCCGGCACCCGTGCCGACATTGTGCCGTTGAAATACGATTGGAGCGCATACAAGACCGTCGTACTGCCGACCGTGATCATGCTCAGCGCCGAAGATACGCAGCGTTTGGTCGATTTCGCAGCTGCCGGCGGCCGTGTGGTCATCGGTTACGCAACCGGACTGATCGACGAAAACTTCCACACCTGGCTCGGCGGATACCCGGGAGCCGGAGACGGCCTGCTGCGCGAAATGCTGGGTATTCGCGGCGAGGAATTCAACATTCTCGGCGCGGAAGCCGAAGGCGAACCGTCCGAAATTCGTTTGAGCTCCGGTGCGGTCACCCGCCTGTGGCAGAACGATATGAACGTCGACGGCGAACGCGCGCAGGTATTAGCCACCTACGAAGGTGAAGAAGCCGACGAATGGGAACTCGGCGGCACCGCCGCAATCACCCGCAATCCGTACGGTTCCGGCGAAACATACTTCGTCGGCTGCGATCTCAACGTCGCCGATCTTACGGAATTCGTGCGCGAGAATATCGTGGAAGATTCCGCAAATGTCGCCAATCCGACCGATTCCGACGTACTGCACACCGTGCGCAAGTCCGCCGACGCAACCTTCGATTTCTATCTGCCGCGCGGCAAGAAAGAAATCGCATTGCAGGGCATCGAAGGCGAACCAATCTACCTGTTCCAAGCGGAAGCAGAGGAACAGACGGGCAGCTACACCGTGCATCGCAACGGCGTACTCGTCGTAAAGCGCGCATAATTCCGCATAATTTCGCGCAATTGATTGCGTAACACAACAATCTCACACAACCTGAGCCCGCCATTCTGAAACTCAAGAATGGCGGGCTTGCCATAACTGGTAAACTTTTTACCGGCATATTCAACAATCACGGAGACGAACATGGGCGAGTCAAAGCCGGAGCCGAAGCCGGACAAAAAACGCGTCACCCTACGAGACGTGGCCGAAGAGGCAGGCGTTTCACTCAAAACCGCATCCAACGTGATCAACCATTCCGGCCGTATGACCGACTCCACGCGAGAAAAAGTCCAGGAAGTCATCGACCGACTCGGATACCGCGTGAACGTGTCCGCGCGCAATCTCAACCGCGGCAAAACCGGTTTCATCACACTCGCCGTACCAACATTGACCGCCCCATACCTGTCGGAGCTCGCCAACCGCGTAATCGACGCGGCCCGCGGCTACGGCTACTCCGTATACGTCACCACCTACGCCGAAGGATCCGCACAAGGAGCGCAATCACTCCTGCGCAACTTCAACACCACCGTCTCGGACGGCATGATCCTGTCGATCTCCGAAGTCGAAAACCTTGAAGCGGCGGACTTGGACGTGGACTATCCGCTCGTATGCGTGGGCGCGCGTTCCACACACGGCAAAGCCGACCACGTTACCCCCGACGATATTCAGGAAGCCCGACTCGCAGCCGAATACCTGTTCGACCATGGCGCAACCCGGCTCGCGGTGGTCGGATCGCGAACCGAACCGGAGCATATCGATTCCGTGCGTGAAGCAGTGGAAGGCAATGCGCAACTGCGACTTCGCGGCGTGCTCGAAGCGTGCGCCGCGCGGGGAGCGGCATTCGATTCCCGACTGGTAATGAGCACTGGGCAGGATTGGACGATTGGTTCCGGCGCTCGCATTACGCAGCAGCTTATTGATTCCGGGATTCCATTCGACGGTATTGTGGCGTTCAATGACCAGCTTGCGTTGGGTGCGCTGTTCACTTTGGCTGCGAACGGCATTTCCGTGCCTGAACAGATGCAGGTGATCGGCTTCGACAATATTGAAGAAGCCGCATATTTCCAGCCTCCGCTGACCACCATGGATTCTTGTCTCGACTGGATTGCGCCGACTGCGGTCAGCCGCATTCTCGACCGGATCGACGGCACGCGTGTGCTGGAGCCGAGTTACATCACCACCCAGTCGCACGTGATCGCCCGCGCCACCACGCGCGTGTAGCTCGCCGTTGGTTTCGTGCCGTCGCCCTTCGAGCCATCGGTTTCGTACCGTTGTCCTTCGTGCCGTTGATTTCGCGCTATCGCCCTTTGTGCTGTTGATTTCGTATCGTTGGCTTCGCGACACAGCTCGCGATGTTTGTGCAGTTTCCCTGCCAAACGCCTTTTTAGGGGTATCTGTTCTTGATTTTCATTCCCGTATTGCCGGTTTGGCAGGTTTTTCCGTCTGCGCAACTCCGATTTCAGGCCTGACTTGCGACTTAGGTAGACAGGTTTCGTCCGAACTTGCGTTTTCGGTTTCCTGGCCCGTCTGCGCAACTCCGATTTCAGGGCCAATTCCGGACTTGTGCAGACGCAAAATCAGACTTATGCAGACGCGGAACCGAGGTTGTGCAGACCCGAATCAACCTCGGTGTTCCGGCAATTCCTGCGCGGGCAGCTGCGCCGGTCGACTGTGCGGACACCGAAATGGGACCCACATCAGGAACGACCGGAGAGCGTGAGAATTACAAGAATCACGTTAAGTGCGACAATCAGCGAAACAACTACCATATTGATCGCGAATTTCACCGGACCATCCACATAATCGCCCATTAAAGAACGGTCGTGCGTGTATTTCATTAACGGAATAATCGCAAATGGAATGCCGATCGACAGCACAACTTGCCCTATGATCAGCGCTTCCGTCGGATTCTTAGCAAACCACAACACCACCAACGCCAGTACGAGCGTCACCACGCGGCATGCCCACATCGGCGCTTTGATCCGCAGCAGTCCATGCATGATTTCGGCGCCCGCATATGTGCCGACCGACGTGGAACTCAGGCTGGAAGCCAGCAATCCGACCGAGAAAATCGTGCCGATCACCGGACCTAGCACATGCTGAATGGCCTGTTGCGCACCCTCGATCGTATCCGTGCCGGTCATGCCATGCAATGAATTCGCCGCAAGAATCAATAGTGCAAGATTCACCGATCCAGCAAGTAATAATGCCCAGAACACGTCTATTTTGCTTCCGTGTAGCAGGGTCTTTACGCTCGGTTTGGGCTCTCCTGGCACGTAATGGTCGTTCACCAGCGTGGAATGCAGGTAAATCGCGTGCGGCATCACCGTGGCGCCCAGCATGGAAGTTGCCATCAATACCGTTTCGGTTCCTTTGAAATGCGGAACAAGACCTTGTAAAACTTGCGCAGGATTTGGTGGATCAATAAAAAGGCCTGCAATAAATCCAAAAGTAATCACCAGCAGCAATGCGATAATCAGCTTTTCAAAAATATGATGCGTGGCACTCTTTTGAAAAATAAGCAAGACCGTAGAAATAATGCCGATTATGCAACCACCAATAAAAAGCGGAAGTCCAAATAATAATTTCAGTGCGATTGCGCCGCCAATTACTTCCGCAAGATCAGTCGCTATTGCAATGACTTCCGCTTGCATGAAAAACATGAATCGACCGCCGTCGCCAAGTCGTTCTCCCAGGATTTCGGGAAGACTTTTTCCGGTGACGATACCAAGTTTTGCGGACTGATATTGAATGAGCACGCTCATACAATTGGCGAGTACCAGCACCCACACCAGCAGATATCCGTACCTCGCGCCGGATGTGATATTCGCCGCCACATTGCCGGGATCCACGTAGGCGACGGCCGCCACAAAAGCAGGTCCAAGCATGCCGGCAAGCGCGTGCCCGTGGCGGGAAGAGAAATCGTGATTCGCCCGTGCCGTTTCCCAGCATTCCACGCCATCCGTCGCACCCGCATTGACCATGCCTCCCATGCCGTCCATATCGTTCGCGTCGTCTGTACTGTTCATGTTCGTCGCCCTCTTATCCGAGCAATGTTATAGCGCACGAGACTGCGCGGTTATGTTACGTACGCGCATATCATCTGTCGGCATATGCGCGACTCATGCAACGGCGCGTCCGAACCGTTCCAAGACGCAATGCGAGGCATGTGCCACGAAATATGGCCGAATTGCGGCGACCTGCGGCTAAGCTGGAACAAGCATAAGAACGGTTGAGAATAATCGCCTGAAACACAGCCTTCGAAAGGACAACGCATGGCAACTTTCCATACCCCCATGGTCACATTGAACGACGGCAATCTGATTCCGCAAATCGGCTTGGGCGTGCTGCGTATCGACGATGAGGGCGTTACCTCCGTAGTGGAGAGTGCGCTGGAAGCCGGCTACCGTCATATCGACGGCGCGGCGGGGTATAACAATGAGGCCGGCGTGGGTCGCGCGCTGAACAATGCGGGATTCACGGAAGGTGAGCAGCGCAAAAACCTGTGGGTTACGACGAAACTGCGCGATTCCGAGCAGGGGTATGACAGCGCACGCAAGGCGTTCGACCGCCAGCTTGGCTTGCTGCAGCTCGATTATGTCGACATGTACATGCTGCATTGGCCCACCCCGTTCGACTGGCGTTCCAGCGAAACGTGGAAGGCGTTCCAGGAATTCCGCGCGGAGGGGCGCGTGCGCACGCTGGGTGTGTGCAATTTCCTGCCCGAGCATCTCGACCGCTTGCATGAGGAGACCGGCGAATATCCTGCCGTCAACCAGATTGAGCTGCATCCGACCTGGCAGCAGCGCGAGGTCGTGGACTATTGCAAGGCGCACGGCATTGCCGTGGAAGCATATTCGCCGATGGCTCGCGGTGCTGATTTGAACGCCGGAAACGGTGCGATTGAGCGCATCGCAGCGGAGCATGGGGTTACCCCTGCGCAGGTGATTCTGCGTTGGCATATCGAAAATGGCACGATCATCATCCCCAAGTCGGTGCATGCGGATCGGCAGAAGCAGAATCTCGATTTGTTTGGATTCGTGCTCACCCCTGAAGAACATGCCGCGATCGACGCGCTTGACGGTCCGACGCGCGCCGGACATGATCCGATGACGTTCACGTACGCCTGATACTCCGTAATTCCGTAATTTCGTATTATTTTTAATAATTATGCCTCGAAAGAATAATCGTAATTCTTATAATTATCGGAATATTGAACGCGACGTGCGTGATATCCAGCGGGCCGGCAAGCGGTTCAAAAAAGTTGGATCAACGCCGACGGTCCGCTGGAACGTATTCTTATTTTGCTGGTAGTCGTTGCGGTAATCGGCGTCACTATCGGCATGCTGCTGCCGAAAGTCAATCCGACCGTAGGCGAAATCACCGGCGAGTACACGGCAACCGGCACAGCTGCGGAAACGTTGGAAAAACTTACCGTCGACGACAATCCCAGCAAGGACGGATATGATCGCGATGCGTTCGGATTCCGCGAAACCGACGACGATGGCAACGGTTGCGACGTGCGCGAAGACGTGCTCGCGCGCGATCTGACGGACGTGCAATATAAGAACGGCCGTAGCTGCCAGGTTGCGTCGGGCACGCTTGACGATCCGTATACCGGTCAGACCATCCAATTCGTACGTGGAGTGAAAACGTCTTCGGCGGTGCAGATCGATCATGTGGTCGCGTTGGAAAATGCGTGGCAGTCGGGCGCGAACACGTGGGATCATGCGAAGCTGTACCAATTCGGCAACGACATGTACAATCTGCTGGCCGTGGATGGGCCCGCGAATCAGCAGAAGGGTTCCGCTTCGGCCGCATACTGGCTGCCGACGACAGTGAATACCGTTGCGATTACGTGGCCCGGCAGATTGGCGTGAAAGACAAGTACGGGCTGACTGTCACTTCGCAGGAAAAGCGGGCGATGCTTTCCGTATTGCACGGTTGCCCAGCGCAGGAATTGCCGGAAAGCTGAAGCTGCTCATTTAGGCGCGGATATTTGCGGGTGCTGGCTGGGAACGGTCGTAGTTGTAGACGGTGAACGTTCCTTTGTTGAATCGTTTGGTTTCGTACAGCGCCAAGTCGGCCTGTGCGACGCATTGGTCGAAATCCACGCTTCCGATCGCGTCTCCATCGGCGCTCCCCGTGCCAAGGCTGGCACCGTCAGCGGCTGCAATACGGCACACGCCCACACTGCAATGCACGTCTTGCCCGTGCTGTTCCGAGGCGCGTGCCAACTGTTGGAAGAACATGCCAGCGTGGTTTCGAGCACCTGTTCGCTGGCGGTGTTTCGGATGAGTGCTATGAATTCGTCGCCGCCGTATCGGCAGATGATGTCATCGTGCCGGTAGATGTGCCGAAGCTGGGAAGCGACCTCGCGGATCCAGAAATCGCCGACCGTGTGTCCGTATGTGTCGTTGATGGTTTTGAAATCGTCGATGTCGACGAACATCAGCATCGCTTCGTCGTGCGAATCCATGCGGTCGAAATATTTGCGCATGTGTTTCCATCCCGCTTCCTTGTTCAGCAAACCGGTCATGCCGTCATGTTCGGCTTCGTACCGTGCTTTTTCGTAGGCGGCCTGTTGCGAGTGGAATCGCATGTTCATTTCCACGGTGTCCATGACGAACATAATCTGTGTGGAAATCACGATCGCCAAACATTGCAATGAAAAACTGTATGCCAGTGCTTGGTAGATGGTCGCCAATACTGGTAGCACGAAGAACGACATCATGGAAAGGAAAATAATGCGATCAAGATTCTTGCGATATGAGATCAGCATGAAGAGGCATAATGCGATTCCCAAGACCGCAATTGCCTGCGAAAGAAGATAGAAATTACCGCGATGGTAAAGATTGTGGTCATCGAAATAGTAGAAAAGACCAGTGAATTGTGTGATGATAAGTAAGAGAATTCCAATTACGGATAATGCGTAGACAGCACGCAATGCGGCTGGTTTGCGATGCTGATGTTTGCTTACTGTCAACCAAACATAGGTTGCGAAGAAACTCATGAAAATATAGTTGATGCAGAATACTGAGAAATTGCTTATGCGAACCATATAGTATGCGGTTTCGTCTGCATCTACGCGAAAATACCAGCTGAGCGCGTCGGTTCCAAGAAGAAGCATGCAGGCGATCTGCATGAGTATTTTGATGCGAGTTCGTCTGGTTTTGTGTGGTGTTGCAATGAAAATTCCGCCTGCGCAAATCAGGCATATGAAAATACCCCACAACTCCATGCAGATGTGGAACATGGCCCTGACTGTCATTATCCTCCCCCCCCCCCTCGACGCTGCCTGCGCCGAAAACTTGCCTACCTCTTTCGTGTGCCATGATACCTCTAAATAGGGGGGCGTTACCCCGAAATGACAAAAATAGGAATCCGCGGCGACTATCCATGCTTCTGTCATACGGGCTATCATATAGTTTGTGCGTTTGAATGTGGAGAAGGTGATTGATGTCAGCGAAGCGGAGCATGTCCCGAGCGCTTACTCGAGAGGAATCGTATCAGAACGGTCATTTAACGCGCACGGCGTTTATTTCCATTGCGATTCTTACATTTATCACGTTCGTCGGTAATTTCACGCAATTGCAGTTGAGCGCCGCGTTGCCGACGATCGTCAGTGATTTTGGTATTTCCGTTACGACCGGTCAGTGGCTGACGTCGATTTTCCAGCTGGTCATGGGCGTGATGGTGCCGCTTACGGCATACCTTACGAGACGTTTTTCGACGCGCGAAATCGTGCTTGTTTCCATGGTTGTGTTCACGATCGGCTCGCTGTTCGCCTGGCTTGGCCCAACATTTTTGATGGTGCTGATCGGGCGTTTGCTTGAGGCGGTTGGCACGGGTGTGATGTGGCCGGTGTTGCAGATCACGGTGTTTTCGATTTATCCGCTGTCTCGCCGTGGTTTCGCAATGGGTACGGTTGGCATGGCGATGAGCGTGGCTCCGGCGATCGGCCCGACGCTTGGCGGTGTGCAGACGGATTTGAACGGTTGGCGTTCAATTTTCCTCACGTTGACCATTATCGGCGTGATTTCGCTGCTTCTTGCCTATTTTGGATTGCATAATTTCGGTGAGAACGATAAAACCGCGAAGGCTGACTTTTTTTCCGTTGGACTGTCTATTTTCGGTTTCGGCGGGCTAATGTTCGGCTTTACGAATATTGAATCGTATTCGTTTGTAAATCCTATGGTTTGGCTGCCAATGGTGATTGGCGTTGTGGGAATTATTTGGTTTGTGCTCCGCCAGATTCATGGCGCGCGCAGGCAGATTGAAAATCCTGAAGCGCAGCCGCCACTGTTGAATTTGAGCGTGTTGAAGAATCGTAGTTTTACTGTTGGCACGATCACGGCCGCGCTCTCGTTCTTCGCGTTCAGTTCGATTATGGTGATCATGCCCCTGTACATTCAGGATTGCCGTGGCTATTCTGCTGCGATTAGCGGCCTGGTGATGCTTCCGGGTGCTTTGGGCCAGTGCATTTCGCAGTTTTTCGGTGGTAAGGTGCTTGACCGTTTCGGCGCACGTCCGGTGGCGTTGATAGGCACGATTACCTTGTGTTTCGGCACGGTCATGATGAGTTTGATTTCCATGACTTCGTGGATTTGGTGGGTGTCGATTTGGCAGTTTGTGCGCCAGATCGGCATGGGTTTCGTGTTGATGCCGATCACCACATGGTCACTGAATTGTTTGGAACCGGAAGAGGTGAGCGCCGGATCCGCGGTGACGAATACGGTTCGTCAGATCGCGGGCGCGATCGGCGCTCCGGTGTTGGTGATTTTGATGGAGACGTTCACGTCTCTTCGTTGGACTGCGCTCGGTGGCGCAAAAGCCGTGTATGCGGCCGCCAACGTGTTCGGCATTCAGTGGGCGCTTCGTATCAGTGCGGCAATCTGCTTCGTGATGGTGCTGATGGTGTTCTTCGGCGTGCGCGGCCAGGGTGCCGGTTCCACGCATGAAACCGTGCAACGCGCCCTCAACCGTAGGCGTGCCGCCTGACCGTGCATGCTGCGACGGCTACTCTTCTTCGTTGGGCTTGTATTCCACTACGCTGAGGGCCACCACGCCTGCGCTGGTGTGCACGAACACATTGGCGCTCCCGCCTACGGCTTCCAAGCCTTCCACCAGGTGTGAGATCGGCTCGGAATCAAGCACCGGCAGCACTTGCGCTACACCGTCTGCGTCGGTGACGGTGAGCGTATCGTCCAAATATCCGGAGGCGAGCGTCTTGTCGATGGCGCTTTCGAATTCGGTCAGTTTGCTGATTTCCTCTTCGGCGGCCTTGTTTGCGGCCACTTCCACAGCTTGCGCCACTTCTTCTCGCATTGCCTCTTCGCTCATGACTACCTCTTTTTGCTAAGCGCCGTTTTGTAACCTATAGATTATCGGATGAACGTATCAGAACGATTCCAAATGCCGGAAAGTGTCCATATAGTGGCACTTTTGTGAAAGCGTCACCCTCAATGCGCGCGGGAAACATATGCGGGGATGAACGCGGGTAGCGTTCACGAGAAGAGATGTTGTGAGAGATGTTGTGAAAAACGATGCGTAAGACTATCGGTTGCAACATGTGATTGCATACGATTGCGGATTGCGCGGAACAGGAAGATGAAACGGAAATATGGAATGGGAAAGGAGTGCGCATGACTCGACTTGGCGATGTCCAACGAAGTGAGACGCGTCGTGAAACGCGCACTTCACTGCTTACGGCGTTGCTGTGGTTCGCATCCGCCGTCATCGTGTTCGCGATGCTTCTGCGCATGCTACCGAACAGTCTCGATGGCAAACGCTACGTGCTCTAATCGTCGCACTCATGCCTTGGCTTGGCTTGCTTTCCGTAATTATCGCAGTTTGTGCAACAGTTTTTCGCACTGTCGGCAAACGAAAACTTTTGATCGCGTTAAGCGTATTGTGCGTGATCATCCAGATTATCTGGCATTGGGGGTATGTCGTTCCGACCAATGATCGTGCCATACAACCTTCTGCAACAGTGCGTGTCATGACGTTCAATACGAAGCAAGGTTGTGCCGATGCGCAGCAAATCGTGCGAACAATCCAAAGCGAGCATGTTGAAATTCTTGCAATGCAGGAAGTTCCATCAGGATTATTAGATCGGTTGCATGATGCTGGAATTGAGGATTATCTTCCGTATTCCGTTTCCGCGCAACTCACTTGGCACGATAATGGCGGTGTGAACGTACTGTATAGTGCGCATCCTCTGCAGGAAACAACGCAGGATCTCATTCCTATTGAATCCAGTAGTATTCCTGCCGCGACAGTTGATTTCAATGGCAGAAAAGTACGATTTGGGTCGGTTCATCCGTTTTCTCCACGACCAAGCAATCAGGGATTATGGAATAAAAGTTTGGATTCCATAGCGCAATTACAGCATTACGATAATGGGGAATCGTATGTGCTGATGGGGGATTTTAATTCCACGTGGGATCATGCAAGCTTCAGATATTTGCTTGGTGATCGTTTCACTGACGCTGGTCAGAGTGCGGGGGAGGGTCTGCATATGACGTTCCCTGCAGTATTTCCGATTGCTGAAATCGACCATATTATTTACGACAAGGGCGTGCGTGCAACTGATCTTGCAACCAAACGGATTCAAGGTTCTGACCATCTCGCACTGCTTGCCACCCTAACCATTGCATAGCGGCGGAAAATGGCGGCGGAAACGAACTTCTGCGATAAACCTACAACTCAAGAAGCCCGCTCCTTTGTCGGGGTGTGTATGTTTCCTGCGGTATTTCTTAAGGGGTAAAACGGTTAAACCCCAAATTGTAATATCTATACCTGAGGTAAGATTAAGGATTGTAGTTTTCATTAGTTAGGTAGAGATACAAAGGGGTGTGCGGTATGCATATCATGTTCGTCTGTACAGGCAATATCTGCCGGTCGCCTATGGGCGAACTCTTGCTCACTCGCTACCTCGCTGGCACCACTGTGCAGGTTTCTAGCGCCGGCACGCGTGGCCTTCCGCGATGCCAGATGGATCCGTCCAGTGCCAGACTTATGACCAGCGTCAACATTGAACCAAGCGGATTCCGATCCCGCAGACTCACCCGATCTATGGCTGAGAGTGCTGATCTGATTCTCTGTTTCGAGAAAGAACAGCGCAAGGACATCGTTGCCCTCGCGCCAGGCGCGGTCCGTTATACATTTCTGCTTAACGACTTTGCCAACATGTGCCAATACTGCGCGCAAAACGGCATGGTAAGCGGACGGACCATCCAGGAGCGCCTCGCTTCCGTTATCAAAGTCTCCTCCATGATTCGTCCGATGCTGCCCACTCCCAAAGATATCGATGACCCGCACGGCAAGTCGTTCGATAAGTTCCGTATCGCGGCCAACCAGACCAATAATGCTCTGCGAACCATGCTGAAAAGCATGAAAAAGCATTACGGCGTGGGTATAGCGCCTGTACGCTCACAGATTTGTTCTGCGCAGTCCACTACCACATACAATATGTGGGCTTAGATGGCAGTGGCCGTCATGGTCGACGATTTCGTGCCGGCGCTGACTGAAAGCGCCGGCACGAATCGGTCAGTACTGGTAGTTGACCTCGTTGGTCATTTTGCCGGATGGTGTCTGATCGATGGTCAGGTCGTTTTCGGCCTTCGGCGAGGTGGTCACGTCGAAATCGAAAGTCACGCTTTCTCCGGGGGCGATATAAGCCACATTGGTGACCAGTTTTTGACCATCCATCACAGCATTGCTTTGGTCTCGCACGTCTCCGGATGAGGTGATCTCGCTGATGGAACCACCCTTTGGCGCGTAAAACAGCATACGCTGCGCAGACGTTCCCGGAGCCGCAACAGGCTTGCCCGTTACACCCGCCTGCTCGCCGCCCAGAATATAGCCGGTGCAGATGGCCATTTCGCTGGAAGTCAGCGTATTGGTCAACGTGTAGGTGACATGGTAGGTTTTCGACCCATCGGCATTCTGACCGGTTTTGGTAATCTGCGTCTTACGGTCGATATACCATCCCAACTTCGACGGATTCTGTTCGTTGAGGTAAATGCCCACTTCCGGATCGGTTTCGCTGTCTGGAGTGCCCTTGGCGAGTCCGGCACCTTGGAAATATTTGGCTTCATCATCATGGAACGTGTATGCGTAGAAATGACGGTTCCTGGTTAATTCGCCGATGCTTTGAGCCACCTTCATCATCTTGGTGATGTCCATGTTGCTGAAGGCGTTGTTCATGATGGTGGAGGCGATGTATTCGAAATACGTGTCTTGTAGAGATACAGGAACTTCCTTATAGATGGTGTTGAGCATGTATTCAGCGGTATTTTTGCCGGTGAGCACAGTACCATCTTCCAGCGTCACATTGCCGTTGATCTCCACCATTTTCTGGATGAACACCGGATCGATAGATACGATGCCATCAACATCGCAAGCATATTGGGAACGCTGCCAAGCTTCATTCATCATTTCCGCATTGCGGGCGATGTCTGGCACCGCGAACGTATCGCGAATATCGAAGGAGAATCCCAGGGGCTCCTTGAACACGGCATGTTCCGAAGCATTGCCATTACTGCCGTTAATGAAGTCTCCATTGTGATGGAACTCACCGACCTGAATTTGTCCATGATCGGTCTGCAACGTACCCATGGAGCCCACCAGTCCGCCGCCGGAACGTTGTTCGGAAGTGGTCTGCGCCACCAGCAGATACGTTCGGGCACCGTTCTGTCCCAAGAAGGAGGGGAGCATCTGTAGCGCATTGTTCACTTGCTCCACCATGTCCGTAACCTTGGTGAACTGGCTGCGACTCTGCGAATATGCCTTCTTCACCATGCCGATACGTGGCTCAGGCAGATTGCTGAGCTTCGAATTCAACGACTTCACCTGCTTGCTTACCGAAGAGAAGTCGTCTTGCGCATCCACAATGGGCTGAAGATTCAACTGGCCATTCTCACCGCTGATCTGCGCGTTCGCAAGCTGTTGTACCACATCGGTGAGTGACGGCAGTGTTTGTTGCACCAAATCATCCACCACCTGAGTCATGCCCTGCACGTTGGTAACATCACCGCCCACAACTGGCATCTTCGACAGCATGTTCACGGTGTTCCATTGGCAATATCTCTTGCCGCGGCGGTATGGGTCCGCGCCTGCTTGATCGCGGCATCCGACGCCTGCGCATCCTTCAACGTATTGACGTCGGTGATGGCCGAAAGAGACGAGACCGCCTGCTCCTCGTGAGCTTTGACTTCCTTCGCCTGCTTGTAGAAATTCAGACCGACGACGCCCCCGGCAATGACCAGCAGGATGAGCAGTGCCGCAATAACAAACAATGTATTGCGAAGCTTGTGAGAACGGGCGGCGTGAGCGCTCGCGTGTTGAGACATTAATCCCCCTCTGTTAGGTGTTCCAGCTTTTTATCATGGCACATTCGTATGGATGAATAGTGAAAAAGCGATTGCTGCCTGATAAAACAGACTCTATTTCTAGGGGGTAGGGTAGCATTTTCTAAGGTTTTTGACATACGGAGATGAGGGGTTCAGTGACTTCCGCAGAGAACACTAACGTCCAGCAGGTTGTCGTTGCAGATGATTCTGAAGACGGCATCACGCTGATGGATTTGATGCGTATCATTCGCAAGCATCTGGTCACCGCTACCATCGTATTTGTGATGGTTTTCGCCGGGGTGACTGCGTACACCTTCTTGGTTCCGCCGAAGTATACCGCCACGGCTCAGGCTATGGCTACGTACAATGCTTCCCAGGGGGATGATGCGGGCATTAGCCAGCAGTACACGGGTGGCACGTACATCGCTGGCCAGATCACGTCGTATACAACGTTGGCAACCACCGAAACCGTACTTGAGCCGGTCATCAAGGATCTTGGACTGGATACTTCGGTGAAGAGTCTGGCCGAGCAACTGACTGTCACCAATCCTACGAACACCGCGTTCGTGAACATTTCCGCGGAAGACGGTGACGCGCAGCAGGCATCCGACATTGCCAATGCGGTGGCGGTGTCCATGCAGAACGTGATTCAAAACGATTTGTATTCCGCGGCAGATAAGTCTCCGGTGAAGATCTCCATCGTGCAGAGGGCACGTGTGCCTGAAAGCCCGAGCTCGCCGAATAAGCCGCTGTATCTGGCGGTCGGTGTGGTCGCAGGTCTGGTGCTTGGCGTGTTCGCCGCACTGCTGAAAGACATGCTGAACACCAAGGTCGAGGAGACCTCCGACGTGCGCAGCTTGGTTGGGGCATCTTCCTTGGGTTCCGTGCCTCAGGATAATTCCCTGGGTGAGAAGCGTCCAGTGCTTGTCAGCCAGCCTAATGGCCCTATTGCTGAGGAATTCCGCCGTATACACACCAATATCGAATTCTTGCAGACCGATAAGGTTGCGGGCAAGGGGCAGCTGCTGGTCATTACCAGTGCGCAGCCTTCTGAAGGCAAGACCACCACGTCAATCAACGTGGCTGCGGCCTTGGCTGAAGATGGTGCTCGCGTGCTGCTGGTCGACGCCGATTTGCGCCATCCTTCCGTTGCACATCATTTGGGTCTTGAAGGTTCGGCCGGTTTGGCGCACGTGCTTTCTGGCCAGATGTCTCCGAAAGATGTGGTGCAGAACTATTGGAAGCCGACTCTGCATATTCTTCCTGCTGGTAAGCGTCCGGCGAATGCTGGCGTGCTTCTTGGATCAGACACCATGCGCATTATGGTCGAGCAGGCTTTAACCCAGTACGATTACGTTATTATTGATACCGCTCCGTTGAGTGTTTCCAACGATGGTATCGTGTTCGGACGTTGGGCCAAGGGCCTGGTTCTGGTGACCGGTCGTGGCGTGTGCGAGAAGAAGGAACTCAAGGAGATTTCCGAATCCTTGCATACAGCCAAGGTTCCGGTGCTTGGTTTCATCTTCAACTATGCCGATTCGAAGAAGACGCATTCCAAATCGAACTACTATTACTACTACGAGGATGCTCCGCGGAAGAAAAGCCACAAAAAGTAGCCGCAAGTAGTGTATATAAGGCGTGAATATGAGACCGGAGCGTGAAGCTTCGGTCTCATGCCGTAATAAGGAATCAACATGGGTGACAACAACAATACTGTGCCGAATCTGTCGCATCTTGTTTCGTCGGGAGACTCTTCAGGCTCTCAGGGCGAGCAGCAGACCAAGGCGCAGTTGGCTTCCGAGCGTGATGTGGTGGATACGTTCTGGGATATTCCACTGATCACCTTTTCGGAAGTTGAGTCGCTGTGGAACGTGGCGAGGCATCTGATGCGGCTTATGCGCAGGCTGCAGCCACAAGCATGACCGCTGCCACGTCATCCACGCCGGTGAGTGATGCGCCCACGGTAAACCTTCGTGTTGAGGATTTTCCGAATAGTGCAGGAAAGCATATTTCTGGTGCTGAAAACGATTCCGCCTCGTCGTGCGAGCCTGATTCGACGTCTTCTTCGACCGCAACGCTCGATTTTACACAGTCTGCTGATGCTTCACCATCTGCTGAATCTGCCGAGAGAACTGTTTCGTTTGCGTCTCAGGTAGAGTCGGTCTCTTCTGCGGATTCCACTATGCCGCTTTTTGTGGATTCCCCTGCCTCTGCTTCTACTACTTTCATACCTGAAAGCCTGCCCATGCCAGATGATCTGTCTGACATGGAAAACGATGAGCATGATCCATTGAGCTTGTTCCGGTTCCGCCGAAGAAGTCACATCGCAAGACAATTATTATTACCGTTGCGATTGTGCCATAGTGGCGTTGGTTGCCGCGGGCGTGGATTTGGTGTTTGGCAGCGCCAGCAGTATGACCGGGGGCTTGAACGGAACGAACAGCACCGTACCGCGTTGAGCATGTGCCAAAAGTCTTCCAAGGCATATGAGAAGGCTATGAAGGAACACAAGTCGGCGTTGAAGAACGCTAAATCGTTGCAGAATGTGAAAAGCGATCAGGTTTCGGATGCGAAAACGTTGACCGCGTTGCAGTCTGCAGTGAAAGATGCGCAGAATCTTACGGCGGTGGGGGAGTGCAGTGCTGATTTGAGCAACGCTGAACTTCGCCAGCGCAGTAAAGCCATGAACAAGCAACTGCCTACGTTGCAAAGCCAGTCCAAGACCTTGAATGATTCTGCAACAGCCGTTACGAACAGTCAGAAGGCTAAGGAAACGCAAGACAACGCTGATGCGCTGAAGAAGCTTGAAGCAGCCATCAATAATGCGCAGTCACTGCTTGACAATAGCCTGTACCAAGTGGCGGATGATTCCACGAGAGTGACGTTGCAGAGTGCCATTGACCATGCTTTGGAACTGTTCAATGGCAACAGTACCGACACTAATGCCATTAACCAGTCGATAACGGATTTGCAAACCGCATCTGATGATGTGAATGCTTCCATGAACGCGTTGGCTGCGCAGAATCAACAGCAGCAACAGAGCAATGCTGGCAATTCGTACAACTACCAGTACACGCGGCAGCCTTCCGGTGGATTGACTCCCTCGGCTCCTATTACACCTGACGATACTTCTAGTTCCGGTAGTAATCCTGGTTCTGGTTCGCAGACTCCAAGCGGTGGATTGACTCCCTCGACTCCTATTACACCTCCTGGCAATAATCCTGGTTCCGGCAGCGATTCTAGCTCTGGTTCGCAGACTCCGAGCGCTCAGGGTGTGCTCTGAGCTTTTTGGGTTCGCTCTTGTCGAGCTTCTGAATTTTCTTCTGCCCTAAGGTGTTATGCACTGGGAAATAGTGGGGTATGACGCGGTTCATGGGGTGTTTGTATCACCTTGATGGATCGCGTCGTTTTTGCATGCAATACTGACACATCAGCAAGAAAACTTTCCTATAATATTTGAATTGTGGCGTATCTTTTACCGTTTATTGTCATTCTTTATTTGTATAAAGAATTTCTAGGGAATTGCTTACATGATTGCAATACTAATGATAGAGAGTTAGTTACTCTACTATTTGTCTAGTTTCTTTCGGCAGTGAATTTGCTTTTTATGTAGATTGTATGAGATAATTTTTTAACGCTGTAATATTGTTATTTTGCTTTTCTTTATCCCTCAGGGCTGAGGGTGGTCTACACGCATTTCGGTGCGTTTGGAATAGTTAATCACCGCTCCATGCAAGGAACGATCATGTATAAGCATGAGAAGCAGGCGGTCGAACGCCTGCAATCAAACCACATCCATATGTTGCCAACGCTTTCGACGGCGATTATCACGTTTTTCTTGATTATCTCATTATCGGGAACGATGTTGTTTCCCATGATGGCGTTTGCAGATGAGCCGCAGCCGGTCGCTCAAGTGGGCAACACGACCTATATGAGCGTGCAAGATGCGATTGGTCATACGTCGCTGAAGAACAATACGGTCACATTGCTTACCGATACTACGGAAAGCGTTACCGTCACCCCACCGAAAGTGGTGCGCGGGGTCACGCTCGAATTGAACGGACATGCGCTCAACGCCAGCAATACCACGGCAATCACCGTTCCTGCGAACATGCAGCTCACCATTGTCGGCCCGGGAACGGTTGCGGGCGGAACACAGCCTGCAGTCGATTGCCGTGGCGCATTGCACGTGGAGGGTGGCACGTTCACCTCGGATGCAACGTTGATGCGGTTTGCCGAAACGGATGAAACTTCCGCGCAAGGCAGTTTTCGGGCGGAACATTCACCGCTCCGACGCTTTTCAACCTGCTGGATGACGCTAAAAATCTTGGCTATGTGACCGTTCGCGGCGGCGAATACCGGGGCATGATTCCAGCTGGACTGAACACGCTCACCTTGTTGAGCGGCTCGTTCTCCGACACGTCGAATCTTGCGCCATACTTGGCTGACTCGCTTGGGCTGATTCCAGACGGCACTAGCGGTGACGGTACGGGTGACGGAATGTTCCATGTCGGCGATCTGGCGATCTCCAGCAAGCAGACTTCGGTGGAATTGGATCCCGCGAACGGACTCCAACAGCTGAGCGCCGACGACCTACTGACCTTGACAGGAACGCAACTGAACGGCATCGCGACTACCGCCTTGTGGCGGATAGTGACCAGTTGCAGGCGTTGAACGATCAGATCGATCGCGCAATGCAGGCGATGGAGAAGAGGAAAGCCTTCGAAGCCGTGAGCCAGAACATCACCATCACCGCCGTGCGCAACACGTCGGATGATGCTATAGATGCAAACCCGAGTAGGGGAGCGGGCCCACAGTTGCGCACTTCCGACCATGATGGCATAAGCACTCAAGTGACGGTAACCATCAAAGCCGTCGCCGAGCCAGAAGAGCCAGACAAGCCAGATGAGCCTGGTAAGCCCGCCGAGCCCAAGCAGCCGGACATGCCCCGTACCGGCTCCGCAATCCAAGCGCTTGCCGTCGCATCGTTTCTGTTGCTGGTCGCTGCCGCCGTCTGCGCATTCGTAACGAGCCGACTGCGCCTTCATAACTGTACAAGCTCGCATCTGCGTTATATAGGCGAGACATGGGCAAGAATCCGGATGTTATTGAGGCAATGCACATGGTATTGCGTCTAATGAGAGCCGGCATGGCGATCTACGGTTATCCGGCGGTAGCATCCATTGAGGAATGGTGCAAAAGAATGGTGAATTACTCTAAATTTTATATCTAATTTTCGATTATCCGCATAAACACTATACTTTCAAGTATTTTGAAGTATAGAAAAAACTCATTTTACCACGAATTTACCACGATTGAATGAGCCTTGATATGACCTATAAAATAACACCCAAAAGACATCATTACACCTAAATGGTGTCTTTTAAAAAAGCAGTCAATCCTAAAACTAACTGCTTTGTGTATATGGATATGAAATTGTAAACTAGAAGCTGTTTATTTTTTCTTTTTAGGTTTTGGCGTTGGTAGTTCATCATACATCACATCAAATAACCCCGTCAGAAAATCTCTATTATCAACTTCTTCCACCAATAACATTTCTTTGGCGTTTTCGTATGGAATTTCATAAGTAACTGTTGGCATATAAGAAATTGCAGACTTTGTTGGTTTTACCAGTAACCTATCATCATATATACCGCCAACGATTTTTCCACGATAATAGATAATAAATTCTCCCATCATTGCACGATATGTTATTTCTTGTAATTCTGATAATTGTTCTAAAACAAATTGTAAATAATCTTTACTTGAAGCCATTTCTAAATCTCCAATCTTGAATTTTATTATTCCAATGCTTTCTTTAAGTCCAGAACAAATTGCTTTTGTTGTTTTTTCAAATAGGTTTTTACAAAAGGTTTCATAAACCACTTTTTAGGTATCACATTTTCTGTAAAGTCTATTTGTGTTTCATTCCCTTTGTCTGTAAAAATACCAATCCAGTGACCTTTCATGTTGCTATTATCCATATCAAATTCCCAGCGTTTATATGGTTCTACAACGGTAACGGTAAATGTAGTAGCATATCCATTTTTTGTGTATTCAATAAATTGTTTGTCATTTATTATTTCTGTTTTGCTCAAATCACTTCGCCATGAGTTATATTTATCAACAGCTAAAACAATGTTCCAAACTTTTTGAATATCATTACTAATAATTGTATTTATATTTGAAATTGCCACTTTTTCATTTCCCCTTTTTAAATTACCGTTTATCATTTTTTCATATCCACATTATAACATTCTCATATCAGCACTACAATAAAATTTTATGCTCCGATAATCTTATTGAACAGCTCTAACAGACACCATGTCATCACTCCGATCTGAAATTTTGGCAAGAAAAAAGCAGTCAATCATAAGACTAACTGCTTTGTGTAGATATGAACTTATAAAATATTTAGTTTATGATATTGCAACATCATTTAATGTCCTCTGTGTTTTGCTTTTTTCTTTTGTTGCTTCAACTTAAACTTTTGTTCTGCGTCCATTTGCTTTTTATGTTTGGAATTAGATTTATATTCTTCTTTTTTTAATTCATGTTGTAATTTTAAAGCTTGTTGCGATTTTGCCCCAATTCCATTGTTCTGTAATTGTTTCTTTACATCTCTAAGAACTCTTTTAGGATTTTTCTTATCCTTTTTTACAATCGTTTCAACTGCTGGACTAAATTGTAAATCATAATAATGTTTAATTAAAATAAAGGTGATTTCCAAGACCATATCTGCGCAATTCGCGTCAGTGGGACAAAGTCTGAATTGTGCAGGCACAGCGCCTTCTTGCTTATCTGAGCCAAAGATACACGTGCTTATACCGCATAACAAAGGCCTAGTTTGATGGAAACTAGGCCTTTATTCCGGGGAAGTCTCAGAACGCCATACACCTCAACGTCGAGATCTGTATATCATCTAAGATTCGACTGATAACGAAATGTCCACTAAAGGAAGATCGCAATAAGAATCGCTACTGCGAAAGCCGCGACGGCCACAATCCAAGGTGTGATTCTTGCCCACCGTTCCTTGGGCTTCACTACTGCGGTAATCAATGCAACGAGGGCGCCAAAACTACCTACTGTAGTAAGGTTAAGTACAAGAACTTGGGAGAGGCATTTGCCAGCAGCGACGACATTCACATTTACCAATGTGAAGATAGCTGCAAAAATAGCCATGAGTGCCAGGACGTTGGCATACATATGCTTTTCAATATCCCGAACCTCATCGGTCTTCTTGTCAATCATCTCAATTTCATTTGCATAAATGTCTTTGTATCCACCCAAACCCCGGTAGTCGAGTTCGTCGGAGAAGCTACCTTTGTAAGGGTGCTCAACGTTACCTTCAACTGTTTCAAAAACAAGTTGGGCAATACCGTCGCTCGTGCTCAAGGTGATTTGGTCGCTGCTCATATTTGTCACGCGGAAAAACACTCTAGTGTGATGTCCTGGGAAATAAAGAGGCGCATCCAAGCTTAGGCCTTGACGAATTCGAGAATTCCTCAGCAACACTCTCGCGGCTATGTTCTCGGGTAGCTTGATAACTTCGACCGTAGAAACATATGTAGAATCACCTGGAGATAGAGTAACTTTTTCAAGGCTCTGCCTTTCCCTAGTGTGAAACGCTCTAGTGGTAAGGTCGTAGGAAACAGGCCCAAGATTTTCGCTTCGCGTTTCGGTCAAGACGCCACTGCTAATCAACTCACGGATTTTGCTATCACTCAATAACACTTGGAGCCTCCTTGGTAAAAAAGCTATGCTACCACAATAATGCATTATGTAGATACTTTTGGCTGATAACGTCCGAATTCTTGCGCACTTTCGGATTCCCGCCCTGACATAAGAGGCATGGCCCGCGTCCTGCGTACGGTTCTTTCATCCGCCAAAACGAACAACCGCGATTGGAAACCAGGAGACGGAACTATGCCCGAGAACACCATACGGATTGGCCGGCACACGCCCAAGGCCAGGCTCGACCGGCTCGTCACGCAGAAGGTCACCGAGATACTCAACGCGATGCTCGACGCGGAGGCCGACGAGATCGCCGGGGCGTCCAGATACGAGCGTTCCGGCGGACGGAAGGCGTGTCATGCACCGGAACCCCGACATGTTCCGGCTTGGCGGCACGCTGGAGGAAGCGAGCTGGTCATCGTGCCCTGGATGGCCATGACCAAAAGTGCGCAACCTTTCGGGAATTACAGGGTGCGGACGTTCTTGGAGACTGAACGAAAAGATTATCATATGTCCGGCCCCGAGGAACGACAGCGCGCGGTGGACTTGTATTCCACCACGCCGATGACCACGGCCCAGGTGGTCGAGCACCTGGGTTATCCGACCAGGCAGTGCTTGGAACGCTGGCCGGCAAGGGATCCCAGGTATGCTGGCCATATGGCGAAACCCATCATCCACCGGAGACGAGGACCAAGGCGATCGAACTGGTACTGGGCGGCATGCGCGGAAGCAGACTGGATTGGCAACGGTGTGTTGGACGGTTTCTTAGAGGACGAGTCCCTGTTCGGTGAATTCCTTCGGACTCCGGTATCCGAGGGTGGAGTGGAGCCACTGGTCGTCGGACCACCACACGTAGTCGTTGAGGTCATGCCTCAGCTGCTCGATCGTGGTGTAGTGGTTCCGGTACACGAGCTCCTTCTTCAGCAGCCTGTTCATCGATTCTGCCACGGCATTGTCGTATGGGTTGCCCTTGCGTGACAACGATCCTTTGATGTCGAACACGTCGAGCAGCTCGTCAATCCTCGTGTCGTCGAACTCGCCGCCCCGGCCGGTGTGGAACACCTGGACGTCCCTCAGCGGGAAGTCGAGGGTGGCGAACGCGGCCAGCACCAGGCCCGCGTCCCGGGCCTGCCCAACGGAATGGCCGGCGATGCCCCTGTTCGCCAGACCGGCCAGCAGACACACGTACGCCCAGACTCCGTCGACGCGGACATAGGTAAGATCGCTCGCTAGATGCGTGTGCGGGGCGTAGCCGTCGAACTCGCGGTCCGGCAGGTTCGCGAGCTTCGTCTCGTCGGCCCGCGTCCCGTCTACCTTCGTGCGAATACCGGCGCCGCTTGTTCTGAAACGTCCACCTCCATCTCCAGCCGCCGGTCGTGCCTCCCCGGTCCGACCGGCTCGTTCTGCTCGGGCGTGCGGTTGTCCATGGCCCGGGTGGAGCCGCTGTTGCGGATGCCTTGGACCCAGCGCCGCGGGGTCGATCGCGCGATGTCGTACTCGGCCCTGATCTCCCGGGATGGCTTGCCGCTCTCGCACGACTGCACGATCTGCCGTTTGAACGCCTCGTCGTAGTGGCGGGGATGCTTCGGGTCGGCCATCGTCGGCCTCCAATCCCACGTCATTCGTCCTCATCGGACTGTCTAATACACTGTAGCCAATCCAAACAGGGAGAACAGGCGGGTCTGGGTGACCGTGCCGTCGGCGTTGCGATGGCCCACGCCGGTGGCGTTGTCGAACACCACGACGGGCGCCATGCCCGTCCCCTCGAACACCTCCAGCAGACCCCGGCACACGCACTCCGAGGTCTCGCCCGGCAACGCCACCACCCAGCGCATGTTCGAATACGGGAACGACACCGCCAGGAAACGCACGACCCGCTCCACACCCGCGACCACGGCCCGGGCCTGGCCGAAATCGACCTGCGTGCTTCCCGGCGCCCACTTCAATTCGGCGAAGCCGTCCGACTGCGCTCGATGCTCCTGCCTCCAACGCTTGATCCAACGCCGCACCGACGAGTACGAGCCCGTGAACCCGCACTCGGCCACAAGCCGCTCGTACACGCGGGTCGCGGCATGACGCTGCTTGACGGGCATGCGCAGGTCGGCGGCCGGCCAGCCATCCACGATGGCCTCGTACCCGTCGTCGACCAGCGATCTGCCGCGCGGGCTCCGTCCGACGATTTGGGCGAATAATCGCCGCGGTCGGCGTACTTGACCACGGTCGTGCGCGATACGCCGAGCTTTCGTGATATCTCCTTGTGGCTCAGGCCTTGGCGGTCGAGCTGCCTGATACGCTGTCGGACACACACCGGTGTCGTCATTTCCTTTCCTCCCGGGAACCATCAGTTTGGTTGACAGGCACTCGGGAATCTATCAAGGAACCGGACGGTGCCGGTGTTCTCATTCCACCGGCACCGTCACCGCCGGCAATGTCCGAATTGAACGCTCACGGTGTACAGAAACAAGTGCCGACGCCGAACACCTTTATTCGATCACATACAGCTGGGCGTGCGCCACCACCATGGACACCAGGGAGCTGCCGCTGCAGGCGCTGGAACAGGCGATATCATGGGCCGCCTCGCATGGCGGCACGGACGGTCTCGTGCACCGTTCCGACCACGGCGCGCGGTACATCGGCCTCGTGTACGCCACCGGGGTCGGGGAATGCGGCATGCTTCCCTCGACCGGCACGGTCGGCGACTCGTGACAACGCCATGGCCGAGAGCTCCGACGGCGCGTACAGGACCGAGCTCGTCTGGCGGCGCAAGCCTTCCGGGATTTTGAGGGACCTGGAATTGGCGACGTTCCAGTGGGTCTCGTGGCGGGGACCCGAAGCGTCTGCACCAGTCCTTGGGCTACAGGACACCGGAACAGACCGAAACCGAGTATTATGCAAACCAAGCGGCGCAAACCGCCCCACTATAAGGGCGGAACAAAAATCAGGCCATATCAAATTCCATGCAGATTCGATTTAAGTAAAGAGGGCCCCCTAATCTTGGGTTTCATATAGACTTGGTCCTTGATGAGAGGCGTTGTGTTGCTTGTCCGCATGACCGGTGCCGCCATAACGTATGAGGGGTGCATTAACATAAATACCTATATACAGGATTTTGGGAAATCGGGGAGAGATTGATGTTGAAGAAGTTGGACGTACAGCATGTTTTTATCGTGGGCTCAAAGGGAATTCCCGGTAACTACGGTGGCTATGAAACGTTCGTGGATAAGCTCACTGAGTACCACCAGAACAATCCGAATTTGAAGTACCATGTGGCATGCAAAGCCAAGGATACCAAAACTTTTGAGTATCATAATGCCGATTGCTTCGATGTGAAGGTGCCCAGCATTGGACCTGCTCAGGCGATTTATTATGATGTTGCTGCACTGAATCAGTGTGTGAAATACATCAGACAGCACAATATTCAGCATCCAATTGTGTATATTCTTGCTTGCCGCATCGGACCGTTTGCCGCTCATTTCCAGAAGGTAATTCATAAGCTGGGTGGGAAGCTGTATATCAATCCAGATGGACACGAGTGGATGCGCGCCAAGTGGAGTGCTCCGGTACGTAAGTATTGGAAGATTTCTGAGCAACTGATGACCAAGCACTGTGACTTGCTGATCTGTGACAGCAAGAACATCGAGAAGTACATTCACGATGAGTACGGCAAATATAATCCGAAGACTACGTTCATCGCGTATGGTGCTGAGACTCGTAAGAGCAAACTAACGATGATGATCCAAAGCTGACTGCTTGGTATAAGGAGAAGGGCCTTTCACCAAAGTCCTATTATCTGGTTGTCGGACGTTTCGTGCCTGAAAACAATTATGAAACCATGATTCGCGAATTCACGAAGAGTCATTCCAAGCGTGATTTCGCGCTTATCACCAATGTGAGTGACAAGTTCTTGGAAGAGCTGAAGGAAAAGACACACTTCGATCAGGATCCGCGTATCAAATTCGTGGGAACCGTGTATGACAAAGAACTGCTCATGAAGATTCGTGAAAATGCGTATGGGTATTTCCATGGTCATGAGGTCGGTGGCACCAATCCAAGCTTATTGGAAGCTCTTGGATCCACAGATTTGAATCTGTTGCTGGATGTTGGCTTCAATCGCGAGGTTGCTGAGGATGCTGCACTGTACTGGAATAAGCAACCGGGCAACTTGGCTTTGCTTATTGACCAAGCAGATAACATGAACGCCGGTGAGATTACTGAGTTGGGGGAGAAGTCATCCCAGCGTGTTGTTGAAGCCTATTCTTGGCAGCATATTGCCGATGAATATAAGCAGTTATTCAAAAACTGATGGAGAAAAAATGAGTCAGCAAATAGCAATTCTTTTAGCGAGTTATAATGGTGAGCAATTTATTCGAGAACAAATTGACTCAATTCTCTCTCAAAGTTGTACCAACTGGCATTTATATATCAGAGATGATAATTCTTCCGACGATACTCTTTTGATTGAGCATGAATATGAGAGCCGTTATCCGCAGCAAATAACAGTGGTGGATATTCCCAGTGTTGAGCGTGGTGCTAAGCATAATTTTTGGTTATTGTCTCAATATGTGCTAAAAGAAACTGATGCAGCATATATTATGTTCTGTGATCAGGATGATGTGTGGATACAATCAAAGATAGAAGATACTTCTCTGCAATGAAATCCGCCGAACAAAAGTTTCAAGATCGTCGGATTTTGGTTCATACGGATCTTAAGGTTGTTGATAGAAATCTCAAGGTTTTAGGGAATTCTTTTATTAAATATCGAGCTTTAAATCCTTCTTATACTGAAATTAATAGGATTGTTGTGCAGAATAATGTTACAGGTTGCACGACAATGCTTAGCAGGGATCTTTTGGGAAAGGCTTTTGAGCTTGAAGACGTTGGGGAAATTGCCATGCATGATTGGTGGTTTTCTTTAGTGGCATCAGTGTTTGGACATATTGTTTTTGTGAACAAACCAACGATTCTATATCGACAGCATGGCGATAACGTAGTTGGAGCAACCAAAGTTAATAGTTTATCATTCATTTTGAAAAGACTTTCTGGTAATAATCATATCAAGAAGACTTTGCATATGGCTGTTGACCAAGCGAAAGTTTTTCTTAACACATATCAAGATATACCATTAGATGATCGTAGTTCTTTGGAGTCCTTTGCTAAATTGTATGAGTACTCAAAAATTCAACGTATTCTTACGCTATCTAAAGGGCATTATTGGAAACAAGGTCCTATTCAGATCATTGGTGAGTATATTTTTATATGATGACGCAAAAAATAGATATTAGTCGACTTAGATTGTCTACCACTAGACTTTTTAATTGTCTTTTATGTCTCATCGGGTTTTTTTCTAGTATTCCGGTTCTCAGAATAGGCGATTATAGTATATACATGTGGCTTATGGGCGTCACTGTTCTCTTGCTTATCATAACTGGTAAGCTTAGGATGAGAACGACGCCGTTATTACCTTTTTCTCTTGTAGCTTGTATAACATTTTGCTTCTCGTATTCGACTCTTTCGGAGGCGTATAGGGAGAACGACCTTAAAGGTTTGCTTAGTATTTTATTAATTTTCATAGTTTCTACCTCACTTCTTAGCGGTGACAAAGATTCTGAGAATGTAATACGTGGTGTTTTGGCAGCTGGAAAAATAAATATTATTTGGATATTGTTGCAAACTTTATTTTGGAATTTTTTAAAAATCGATTTAAATGATCTTGTTTTTAATCAAACACTTCATATGGTAGAGAATGCGTCGCAGTATAAAGCTTCTGGACTTGTATCGACCGGGCTCTGCTGGAATGCAGGAGGAATTGCTGCGGCGATTATCCTGGTAGCCGCATTTGCTGGTTCTCAATGGAAAGTTGTTGCACTAATATCGAGTATCTTAACACAAAGTAGTACGATGATTGTTGGTGTCGGCATAGTCATACTATTTTTCCTGTTTCAGTATCTTTTCTCAAAGAGACTAAAAAATAATAAAATTGGTATAGGAAATCTTTTTATAGATATGACTTTTATTGGTCTAATCGTTATGCTTCTTGTTTTTGTGTCTAAAATTCAAGATATGTTTAACAAGGTTATGCAAACGTCGTTAGACAGATTGAATATGCTTTTCAATGATGCTCAATTGGATTCGAGCGCAACTGCACATTTTGATTACTATTCGAATTTACCCGATTTGATTCATTGGATGAGTTCCAAGCAATTCTTATTCGGATACGGAATTGATTGTTCAGGCTTGCCTTATACAAAGTTGACGCGTCAGTATTTTTCACTTGATTCTTGGTTTTTGGAAAGTGATATAGTGAATACCTTTCTGGGTATGGGGATTTTTGGCATTGTATCTCTTTATTTCTTTCTCATATACATAGTGATAAAAAGATGGAAAGATGCAAGAATCATTTCTATAGTGATGGTGTCTTACATTGTTTGTGGGTATTTTTATGACATTCAATCTGTGACGTATTACTGGCTTTTATTTATAGAATTTGCTTTGCTTAATTATAAAGGACAAATGACAGAGAGCAAGAAGGAGTTGTTAAAATGAGTAAAGATATTGTTCGTATTGGATTATGTGGATTAAGCTTCTGCTCCCCTAATCTCGGGTGCAGTGCGTTGGCATATGCCTTTCGCAAATTGCTGATTGATATATTTAAGAATGACAATGTCCAACTGAAAATAGTTGTTTTTTCTAACGTTGATAGTAAGGATTATGTAGTTGCTTCGGAAAAATGGGTATCCGAAGAACTGATTAGATATTCATTTAAGAAAATCAGCTCTATCAAGTTAGCCAAAGCTAAAATTGAAGAGTGTGATGTGGTCTTTGACTTTACTGAGGGGGATAGTTTCTCTGACATCTACGGGCTAAAAAGATTTGCTCTGACCTCTTTCTTTAAGTTTGTAACCATTAAGAAGGATGGATGTCTTGTTCTTGGCCCTCAGACATATGGGCCGTTTAAAAATAAGCTCGTAAAAAAATGGCTAAATGGCTTATTTCTTCGGCAGATAGAGTTTATGCTCGTGATAAAAAATCCGCGAAGCTTGTTGAAAGCATTACTGGTATAAAGGCGATTACTACGACAGATGTGGCATTTGCCTTGCCCAAAGACCAAGTCCAAATAGATGGTTGTGGACGTCCGAGCTTCGGTTTGAATGTTTCGGGCCTTCTCTGGACTGGTGGATATACGGAATCTAACCAGTTTGGTTTGAGCGTTAATTATCGTGAATATATTAAAAGGCTTATTCCCGAAATCATTGAACGCGGTTACAATGTACATCTCATCCCTCATGTGGTAGGCGACATGTATCCGGAATGTGATTCCCCAATTTGCAAGGAGCTGTCGGAACAGTATGAGCATTGTATTCTAGCTCCCGATTTTGTTTCTCCGATGCAGGCAAAGGGGTACATTTCTAATATGGATGTATTTTCGGGTGCTAGGATGCATGCTACTATTGGCGCGTTTTCTTCGGGGGTTGTCACTCTTCCCTTCGCTTACAGCCCGAAGTTTGAGGGATTGTACGAATCTATTGGTTATCCGTATTTGATTGATGGAAGAAAGCTGTCTACGGATGAAGCGGTTGGTTTGACTTTGAAGTATCTGGATGAGACCGAGAAGCTACGCGAAGCCCAGCATCAGCACTTGATAAGGCTTCTCAGAATCTGGGAGCTTTCTCTGCTGATCTTAGAGACTGGCTCAATCACTCCGTATTGGCGATTGACAACGACTGATGGATCTGTGATATCAAGTGATTAAAAAAATAGGTAAAGCTTTCCTTAGAATTGAGCACGCTTGCTCTGCTTTTCTTCATGTACTAAAAGCAGGTGGAATCAACACCATCAAGGTTAGTCAGGTCCAAAAAGATGATGTTTTGTCTGGGAAAAATATTGTCATCACTGGTGGAAGCTCAGGTATTGGACTTGCAATTGCAAAGAAAAGTATCGAGGCCGGAGCCAAGTTGTAATCACTGGTCGTAATGAGGAAAAACTCAAGCAGACTGTATCAGATTTGGGGTCGCAGCATGCTGGCTATGTTCTTTGGGACATAACCGACTCTGCGCAGGCAGATGATAAAGTTGCACAATGCGTTGACTATTTTGGTGGGCGCGTAGACGCGGTCGTAAATAATGCTGGAATTCAACCTCATGAATTTTTCCCGAACGTAAGTGTGGCTGAGTGGAACCGAGTGTACGAGACTAATAGTCAAGGTACGTTCTTTGTTTCACAAGCTTTCTGCAAATATTGGATGCAGGCTTCTTCAGGCTGTTATCGGCATCTTATCAATATCTCTTCGCAAGGAGGATTCGTCGGAGCTACATATCCGTATCGTATGTCCAAATGGGATATACGAGGATTGACCGCTGGACTTGGCCTTCAGATGGCCCCTTACGGCGTGCTTGTTAATGGCGTTGCTCCAGGTGTAGTGAAAACTTCAATGCAGAGCTTTGCTTTAGAGCAGGGTAATAACACCTACTGTAAGCAGAATCCGCTTGAGAGAGTTGCCCTTCCTGAGGAAATTGCAGAATTTATAGTTTTTATGCTAAGTGATGCTTGCAATTTCATGGTGGGACAAACAGTTGTACTTGATGGTGGATATTCATTAAAAATTAATTTTGAAAGATAGTTGAGGAAAGCTATGCCGGATAACTTGAAAACAATCAGCATTGTGACGCGTTTGCTGAAGTCAAATGGAATCAATCATGTGGTCATTAGTCCTGGTGGAACTAATATCGCCCTAATCAAGGCTATACAGGATGATCCATTTTTATTTGTCATTCTGTTGTTGATGAACGGAGCGCGGCTTATTTTGCTATTGGTGTTTATCTTCAGACTGGTTCGCCGGTTGCTTTATGCTGCACCAGTGCTCAGGCAACCCGAAACTATATTCCAGGGCTTACTGAAGCGTATTATAAGCATGTTCCTTTGCTCGCTATTTGTATGCAGAAACATCCTCGTTTTACGTACCAAGAGTATATGCAGGCGCCAGATCAGAGTTCGCTACCTGCGGATAGTGTAAAAAAATCATTTGTAGCGCCATACATCTCTGATATTAATGATGTCTATCACAGCATTCGAGTTATTAATCAAGCTATACAGGAGCTTACTCACAATGGCTTAGGACCGTTCAGTTGTGTATTCCTTGGCTGGATTTTCCCCTGAAGGATGAGAAACCCTCTCTGCGCTGCATGCATAGATATGGAACAGAGGACGATTGGAACCTGTCTTTGTACGGGAAAAAGGTGATGCTCGTCATTGGAGAACACCGTCCTTTCGATGTGCAAGTACACAGACTTATTGATGACTTCTGCAATCGATGGGGCGCTGTTGTATATGCGAATTTATTATCGAATTTTCATTCGGAATATTGCGTTATCACGAATATGCTGATGTCTTCGTTGAATACAGAAATGTTCGGCAAAATGGCGCCAGATGTTGTAATCACGATTGGCGGGCAAACAGGCGATTACCCGTTGTACAAGATGCTTTCAAAGCCAGAGTTTTCCGCTATTGAGCATTGGCGGGTCTCCGAAGACGGAAATGTTGTCGATACATACGACAAACTCACGAAAGTTTTCCAGTGCTCGGAACGCTACTTTTTTGAAAAAACATGTCACTGCGAGGATGAACAAAAGCGTAATAATGATGCATATATCGAACAGTGGCTTGGGCTACTTTCAAATATTACGACTGATGTTCAAGTTCCATTTTCCAATGTTGCCATTGCACAATATATGTCATCGCGTGTTCCTGCTCGAAGCACTGTTCAGCTCGCTATTCTCAATAGCCTACGTGTATGGGATCTTTTTAATTATGAGGATTCTATAAGCTTCTTCTCGAACGTGGGAGCTTTTGGTATTGACGGTGGCATGTCTACGTTGATTGGACAAAGTTTTGCAACAGATGATCTCTGTCTTATGGTTACGGGCGATTTGGCATTTTTGTATGATATGAATTCTCTTTCCATTAGAGGAATCAAAAATAATGTCAGAGTTCTTTTGATTAACAATAACGGTGGTTTTGAATTTAAACTGGGTGTTGGTCACGATAAAGATGTAGATCGTTATATTGCTGCCAGCGGTCATCTCAAAACTGCTTCTGGTTGGGTTTGTGATTGTGGCTTCAGATATATGAGTGCTTCTTCAATGGATGAATTCAAGCAGCAGTGTGAAGAATTTCTCGCTGACTCTGCGGAGCCTATTGTCATGGAAGTGTTTGTGTCTGATGATAATGAAAATGAGGCATATCAAAAATTAATTGAGTCCAATCAGATGCTTTCATTTTCTGAGTCAATGAAACAGCATATGAAAAAAACGATCAAAAAGTTAGTGGGCTCTGAGAATGCGCGTCAAGCGGCTTCTTTACTGACTGGACGAAAATAGCGTAATAAACAGATAATAAATAGAATGCCGGACGGCTGTTTGGGTTGTTTCGGCATTCTTTTTAAGATTATTAATGTTTATTTAGTTAGGAAATAACGTTTTAGAAAGAAAAGTCTGAGATGGGTAAGTATAGACGGTTGATTCTCAACACCGTTTTATTTGCGATTAATGCGGTGGCAACTAAGTTAATTACTTTTTTCTTAGTTCCTCTCTACACATACTATATGAGTGCGGGAGAATACGGCCTTACTGATATGTCTCTTACTGTCATCAATCTTGCGACTCCTCTTGTGACGTTTTCCATCGCGGAAGCGGCAGTGCGCTTTATCGTAGGCGATTCTGATCGGCAAGACGATTATGTGGCTATTTCAATTTTGATAACGTTATTCTCTGTAGTGCTCGTGACGGTTCTTTCGCCAATACTTGATTTAGGCGCATTTGGCGGTCTTGGAGAATATAAAGCATGGTTTATTCTGGCTTATGCGACAAGTGCTTTTATGAACTTATGTGGTGAAGTGGCACGTGGCATAGGAGAAATTAAACTTATCCCAATATGCGCTGGTATTTCTTCAATTACTACGTTTATTCTTGCTCTGGTTTTCATTGGGCAACTAAAGATGGGCATTACTGGATATTTTATTTCAGTATCTGCGGGTCCACTTCTTGCAGTCATAATTTATATGGTTGCAGGTGGAATCGGAAAAGCTTTTCTATCTGGCATGAAACGTATGAGAATAGTTGCCGTGCGAGATACATGGAATATTGTGCGGCCCATGATTATTTATGCTCTTCCATTGATACCCAATAATCTTTTTTGGTGGCTAAGTACAGGAATTAATCGATTATTTATTACTGGGATGCTGGGCATCGCGGCGTCGGGCATGTTTGCTGCCGCATCTAAAATCCCTGGTCTTCTTAACACAGCTTATATGGTTTTTCAGCAGGCTTGGCAGCTATCTGCTTATCAAGAAGTTAAAGACAAAAAAATAGGAAGTTTCTTTTCTTCAGTGTTTTGTGTTTTACAAGCAGTGCTTACCGTGCTGTGTACGGTGCTGTCTTTCTTTGCTCCCCTAGTAGCGTCATTTATGTTGCAGGGAGAGACATATAAAGCATGGCCTATGATTAGCATTTTATTGATTGCTAATTTGTTTAGTGTTTTTTCATCTTTTTATGGGACTGTTTATTCTGCTACGATGCACACGTCCTTTGTCATGAAGACCACGGTGTTTGGGGCAGTTGCTTGTGTCGCGTTTACTCCGATGTTGCTTCCGATTATGGGTGTTACTGGAGCATGTGTCGCGTCCGCTTTGGGACAAGCGATGGTATTTGCTATGCGTGTAATTGATGCGAAAAGATTCATTCAGTTTGAAGTTGGCTGGAAATATCTAGCTCCTACTCTTGTGCTCTTAATTACACAATCGATTTTTACTGCTTGGGAAATAGGTGGTTGGAAAATTATCTCTGGTATTTGTGCAATTATTATAATTATCATACAGATGGTTCATATTGCATCAAGTCTTTCACAAATTAGAGAAATGAAAAGGAAAAAATAATCAATAAAAAAACATTTGAGCCTGCTTCAAAAAAATGAGTGCTTTTCAGTGATATATTTTTTGAAATTTAAGTATTTCTGGTTTTATCGAAAGTTTTATGTATTTTCGACACACCTGAAACAAAGGAGCCTTCCAAAAGGGGTGTGTGAGCGGTAAGATTATTAATATGGCTGAAGAGACGTTTACTCCTAAGAACATCATCGTGACCGGTGGCTGTGGTTTCATCGGTTCGAATTTCGTGCATTACGTGGTGGATCATCATCCGGACGTGCATGTGACCGTGCTGGACAAGCTCACCTATGCGGGCAATCCGGAGAACATCGCGGGCCTGCCCGAGGATCGTGTGGAGCTGGTCG
>ENA-OQEX01000019-OQEX01000019.1-human-gut-metagenome-genome-assembly--contig:-NODE-19-length-85448-cov-7.606662_pt1 | contig 85448 bp, 112 predicted proteins | sample MGYA00242802_ERZ504649 | MGnify/ENA primary metagenome ERZ504649 (study PRJEB26092, sample SAMD00036194) | human gut metagenome | host: Homo sapiens | study: EMG produced TPA metagenomics assembly of...
GGAAAGAAGAGGATGCGTCAGGTGGGCAATGTAGAGATACCACAGGAGGCATTTATGAGTGTGCTTAAGCTGGATGAGGAGTAATCGCACATATGAAGAATCTTGAGATTTATATTCATATACCATTTTGTGTGAGAAAATGTGAATATTGTGATTTTTTATCATTTCCCGCAGACGATGATGCAAGCTTCGCTATGTCAAGGGGCTTATGGCGGAAATGATATTTTACGGCCCGCTTATGAAGAACTATCAGGTGTCATCTGTCTACATCGGAGGAGGTACACCAAGCTCTATAGATGAGCAGTGGATTGCTGCTTTGATGGAGGGCGTGTTTGACTGCTTCAATGTGCTGCCTGATGCTGAGATATCCATAGAGTGCAATCCGGTACGCTTAGCAGGGAAAAGCTTTTAGCATACAGGGATGCGGGGATCAACCGCCTGTCCATAGGGCTGCAGTCGGCAAATAATGATGAGCTTAAGCTGCTCGGGCGTATACATACATTTGAACAGTTTGTGACGAATTACGAGGTGGCCAGAAACGTGGGCTTTAAAAATATCAATGTAGATTTGATGTATGGTCTGCCGGGACAGTCAGCGTCACAGTATATGGCGACAGTAAACAAGATTATAAGGCTTCATCCGGATCATATATCGGCGTATTCTCTTATAGTGGAAAAGGGTACTCCTTTCTATGAGAAGTACAAGTTTGACATGGTGCGCCAGGAGGCGGGCATGAGAACGGAGTTTCTGCCTAACGAGGACGAGTTATATGATATGGAAAAGGCGGGACAGAAGGCGTTTATGGATGCCGGCTACAGGCAGTATGAGACATCTAACTATGCTAAAAGAGGCATGGAGTGCCGCCATAATATAGGCTACTGGACCAGAGCTGACTATTTAGGACTTGGAATAGGGGCGGCATCGCTTATATCAAATGTCAGATATACCAATACATCCGATATGGATGAATATCTGTCGCGCTGCCGTCATATACATGATGTGGGTGATGATATATTTAAGGCCAATCTGCATGTGGCAGCTGATGTTATAGACAAAAAGGGACAGATGGAGGAGTTTATGTTTCTTGGACTTCGTATGAATGAGGGGGTCACAAGAGAAGCCTTTGAGAGGGCATTTGGTATTTCGATAGATGCAATCTACAAGGATACGATAGACAGTCTGAAAAAACAGGAGCTGCTCGTGGTAAAGGCCGGGCATATCTATTTATCGGAGAGAGGAAAGGATGTAGCCAATTACGTTATGTCACAGTTTTTGAAGGATTAACGGAGAGCAAATTATGGATATGACTTTTAAGCTTCAGGTGTTTGAGGGACCGCTTGATCTGCTTTTATACCTGATAGAGAAAAATAAAGTAAATATTTATGATATCCCGATTGTCGAGATTACAGCGCAGTATATGGAGTATGTGAATCAGATGAAAAAGGATAACCTGGACACGCTCAGCGAGTTTCTCGTTATGGCAGCTACACTCCTCGACATAAAGTCAAAGATGCTTCTCCCAAAGAAAGAGGAAGAAGAGCAGGAACAGGAAGATCCAAGAGCAGAGCTTGTGCAGCAGCTGCTTGAGTACAAGATGTACAAGTGTATGGCAAATGAGCTTAAGGATCGCCAGCTGGATGCAGGCAAGGTGTGGTATAAGAAGAAGGACATACCTGATGAGGTGCTTGCATATGAGGAGCCCGTTAATCTTGAGGAGCTTGTCGGAGATATCCGTCTTTCTGATTTAAACAGAATCTTTCAAAGTATAATGAAGAGACAGGAAGAAAAGATAGATAAGGTCCGTTCGAAGTTTGGAAAGATTGAAAAGGAAGAGGTCTCCTTAGAGGAAAAGATGGACTTTCTGACAGACTATGCTGCCTCACACAAGCACTTCAGCTTCAGAGGGATGCTTACCGCATCGTCAAGCAAAGTGGAAGTCATAGTTACATTTCTTGCCATACTGGAGCTTATGAAGACCGGCAAATTAACTATCGTTCAGGAGCATATTTTTGATGATATCCGGATTGAGTCAAGAATTGCTGCATAAAGAGGGGTTGAGGATATATGAATTATAAAGCTGCAATAGAGGCTATTTTATTTACCATGGGAGAATCCGTGGAGCTTGGAAGGATAGCCGATGCAATACAATTAAATGAAAAAGAAACAAAAAAGCTGCTTGACGAGCTGATTAAGGAGTATAGAAGCTCTTCAAATATAGGTATGAATATCATAGAGCTTGATGGTGCTTATCAGATGTGTACAAAGCCACAGATGTATGAATATCTCATCCGCATTGCAAAGCAGCCTAAGAAGAGGGTGCTTACGGATGTGCTTTTAGAGACTCTTTCAATCATAGCGTACAAGCAGCCTGTAACAAAGGCAGAAATAGAAAAAATCAGAGGTGTGTCAAGTGAACATGCCGTAAGCAAGCTTGTCGAGTACAATCTGGTGCAGGAGCTTGGAAGGCTTGATGCTCCGGGAAGGCCGCTTTTGTTTGGAACCACAGAGGAATTTCTAAGGAGCTTTGGGGTTTCGTCTATCGACGAGCTGCCGGTACTAAGCCCTGTGCAGGTTGAGGAGTTTAAGCAGGAGGCAGAGGAAGAGATGCACGTGAAGCTTGATGTGTAGTGCAGGTGTATTACATAAGCTGCCATTTCATATAATAAGGACATGCAAATAATCATATATATTACCGATGGAGGTAATTATATGGTTATTTTTTTGAAAAAATATAAGTCGAAAATAGCTTTAATGGTTTTCGTTTGTGTGTTGTTTTGTACTGTCAGCTGTTTGCTTGATTGTAGGACGATAGAAAAGCAAAAAATGCCCGGTTTGGAAAAGAAAAGTGTGTTTATGGCAGCGGAAAATACTGTTGCTAAGAATACTGACAAAGCCGTAAATGAACCCAGGCTTCATGCTGTTTCAGCGGCATTATATGATGCGGATGACGAGACGTTTATATATGGCAGAAATATGAGAGACAGCATGGCAAATGCCAGCACCACGAAGCTTCTTACGTGCATTGTGGCACTTGAAAAAGCTGATATAAATGATACTGTTACGATTTCACAAAATGCCGCATCACAGCCTGCGGTCAAGCTTGGACTTGTGGCAGGGAATAGTTATAATATGAAGGATTTACTCTATGGCATGATGCTTGAGTCGTTCAATGACTGTGCCTATGCGATTGCGGAGCATGTGGGTGGCTCGACGGAGGGCTTTGCAAAGCTTATGAATGAAAAAGCAAATGAGATAGGTTGCCTTGGCACGTATTTTATTACACCAAATGGGCTGGATGCTGAGAATGATATAAGCTTTCACCACTCCACGGCGGGAGATTTGTGTGTTATAATGTCTTATTGTGCGTGGAAATCACCAAAATCAACGCAGTTTCTTGAGATAACACAGACTATGAAGTACACATTTGAGACAAAGGAAGGTCAGATGGTTTTTAGCAATCACAACAGGCTCCTTACGGAGACGGATTATTGCATATCGGGAAAGACCGGCTTTACCACAAAAGCAGGCTACTGCTATGTCGCAGCAGTTGAAAAGGATGGAAGGAGAATGTGCCTTTCTCTCTTGGGCTGTGGGTGGCCAAACAATAAAAACTATAAGTGGCTGATGCAAAGAGTCTGGTGGAGTATGCGGTTTCAGATGCTGCCGGAGATTCTTACTGTGATGCTGCTTGTGTAACAGCACAACAGACCGGTGATACACAGACAACGGATAAACAGGAAGCACGAAAAGAAACTCCGGCGGTAAAAAAAGAGGATAGAAACACAATTAACTTAAAATATATAGAAAATAACAAGAAGAATAAGAAAATTTGCAAGAATTTTCTCAAGAATTTTACAATTAATATAGGAAATTTTTTCTAAACAAAAATAAAGGTTAAAAATTTAACAAATTAGTTGAAAAAATTTAGAAATAGTCTATTATCATACTAGCGAAAAATTTTATTTTTTATAGATGGAGGATATAAAATGAGTAGTAACAATCAAAGCTTGGCAATGCAGCGTATTGCTAAGTTAGTCGACGAGAACAGTTTCATGGAAATTGGTTCTCTTGTGACAGCTCGCAGTACAGATTTTAACCTTACTGCAGCAAAAGCTCCTTCAGATGGTGTTATTATCGGACACGGTCTGATTGATGGAAATCTTGTATTTATCTACAGCCAGGATGCAACAGTTCTTAACGGAACAATCGGCGAGATGCATGCAAAGAAAATTGCTTCTGTATATGATATGGCCATGAAAATGGGCGCACCTGTTATCGGATTTATCGATTGCGGTGGTATCAGACTTCAGGAGTCAGTTGATGCTTTAGACGGATTTGGTCTTATCTACGCCAAGGAAGTTGCAGCAAGTGGCGTTATTCCACAGATTTGTGGTGTATTCGGTAATTGTGGTGGCGGACTTTCTGTAGTACCGGCTCTTTGTGATTTCGCTTATATCGAAGAGTCTAAGGGCAGAATGTTTGTTAATACTCCTGATGCAATAGAGGGTAACCGCGTTGAGAAATGCGATACAGCAGCAGCTTCATTCCAGAGTGAGAACAATGGATGTGTAGACGGAATCGGTTCAGAGGATGATATTATCGCTGATATCAGAGCTCTTGTCAGCATGCTTCCGCTCAACAACGAGGGAGATGTATACACAGACTCATGTGAGGATGATCTCAACAGAGCATGTAACAGCATGGCTGATATGAAGGCTGATCCAAGATTCCTCTTATCAGAGCTTTCTGATGATCATGTATTCTTTGAGACAAAGAAAGACTTTGCCAAGAATATGGTAACAGGCTTTGTTAAATTAAACGGCATGACAGTCGGTGCAGTTGCAAACTGCAGCACAGTATATGATGCTGAGGGCAAGAAGGCAGAGGAGTTTGCACTTTCTCTTACTGCAAAGGGCTGTAACAAGGCAGCTGAGTTTGTATCATTCTGTGATGCTTTCTCAATTCCTGTACTTACACTTACAAATGTAAACGGATTCAAGAACTGCATGTGCTCTGAGAAGAAGCTTGCAAAGGCTCTTGCCAGAATGACATACGCATTCTCAAGTGCAACATGTCCGAAAGTTAACCTGATTACAGGAGAGGCTTACGGAAGCGCATATGTTGCAATGAACTCTAAGTCAATCGGAGCTGATATGGTTTATGCATACCCTGATGCAAAGATTGGTATGATGGATTCAAAGATTGCAGCTGAGATTATGTATCCGGGCGCTGATGCAAAGGAAATTGATGAGAAGGCAGCTGATTACGAGAAGCTTCAGTCTTCTGTTTCATCAGCAGCAGCCAGAGGATATGTAGACCTCATCATTGATCCGGCTGACACAAGAAAATATCTTGTAGGTGCTTTTGAGATGCTTTACACCAAATATGTAGATGCACCAGAGAAGAAACACGGAACTAAATAATAGAAAGGCGCATTTTGTTATGAAGAAAAAAATAACATATATCCTTAGCCTTCTTATGATTGTATGTATGCTTGGAGCATGTGGCTCTGACAATGCCGAAAAGACATACGGCGGATACACAACAGACGAGCTTCATACTGAGGCAACAGACAGCCTTGGCAATATCCAGAACTACATTGCGCTCGTAGATAGTTGTGGCGGTTATGACAACTATGAGAAGAGTGTCAAGGAAGTTGAGGAGAAGACAGGCATGACAGAGGGTGAGGTTGTTTACAACACACTCGGACAGTCGGGAAGAAGCGTTTCAATGAAAAATATCGACGCTGAGCTTGATGCCGTTTCATCATGGCTTGATCTGGTTGACAAATACGGAGACGTAAAGGATGCAACTAATGGCAAGGATTTTACAGTAACCAAGTCAGGTGGTACACTCACTACCGATATGACACTTACATTTGGCAAGCAGGATGTAACATACGAATTAGTATATGATTCGGTTACCATGGAGGTAACAGGAATCTCACTTACTCCTGTTCAGACAATGGGACAGAAGCTTGCTAAGGCAGGACAGAACACAGTAATTTCAATGAGTATTGTATTCTGTGTACTTATTCTTATCTCTCTTATCATTTACTGCTTCAAGTTTATTGCTCTTATCGGTAATAAGCCAAAGAAGGCAGAAGCAAAGAGCGAGCCTGAAAAGAAAGAGGCTGTTGTTGCAGCAGCACCTGCTACAGACCTTACAGATGATACAGAGCTTGTAGCTGTTATCTCAGCAGCTATAGCAGCAAGCGAGGGTACTACAACAGAGGGCTTTGTAGTCCGTTCAATCAATAGAAGATAATTTAGGAGGACATTTGAGATGAAAAACTATACAATTACCGTTAACGGAAATGTTTACGATGTTACAGTAGAAGAGACAGGAAGCACACCTAGCACAGCAAGCACACCTAGAAGAGCTGCAGCACCTGCTGCCGCTGCACCAAAGGCTGTTGCACCTGCAGGAGCAGGAAGCATCAAGGTTGAGGCCGGAGCTGCCGGAAAGGTATTTAAGCTCGAGGCTAAGGTTGGCGATGCAGTAAAGAAGGGTGATACACTTCTTATTCTTGAGATCATGAAGATGGAGACACCTGTTGTTGCACCACAGGATGGAACAGTAGCAAGCATTGATGTTGCTGTTGGTGATTCAGTAGAGTCAGGTGCATTACTTGCAACATTAAACTAATTCCAGGAGGTAAACTAATTTGAGTTACGTAGGTGAAACACTTTCAAACCTCCTACATCAGACTGCCTTTTTTAATCTGTCAGTCGGAAACTATGTTATGATTGCCGTAGCATGTGTATTCCTGTTTTTGGCTATTAAAAAAGGATTTGAGCCTTTACTTTTAGTACCTATTGCTTTTGGTATGCTCCTTGTTAATATCTATCCTGATATTATTGTAAGTCCAGAGCACTCAAGCAATGGAGTAGGTGGTTTACTTTATTATTTCTATACACTTGATGAGTGGTCAATTCTTCCTTCACTGATTTTCCTCGGTGTCGGAGCTATGACAGACTTTGGTCCGCTTATCGCAAACCCTATCAGCTTCTTACTCGGAGCTGCAGCACAGTTTGGTATTTTCGGAGCTTATTTCCTTGCAATCCTTCTCGGATTCAATGACAAGGCAGCAGCAGCCGTATCTATCATCGGTGGAGCTGATGGACCTACATCTATTTTCCTTGCCGGAAAATTAGTCAGACAGGTCTGATGGGACCTATCGCCGTGGCAGCGTACTCGTACATGGCATTAGTACCTATCATCCAGCCGCCAATTATGAAATTATTTACTACAAAGAAAGAGCGTGCAATCAAGATGCAGAACCTTCGTCCTGTAAGCAAGCTTGAGAGAATTCTCTTCCCTGTAGTAGTTACTATCGTTGTTTGTACACTGCTTCCAACTACAGCACCACTCGTTGGTATGCTCATGCTTGGAAACCTTTTCCGTGAGTCTGGTGTAGTACGTCAGCTTCAGGAGACAGCAAGCAACGCCCTTATGTACATTGTAGTTATCTTACTCGGTACATCAGTAGGTGCTTCTACAAGCGCAGAGTCATTCCTTAATATGAGCACAATCAAGATCGTTATCCTTGGTCTTATTGCATTCATGGTGGGAACTGCTGCAGGAGTACTTTTTGGAAAGCTTTTATGCTTCCTTACAAAAGGCAAGATCAATCCACTTATCGGTTCAGCCGGTGTATCCGCTGTTCCTATGGCTGCCCGTGTATCTCAGAAGGTCGGTGCAGAAGAGGATCCAACAAACTTCCTTCTTATGCATGCTATGGGACCTAACGTAGCCGGTGTTATTGGAACTGCCGTAGCGGCCGGATGCTTCATGGCTATATTCGGTATTTAGATTTAATTAAGGAGGATTAATCATGTCAGAAGTGGTAAAGAAACCATTAAAAATAACAGAAACTGTTCTTCGTGATGCACATCAGTCACTGATTGCAACCAGAATGACAACAGAGCAGATGCTTCCAATCGTTGACAAAATGGACAAGGTTGGATACAACGCAGTAGAGTGCTGGGGTGGTGCAACATTTGATGCCTGCCTTAGATTCTTAAAGGAAGATCCATGGGATCGTCTCAGAAAATTAAGAGATGGCTTCAAAAATACAAAGCTCCAGATGCTTTTCCGTGGACAGAATATCTTAGGATATCGTCCATATGCAGATGATGTTGTTGAGTATTTCGTACAGAAGTCAATCGCAAACGGAATCGATATCATCCGTATTTTCGACTGCTTAAATGATATCAGAAACTTACAGACAGCAGTTACAGCATGTAACAAGGAAAAGGGACATGCCCAGGTAGCTCTTTCATACACACTTGGAGATGCTTATACACTTGATTACTGGATGGATATGGCAAAGAGAGTTGAGGACATGGGTGCTGACTCACTTTGTATCAAGGATATGGCCGGTCTTTTAGTTCCTGCAAAGGCTACAGAGCTTGTTCAGGCTTTAAAGGATTCTACAAGCCTTCCTGTTGAGCTTCATACACACTACACATCAGGTGTTGCTTCAATGACATACATGAAGGCTGTTGAGGCCGGAGTTGATATCATTGACACAGCTATGTCACCATTCGCTCTTGGAACAAGCCAGCCTGCAACAGAGGTTATGGTTGAGGCATTCAAGGGCACAGAGTTTGATACAGGTCTTGATCTTAATCTCTTAAGCGAGATTGCTGATTACTTCAGACCAATGAGAGAAGAGGCTTTAGCTTCAGGTCTCATGAACCCAAAGGTACTCGGAGTCAATATCAATACTCTCCGTTACCAGGTTCCTGGAGGAATGCTTTCAAACCTTATCTCACAGCTCAAGGAGCAGGGCAAAGAGGACAAGTACGAGGAGGTTCTCGCAGAGGTACCTCGTGTGCGTAAAGACCTCGGTGAGCCACCACTTGTAACTCCATCTTCACAGATCGTTGGTACACAGGCTGTATTCAACGTACTCATGGGAGAGAGATACAAGGTTGCTACTAAGGAGACTAAGGATATCCTTCTTGGTAAGTATGGTCAGACAGTTAAGCCTTTCAACCCTGAGGTTGTTGACAAGGTTCTTGGCGATGATAAGAAGAATGCCATCACATGTCGTCCGGCAGATCTTCTTGAGCCTGAGCTTGACAAGATTGAGGCTGAGATGAAGCAGTGGAAACAGCAGGATGAGGATGTTCTTTCTTATGCTCTTTTCCCACAGGTTGCTACTGATTTCTTCAAGTACAGACAGGCACAACAGACAGGTGTTGATGCAAAGGCCGCTGATACTGAGAATAAGGCTTATCCTGTATAGTATTTAAAAATATAATTCATGCTTTTGAATTTCAAACAGGTCCGGCTTTGCCGGGCCTGTTTTTTTATATTATGTGGATAGGTGATTTGTAAGTCCCGGGCACCGGACAGGCACGCACACTTTCCCGTGCGCTACGCTACGTCTCTAAGATACTGTACGAAATTATGCTTGTAGTTGTTCTATGCTTGACGAAACCGGCTTTTATGCGCCATCCATGGCGCATAACACCTTGTCCTGCCGTCCATGGCAGGACATTTCTATGTTTCATAGGCATAATTTCTACAGTATCTAAGAGGCTGCGCTATTCGCGCACATGAAAGTGTGCGTGCCTGTCCGGTGCCCGGGACTTACGAGAATGTTCTGTAACAAATATAAAAAATATAAATTCGCTCTTTCATATAGAGGAAAAAAGTGATAATATTTTAAGGTATGAAAAAATCGCTGCAAAGCACACAAATATGTGAAGCACAGCCATAAACGGGAAAGCTCAGGAGTATATGATGTCAAATACTAACGACTTACTTAACAGGATAAATGCTAAATACAGTACGATGAGCAAGGGGCACAAGCTGCTTGCTACATACATAACTGATAATTATGATAAGGCTGTCTTTCTGACAGCGGCTAAAATGGGCGAGACGGTAGGAATTTCTGAGTCTACGGTTGTCAGGTTCGCTACATCGCTCGGATATAAGGGATATCCCGATTTTCAGAAGGCACTTGAGGAGCTTGTAAGGAACAAGCTCAATTCTGTTCAGCGAATGGAGGTCACATATGGCGTATCAGCCAGTCACAGATTCTTGAGACTGTACTGCAGTCTGATCGTGACAAGATTAAGACCACTCTGGAAAAAATTGATGCGGATGCATTTGATCTGGCGGTAGATACTATTTTACAGTCAAGGAAAATTTATATTGTCGGAATCAGAAGCTGTGCACCTCTTGCGAGCTTTCTTGCATTTTATATGAATCTGATGTTTGAGGATGTGTGTCTGCTTACGACAAACAGCTCGAGCGAGCTTTTTGAGCAGATGGTGCGTATTGGCAAGGAGGATGTGATTATCGGCATCAGCTTTCCGCGTTATTCTATGCGTACTCTTAAGGCACTGGAATTTGCCAACAACAGGAGTGCAAAGGTTATCACTATCACAGACAGCATTCATTCACCGATGAATCTGTATTCTTCATGCAATCTGATTGCCGACAGTGATATGGCCTCTATAGTTGATTCACTTGTTGCTCCGCTTTCTGTCATCAATGCCTTGATTGTGGCTCTTTGCATGAAAAAGCAGAGTATTGTCGCAAAGACACTGACAGAGCTTGAGGATATATGGAATGAGTATCAGGTGTACGAGAATGATGAGATTGATTACATTGATGATTCTATAAAGGTACATTACGCTAAGCTGGGGGATTCGCAGGATGAGTAAGAATATTATTGTGGTAGGTGGCGGAGCGCCGGAATGCTTGCAGCATATTTTGCTGCAGCCGCAGGAAATAAGGTTACGCTTCTTGAAAAAAATGAAAAGCTTGGAAAGAAAATATATATAACCGGAAAAGGCAGATGCAACCTGACCAATGCGTGCGATGTCGAGGAGCTTTTTTTAAATGTAAAGAGCAACAGCAAGTTTTTGTACAGCGCTTTTTATGGCTTTGACAACAGCCAGGTGATAGCTTTTTTTGAGAGTCATGGCATGCCTGTAAAGGTGGAACGTGGCAATCGTGTATTTCCGGTATCTGATAAGTCGTCGGATGTGATTTTTGCTTTACAGAGAGCTTTGAAGGAAAAGAAAGTGGAGGTATTGCTTCATACTGAGGTATCGAAGCTGTGCTATGAGAAAATCACTGATACAAAGGCAGATGAAGAAGCTAGTGATAAAAAAACTGAATTAAAAATAACAGGTGTCATATTAAAGGATGGCACCAAAATGGATGCTGATGCAGTCATTGTTGCCACAGGAGGACTTTCATATCCGTCTACAGGCTCTACAGGAGACGGCTACAAAATGGCAGAAAGCGCAGGTCATACTGTGACAGAGTGCACACCGTCGCTTGTGCCATTTAATGTAAAGGAAGAGTGGGTAAAGAGTCTTCAGGGACTTTCACTTAAAAATACGGCTATTTCCATATATAGTGGCAAAAAGAAGCTTTATGAGGATTTTGGAGAGATGCTTTTTACGCATTTCGGGGTCAGCGGTCCTATGATTTTGTCTGCGAGTGCATCAATTAAGCAAAGCCTTATTAAGCAGCCTCTTGACATGTATATTGATTTGAAGCCGGCTCTCACGCAGGAGGCCTTGGACAAGAGGATTCTCAGGGAGTTTGAGGAGGCAAAAAACAAGCAGTTTAAGAATTCGATAAACAAGCTTTTGCCTGCAAAAATGATTCCGGTGATAATTGAGCTTTCAGGCATTGACCCGGATAAGAAGGTCAATGAGATATCGAAAGAGGAAAGAAACAGACTTCTTATGCTTTTTAAGAAGCTGCCTGTCACTCTTAATGGTCCAAGAGGATATAATGAAGCTATTATCACAAAGGGTGGCATAAAGGTGAAGGAGATTAATCCCTCAACTATGGAGTCGAAGCTTGTGAATGGCCTTTACTTTGCCGGCGAGGTGCTGGATCTGGATGCATATACGGGAGGCTTCAATCTGCAGATAGCATGGTCCACAGGATATCTGGCAGGAACAAGTGCAGCGGTTTGATGATAATGAACAATAATATTTTAAGGAGAAATTATGAGATACAATATAGCAATTGACGGACCGGCAGGAGCCGGAAAAAGCACTATAGCAAAGAGACTTGCAAAGGAACTTGGCGCAATTTATGTCGATACAGGTGCCATGTACCGTGCCATGGCATACTATTTTATCCAAAAGGGTGTGGACAAGGATGATATTGACACCATCACGAAGCTGTGTAAGGATGTTGAGGTTTCTATCAGCTATGAAAACGGTGAACAGCAGGTTATCTTAAATGGTGAGAATATCACAGGCTTTATAAGACAGGAGCTGTCGGCAATATGGCATCAGCTACCAGCGTCTATCCTGTAGTAAGAGAAAAGCTTGTTGAGCTTCAAAGACAGCTCGCTGCCAGAGAGAATGTGGTGATGGATGGAAGAGATATAGGAACTGTTGTGCTTCCTGATGCCAATGTCAAGATATTTTTAACAGCAAGCTCTAAAGTACGTGCAAAGAGACGCTTCGATGAGCTTACTGCAAAGGGTGAGAAATGCGATATTGATGCAATCGAGAAGGATATTATAGAGAGAGACCACAGGGATATGACAAGAGAGACATCACCTTTGAAGCAGGCGGATGATGCTGTGCTGCTTGATTCGTCCGATATGACAATCGATGAGGTGGTAGATAGAATGAAACAGCTTGTGAAAGAGGCATAGCGTATGGGAGAGCTTACTATTGCAAAGAGCGCCGGCTTTTGTTTTGGAGTGACGAGAGCAGTAAATATGGTCTATGAGGCAATTGAAAAGGAAAATGTGCCTATATACACCTATGGCCCGATTATTCACAATGATGAGGTCGTAAAGGATATGGAAAAAATGGCGTAACCGTCATAAACGATCTCGATGAGCTTTCTTCTCATGAAAAGGGTGTGATGATTATCCGTTCACACGGTATAAGCAAGGCTGAGTATGACAGGATAAAAAACTGTGGCTTTGAGGTGCTTAATGCAACCTGTCCTTTTGTATCAAAAATTCACAGATATGTGGAGGATTACAGCTCAAAGGGCTATGATATTATAATTGTCGGCAGTCCAAAGCACCCTGAGGTGTGTGGAATAAAGGCTGGGCAGACGAAAAATGCCATGTAACCATAATAAATTCGCCTGAGGATGCCGAGAATTACATGAAAAATAGTACAAAAAACTATGCATAGTGTCACAAACGACATTTAACTACAATAAATTTCAAGATATAGTTGAAATTATTGCAAAAAAAGGTTATGATATAACTGTTTTAAATACAATCTGTAATGCTACAGAGGTCAGACAGACCGAAGCAAGAAAGGTAGCACAGTGCTCAGATGTCATGATTGTCATAGGCGACAGGCACAGCTCCAATACACAGAAGCTATTTGAAATATGTAAAAACGAATGCAAAAATACTTACTATATACAGACAAGTGACGAAATGGATTATACACAAATCAGGTCCAACAATAACGTAGGTATTACAGCAGGGGCTTCAACCCCAAATAATATCATTGAGGAGGTTTCAAAGAATGTCAGAAATGAGCTTTGAACAAATGCTGGAAGAATCTTTTAAAACTATAAGAAATGGAGAAGTGGTAGAAGGTACCGTTATTGATGTTAAACCTGACGAGATTTTCTTAAATATTGGATACAAATCAGACGGAATTATTACTAGAAACGAGTACACAAATGAGCCGAACGTAGATCTTACTACTGTTGTAAAGGTTGGCGACAAGATGGAAGCCAAGGTAGTTAAGCTTAATGATGCGAGGGCCAGGTTATCCTTTCTTACAAGCGCCTTCAGGCAGAGAAGGGCAGCAAGCGTCTTGAGGAGGCTTTTGAGAACCAGGAAGTATTAAAGGCAAAAGTTACACAGGTATTAGCCGGTGGTGTATGTGTCAGTGTTGATGAGACAAGAGTATTCATCCCTGCAAGCCTTGTATCAGATACTTATGAGAAGGATCTCAACAAGTTCAAGGATCAGGAGATTGAGTTTATCATCACAGAGTTCGATCCAAGAAAGAGACGTATTATCGGAAATAGAAAGGTATTACTCGTTGAGCAGAAGGCTAAACAGCAGGAAGAGCTTCTTGCAAATCTTCACGTTGGCGATGTAATCGAAGGAACAGTTAAGAATGTTACAGATTTCGGTGCATTCATCGATCTTGGCGGAGTAGACGGATTACTTCATATCTCAGAGATGTCTTGGGGCAGAGTAGAGAACCCTAAGAAGGTATTCACTGTTGGACAGACTGTAAGAGTATTTGTTAAGAACATCAATGGTTCTAAGATTGCTCTTTCAATGAAGTTTGATGACGAGAATCCATGGAATGGTGCAACAGAGAAATTTGCTCCTGGCAATATCGTAAAGGGCAAAGTAGCCAGAATGACAGATTTTGGTGCATTCATCGAGCTTGCTCCTGGTGTTGACGCACTTCTTCATGTTTCACAAATTTCAAAGGATCATGTTGAGAAGCCATCAGATGTTCTCAAGATTGGTCAGGAGGTTGAAGCTAAGGTTGTTGAGTTCAATGAGGACGATAAGAAAATCAGCTTAAGCATGAAGGCTCTCCTTGATTCAGAGGATGATGGAACAGATGTTGCAGATGTAAATATTGACGAGGTTGCTTCTGATAACGAGTAGTTTTTGATTTTAAAGCTGTCATATATAATTATATGGCAGCTTTTATTTGTATCGGGTGGCACATATTGGAGGATTGTGATGTTTGATCATTATGAATGGTTTAAAAAGGAAGTGTACAGGCTGACGCAGATAGATCTCAATTATTATAAAGAAAAGCAGATGCGCAGGCGTATTGATACTCTTGCGAGAAAAAATGGGGCTGATTCTTATGAGACATACATTGAGATGATTTCTACAGATAAGGCTAAGTTTAAACAGTTTATCAATTTTATCACTATCAATGTATCTGAGTTCTACAGGAATCCTGATCAGTGGAGTTTTTTGGACAGAGAGGTCATTCCTGAGATATTAAAGAACAATACAGGGATGATTAAGATATGGAGCGCGGCATGCTCAACAGGGGATGAGCCGTATTCGCTTGCCATGGCTTTTTCGAAGCATGTTCCACTGTCTCGTATAAAGATACTGGCTACAGATATTGACGACCAGGTGATTGCGAGTGCTAAAGCCGGGCTTTACAGCGCAAAGTCTGTAGAAAATGTGCCGGCTGACTGAAGAAGAAGTACTTTACCCAGGTGGAGGCTCATACAAGATATCTGATGATATCAAGCGATGTGTGACCTTTAAGGAACACAATCTGTTGAAGTATTCATATCCAAAGGATTACGATCTTATCCTGTGCAGGAATGTGGTGATTTATTTTACCGATGATGCGAAGGATATGATATACAAAAATTTCTTCAATACTTTAAAATCCAAGGGAATACTGTTTATAGGCAGTACTGAGCAGATAACTACATATCGTGAGCTCGGCTTTGAGAGATTGAGCAGTTTCTATTTCAGGAAGCCATGATATCTTATCAGAGGTTAAACAGATGGGCTGTTATGTGTTTTACATATGACAGTACCATCTGTTTTGAATTTATAAAATCTTCAGTCAGCAGGAAATAGCTGTACTTATCCTTTATATCGAATCGAAACTCGGGCTTCATGAAGTCAGAGTACTGTCTGATAAAGGTACCGGTTTTGCGCACATAGCAGTTGTACGCCTTGCATTTTTCGCGGTATTCGTGGTCGACATATGCTGCGACGCTCTTGTGTATGGCCATATCCTCCTTTGGAAGATAGTAGTAGTTTTTGTAATCGCTGTAGAAATGGCGCATTTCCCCCTCGAATATCTCTGCACGCACATAGCTTTTTGTAGTGCCGATGGTCAGATAGATGTCATTGTCATGGAAGCTTACAGATTTTGGAACGGAAAATTTATTTTCAAATGATATGATAAGCTCATTCATCAGACTGCCGTCGTAAGCTGTATATGGGTTTACGGATACACCGGTGATATCTGCAATGCCATGTATGCATTCTTTATACGAAAGTATACTAAGGAGCTTTGTCATGCCAAGGACATCCTCGTAGTTGTGTGTCAAAAGAAGGGATAGCTTTTCGTCGTCCTTTTGGGCAAGATATTCATAATAAACGTTTATGAGCTCGCCACCGGAATATTTATCCTCCCTATCTATGCCAAGAAATGCTTCGATGCTTTTTTGCTTGTAGTTTTCGAGGCACAAAAGAGGCTTTATCGGGGAAAGCTCCTTAAAGATATCGAGTATCTGTACATTACAGAAGGGGTCTTCCTGCTTATATTTCTTGTATTTATTCTTTAAAAATGGTATATCAAAACCGACGCCATTGAAGGAAATGATAGTGCTGCAACCTGACAGACTTCCTGCGAAGGCTTCAATTACAGCTGCTTCGTCATCGACAGATTCGGCAAAATACTGGTCTATTACAATACGATTTTTAATGCGCCTTGCACAGCCTATCATGTAGACAATTGCTTTCACCGGTGAAAAGCCTGTTGTCTCAATATCAAAGAACATAGTGTTTTCTTTAAATATGCTGTCCGAAAAATTATCGGTTTTTATGTAAATTTCTTCATTGTGAAATGTTTTCATTTTTCGATTCCTGCCTTGAATATCATTTGTATAAACATTATAACATAAAGTATTAAAAAAAGTACATAATATACTATTTAACTAAAAATCATAAGTGGTATAATAGGAATAGTAATGTGCAATAGCATTTCCACGTTATTAATCTAAAAGAAAGAGGGGCACAAAAATGGGTCATAAAACGTTTATTGGCGGTGTTCATCCATATGATGGCAAAGAGCTGTCTAAGGATTCACCAATTAAAGAAGTTTTGCCCAAGGGCGACATGGTATATCCGGTTTCGCAGCATATCGCGCACCGGCTAAGCCTGTTGTTGCCGTAGGTGACACTGTGTTGAAGGGACAGATGATAGCAGAGGCCGGTGGCTTTGTTTCATCACCTATCTATTCATCAGTGTCAGGAAAAGTTAAGGCTATTGAGAAGCGACGTGTGGCGGTCGGCGATATGGTTGACAGTATTGTTATCGAAAATGATGGCATGTTTACTGAGACAACATATGAGAGCGTCGAGGATGTCACTGCGCTTTCAAAGGAAGAAATTATCGAGAAGGTCAAGAATGCGGGAGTTGTCGGCATGGGCGGTGCCGGTTTCCCTACACATGTAAAGCTTTCTCCAAAGGAGCCGGACAAGATTGAGTATATTATCGCAAACTGCGCAGAGTGTGAGCCTTACCTCACATCTGACTACAGACGTATGCTTGAGAATCCTGAGGAATTAATTGGCGGCATGAAGATCATACTTCAGCTTTTTGACAATGCAAAGGGTATCCTTGGTATAGAGGATAATAAGCCTGACTGTATCGAAAAGCTCACAGAGCTCACGAAGGATGAGCCACGTATTGAGGTTTGTCCACTTATGACAAAGTACCCACAGGGTGGTGAGAGACAGCTCATCTATGCTACAACCGGCAGAGCATCAATTCTAAGATGCTCCCTGCTGATGCAGGCTGTATCGTTGATAATGTAGAGACAATCATTGCTGTCTACAATGCCGTAAAGAATGGACAGCCTGTCTTGAAGCGTATTTCAACAGTTACAGGAGATGCTGTGAAGAATCCTTCCAATATTTTATATAGCATCGGTACCTCATATCAGGAGCTGGTTGATGCTGCAGGTGGCTTTAAGAGCCAGCCGGAGAAGATTATATCAGGCGGTCCTATGATGGGCTTTGCCATGTTTAGTCTTGATATCCCTACTACAAAGACCTCTTCATCAATACTGTGCTTCACACATGATGAGGTGGCAGCATTTGAGCCACAGGCCTGCATTAACTGCGGTCGTTGTGTGGAGGCATGTCCTGAGCAGCTCATTCCAAGCCGTCTTGCTAAGTTTGGTTTGCGTGGACAGATGGATGAGTTTGAGAAGTGGCACGGACTTGAGTGTATTGAGTGTGGAAGCTGTTCATTTGCATGTCCGTCAAGGAGACAGGTGCTCAGCCTATTAAGACAATGAAGAAGCTTGTTCTCGCTGAAAAGAGAAAACAGGCCAGCAAAAAATAAAGAAAGAGGTGGATTAAAGTGAGTGATTTATATCATGTTTCATCATCACCACATGTACGTGCCAAGGATTCCACTGACAGAATAATGCTTTATGTTATTATAGCATTACTCCCGGCAAGTCTTTTTGGTATTTACAATTTTGGATTTAGGGCACTTTTTATCATTCTGCTTACCATCGCATCGTGTGTGGCATCAGAATGGGTGTTTGACTACATAGTTAAGAAAAAGAGCACAATTACAGACCTTAGTGCGGTAGTTACAGGACTGCTTTTAGCACTAAATCTTCCGGTTTCACTTCCATGGTGGGAGGCTGTACTCGGTGGAGTATTTGCAATCATCATTGTCAAGTGTATGTTCGGAGGACTCGGACAGAACTTTATGAACCCGGCACTTGGCGGAAGATGCTTCCTTCTCATCGCATTTGCGGCTGATATGACTAATTTCAATGTCACAAGAAACGGTGTGGATGTATACTCAGGAGCAACACCACTTGCGCTCATCAAAAATGAGGGACTTTCAAGTGTCAATGTAAGGGATATGCTTATAGGAAATACCGCAGGAACAATCGGTGAGACATCAGTTATAGCTATTTTAATAGGTGCTATCATCATGATTTTACTTGGAGTCATTGATTTAAAGATTCCTGCATCCTACATTATTACATTTGCTGTTTTCATGTTCCTTTTCGGAGCACAGCAGTTTGATATCAACTATGTTGTTGCAGAGCTCTGCGGTGGCGGACTGATGCTCGGTGCATTTTTCATGGCGACCGATTATGTCACAAGCCCGATTACGCCGATGGGAAAGATAATATTCGGTATCTGCTGTGGTATATTGACAGGAGTATTCCGTTGCTTCGGTGCAAATGCAGAGGGTGTTTCCTTTGCTATCATCTTAAGCAACTGCCTTGTTCCTATTATTGAAAAGGTTTCTATCCCAAGAGCCTTTGGTATGGTAAAGGAGGCAAAGAAGAATGAATAAACGTATTGTACATGACGCTTTGATTTTAACTGCCTTTACTCTGGTGCTTGGTTTTATTCTTGCCCTGGTTCAGGGAATCACGCAGAGCCTATCGACAAGGCCAATAAAGCAGCAGCACAGAAAGCATATCAGGCAGTATTTTCGGATGCAAAATCATTTGAGAAATATGATTATGATGCTGATGAAGCTGATAAGCTTGTATCTGATGCGGGCTACAAGGATACAATCGATGATATTGAGACTGCCTTGATTCAAACAAAGAGACATTAGGCTATGTCATCACAGTTACAGCCAAGGATGGTAGCCAGGGAAGTATCACATTCTCTGTAGGTATCAAGAATGATGGTACTGTAAACGGTTACTCGATCACAAGCATCAGTGAGACTCCGGGACTTGGAATGAAGGCCGAGGAGGCTGATTTCTACAAGCAGTTTGAGAACAAGAAAGTAGACAAGTTCGACGTTGTAAAGGCCACACCTTCAAAGGATGATGAGATTGAGCCATCACAGGCTCAACCATCACATCAAAGGCTATGGCCAACGGCTGCAACGCAGCTATTACTTACTTCCAGAATAAATTACAGGGAGGTGCCAACTAATGAACAAATATGTAGAGCGTTTATATAATGGTATCATTAAGGAAAATCCTACCTTTGTACTTATGCTTGGTATGTGTCCTACACTGGCTGTTACATCAAGTGCGGTAAACGGACTTGGAATGGGACTTTCCACCACGGTGGTACTTATATGTTCAAACCTTTTGATTTCACTTTTCAGAAAAGTGATTCCTAACGGAGTGCGTATGCCGGCATATATCGTCATAGTTGCATCTCTTGTTACAGTAGTACAGTTTTTAATGCAGGCTTATCTGCCTAGTCTTTCAGCAGCACTTGGTGTATACATCCCACTTATCGTGGTTAACTGTATCATCCTCGGACGTGCCGAGAGCTATGCTTCAAAGAATCCGCCTGTAGAGTCCATCTTTGATGGAATGGGAATGGGACTTGGATTTACCATGGGTCTTACAATCATCGGACTTATCCGTGAAATCTTAGGTGCAGGAACATTCTTTAACATCAAGATTTTCGGTGACTGGTTTACACCAATCACAATCTTTATCATGGCACCGGGAGCCTTCCTCGTACTTGGTTTCCTCGTTGCAGGCATGAATATCATCCGTAAAAAGATGGAAGCAAAGGGTACACCTCTTGCTGAGCCGGCAGGCTGCCTTTCAGGAGACTGTGCACATTGTGGAGCATCATGTCCATCAGCAAAAGCAGCACAGGCCGCTGTTGCGCCTAACACTACAGAAGGAGGGGATAAATAATGGGTACATTAGGTCATTTACTGCTCATTGCAGTAGCATATGCAATAGTTAACAACGTAGTACTTAGCCAGTTCCTTGGTATCTGTCCTTTCCTCGGCGTATCAAAGAACACAAAAACTGCTGCAGGAATGGGTGGTGCGGTAATTTTCGTTATCACAATCGCCACATTCGTTACACAGCTTATTTACAATTTTATACTGTATCCGCTTAATCTGTCATATTTACAGACTATCGTGTTCATTCTTGTAATTGCAGCACTTGTTCAGTTTGTAGAGATGTTCTTAAAGAAACAGATGCCTCCTCTTTACAAGGCACTCGGTGTGTATCTGCCTCTTATCACAACAAACTGTGCCGTACTCGGTGTTGCACTTAACAGTGTAACAAAGGGCTACAATATCTTAGAGAGTGTAGTTTACGGCTTTGCCACAGCTTTTGGTTTCTTTATTGCCATCGTGCTTATGGCAGGTGTTCGTGAGAAGATTGAGTATAATGATATTCCAAAGCCTTTCCAGGGAACAGCCATCGTGCTTCTTACAGCGTGTCTTATGGCTATCGCTTTATGGGATTCTCAGGAATGGTTTCTGTATAGGATTGGAGGAAAAGTGATATGAATGTTACTGCGATTATTATTGCAGCTTTAGTTGTTGGAGCTGTCGGTATAATTCTTGGATTTTTCCTCGGTATTTCAGGAGAAAAATTCAAAGTAGAGGTTGACCCGAGAGAGGAAGCAATACTTGAGGTGCTTCCGGGCAACAACTGTGGTGGCTGTGGATATGCCGGATGCTCCGGACTTGCTGCCGCCATTGCAAAGGGAGAGGCACCGGTTGGACAGTGTCCTGTTGGTGGAGACCCTGTTGCGGCAAAGGTCAGTGAGATTATGGGTGTAAAGGTTGAGGCCGGAGTAAAGAAAGTCGCATTTGTTAAGTGCGCCGGCACCTGTGATAAAGCAAATACAGACTACGACTATACAGGAGTAGAGGATTGTGTTGCCATGTCATTTGTTCCGGGCGGCGGACCTAAGTCATGTAATTATGGCTGTCTCGGCTATGGAAGCTGTGTGAAGGCATGTCCTTTTGATTCAATCCATGTGGTTGATGGAGTTGCATGCGTCAATCCGCTTACATGCAAGCCTGCGGCAAGTGCGTAGAGGCTTGTCCAAAGCACCTCATCGAGCTTATTCCATATGACACAAAGCACGTTGTAAAGTGCAGCTCAAAGGACAAGGGCAAGGATGTCATGAAGGCATGCTCTGTGGGCTGTATCGGCTGTCATCTGTGCGAGAAGAACTGTCCGTCAGATGCTGTCCATGTAGTAGACAATGTAGCTTATATTGATCAGGAGAAATGTACAGGCTGCGGAATCTGCGCAGAGAAGTGTCCAAAGAAGATTATTCTGTAATGGATAAAAGCTGTCACATATCATTATGATATGTGGCAGCTTTTTTATAAGCTTGCAGCTATTTTGTGCTTACTTCGTATTCATCTGATGTCGTGATAATACTATAATCATCTGTCACAAATATTGCCTCTACACCGGAAAGGGAATTGATAAGCTCCTTTGCTTTATCAATGCCAAGAGCAAAGCATGTGGTGCTTAAGGCATCTCCGTCGCAGGAGGAGTCGCTTATGATGGTGACAGAGTACAGATTGTTTTTGACAGGATAGCCGGTTGTTGTGTCAAGTATATGGTGATATAGCTTGCCGTCTACTCTGTAGTACCGCTCGTAGATGCCGGAGGTGACAACGGATTTGTCATTGATCTTGACGGTACATATGGGCTCACCACTCTCGTCGAAGGGCTTTTGTATGCCAACTGTATAATCACTTCCGTCGGATTTTTCACCGACGGTGAGGACATTGCCACCCAGGTTTATGATGCCTGAGGTGATTTTTTTGGACTGTAAATAAGCCTTCATTTTATCGGCAATAAAGCCCTTTGCGATTCCACCAAGGTCAAGCTTTGCTTTTGAATCGGTTAGCATCACATCGTTTCCGTTAATCTGTATATTGTGGTAATTTACATGTGACAGCTCGCTTTGTATCTGCGCATCAGACGGAACGACTGATGCATCCACCTCATTATCTTTAGAGTCGGTATTTTCAGCTATTTCGGAAAAATTCCACAAATCAGACAGCTTTCCTATAGTGATATCAAATCTGCCGTCACTTGCTTCGCCGTATTCGATGCCTTTTTTGATGAGCTCAAGAGTATCATTGCTTACTGTGACATATTCTTTGCCGGCAGCGTCATTTATTTTGCTCACCTCTGAGTAACTAACTGTGTTTGAAAGCATATTTTCATATTTCTTTGCCATATCAAAGCAGTCGTCTATGTATTTCTCGTCGGTAGTGCCATAAAGCGTAATCTGTATTATCGTGTCAAAGTAGAAGCCTTGTTTGGAAACCTTCTGCTGAGCCTTGGGCTTTAATTCACATGCAGACAGACTTCCTGTTATTGTGGCAAGCGCCAAAAGGACAGGGACAAGGTGTTTTAGTTTATTTTTCATAATGCATCCTTTATTAATTTCCTGGTTGTAAATTATTTATAGTTAAAGCTTAAATAGTAAAAGCATAAATATAACTTTGCGTCCAGGCTTTATGAAATTTAAAGCCGAAAGCAACAGAAATATAATAACACAAAATAAAAAAATGAGACAGTAGTAAAAATGATTTTGTATTTTGCATGAATATATGGTAAAGTAGTAAATGTATGCGTAATGTAATTATGTATGCATTTAGACTTACAATAGGAAAGATGATAGAAATGAGTTTTTTAGACAATTATAAAAGAGTGGTAATAAAGATAGGCTCATCGACGCTGACACATGCAGAGACGGGAAGCCTTAATTTTTCAAAGATGGAGCGTCTGGTGCGCTCGATATGTGATTACAGAAACAGCGGAATGGATGTGTGTCTCGTAAGCTCCGGCGCTATCGCGGTTGGACGTGATGTGATAGGCATAAAGGAGCGCCCGAGCGATATTTCAATAAAGCAGGCATGCGCCGCAGTGGGACAGGGCAGGCTGATGATGACATATCAGAAGCTTTTTTCTGAGTATAATCAGAATTCCGGACAGGTGCTCATGACAAAGAATACCATAGTCAATCCTGTTTCCAGACGCAATGTTATGAATACATTTGAGGAGCTTTTTGATCTGAATGTGGTGCCTATTGTCAATGAAAATGATACGGTAAGCACATACGAGATGCAGTTTGGTGACAATGATACGCTGTCTGCTATTGTTACATCAATCACGAAGGCTGATCTGCTCATACTGCTTTCTGATATAGATGGTCTGTATTCCGATGATCCTCATGACAATCCGGATGCAAAGCTTATCAGAGAGGTTGATACGCTTGACAGGAAAATACTTGGCATGGCAAAGTCATCAACCGGCAGCGATGTCGGAACCGGCGGCATGGCGACAAAGCTTACAGCGGCAAAGATTGCCACATATTCCGGTGCCGATATGATTATGCAAACGGCGGCAATATGGGGATTTTATATGACATTATGAATGGCAGATATACAGGAACACTTTTCCACAGGGCAAAGGATGCAGAGTTTGTGCTTGCGGATTATATACAAAGAGAGATGGCACCTACATCTACAGGCGGCCAGTAATAAGCTTATAATTTGAAATCAGGAGAGTGCTATGACACAGGAAAAAATACAGCGAATCAATGAGCTTTACAGAAAGTCACAGGCAGAGGGACTTTCTGAGGCAGAGAAAAAGGAGCAGGATCTTTTGCGCAAGGAGTATATAGCAAACGTGAAGAAGAATTTAAGAAACCAGCTCAACAATATAGATATGGTAAATGATGACGGTTCGGTTGAGAACCTTGGCGAGAAATATGGAAACAAAAAAAGAAATTCGTAGCAGGCTAAAAAAGCAAAGAAGCCTTCTGGGGACTGATGAGTGCCGCAATATGAGTCATGAAATATATAAAAGACTCATGGCTTTAGAATACGATAGAGACTATGACAACATACTTTTATATTCTGCTATCAGAAATGAAGTGAATATGGATGAGTATTTTGTCTATTTAATCAACAAAGCAAAAAGGATATATTATCCGAGGGTTTCGGGCGATAAAATGTCCTTTTACAGGGTAAGAAGCCTTGATGAGCTTAATTGTGGTTCATTTAATATTAAAGAGCCTGATATGACGAGGGAGTATACGCAGGCGGATGGCAGGGCGCTTATGATAGTGCCGGGGCTTGCATTTTCGGATACCGGTTACAGAATCGGCTATGGAAAGGGCTTTTATGACAGATATTTATCGTCTTTTACAAAAAGAGACACTGTCATGGCAGTTGGAGTTGGCTACGATTTCCAGTTACTTAGCAGCATGACGTTTGAAGATGAATATGACGTACTTAGATGGGGTGATAACAGATAAGAGAGAGGTGTTTATTGATGAATGATTTAGAAAAAATTTGTGCGGATGCATACGAGGCCAGAGTAAAGATAGGAACACTGGATACTGATATCAAGAATAAAGTATTAAATGATGCAGCGGACAATCTGCTTAAGGCAGAAAAAGAAATCCTTGAGGCAAACAAAAGGGATGTGGCCACAGCAGAGGAAAATATGAAGGCAAAGAGCATGATTGACAGGCTTTCGCTTGACCATGACAGGCTCCTTGGCATGGCTGACGGACTCAGACAGATAGCAAAGCTTGCAGACCAATTGGGGAAGTGATGTCTATGTCAAAGCGCCCTAATGGCCTTATTATCGGAAAAAGAAGAGTTGCAATCGGTGTTGTGGGAATCATTTTTGAGGCTCGCCCAAATGTCACATCAGATGCCTTTGGTCTGTGTTTTAAGACAGGCAACTGTGTCATATTGAAGGGTGGAAGTGATGCGATAAATACCAATATCGCAATAGTAAAGGCTTTAAAAAAGGCTTTAACGGACAATTTGGTTTCTGCTGCTGCACTTGCACTTATTGAGTCAACAGACAGAGAGACAACAAATGCGTTTATGAAGATGGATCAGTATGTGGATGTGCTCATACCAAGAGGTGGTGCAGGACTCATACAGAATGTTGTCAAAAATGCCACAATTCCTGTCATCCAGACCGGTACAGGCAACTGCCATGTATATGTGGACAAGGATGCAGACTTTGACATGGCTGTTAATATTATTAACAATGCAAAGACACAAAGAATCAGTGTCTGCAATGCATGTGAGTCGATTGTAGTACACAGTGCCATAGCAGAGGAGTTTCTGCCAAAGCTGTACGATAAGCTAAGAGAGCATCATGTACAGTTGCGTTGTGATGAAAGAGCACAGGCAATTCTTGCCGGAAGAGACGATGTGACAGAGGCCACTGCCGATGACTGGGGTATGGAGTATCTTGATTATATCATGTCGGTAAAGATTGTTGACAGTATTGATGAGGCAATCGAGCATATCAACAGATACAACACATCACATTCTGAGGCAATCGTCACAAATGATTACGACAATGCGCAGAAGTTCTTAAATGAGATAGATGCCGCATGCGTTTATGTAAATGCCTCAACCAGATTTTCCGATGGAAATGAATTCGGCTTTGGAGCTGAGATAGGCATCAGCACACAGAAGCTTCACGCAAGGGGACCTATGGGGCTTGAAGCACTGACAAGCTATAAGTATATTATTTACGGCAGTGGTCAGATCAGGGAATAGTCAGGTAAAGTATCATAGAATTAATTTGAGAGGAAACATAATATAACATGAGCTACGATATAGATATAACAAAGACACCACCGGCACATGAGCCTGAGAGGCAGTATTACTACATGGCAAAGGCAAAGGATTTTGTTGAAAAGAAATCTAAAGAAATCGGCCGTCCTATGACTTATTTCGTCAAGACCTTCGGCTGTCAGATGAATGCGCGCGACTCAGAAAAGCTTGTCGGAATACTTGAGCAGATTGGCTACGTGGAAGGAACTGATGAGCACTCTGATTTCATTGTATACAACACCTGTACCGTACGTGAGAATGCTAACAACAAGGTGTACGGCAGACTTGGATATCTGCAGAATTACAAGAAAAAGAATCCTCTGATGAAGATTGCTCTCTGTGGATGCATGATGCAGGAGCCGGAGGTTGTTGAAAATATCAAAAAGCACTATAAGTTTGTAGATATCGTATTCGGAACCCACAATATATTCAAGTTTGCAGAGATTTTATGCAACAATATTGAGTCAGGCTCACAGGTGATTGACATATGGAAGGATACCAACCAGATTGTCGAGGATCTGCCGGTGAAGAGAAAGTTCTCTTTCAAATCAGGTGTCAATATCATGTTTGGCTGCAACAATTTCTGCAGCTACTGTATCGTGCCATATGTAAGAGGACGTGAGAGAAGCAGAGAGCCTAAGGACATCATAAGAGAGATAGAAAAGCTTGTTGCAGACGGAGTGTGCGAGATAATGCTTCTCGGACAGAATGTCAACTCATACGGTAAAACTCTTGACAATCCTATAACCTTTGCAGAGCTTCTTCGCGAGGTCAATAAGATTGATGGACTTAAGAGGATTCGTTTTATGACATCTCATCCAAAAGATTTATCAGATGACCTGATTATGGCGATAAAGGAGTGCGACAAGGTGTGCAAGCATATGCATCTGCCGCTTCAGTCAGGAAGCTCAAGGGTGCTTAAGGAGATGAACAGGCACTATGACAAGGAAAAATATCTCGACGAGGTAAAGAGACTTCGTGAGCAGATTCCTGATATTGCAATCACAACTGATATCATTGTAGGCTTCCCGGGAGAGACTGAGGAGGATTTCCTTGAGACAATGGATGTTGTCAAGCAGGTCAGATATGACAGTGCTTTTACATTTATTTACTCAAAGAGAACAGGCACACGCGCAGCTACCATGGAGAATCAGGTGCCGGATGATGTGGTTAAGGACAGGTTTGACAGGCTCTTAAAGGAGGTTCAGACAATATCATCAGAAAAGGCAAAATGCTATGAGGGCAAAGTGGTTCCGGTACTTGCAGAGGAGATGGATGACCAGAAGGACGGCTATGTGACCGGACGTATGGACAATAATTCAATCGTACATTTTCCGGGTACCAAGGATATGATTGGGAATATCTACAATGTGAAGCTTGATGAGTGCAGAGGCTTTTACTATATGGGAGAGATAAAAGAGGATGCGTAAGCGTTTTGGCAGAAATGATATAATCCTGATATCGGTTATTGTAATTATCTCTGTCGCTCTGCTTCTTATATGGAAGCTTGTATATTTAAAGGGGCAGGATACGGATAGCGATGCATGTGTCAAGGTGACTATCGATGGAAGGGGCTATGGCACATATCCGCTTTCAAAGGATGATACAATTGAGATAAAAAACGGCGATGGCGATGTTACTAACACTCTTGTCATAAAGGGTGGTGTGGCGGATATGACCTCTGCCGACTGTCCGGATCATCTGTGTGTGAAGCAGAAGGCGATATCCAAGGAGGGAGAGTCGATTATCTGTCTGCCAAATAAGGTTGTTGTGACGGTAAAAAGCGACACGAAATCCGATATAGATTCGATATCCAAGTGATACCCGAACATTTTTATAGAAAGAATGAGATAAATGAAAACCAGAAAGATTGCATATCTTGGTATGCTTATGGCACTGGCACTGGTGCTAAGCTATGTTGAGTCACTTATACCGTTTGCAGTAGGCATACCGGGAGTGAAGCTCGGACTTACAAATATAGTGACAGTAATCATGCTTTATATAGCAGCACCCATGGAGACGTTTCTGTTATGTGTATTTCGTGCGGTGCTTTCAGGCTTTATGTTTGGAAATGCGTTCAGCATCATATATTCACTGGCAGGCTGTATACTAAGCTTTATCGTTATGTACCTGCTTAAGAAATCAGATAAATTCAGTTCGGTTTCAATAAGCCTGGTCGGTGGAGTGTGTCACAATATAGGACAGATAATAGTTGCGGCTATAGTTTTGTCAACCTACAGCGTAGTGTATTATATTCCGGTGCTTCTTGTGGCGGGATGCATCACGGGACTTGTGATTGGAATAGTAGCTTCACAGGTGCTTTTAAGGATTTCTGACAGCTTTCATGTATAGTTTTAATGGGCTGTAATCTACGTATATTTAATAACAAAGGAGATGCTGCTGTTTTATGCCTGTGTGTAAGGCTGTAGTTGAAACAGTAACAAATGGATTCAATGTATGCATATATAAAAGGAGAGCTTGCAGAAAAAATATAGACAGCATTGTAGTGGAGGCAGCAGGTGTAGGCTATCTCATTTACATACCGACGCAGTATTTTGATATGCTGCCTGACGAGGGAGAGGATGTAAAAATTTACACCTACCTATGTGTCAGGGAGGATGCCATGATACTTTATGGCTTTTTGAGCAAGGATGATCTTGAAATCTTTAAGCTGCTGATTACAGTCAGCGGAATCGGACCAAAGGGCGGCCTTGCCATTCTGTCAACTCTGCCTGCCGATGATTTGCGTTTTGCGATTCTATCGGGCGATTCAAAGGCTATATCAAAGGCACCGGGAATAGGTGCAAAGACGGCTCAGAGAGTGATACTTGATTTAAAGGACAAGCTGTCGCTTGAGGATGCATTTGAAAAGAAGCTTGAGAATCAGACTTCCGGTGCTGTTTCATCCATGAACAGCACTGTGAAAAATGATGCTGTCATGGCGCTCAATGCGCTTGGATATTCGTCTACTGAGAGTCTTAAGGCAGTGTCCAAGGTTGATATCACAGAGGATATGGATGTAGAGGATGTGCTGAAGCTTGCGCTCAAAAATATGGGCTGATTGATAAAAGCTGTAAGCTTAAAACAGAAATGGGGAACAAAACGTGAAAAGAGTAATTTCCACACAATTGCAGGAAGAGGACATAAAGATAGAGAAATCCCTGCGTCCTATGTATTTTGATGACTATATCGGTCAGCAGAAGATAAAGGACAATTTAAAAATATATATTGAAGCTGCAAAATCAAGGGGCGAGGCGCTCGATCATGTGCTGTTTTACGGACCTCCGGGGCTTGGAAAGACAACACTTGCAGGAATCATTGCAAATGAGATGGGTACAAAGATAAAGGTGACCTCCGGTCCTGCAATAGGTAAGCCGGGAGAGATGGCAGCCATACTCAACGGACTGTCTGAGGGCGATATACTGTTTGTCGATGAGATTCACAGACTAAACCGTCAGGTGGAGGAGGTACTCTATCCTGCCATGGAGGATTACGCCATTGATATCATGATTGGAAAGGGCGAGTCTGCAAAGTCAATCAGATTCAACCTGCCCAAATTCACCCTTGTAGGTGCAACAACGAGGGCGGGCATGCTTTCGGCACCTTTACGCGACAGGTTTGGTGTGGTAAATCACATGGAGTTTTATACTGTCGATGAGCTAAAGCATATTATCGTCAATTCCGCAAAGGTGCTTGGAGTTGAGATAGATGACAAGGGAGCCTACGAGATGGCAAGACGCTCAAGAGGCACACCAAGACTTGCAAACAGACTGCTAAAGCGTGTCAGGGATTTTGCGCAGGTTAAGTATGATGGCAAAATCACCTATGATGTGGCAAGCTTTGCACTGGATCTTTTGGAAGTGGACAAGTACGGACTGGATTTAAACGACAGAAATATACTTCTCACCATCATTGACAAGTTTGCGGGAGGACCGGTGGGCTTGATACGCTTGCAGCGGCAATAGGTGAGGATGCCGGAACCATTGAGGATGTTTACGAGCCGTATCTGGTGAAGAACGGCTTCATAAACCGCACACCAAAGGGACGTGTGGCGACAGAACTTGCCTTTGAGCATTTTGAGAGAAAAAGGGCTTAAAGTTGCAATTTATATCTATAAGGCATATAATAATTAAGTATTTGATATTGAAATTGATATTAATATAGCTGGTTTGAATAAATGTGAAAACGGAGGATGATTAAATGTCTGCAAAAACAAATGCTGAGGTGGTAATAGACGGAAAGGTTTACACACTGTCAGGATATGAGAATGAGGAATACTTACAGAAGGTTGCGGCATACATCAACAACAAGATTGCAGAGTTTGATGATATGGATGAGTATAAGCATCTTCCGGGCAATATGAAGAGCACACTTATCGAGCTCAATATTGCGGATGATTATTTCAAGGCAAAGGCACTTGTCGAAAAGCTCGAGGGTGATATAGAGAATAAGGATAAGGAAATATACGATTTAAAGCATGATTTAATTTCCAATCAGGTGAAGACCGAGAATGCTGAGGCAAGCATGAAGGAGCTTGAGGCACAAAACAAGGAGCTTTTACTCAACAAGGCAAGACTTGAGGCAACTCTTGAGGAGTCACTTCTTGATGGAAAAAAGCCTGTTAAAAAATCTGCACATGCTTCTAAGGGGGCAAATGACAGTAGCGATAAATAGCAATAAAAGGGGAACAGTTATCGTACACTGTTCCCTATTTTATTGCAGGGTTATATGATATCAAATGAGCATCTATATGAGGAAATATATGAGAAATAAAGATTTTGAACTGCTTGCACCGGCAGGAAACCTTGAGATACTTAAGGGTGTGATAGAAAGTGGCGCCGATGCTGTGTATGTGGGCGGAAGCATGTTTGGAGCAGGGCATATGCCAATAATTTTACAGAAGAGGAGCTTTTAGAGGCAATTGATTTTGCACATTTACGAGGAGTAAAGGTGTATCTGACGGTCAATACGCTGATTAAAAACAGTGAGTTTTCAAAGCTCTACGACTACCTGCTTGTGTACTACAAAAGAGGTCTTGACGCAGTGATAGTGCAGGATATTGGAGTGGTGAAGGCTATCCATGAGTATTTTCCGTCAATGGAGATACATACGAGTACACAGATGACGGTGACTGGAGCAGACGGAGTGCGTTTTCTTTCACAGTTTGGAGTGACGCGTGTGGTCATGGCAAGGGAGGTTTCTCTTGCCGAGATGAAGCGCATACATGAGGAAACCGGCATGGAGCTTGAAGCCTTTGTGCACGGAGCATTGTGCTATTCGTATTCCGGACAGTGCCTTTTCAGCAGTATTTTAGGTGGTAGAAGCGGAAATAGAGGCCGCTGTGCACAGCCGTGCAGACTGCCGTATACCGTGGAGGGCAAAAAGGATGAATACATTTTAAGCCTTAAGGATATGTGTGGTATAAAGGCTCTTGACAAGCTGCATGATGCAGGTGTTTATTCGCTCAAGATTGAGGGACGTATGAAGCAGCTTGAGTATGCATGCGGAGTGGTAAAATACTACAGAAACTATATTGACAGCAAAAAGCCTGTTAGTGATGCTGATTATGACAGGATAAAGGCACTTGGAAACCGCTGTGGTTTCACAGACAGATATTATTTCGACCACAATGGCTCTGATATGGTGACTTATGTGAAGCCTAATTTTGTTTCAAATGCAACAGAGCCTTCGCCTGAAAAAAGAAAGCTTTCGATAGAGGGAGAGCTTGTTTTAAGAGAGGGCGAGCCCGGAAGCCTCACTGTAAAAAGAGGTGATGTGACATACAAAGCCTCAATAGAACCTGTCAGCGCCGCACTTAAGGCACCGCTTGATAAAAAAGCCGCTATCGACAGGATAAACAAAACCGGTGATACAGACTTTGAGTTTTCACATATTAAAGCTCAAATCGGAGAAAACGTCTTTGTGCCAAACGGAGCACTAAACAAGCTGCGGCGTGATGCAATTTCAGGGCTTTGTGATAAGCTGTTGAAAAAGTATTACAGGGATGACGCACGATATGCTGATATATCAAGTATGTGTGAGCTCCCTGAACATGTCGTAAAAAGCGATGCAGCACATGAAGATGGAGCTGTAAATGCAAAGGATTACACTGCCATATGCTCGTGTATGACACGCGCGCAGCTTGATACACTTATTAGCTATGAATGCTTTGATGTATTTTATCTGGATTTTGACATGTATGACAGGAAGACTCTGATACAGCAGTTTGCAGATGATGTGAAAAGCCTTACAAAGCGAAATAAAAAAGTGTATCTCATGCTGCCTACGATATTCAGGGCGGATTCATCTGATTATTTTGTATCTATCGCAAAAGAGCTTGATAAGGTAAGCTTCGAGGGCTTTGTTGTGAAAAATTACGAGGAGCTTTATCTGACAGAAAATCTGTTTACAGGGAAAAAAGTTATTTTAGACCACAATATGTATACCTTTAATGATGTTTCAAAGAGTGCTTTTTTTGAGCACGGAGTAAGTGGTGACACAGTGCCGCTTGAGCTCAATTCAAAGGAGATTATGCATAGAAATAATATAGGCTCGCAGATGATAGTCTATGGATATTATCCGCTTATGACCACCGCCAATTGTGTGCACAAAAACACAAAGGGCTGTGATAAAAAGCAAAAGCTTATATATTTAAAGGACAGATACAATAAATCCTTTGCAGTTTGTAACAACTGTAAGGAGTGCTATAATACAATATATAATTCACTGCCTACCATGCTCACAAAGAATATAGGTAAGCTTAAGGAGGCAGGTATCAGAAGTTTTAGATACAGCTTTACAATCGAGACTCCAAAGCAGATTAAGGCGGTTATGATGATAAGGTAGCTGAATATACAAACGGACATTACAAAAGAGGAGTAGAATAACATGGTACATCTGATAGTACAGCTTTCCAAGTATATTATGATAATACTTTTTCTCATATATACTTTTTTATGCTTTCATTTATTCAAGTATCCCGACAAGCCGAAAAAGCAGAGGCATATATATAATCTGCAGAGATTTTATATGTTTCTGATTCATTTAGATGGTTTTTTGGTGCTCTTTGTCACGACAATGGATACAAAGATAATAGGATTTTATATAGCACAGCTTGTGCTTTTTGAATCAATTTATTTGATTTATCATAAGTTTTATAAGAATGCCTCAGAGCTTGTGCTAAACAACATGGTGATGATGCTTTGTATTAGCATGATTATTTTAACGAGAATTTCGTTTGACAAGGCATTAAGGCAGTTTGTTTTTGTACTTGCCGGAACGATATTTGCGTTTTTTATACCGCTTATCATGCAAAAGGGCACGACGTTTCGAAAACTGACATGGACATATGCAGGTGTGGGAATACTTGGTCTTTTGTCAGTGCTTGTGGTAGGAGTGGCGAGCAGAGGAGCAAAGCTTTCTTTGACCTTTGGTCCTGTTTCTATTCAGCCGTCTGAGTTTGTGAAGATACTTTTGTATTTTTTATAGCATCCATGCTGTATAAATCAACAGATTTAAAGCAGCTTGCCATAACAAGTGGCGTATCGGCAGTGTTTGTGCTGATACTTGTTGCGTCAAATGATCTAGGTGGAGCGCTTTTGTATTTCTTTACATATCTGGTCATGATTTATGTTGCGACAAAAAAGCTTTATATTTTTGCCGGAGGACTCGCGTTTGTGGGGCTTGGAATGTACGCAGGCTATCATCTGTTTTCACATGTGAAGAACAGAATTGTTGCATGGCTTGACCCTCTTTCTGTCATAGACAAGGCCGGCTATCAGGTGTGTCAGTCGCTCTTTGCCATAGGTACAGGCGGACTGTTTGGCTTTGGACTGGGTCAGGGGATGCCCAATAAGATACCTATTGTGTCAAAGGACTTTATCATAGCGGCTATCTCAGAGGAGATGGGCGGTATATTTGCTGTCTGCCTCATTATGGTTTGTGTCAGCTGCTTTCTTATGATATTTAATCTTTCCATGCAGATGAAGGATGCGTTTTATAAGTATGTGGCGCTTGGACTTGGCAGTGTGTATGCGCTTCAGGTGCTTTTAACTGTCGGCGGCTCAACCAAGTTTATACCGATGACCGGTGTGACGTTACCACTTGTGAGCTATGGTGGCAGCTCGCTTCTATCTACGATGATTATTTTTGGAATGATACAGGGCATGTATATTATGCAGGCAGCCCCTGAAAAAAGGAGAAACATAGATGACAAGAGACGAAAGGACCATGAGACAAAAAACAGACAAAAGCAGACAGCTAAAGAGCCGGGGGCGCAGGGAAGTCAACAGAGAAGGAGAAAACCGGCAGCAGGCGGCAAAAACAGCACGAAGACACAGAAATAGAGAGTATGCGGTTGTTACATATTTTTTCCTTATAGTTTTTGTTGGATTGATAGGATATTTCTTATATTTCCAGTTTGTAAAAAGCGACGAATTCATCAACAGTCCATACAATTCGCTGCAGGATCTTTTCTCTAAGAACGTAGTGAGGGGCGAGATACAGACTAAGGATGGACATGTCATAGCACGGACAAATGTCAGCTCGGATGCATCTGAGACAAGGGAATACCCTGACGGCAGGATGTTTGCGCATGTAGCGGGCTTTGCCGTAAACGGTAAGGCCGGGCTTGAAAAGCAGGAAAATTTCTCATTGCTTCGCTCACATGAGTTTTTCCTTGACCAGATAGTAAATGATATAAGCGGTAAAAAAAATACTGGTGATAATGTCATAACCACACTGGATTACGAAGCACAGGCGGCTGCATACAATGCTCTTGGCGACTATGAAGGTGCTGTCATTGCAATTGAGCCTAAGACAGGAAAGATTGCAGTTATGGTGTCAAAGCCTGATTATGACCCAAATACCATCGCAAGTGACTGGGATAGCGTAAACGGTGAGGGCAGCACTTCTCTTTACAACAGGGCAACACAGGGACAGTATGCTCCGGGCTCAGTGTTTAAGATTTTTACAGCACTTGAGTATTATAATGAAAATCCGTCTACATACAACGACTACAGCTTTGATTGTGACGGCAGTATTACAAAGGATGGCTTTACAATCCACTGTGCCGGCAATAAATCACACGGACAGGAGGACTTAACAAAGTCATTTGCGAAGTCATGCAACTCGTCCTTTTCCAATATAGGTCTTTTGGTGGATAACAATAAGCTTAATACCTTGTGTGACGATATGCTTTTCAATAAGAATCTGCCCATAGCCTTTGATTCAAAAAAGAGTAAGTTTGCATTGGATAACAATGCTTCGTCAGCTCTGACCATGCAGACCACGATAGGTCAGGGAAACACGCTTGTTTCGCCGCTTCACATGTGCATGATTGCCGGTGCAATCTGCAATGATGGCAATCTGATGAGACCATATCTGGTAGACCATACGGAGAATGCAGCAGGGGCGCTTGTGGAGCAGAATAAACCGGCTTCATACAAGCAGATTATGTCAAAGGATCAGGCAGCTTTTCTTCAGAATCTTATGGCAGCAGTGGTGTCTGATGGAACAGGCACAAAGCTAAGAGACCAGAGCTATGAGGCCTTTGGAAAGACCGGCACTGCCCAGGTATCAGATTCTACAGACCAGACCAATGCCTGGTTTGTGGGCTATGGAAAAAAGGATGGTTACAATGATCTGGCAATCGCAGTAGTTGTGGAGGATTCCGGTGCCGGTAGCACCTATGCGGTGCCGGTGGCAAAAAAGGTATTTGATAAATATTTCAATGAATAGGCTTGTTGCACTTTTTTTAGAAGTAGGTTATACTTAAGTGTAATGACAGACGTTATCGTTCATATTTCGCTTGAACTGACAGATAGCGTTTAAACCACACTTGGAGGAATGGCAATGATAGAAGCAACGAGCTGTGGCGGTGTGGTAATCTTTCGTGGCAAAATATTACTCTTATACAAGAACTACAGGAACAGGTACGAGGGGTGGGTACTGCCCAAGGGAACTGTGGAATCTGATGAAGAGTACAAGGACACTGCAATCCGTGAAGTGAAAGAGGAGACCGGTGCCAGTGCAACGATAATCCAATACGTGGGTAAGAGCCACTATTCTTTTACCGTGCCACATGATACAGTGGAAAAGGATGTACACTGGTATCTTATGATGGGCGAAAGTTATTATAGTAAACCGCAAAGAGAAGAGTATTTCATGGATTCAGGGTTTTACAAGTATCACGAGGCATATCATCTGCTCAAGTTTGCAAATGAGAAGCAGATACTTGAGAAGGCTTACAATGAGTACCTGGATTTAAAGAAAAGCAATTTATGGGGGACACACAAGTATTATTAGTATTATTAAAAAGCAGTTTTAAAAACTGCTTTTTGAGGTTTTGGAATGAAATGGTATGAGGATTTATTTGTAGGAGAGTCTGTTACCGGAAAGATAAAGAAAATCAAGTGGAAGATAGAGCATAATGCCGGCATGCTTCACACATACATCATCACGTTTCCGTCAAATGAGGAAAATCTTTTGGATATCATTCCGACAAGAGAATTGCTGCAAAAGGGATATCCGAAGAAGAATCTGCACATAATCGCAGTAGCGGGTAATTATGATGAGGCACTTTTGCTGGCCTGTGATATTGTTAAGGAGACATACGAAAATACAGGTAAAACAGATGTGAAGAGCTATTTAAAGAGCAAACGGAGGAAATAGATAGATGATATTTACGATTTTAAAGGTCATAGGCATCATACTCCTTGTAGTGCTTGCTCTTATACTTACAGCGCTGCTTTGCGTACTGTTTGTGCCGGTCAAGTACAGGGCTGTCGGAAGCTTTGACAATACAGACATAAGAGCAAAAGCACATGTGTCATGGCTTTTTCATTTGTTTGCACTGCATATAGAGTATGCGGATGAAACTGACGGATATATAAGGCTTGCTTTTGTGAAGCGGAAGCTGTTTGATGATGCTGACTCTGATTATGAAAATGATGAAAAGGCCGCTGAGGCTTCTGATGATGATGTAATGGATGAGGCAGCTAAAACTGAAACAGAAGATAAAGTCAGTGAAAACACCGGAGATGAGCCTAAAATATCGGCAGATGAGAATCAGCATATAAAACAACAAACAAAGCTCGCTCATCAAAAAACGTATAAAAAGCGAAGCGAAAAGCCACATAAAAAACAATTTAAAGATAAGTCAGAAAAAATAAAAAACTGTATCTATAAGCTAAAAAGAGAATACAGTGATGAGAGAAACAAAGCCGCTTTTTTACATCTGAAAAAAGAGCTTTTTATCATTCTTAAAAGAATATGCCCAAGGAGGCTTAAGCTTACAATGGTTTATTCAACCGGCTCGCCGGATACAACAGGTATTTCATTGGGGATTTTAGCATGCTTTCCTGTCGGCTATACAAACAGATGGCAGATTACACCTGATTTCGAGAGTGAAAAGCCGTATGCAAAGGGCAGCTTTGATATAAAGGGGCATGTGATAGTAATAAGTATTTTAGCGGCAACACTTAGAATTTTATTTGATAAAAACTGCCGCAGATTATATAATAGGATAAGCAGATAGGAGGAAGATATTATGGCAGATAATAGTTTCAACAACACAGTGGAGTCACTTTTCAAGGGGATGGACAGCTTTATCACTACAAAGACTGTAGTCGGTGATGCGATTCATATAGGGGATACAATCATACTTCCGCTTGTGGATGTGTCGTTTGGAGTGGCAGCAGGAGCATTTTCGGCAGAAAAGAAAAATAACGGAGCCGGCGGTATGGGCGGAAAGATTCAGCCAAGTGCAGTGCTCGTTATCCAGAATGGACAGACAAAGCTTGTCAATGTAAAGAATCAGGACGGTATGACCAAGATACTTGATATGGTGCCGGACATTGTAAGCCGCTTCTCGAAGGGGAAAAATGATGACCTTAATCTCGACGATGTAAAGGTAGACGAGGCAGAGGACGATAAGCAGGATTAATATCATATATGAGAGCAAATAAAAAGGACATCCAAACGGATGTCCTTTAAAATTCAAAAGATTCAAAAACAAAGACTAAGCTCTCTCAACTTTGCCAGATCTTAAACATGAAGTACATACATATAACTTCTGTGGAACTCCATTGACCTTGCAAGAAACCTTCTTAATGTTTGACTTCCAAACATGATTTGATCTTCTATGAGAATGGCTGACATTATTTCCATAATGAACACCTTTTTCACAAATTGCACATTTTGCCATGATATTGCACCTCCTTGCATTTCACTAAGCTTACCATACTCTTAAGCTCACAACAAATGTATTCTATCAGATTAAAATAAAGAATGCAAGGATAAAATATAAAAATATTTGCTTTTTGTGAAAAAAAAGGTATAATAACATTAGCTACGTCACAATATGATGGAGGTATATATTATGAAGGGACAGATGGATACCCAATATGGACAAATTTTAATTGATACAGATGTTATTGCAACCTATGCAGGCTCTGTAGCTGTAGAGTGCTTTGGAATAGTAGGCATGGCAGCGGTCAACATGAAGGATGGTCTTGTAAAGCTTTTAAAGAGAGATTACCTGAACCATGGAATAAATGTAAAGGTAGATGAGAACAACGAAATTACCATTGATTTTCATGTAATAGTAGCGTATGGTATTTCAATCGGCACTGTTTCGGACAATCTTATCGAGACGGTTAAGTACAAGGTTGAGTCATTTACAGGAATGAAAATTGCAAAGATCAATATTTACGTTGAGGGCGTAAGGGTAATTGATTAAGGAGGACTACAAAAAGTGGAGATCACAAGCATTAATTCAAAGCTCCTTGCAAGGATGTTTCTTGCGGGAGCCAAGAATCTTGATTCAAAGAAAGACTGGATAAATGAGCTGAATGTATTCCCGGTACCGATGGTGATACCGGAACAAATATGACAATGACAATCATGTCTGCGGCCAAGGAGGTCAGCTCACTTACAAATCCTACCATGGCAGAGCTTGCAAAGGCTATTTCATCAGGCTCTTTAAGAGGCGCCAGAGGAAACTCGGGTGTTATCTTATCACAGCTTTTCAGAGGCTTCTGCAAGGTTATAAAGGAATACGATGAAATAGATGTCACTATTCTTTGTGAGGCATGCCAGAAGGCAGTTGAGACAGCTTACAAGGCAGTTATGAAGCCAAAGGAGGGAACTATCCTCACAGTGGCAAAGGGCGCAGCAGAAAAGGCTCTGGAGCTGTCAGACGATACAGAGGATGTTGTCACATTTGTTGAAGAGGTTATAAAGCAGGCTGAGTATGTGCTTGACCAGACACCGGAGATGCTTCCTGTATTAAAACAGGCAGGTGTTGTGGATTCGGGCGGACAGGGACTTGTTCAGGTATTAAAGGGAGCATATGATGCCCTTATCGGCAAGGAGATTGACTATACAATCGAGGGCGCACCAACAGGAGCAGCTCCTGCAAAGATTTCGGCTGAGACCGAGGCAGAGATTAAGTTTGGTTACTGCACAGAGTTTATTATTGTACTCAATGCGCCAATGTCAGACAATGAGGAGCACGCATACAAGGCATTCCTCGAGTCAATCGGTGACTCTATAGTCGTTGTAGCTGACGATGAGATCGTAAAGACTCACGTACATACAAACGACCCCGGACTTGCACTGCAGAAGGCACTTACCTTCGGCTCACTCAGCAAGATAAAGATCGATAATATGCGTGAGGAGCATCAGGAAAAGCTAATCAAGGATTCACAGAAGCTTGCAGCACAGCAGAAGGCTGAGGAAGAGGCTTATGAAGCAGCTCTGGCTGATGAAAAGACAAATAACATGCCTGCAAAGGAAATGGGCTTTGTATCTGTTTCAATCGGAGAAGGTATGAATGAAGTGTTTAGAGGTCTTGGAGTAGACTATCTCATAGAGGGTGGTCAGACCATGAACCCTAGCACAGAGGATATGCTCAACGCTATCGAGCATGTAAATGCGAAGACAGTATTTATCCTGCCAAACAACAAGAATATCATCATGGCTGCAAACCAGGCAGTAGACCTTGTTGAGGATAAACAGATTATTGTTATCCCTACAAAGACTATCCCACAGGGTATCACAGCGCTTGTAAATTATATACCTGACCACAGTGCCGAGGAGAATAAAGAGCAGATGATGGCTGAGATAGAAAATGTCAAGACAGGACAGGTGACATATGCAGTCCGCGATACTGAGATTGACGGAAAAACCATCAAGCAGAACGACTTCATGGGAATCGGAGACAAGAGCATCCTTCTGTTGGAACAGACTTAAGGCTACCACACTTGAGATGGTAGATGCCATGGTAGATGAGGATTCAGCGATTGTCAGCATCTATTTCGGAAGCGATTCTGATGAGGACTCAGCTAATGAGCTTGCGGCAGCAATCGAAGAGAAATATCCTGATGTAGAGGTTGAGGTCAACGATGGCGGACAGCCAATCTACTATTATGTTATTTCTGTAGAGTAAAGCCATTTAAAGAATATAAATGACATTTATTATATTTAGGAGCAGATATGGATATAGCTTCACCGATTACCGCGGTTAAGGGAATCGGGGAAAAAACACAAAAAGCATTTGCTAAAATGGGAGTATACACCGTTGGTGATATACTCCTTCATTTTCCCCGGGATTATGTAAAGTTTCCGGAAATAACGGATATTGATGAACTGAATAATGTAAATGAGAGCAGCACCTATGCAATCCATGCTGTGATTAAAAAGGCACCTGTTGTGAAAAATACAGCGAGGATGCAGATTACATTGCAGGATATCGGCTCGCCCGGACATATGATACAGCTGGTATGGTACCGTATGCCGTACCTTAAGGCACAGCTTGTGCAGGGGAGACATCTTATATTTTACGGACATATTAAGCCAAAGGGTGGCAGATATGTCATGGAGCAGCCGGTGGTGTATGAGGTGCAAAAGTACGAGGCTATACGCGATACACTGCAGCCTGTGTATTCCGTGACAAGCGGTGTGACAAACAATCTGATAGTGAAGACGATAAAGGAGACTCTGTCACATGATACACTGTTGTCAGATTATTTGCCTAAGGATATAAGGCACAGATACGGCTTTTGCGAGTATAATTATGCCATGAAGCAGATACATTTCCCTGATGACTTTGACGCTCTTGTGGAGGCAAGAAGACGGCTTGTTTTTGATGAGTTTTTTCTCTTTATCATGGGCATGCGGTATCAGAATAAAAAGCAACAGAAGGACAAAAATGAGTTTGAGTTTAAGGATGATGCTTTTATAGACGGATTGATTGAGAAGCTTCCGTATGAGCTGACAGGCGCGCAGAAGAAGACGATAGATGAGATAAAGCAGGATATTAAAAGCCCTTATGTGATGCAGAGGCTTATTCAGGGTGATGTGGGCTCAGGAAAGACGATTGTTGCTTTTCTTCTTATGGCGTGGGCGTCAAAATGTGGCTATCAGTCTGCCATAATGGCTCCGACGGAGGTGCTTGCAAACCAGCATTATGAGACGTTTTGCTCACTGGTTGGTCAGTTTGGACTTGACAGTCCTGTTGTGCTTCTTACCGGCTCCATGACGGCAAAGCAGAAAAGAGAGGCCTATGCGCGCCTTGAAAACGAGAAAAATGCGCTTATTATAGGCACTCATGCGCTCATACAGGAGAAAGCGGATTTTCCAATCTGTCGCTTGTTATCACAGATGAGCAGCACAGATTTGGCGTGAAGCAGAGAGAGAGCTTCTCGGATAAGGGAAGAAAGCCACATATACTTGTGATGAGTGCCACTCCGATACCGCGTACGTTAGCAATAATCATATACGGTGATATGGATATCTCTGTCATAAATGAGGTGCCGGCAAAGAGGCTTCCAATCAAGAACTGTGTGGTTGGCACGGCATTCAGGCCAAAGGCTACAGCTTTATTGCTGAGCAGGTGAGAGCCGGCCATCAGGCGTATGTTATATGCCCTCTTGTGGAGGAAACCGAAAACTCGGAAGGGGAAAATGTCACAGACTATGCAAATGTGCTTAAAGCGGCACTGCCAAAGGATATCACTGTAGATGTGCTTAACGGCAGGATGAAGAGCAAGGCAAAGGATGAGGTGATGCAGCGCTTTGCAAATAATGAGTCGCAGGTGCTTGTGTCCACAACGGTCGTGGAGGTTGGTGTAAATGTGCCCAATGCAACTGTCATGATGATAGAGAATGCAGACAGGTTTGGACTTGCACAGCTTCATCAGCTAAGAGCCGTGTAGGCAGGGGGGATGCACAGTCGTATTGCATTTTCATCAATTCGTCAAATTCAAAGAAATCAAAAAAACGTCTGGAGATACTAAATAAATCAAATGATGGCTTTTATATAGCAAGTGAGGATTTAAAGCTCAGAGGTCCCGGGGATTTCTTTGGAATCAGGCAGAGTGGAGACCTTGCGTTTGCACTTGCGGATGTGTATCAGGACAGCGATGTGCTAAAGGAAGCATCTGAGATGGTGGATGAGGTGCTTGAAGCAGACCCGGCGCTTTGTACACCGGAAAACAGAATACTGAAAAAGAAAATGGATGAATTTGCAAAAGAACAATTAAAGAGGATGAATCTGTGATGAGCTGAAATGGCTAAAATAAAAGCTGATATAGCATGCAGGACTATGCATGTGTATATCAGCTTTTTATTTTAAGCGTTTTGGAATGGTTATGAAATAAGTATAATCTGCTTACTCAATCTGCCTGATATCGGATATATCCGGGTGAATCGTGAGAGAATAGTTTGTGTAATACACGACAAAGCCGGCTGCGGCACCGTTTGGCTTTTTGACATTTTTCTTTTGCAGATAGTCTATCTCTACCTTGTCGGCATTTTTACCCTTTGAGTAGTAGCCTGCGAGCTTGCCGGCCTCCTCAAAGGTGCTGTCCGGCAGCTCTTTGTTTTCAGCTTTTACAATGACATGTGAGCCGGGCATGCCCTTGGCGTGGAACCACCAGTCGTTTCCGGTTGCAAGCTTGAAGGTGAGCTCATCATTCTGGTAGTTATTTTTGCCAACGTACATATCAAAGCCGTCTGATGAGATATAGTGGAAGGGTTTGCTCTTTACCTTCTGTTTCTTTGAACCCTTACCTTTTTTGATAAAACCGTATTCTATCAGCTCATCCTTTATCTGGACGAGGTCGTCAGTGCTTAAAGCGATATCCAGTGAATTCTGAATTGATTCGAGATGGTCTATCTGACCTTTTGTTTCAAGAATCAGCTCGTTCAATGCTTCGGCAGTACGTTTCATCTTTCCGTATTTGTCAAAGTATTTCTGCGCGTTCTCGGCAGGAGTTTTTGTGCTGTCGATAGGGATTTTGATGATTTTGTTGTCATCATAATAGTTTGCAGCTTCAAGAAACTTGTCGTCCGGTGTAAGTCCGTAGCCGAATGCGTTGATAAGCTCGCCGTACACCTTGTACTTTTCGCGTTTTTCGGAGTCCTTAAGCTGCTTCATCTGCAGAGAATATTTCTTCTGGTTTCGCTCCAAGAGGGTATTTACGTGTTTTCTCAGATCGGCTGACTTCTGGCGTATACGTGTATAGGTGTTTCTCTCAGAGTAGTAAAGCTCTAAAACCTCTGATATAGATTCATATTTTGTGACCGTTAAATCGCTATACTGAGTCAGCTCTATTGAAGAAAATTCCTTTGGTTCATTGCCGTCACGCACGATATTCGGCGTAAAACGATTATTTTTTATGTCCTCCATCATCATGTGAAGTTGCTTCCCAGGTGCAAAAGCTCATCGTGTGAGTAGGCAGCTACAGGGGAGTCCGCGTCAAGGCCTGCCCGGTGAGCCAGCTCATTTGCCACAAGTGGCTGATGCCGGAAAAGGATGAGTAGATAGCCTTTGAAACAGTAAGCGGCTTTGCTGATATAATATCCACAAACTGCTTCGAATCTACAGTCAGAGGATTATATTTATCCTCCTGAGTCGCGGGGATGGTGTAGGCTCTGCCCGGAAGCACTTCACGCACAGAGCTTACGGATGCTGGAATACGCTTGGCACTGTCTATTATCGTACCATCGGAGTCGGTAAAGATGATGTTTGAATATTTGCCCATCAGCTCGATAATAAGCACCTTGTGGCATAGATCGCCCATCTCGTTTAAGTGCTCGATTTCAAAGTTTATGATACGCTCCATGCCCGGCTGGTAAATCTTTGTGATGCGTCCGTTTGCTATATGCTTTCTTAAAACCATGCAAAATGTAGGGGCAGTGAGAGGGCTTACCTTATTGGTGGGTGTCAGGTAGATGAATGGAAGAGATGCACTTGCAGACATCGAAAGCCTGAACGAGCCGTTTGGTCCCTTTAGGGTAAGAAGCAGCTCATCTGCCTCAGGTTCTGCGATTTTACTGATTTTTGAGTTTAGTATCGTGCTGTTTAGCTCTGCAACTATATTTGAAATGACTATTCCGTCTAAAGCCATGATGTTCCTCCTTATTTCCCATAAATATTCTAAGTTGCTGAATATTTATAATCATGAATATTTATATTATAATATATTTGACGAAAATCTCAAGGAGTTATATAATAAACTCATCTATGCATATGCGAAAGGAAAAATTATGATTAAAAGTATGACCGGCTTTGGCAGATACGAGTACGCAGATGCAAGCCGTAAGATTACAGTTGAGGTAAAATCTGTAAATCACAGATATCTGGATGTCAATATCAAGATGCCTAAAAAGCTCAATTTCTTCGAGAGTGCAATAAGGACTCTGCTTAAGGAGTACATAGAGCGTGGCAAGGTCGATATTTATATCACATATGAGGATTTTACAGAAAATAATCTCTCATTGCAGTATAATAAGGCTCTCGCGGGAGAATATCTTAAGTATCTGAATCAGATGGCGGAGGAATTCGGACTGGAGAATGATATAAGAGTGAGCACGCTGTCGAGATATCCGGAGGTATTTGCGATGGAGGAGCAGCCTGTAGATGAGGATGAGCTGTGGAGCAGTCTTGAGAAGGCTCTTCGCGGTGCATTTGAGCCATTTGTTGAAAGCCGCGTGCGCGAGGGAGAAAATCTTAAAAAAGACCTTTGCGAAAAGCTCGATAATATGGTATCATATGTTGATTTCATTGAGGAGCGTTCGCCACAGATTATTGTCGAATACCGTGCGCGTCTTGAGGAAAAGCTAAGAGAGCTGCTTGCAGACAATCAGCTTGATGATTCAAGAATAGCCAGGAGGTCACTATTTTTGCGGACAAGATCTGTGTGGATGAGGAGACAGTCAGGCTCAAAAGCCATATCCTTTCCATGAAGGATTCGCTAAATGCCGGTGGCAGTGTGGGAAGAAAGCTTGATTTCCTCGCACAGGAGATGAACCGTGAGGCGAATACCATCCTTTCAAAGTCCAATGATCTTAAGATTTCTGACACAGGCATCAGTCTTAAAACTGATATAGAAAAGGTCAGGGAACAGATTCAAAATATTGAGTAATTTTAGGAGATTGTGATGAGTAAAACAGGAAAATTAGTTGTTTTTTCAGGCTTTTCGGGTTCCGGAAAGGGTACTATCATGAAGGAGCTTATGGCAAAGCATGGTGATGATTATGCACTGAGCGTATCAGCCACGACCAGAGGTCCAAGGCCGGGTGAGGAGCATGGCAGAGAGTATTTTTTTATCTCAGAGGAAGAATTTGAACAGATGATAAAGGCAGATGGACTGCTTGAGTATGCCAAGTATGTAGATCATTATTACGGCACACCAAAGTCATATGTCAATGAGCAGCTTAGCGCCGGAAAGAATGTGATTCTTGAGATAGAAATCCAGGGAGCTTTAAAGATAAAGAAGCAGTTTCCTGATACGGTGCTTATGTTTGTGTCAGCGCCGAGTGCAGATGAGCTTAAGGACCGGCTTATAGGAAGAGGCACAGAGACAAAAGAGGTCTGTGCACAGAGACTTTCAAGAGCATATGAGGAGTCTTTAGGCATAGAGAAATATGATTATTTAGTGGTAAATGATAAGCTTGACGATTGTGTAGAGCTTGTGAATGACATCATCCACAGTTCTGACGACACAAAAAAGAATCAGGATTATCTGGTATCATCAAATATAGATTTTATAAATAAAATGAGAAAAGAGCTTTTAAGCTTTTCGAAAGGAGATAAATAATATGATACATCCATCGTATGTAGAGTTAATGAAGGTAGTAAACAACAATGTAGAGATAGGTGAAGAGCCGGTAGTAAACAGCCGTTATTCTATCGTTATTGCCGCAGCAAAGCGTGCACGCCAGATTATTGATGGTGCAGAACCACTTATCGCACGCCCTAAGTGCAATAAGCCATTATCTATTGCTGTAGAGGAGCTGTACACGGGAGCTGTCAGAATCGTCTCAGATGATGAGGATTTAAACGAAGGCGAAGAGGCTTAATCTAGGAGGGGAAAGGCTGTTTTGTCTTTCCCTTTAATTGTAAATACTTACATTTGAGAGGTACTATGAAATTATTATTTATTTCGCTTGGATGCGATAAAAACCTTGTGGATTCAGAGTATATGATAGGCATGCTTGCAAATGACGGCATTGAAATGACCGATGATGAGACACAGGCTGATATCATTATCGTAAACAGCTGCTGCTTCATAGGTGATGCAAAGGAGGAGAGTATCAATACAATTCTCGAGATGGCTCAGTATAAGGAGACAGGCAAATGCAAATCACTTATTGTGACAGGCTGTCTGGCACAAAGATACAAGGATGAGATTTTTAAGGAAATCCCAGAGGTTGATGCCATACTTGGCACCAATTCATATGATACTATAGTTGAAGCTGTCCATGAGACACTTGAAAAACACAGATACAGCAATCTGCACACCTTAGAGGGACTTCCCAGCATAAAGACAAAGCGTATTGTCACCACAGGAGGGCATTTCGCTTACCTTAAGATAGCGGAGGGGTGCAATAAAAACTGTACCTACTGTGTCATTCCATCTGTCAGAGGCCGTTACAGAAGTGTGCCAATGGAGGATTTGATTGAGCAGGCGAAGAGCCTTGTGGAGCAGGGCGCAAAGGAGCTTATACTTGTTGCCCAGGAGACCACACTTTATGGAGTGGATTTGTATGGTGAGAAGTCACTTCATAAGCTTTTAGATGAGCTCAACAAGATAAGCGGGCTGTTCTGGATAAGGATTATGTACTGCTATCCCGAGGAGATATACGATGAGCTTATAGAGTCCATGATAAAGGATGAGAAGGTATGCCATTATCTGGATATGCCAATCCAGCACTGCAATGACGATATTTTAAGGCGCATGGGCAGAAAAACAACAAAGGCTGAGCTTATGGAGCGTATCAGAATGCTGCGTGAGAGAATACCTGATATCACATTAAGGACCACACTCATATGTGGCTTCCCGGGTGAGACACAGGATAATCACGAGGAGCTTATGCAGTTTGTAAATGATATGGAGTTTGACCGTCTGGGAGCCTTTACGTATTCCCCGGAGGAGGGCACAAAGGCAGCTGCAATGCCTGACCAGATAGATGAGGATATAAAGACTGACTGGCAGGCTGATGTCATGGAGCTTGAGGAAGAGGTCATTTTTGATAAAAATGAGACACTAAAGGGTAAAGAATTATATGTTTTCATAGAGGGCAAGGTGGCTGATGAAAATGCTTATATCGGCCGTACATACAGAGATGCACCGAATGTTGACGGATATATATTCATCAACACTGATGAGACACTTATGACCGGCGATATATGCAAGGTTATGGTGACCGGTGCGTATGAATATGATTTGATAGGAGAACTTGTAAAATGAATTTACCAAACAAACTTACAATCTTAAGAGTGATACTTATTCCGTTTTTTGTATTTTTCCTTATTTCACCGTTTTTTGACGGATACGGAAATTATATAGCACTTGCGATATTTATCATTGCAAGTCTGACCGATATGGCTGACGGAAAAATTGCAAGAAAATATAATCTTGTTACAAATTTCGGCAAGTTTATGGATCCGCTTGCAGACAAGCTGCTTGTATGCTCTGCAATGATATGCCTTGTTGATTTAAAGCTTATCCCTGTATGGGTTGTGCTTATTATCATTGCAAGAGAGTTTATCATAAGCGGTTTCAGACTGGTTGCATCTGACAATGGAATTGTCATTGCGGCAAGCTACTGGGGAAAGTTTAAGACAACCTTCCAGATGCTTATGGTTATTGTTATTATTTTTAATATCAATCTAAAGCTTAGCTGGTTAAATATCCTTGGAACAATCCTCATTTATGTGGCACTTGTGCTCACAGTTGTTTCGCTTATTGACTATATTGCAAAGAACAAGGATGTTTTAAAGGACCAGAAATAGACTATAACAGGGAGAAAAGTATGAGAATAATAGCAGGAACGGCGAGAAGCCTCCCTCTAAAGACTATCGAGGGAAAAGATACAAGACCGACTACTGACAAGACGAAGGAGACTCTTTTTAATGTCATGCAGTTTGATGTTCCCGGAGCATATTTTTTAGATCTGTTTGCCGGAAGCGGACAGATAGGACTTGAAGCGTTAAGCCGCGGTGCAGCCTATGCTGTATTTGTGGAGAATTCAAGAAAAGCCGCTTCATGCATCGAGGACAATATCCATTTTACAAAGTTTGATAAGGTTTCAAGGCTCATGATGACGGATGCTGTCACGGCAGTACGTACGCTTGAGGGCAAATACAAATTTGATATCGTATTTATGGACCCGCCATACAATAAGGAGCTTGAAAAGGAAGTGCTTATTACACTTTCGGACAGCGATATATTAAAGGATGATACACTTATCGTGGTTGAGGCTTCAAACGATACTGATTTTGATTATCTCACAGAGCTTGGCTATGAGATAGTCAAAGAAAAAATTTATAAGACAAACAAGCATGTTTTCATAAAGCGTGCATAGGAGATACAATATGAAGGTAGGAATTTATCCGGGAAGCTTTGATCCGGTGACATTTGGACACCTGGATATAATAGAGCGTTCAGCCAAAATAGTTGACGAGCTGGTTGTCGGAGTACTCAATAATAGTGCAAAAAACTCGTTGTTTTCTTTGGAAGAACGTGTTAGTATGATAAAGGAAATGACAGCACACATACCAAATGTCAGGGTAGGGTGCTTCGAAGGACTTTTAGTTGACTACATGAAGAAAATCAATGCAACAATCATAATAAGAGGATTGCGTGCAGTGACAGATTTTGAGTATGAGCTGCAGATTGCACAGGCTAACGGAGTGCAGAATCCGGAAATAGAGACGGTTTTTCTCACTTCGAGCCTCAATTATTCATATTTAAGCTCTACAATTGTCAAGGAATTTGCATCATACGGAGGAGATATATCAAAGTTCGTACCTGAACAGTTCATTGATAGAATTTATGCTAAATACAATATTACCAGGTAAGGAGACAGTATTTATGAGCAGTAAAATGGAACAGATTATTGAAGAAATCGAAGACTATATTGATGGCTGCAAGCCGTCACCTATTTCAAGAAACAAGATTCTTGTCAATCGTGAACAGTTAGAGGAGCTTCTTTCAGAGCTTCGTACAAAGACCCCTGAGGAGGTCAAGAGATATCAGAAGATTATCAGCAATAAGGAGGCTATCCTTGCTGATGCACAGGCGAAGGCGGATCAGATAATCGCGCAGGCTCAGATTCAGACAAATGAGCTTGTCAGCGAGCATCAGATTATGCAGCAGGCATATGCCCAGGCGAATGAGGTAGTGCAGATTGCAACCAAGCAGGCACAGGAGATACTTGACAGTGCCACAAACGAAGCAAATAATCTCAGAATGAGTGCCATGGCATATACGGACAGCCAGCTCAAGAGCATTGAGGAAATTTTAACAGGCTCTATTGAGACTTCAAAGGCCAGATATGACAGCCTTATAAGTTCACTGCAGCAGTTTGAGGATGTTGTTGCAGCAAACAGAGCAGAGCTTTTCCCACCGGAAGAGAATGGCGATGAAGCTGCAGGAGCAGAGTCGTCTGACAATGAGGCAGCTTCAGATACATCTGATGATGACATAGAAATCACCAATATTTCCGATTCAGATGAGGATGCGAAATAGGATAATACATAACAGGCATGAGAGTATGCTCATGGCTGCCTTAAGCAGTATGTATCTGTAAAGCCTAAAGCCTGTATCCCGGAATATTGATTTGGTCTGGACCATGCATGATACACCGCCAAATGACAGAAGTGCAATGCACAGCACTATTGACAGGGTGCGTGGGATGCATAGACCGCAGACTATGCCGATACCGTTTGTGGTTTCAAAAAAGGCACCTATTATGTCTGCCGACAGTGGCATGCTGCAGTCAGCCTTTTGGGCTATGGTCTGTGGGATACGTGAGACTATAGAGAACAATACAATATATCCACAGAGTTTTATAAGGGTTTCAAACCCTTTCATTATTCCGGCATCAACGATTTGCATGTTAAGCTTAAATCCTTGAGCCGGGATTTTTTGTGTTAAGCTTCTGTTTTTGTTTATCGAAAGCATAGCTATCATTCCTATAGCAGATGGCAGATAAAGTGACACAAGATAAATGCTGTAGTGGCTGCATATGTTAAGTTGCTCGGACAGTGCATAGGTAATGATAAAGGGAAGGCTGAAATGGTTTGCCAGTGCACTCAGTATTTCCCTGTGATTTTTATCTATGTATCCTTTCGAACAAAAATCTGCTGTGAGCTTTGCTCCTATCGGGAATCCAAATATTATGCCTATTATGTATGTAAAAAGCATGATATGCTTTTGGGGAATGTTTTGCAGCACATTTGTTGAGATAATCAGGTTAGATAAAATCGTAAATATAAATAGAGGCGGAAATATCTGGTTGAACCATAGCATTATGCCTGCTTTAGCGCACGTACTTACCTGTGCCGGAAACAATATGTAATAAATGCAAAATAGCAGTATAAAAGCGATAAAAAGTAATTTTTTAAGTTTGTTTTTACTCATGTGACAGTATATGTGGAGAGAAATATCAATATGATTCGATTAGATAAATTTTTATCAGAGATGGGGCTTGGCACACGCTCTGAGGTAAAAAAGCTTATAAAGGCCGGACAGATAGCCATTAATGGCACGGTGGCCGCAAAGCCTGAGACAAAGGTAGATACTGATGCCGACGAGGTATCAGTTGACGGCAGAATAATTAAGTATCAAAGGTATGAGTATTATCTGTTCAATAAGCCCTCAGGCTGTGTTTCTGCGACAAATGACAATGTACATAAGACTGTCATGGACTATATCACGGATGCTGTGCATGATGATCTGTTTCCTGTCGGAAGGCTTGATATAGACACGGAGGGGCTTTTAATTATCACAAATGATGGAGCGCTTTCGCATGAGCTCTTAAGTCCTTCGAAGCATGTGGTAAAGACTTACTACGCACGTATTGATGGTGAGGTGACTCAGGCTGATATCATCAGGTTTAAAGAGGGCATTGATATAGGCGAGGAAAGACCTACAAAGCCTGCGGAGCTTGTTATTAAAAAAAGCGGCAGCGTATCCGAGATTGAGCTTACGATAACAGAGGGTAAATTTCATCAGGTCAAGAGGATGTTTGAGGCGCTTGGAAAGAGGGTAATCTATTTAAAGAGAATATCCATGGGACCGCTTAAGCTGCCTGCTGACCTTAAAACAGGGACTTACAGAGCTTTGACACAGGTTGAAACGGATATGCTTATGCAGATAAAATCCGGCAAATAAAATAATTTTTAATTATGAGGTATGATATGAGTAATGGTTTTTTACCAATTTCAAAACAGGATATGATAGATGAGGGCATTGAGCAGCTTGATTTTGTGTATGTCTGCGGTGATGCATATGTGGATCATCCGTCCTTTGGACATGCAATAATTGCAAGGTTGCTGCAGGCACATGGCTATACGGTCGGCATCATTTCACAGCCCGACTGGAAGGATGATGAGTCTATATCCATACTCGGAGTGCCGCGCCTTGGCTTTTTGGTTTCGGCAGGTAATATGGACTCCATGGTAAACCATTATTCGGTTTCAAAGAAAAGAAGAGCAAAGGATTCATTTACACCGGGTGGCGTGATGGGAAAGAGACCTGATTATGCGACCGTTGTGTACTGTAACCTGATACGCCATACCTATAAAAAAATCCCTATCATAATAGGCGGCATCGAGGCGAGCTTAGGCGCATGGCACATTATGATTACTGGTCAAATAAGGTCAAGCGCTCGATTCTTTTAGATTCCGGTGCGGATCTCATTTCATATGGCATGGGAGAAAGAAGCATCATCGAGATAGCGGATGCGCTTGCCAGTGGTATGGATGTAAAGGATATCACGTTTATAGATGGTACCGTGTTCAAGACAAAGGACAGGGATATCATATATGATGCGATTGAGCTTCCTGACTATGACGTTATAAAAGAGGACAAGAGGGAGTTTGCAAGAAGCTTTTACATACAGTACTGCAATACTGATCCTTTCTGCGCAAAGAGGCTCATAGAGCCATATGACAACTCTACGCTTGTGGTGCAGAATCCACCGCAAAAGCCACTGTCGCAGGATGAGATGGATGAGGTCTATGCACTCCCTTATATGAGGACTTATCATCCGAGCTACGAGGAGGCGGGCGGAGTGCCTGCTATAAGCGAGGTGAAGTTTTCTCTTATCAGCAACAGAGGCTGCTTTGGAGGCTGTAACTTCTGTGCATTGACCTTCCATCAGGGCAGGATAATCCAGACGAGAAGCATGAGTCAATCATAGAAGAGGCAAAGCTTATCACGCAGGATAAGGACTTTAAGGGCTATATCCATGATGTTGGAGGCCCTACAGCCAATTTCAGGCAGCCGGCATGTAAAAAACAGCTCACAAGGGGAGCGTGCCCTACAAAGCAGTGTCTGTTTCCTAAGCCGTGCAATAACCTGATTGTTGACCACAGCGACTATATACAGCTGCTTAGAGAGCTTCGTGCACTGCCAAAGGTAAAAAAGGTGTTTATCCGCTCAGGCATCAGGTTTGACTATCTGATGTATGACAAAGACAAGACATTTCTTCGTGAGCTGTGCGAGTATCATGTCAGCGGACAGCTCAAGGTAGCTCCGGAGCACATCTCCAATGCTGTTTTGAGCAGGCTTGGAAAACCGAGTGTAGAGGTGTACAACAGCTTTGTGAAGGCATACAAGGATATGAATAAAAAGATAGGCAAGGAGCAGTATCTTGTGCCTTATCTCATGTCTTCACACCCGGGCTCAACGCTTAAAGAGGCGATAGAGCTTGCAGAGTATCTGCGCGATCTGGGATATATGCCTGAGCAGGTGCAGGATTTCTATCCGACACCGTCTACCATCTCTACATGCATGTACTATACAGGACTTGACCCGGCAACACTTAAGCCGGTGTATGTCACAACTAACCCGCATGAGAAGGCTATGCAGAGGGCGCTCATCCAGTACCGCAATCCAAAGAATTACGATCTCGTGCACGAGGCACTTGTAAAGGCCGGCAGGGAGGACTTAATCGGATTTGACAAAAAGTGCCTGATTAAGCCTAGAAAAATGCATGCTGATGGCGGCTGGGACAAAAACCGTACCGGGTCCGGTAAAAATTCAAACAGCAGCTATGGCGGCAAGAATACAGGTGTAAGGAAAAACTTGAAAAATGCAACAGAGCGGGGGAAAAACGGAAGCGGAAATAACACTGCAGGCACAGCGCACAAAAAGAAAACAATCAGAAACGTCCACAAGAAGAAAAGATAGATAAAGACTATGAAAGAATTTAAAGCGGGTAAAAATGAGGCAGGCCAGAGGCTTGACAAATACCTTAAAAAGATACTTCCAAACGCATCCATGGGATTTATTTACAAGATGCTCAGGAAGAAGAACATAAAACTGAATGATAAGAAAGCGTCAGGCACAGAAATTGTGTCAGTTGACGACAAAATCAAGATTTTTCTGTCAGATGATACATTTGCTAAGTTTTCCGTCAATGAGGACAGTCTGATGAAGGATTTTAAGGCACTTGGTGCACTAAAGCCGGACGGACTGGGTGTGGTATACGAGGATGATGACATACTGGCGGCAAACAAGCCTGTCAATATGCTTTCACAGAAGTCCAAGGAGAGTGATATTTCTGCGAATGAAAGGCTTATCGGATATCTGATAAAAGAGGGAAAGCTTGATTTTGATACATATAAGAGCTTTAAGCCATCGGTGTGTAACCGCCTTGACAGAAATACCTCAGGACTGATTCTGATGGGTAAATCGCTTCATGGACTGCAGTACCTGTCACAGGTGCTTAAGGACAGAACCGCAGAAAAGTATTATATGGCGCTTGTTGCAGGAGAGGTTGATGAGCCTATGACCATAGAGGGCTTTCTGACAAAGGATGAGGCTGTAAATAAGGTGCAGATAACCAAGGAGCCTATAAGTGATGAATCACTGCCAATAAAGACTGCCTACAGGCCTCTTAAGACAATTGAGATGAGTGCTTCGTGCCATAAAGCAACTCTTCTTGAGGTGCATCTCATTACAGGAAGAAGCCATCAGATCAGAGCACATCTTTCATCTATCGGACACCCAATCATAGGTGATATGAAGTATGGGGATAAAAGGATTAATGCTTTTTACAAAGAAAATTATCATGTGACCAGCCAGCTTTTGCATGCGCACCATGTGATTTTGCCTGATGGCAGATATATAGAGGCGGCTTTGCCCGACATATGGAGCAGAGTGGGGCTTTAATTTCGTCATTATTTACTTTACATCGCATAGCTTACAGTATTAAGGAAGATAGAAACGATATGGCAACCTGGAATTCAAGAGGCTTAAGAGGCTCGACCTTAGAGGACATGATAAACAAGACAAATGAAAAATACAGGGAGAACGGTCTGGCACTCATACAAAAGATTCCCACTCCGATTACACCTATAAAGATGGAGCCGGAAACCAGACACATTACACTGGCTTATTTTGAGCAGAAGAGTACGGTTGACTATATTGGCGCTGTACAGGGAATCCCGGTATGCTTTGATGCAAAAGAATGTAATACCGACACGTTTCCCCTTGCCAATATACATGAGCATCAGGTAGAGTTTATGAGATGCTTTGAAAAACAGGATGGTGTTGCATTTATCCTTATATCGTACACACACAGGAACGAATACTATTATCTCACGTTTAAAAAGCTGACAGAATTCTGGGATAGAGCTGCAGAAGGCGGCAGAAAGAGCTTCCGCTATGAGGAGCTTGAGCCGGCATTTTTCCTCCCGGAGGTGCCCGGAATACTTGTGCCGTATCTGAACGCACTTCAGCTTGACTTAAATTGCAGGGCTTGACAGTATTACTATCGTATGGTAGCATATTACCACGATAACACTTTACTACATGAAAGCGAGATTTTACAGATTATGGAAAATCAATTATTACACACTCCGGACGGAGTAAGAGACATATATAACGGAGAATGCAAAAAGAAGCTGTATTTGCAGGATAAGCTGCATCGTACACTGTTAAAATACGGATATCATGATATCATGACACCTACGTTTGAGTTTTTTAATATTTTTGGAAGCGATGTCGGAACAACCCCTTCAAAGGATTTATACAAGTTTTTTGACAAGGAGGGCAATACGCTTGTCCTTCGTCCTGATTTCACACCTTCTATTGCAAGAAGTGCGGCTAAGTACTATATAGAGGACGATATGCCTGTCAAGCTGTGTTATCTTGGCAATACCTTTATCAATTCATCGGATTATCAGGGCAGGCTCAAGGAAAGCACACAGTGCGTGCAGAGCTGATAGGTGATGGTTCTATCTCTGCAGATGCCGAGATACTTTCGATGACGGTTGAGTCGATGCTTGAGAGCGGACTTAAGAATTTCCAGATTTCAGTCGGACATTCGCAGTTCTTTTACGGTCTCACAAAGGCAGCAGGGCTGTCAGTAGAGCAGGAGGAAAACCTAAGAGAGCTCATAGCAAATAAGAATTTCTTCGGCGTGGAGGAGTTTGTTGACAGTCTTTCAATGAACGACAAGCTAAGGAAGCTGTTTGGACTATTAGACAATTTCGATTTACAGGATGAGCAGCTTATGGAGGCTTTAAAGCTTGCAAAGGGATATGATGAGATATTATCATCTATTGATACTCTGCTTAAGCTTCGAGAATACTTAAAGGCATACGGCATCGAGAAATATATTTCGTATGAGCTTGGACTTATCAGTGACTACACATATTACACAGGTATCATTTTCCAGGGCTACACATATGGTACAGGAGAGCCTATTGTAAAGGGAGGCCGTTATGACAAGCTGCTTTCACACTTTGGAAAGGACGCTGCTGCAATCGGCTTTGCAATTGTTGTGGATCAGCTCATGGCAGCATTAAGCCGTCAGGATATTGATGTGCCCGTCATTGAGAATTCCTCACTTATAGTATTTGAGGAGGCTGCATACCATGCGGCAATCAAGCGCTCTATGGAGCTCGAAGAGATGGAGTAAATACACAGATGGTGCTTAAGGACAAAAATAAAACGAAAGAGGACTATGCTTCATATGCGGTAGACAACCGTATAAACAGAGTTGAGTTTATAGAGGAATAAAAGATGAGTGATGACAGATATTTAACCTTTGCCCTGGGAAAGGGCAGACTTGCAAAGAAGACCCTGCAGCTTTTTGAGCAGATAGGCATCACCTGTGAGGAGATGAAGGATCCTGATACCAGAAAGCTGATTTTCGTAAATGAGGAGCTTAAGCTTAGATTTTTCCTGGCAAAGGGACTGATGTGCCTACATACGTGGAGTATGGCGCTGCCGATATCGGTGTGGTAGGAAAGGATACCATCCTCGAGGAGGGCAGAAATATATACGAGGTGCTTGATTTAGGTTTTGGAAAATGCCGCATGTGTATATGCGGACCGGAGAGCGCAAGGGAGCTTTTGCAGCATCATGAGCAGATAAGAGTTGCGACTAAGTATCCTCATATTGCAAAGGACTATTTCTACAATAAAAAGCATCAGACGGTAGAGATTATAAAGCTAAACGGCTCAATAGAGCTTGCTCCGATTGTTGGACTGTCAGAGGTGATTTGTGATATAGTAGAGACTGGAACTACACTTAAGGAGAACGGACTTACCGTGCTTGAGGAGGTCTGCCCGCTGTCTGCGAGGGTTGTGGTAAACCAGGTCAGCATGAAGATGGACAATGAGCGTATCACAAAGCTCATAAGCGATTTGAAGACTGTTATCAAATAGCGTATAATTTATATCAATACATGATTTTAGACGGAGGCTGTAATGAGAACTTTAAAACTTACAAAGGATTCACAGAAAAACATATTGGAGAGCCTGCTTAAGAGAAGCCCTAACAACTATACAGAGTATGAGAGCACGGTAAATGAGATTATAAACAATGTAAAGGAAAACCGTGACAAGGCTGTTTTTGAATACACAAAGAAATTTGATAAAGCGGATGTGGATGCATCAAATATCCGTGTCACAGAGGAAGAAATAAAGGAGGCATATGAGCTTGTCGATGAGAAGCTTCTTGCCGTTATAAAAAAGGCTCTTGTAAATATCAGAAAATATCACGAGAAGCAGCTGCAGAACTCATGGTTTACAACTGAGGACGGCATCATTTTGGGACAGAAGGTCACACCTATAGCAAAGGCAGGAGTATATGTGCCGGGCGGCAAGGCTGTCTATCCTTCATCTGTGCTGATGAACGTGCTTCCTGCAAAGGTAGCAGGCGTTGAAAAGATAGTTATGTGTACACCATGTGGAGCTGACGGCAAGGTATATCCTTCCACACTTGTAGCCGCAAACGAGGCCGGAGTAGATGAAATCTACAAGGTAGGCGGTGCACAGGCTATCGCTGCAATGGCATTTGGTACAGAGAGTGTGCCAAAGGTAGACAAGATTGTTGGACCGGGAAATATCTTCGTTGCCCTTGCCAAAAAGGCTGTGTTTGGATATGTCAGCATTGATTCAATCGCAGGACCTAGCGAGATTTTGGTGCTTGCAGATGAGACTGCAAATCCACGCTATGTGGCAGCAGATTTACTTTCACAGGCTGAGCATGATGAGATGGCATCAGCTATCTTGATCACAACAAGTGAGGAGCTTGCAAAGAAGTATCAGAGGAAGTTGATAATTTTGTTGAGGTCCTCTCAAGAAAAGAAATCATCGAGAAATCTCTTGAAAACTACGGATATATACTTGTTGCAGAGGATATGGATGAGGCAATTGATGCAGTAAACGATATCGCTTCAGAGCATATGGAGATTGTCACAAGAGATCCTTTCTCAGTCATGACAAAAATCAAAAATGCAGGAGCAATCTTTATCGGAGAGTACTCATCAGAGCCTTTGGGAGACTATTTTGCAGGACCAAACCATGTTCTGCCTACAAACGGAACAGCAAAATTCTTCTCAGCCTTATCTGTAGATGACTTTATCAAAAAGTCAAGCATTATCTCATATTCAAGAGAAGCGCTTGAGAGGATACATACTGATATTGAGCAGTTTGCAGAGTGTGAGAAGCTTACAGCACATGCAAATTCAATCAAGGTGAGATTTGAGGATTAGTCTTAGAATAAAGGAGTAGAAAATGGCAGATCGATGCGCTAAGCTTAGCAGAAAAACAAAAGAGACTGATATTTCGGTCAGTTTAAATATAGACGGAGCCGGAAAATCAAATATAGACACAGGCATAGGCTTCTTTAACCATATGCTGGAGGGATTTTCAAAGCATGGTTTTTTTGACCTCGATATGACATGTGACGGTGACTTAAATGTGGACTGTCATCATACTATAGAGGACTGCGGCATAGTGCTTGGTAATGCCATAGCACAGGCTGTTGGAGACAAAAAGGGCATAAAGAGATTTGGAAGCTTTATTTTACCGATGGATGAGGTGCTGGTGCTTTGTGCCATCGATTTATCAGGCAGACCTTACCTGCAGTTTGACGGTGAGTTTACCTGCGAGAGAGTCGGAGATATGGATACAGAGATGGTAAAGGAGTTTTTCTATGCCGTTTCTTACTCTGCTGCGATGAACCTGCATATAAAGGTTTTGACACCGGGAAATAATCATCATATGATAGAAGCTATGTTTAAGGCATTTGCAAGCACTTGACGATGCCTGCACCTATGATAGCAGAATAAAGGACGTGATGTCCACGAAAGGAAGTTTGTAATTTGACTGGTTTTAAGAACATCGTTGCTACACTGTATTTAAAGAACGGTCAGGCCGTGAAATCAGCGTCGGATATGACAGTGATGGGCGACGTCTACAATCTGTGTCAGCTCTACAATGACAGTGGCATAGACAAGATTATTATTTTTGATCTTTCAACTGATGATGATGAACATGAGAAAAACATACATACGATAGAAAATATAAACAGAAATATCGACATAAAGGTGTGCGCCGGAGGCAATATCAACCGCATAGAGGACGTGAAAAAGCTGCTGTATGCAGGCTGTTTACAGGTTATATTTAATGCCACAAAGGACTCAAGCCTTGGGCTTGCAAATGTGGCAAGCGAAAAGTTTGGCAAGGATAAAATTCTTTTGTCAATCAGCAATGTAGACTATATTTTCAAGCATCAGGAGGAGATAGAGGATACCTTTCATGAGCTTTTGGTCTTGAACATAGATATAATAGATGCCCTTGAGAATCTCACATCCACACCATATGTGGTCTATATGCCGCAGTTTGACATGGATAAAATAATTGATGTCATGAAGCGTGAAACTCTAAGAGGAATTGCAGGAGAGTTTATCAACGATCCTGAAAATGATATCATGGCGTTAAAGACAAAGCTTTCTGACGGAGGAATACTTGTTGACAATTTTACTCCCGACTTAAAATGGTCTGATTTAAAGCTTAATTCTGACGGCATGGTGCCTGTCATAGTGCAGGATTACCGCAATGAGCAGGTGCTCATGCTTGCCTATATGAATGAGGAGGCCTTCAATGTCACGATAAACAGTGGCCGCATGACCTACTGGAGCAGAAGCCGCAATGAGCTTTGGACCAAGGGTCTTACATCAGGACATTTACAGTACGTAAAGTCTTTGACAGCAGACTGTGATTATGATACTATCCTTGCGAAGGTTTCGCAGGTGGGAGCTGCATGCCACACAGGTAACAGGACCTGCTTTTTCAATAATATCGTGAAAAAGGAGTATGTAGAGAAGAATCCACTTACAGTGCTTGAATCAGTCTATGCGGTGATAGTTGACCGTATGAAGAATCCAAAGGAGGACTCGTACACCAATGCTGTCATGGAAAAGGGCATAGATGAGATATTAAAAAAGCTCGGACACGAGTGCACTGAGATTATTCTGGCAGCCAAAAATCCGGACAGTGATGATTTGAAGTTTGAGATATCGGACTTTATGTACCACTGCATGATTCTTATGGCTCAGAAAAATATCACATGGGCAGAGATAGCAGGGGAGCTGGCACAGCGATAGCCTTAATACACAATAATTATTTAGAGGAAATTATATGAGAAAACTAGCTTTAAGTGATGAGATACTTATGAAGGTAGACAAACCGGCTAGATATATCGGGAATGAGTTCAACTCAGTAATGAAAGACACATCGCAGGTAAATATACGTTTTGCGATGTGTTTTCCTGATGTTTATGAGATTGGTATGTCACATCTGGGAATCCAGATATTATATGATATGTTCAACCGCATGGATGACGTGTGGTGCGAGAGAGTTTATTCTCCGTGGCCTGATCTGCATGAAATCATGAAGCAGGAGAATATACCACTTTTCGGGCTTGAGTCACAGGAGCCTATAAAGAATTTTGACTTTGTAGCCATGACTCTGCAGTACGAGATGTGCTACACAAATATTTTGCAGATACTAGACCTCGCACAGATACCGCTTCGTTCAAAGGACAGAGAGGAGGGCTGCCCTATTGTGATTGCAGGCGGTCCTTGTACCTATAACCCGGAGCCAATTGCAGATTTCTTTGATATATTTTATATCGGAGAGGGAGAGACACAGTATGGCAATCTCTTTGAGCTTTATAAGAAGGCAAAGGCTGATGGTCTTTCAAGGGAAGAGTTTTTACATGAGGCTGCAAAGATTGAGGGCCTTTATGTACCTGCTTTGTATGAGGTGGAGTACAATGAGGATGGAACAATCCGCTGTATGAAGCCAAAGTATGATGATATTCCTGTAAAGATTAAAAAACAGGTGCAGGTAGATTTGACTAACTCAACTTACCCGGAGGCGCCGGTTGTGCCTTTTATCAAGGCAACGCAGGATAGAATGGTGCTTGAAATACAGCGTGGCTGTATAAGAGGCTGCCGTTTCTGCCAGGCCGGTATGATTTACCGTCCAAACCGTGAGAAAAAGGTTGAGCACCTAAAGGAGGTTGCAGCGGCTCTCATCAAAAATACAGGCCACGAGGAGATTTCTTTAAGCTCCTTAAGCTCATCAGACTACAAGGAACTTGATGAGCTCATCACATTTTTGCTTGATATATGCAAGGAAAAGAAGATAAATATTTCCCTGCCTTCACTCAGAATTGATGCGTTTTCACTTGATATCATGCAGAAGGTTCAGGATGTCAAAAAAAGCAGTCTGACCTTTGCGCCTGAGGCCGGTACACAGCGCCTTAGAAATGTAATAAATAAGGGCCTTACCGTGGATGATATAATGAACGGCTCAAGACAGGCCTTTGAGGGCGGCTGGAACAAGGTGAAGTTTTATTTTATGCTCGGTCTGCCTACTGAGACAGAGGAGGATATGAGAGGAATTCCTGAGCTTGCAAACGATGTGGCTGCATTATATTATGATACCGTTCCAAAGGAAAAGAGAGCCGGAAAGTGTCAGATAACTATAAGCACATCATTTTTCGTGCCAAAGCCGTTTACACCATTCCAGTGGGCGAGAATGTATGAACCTTCTGAGTACCTGGGAAGGGCAAAGATAGTTAACGACCATGTAAAGGAGCAGCTCAACAGAAAGAGCATCAGATACAACTGGCACGAGGCATATGTCACTGTGATAGAGGGCATACTCGCACGAGGCGACAGAAGGCTTTGCGATGCGATAGTAAAGGTATACGAAAAGGGCGGATATTATGATGCCTGGACAGAGTATTTTGACTATGACAGATGGATTGATTCGATAAAGGAATGCGGACTGGATCCGGATTTCTACACGATGAGAGAAAGGCCTTTAGATGAAATATTCCCATGGGATTTTATCGATATAGGTGTGACAAAACAGTTTATGATAAGAGAGTGGGAGACAGCCATAAGGAGACAGTCACTCCTAACTGCCGCATGAGGTGCTCTGCCTGCGGTGCAAAGAGCTATGGAGGAGGTGTCTGCTATGAAAATTAGAGTGAAGTTTAAAAAATGGGGCTGCATGAAGTTTATAGGACATCTCGATATGATGAGATACTTCCAGAAGGCGGTCAGAAGGGCAGATATTGATATCCGTTATTCAGAGGGGTATTCTGCTCACCAGATTATGTCGTTTGCGGCTCCGCTTGGTGTGGGCATCACAAGTGATGGTGAATACTTTGACATAGATGTAAATACAACAGAATCTACAGAAAAAAGCATAGCGGCTTTAAATGCCAGATGGTGGACGGAGTAGAGGTGACAGGCTATGTGCTCCTACCGGATGATGCAAAGAAGGCTATGTCGCTTGTTGCGGCTGCAGACTATGTACTTAGCTTCAAGGAGGGCTATGAGAGCCCATACACTATAGAGGAGTGGAAGGAAGCGATAGATAAGCACTTTTTTGACGAGCCATCCTTTGTTGTGATGAAAAAGACTAAAAAGAGTGAGAGAGAGGTAGATATAAAGCCTCTTGTATACAAGCTTACAGTCATGGAAAATAACAAAAAGCCTGAGTTTTTCATGCAGGTATCAACAGGGAGCATTGACAATATAAAGCCTGAGTTTGTGCTTCAAGCCATATACGAAAAGTGTGGCCTTGATTACAATCCGCTTGCCATACAAATCCACAGGAAGGAAGTGTATGCAAGAAAAGACGATGGAACACTTATTTGTCTGCTTGACATGGGAGAAGAAATCTCATAATGAACAGGATTATTCTGACTAAAACAGTAAAAAATAATAAGACATACACAGTGTATGCTATGATGGACGAAAATGGAAATTATAAGGATTTCCAGCTCCTTCCCGAGAAGGATACGATAATAAACAATATATACGCGGCAAGGGTAAATAAGATACTGCCGGGCATAAATGCGGCATTTGTGACCATTGCGCAGAATAAAAGCTGTTATCTGTCGCTAAATGATGCAAAAAATCCTGTATACACAAACAAAAAATCAAAAAAAGAAGGATTGTGTGAGGGCGATGAGATACTTGTGCAGGTCATAAAGGATGCGTTAAAGACAAAGGATCCTGTGGTCACAACAAAGCTTTCTATATTCGGAAGCAATGTGATTCTCACTAATTTTGATACACAGATAGGTGTTTCATCGAAGTTGGATAAGGAAAGGGCGTCTCTTTTACGTAAGGCTGTGCTTTCAAAGTGTGCAGACCACGAAAAAGAGGGCTATGGCATCATAGTCAGAACCAATGCCAAAAATGTGGAGGATAAAGCAGTTTCGCAAGATGCATATTCTGTATCACAAAAATACAATCAGATAATCAAAAAAGCACCGCATCAGGCACTCTATTCATGCATATATCAGGGATGAGTGATTATCTGCTTTTAATGAAGACGATTGATTTTGCCACGGTGGAGTGGATAAAGACGGACTGTGATGACATATATGACAGCCTTCTTACGGAGTACGGCATATATGACCACGCCTCTGAAAAGATAATGAGATATGATGATTCTGCCATCAGTCTGTCAACGCTTTATGGCATAAGAGGGCTGATTGATAATCTGACCTCGCGCAGGGTATGGCTGGACTGCGGCGGCAACATCATAATAGAGCAGCTTGAGACACTTACCTTTATAGATGTAAACAGTGCAAAGAACATATCGTCAGGGAGCAACAGCATATTAAAGACCAATATGGAGGCCGCAAAGGAGATAGCAAGGCAGCTTAGGCTCAGAAATATCTCCGGCATGATAATAATTGATTTTATCAATATGAAGTCTGAGGCATCAAAGGATACACTCATTGAAGCGCTCAAACGGTATATAAAGGACGATAATACAGTCTGTACCTTTGTGGATATCACGAAGCTTGGACTGGTGGAGCTGACAAGAAAGAAGGTCCACAAATCTCTTAAACAAATTTTAGAAAAAACACTTGACGAATAGATGGCTCTATGCTAATATACTGGAGTATGCCGCACAGTGAGGTATAAGTTTGCGACTTTCGCAGCACCGTAACTGGCGAGTAATGATAAATAGGAGGTGCCATATGTACGCAATTATAGCAACAGGTGGTAAGCAGTACAAAGTATCTGAAGGCGATATCATTACCATTGAAAAGCTTGGCGTTGAAGCTGGTGAGAAGGTTACTTTTGATCAGGTTTTAGTTGTAGGCGGAGATGATCTCAAGGTTGGAGATCCAACAGTTGCAGGTGCAACAGTTGAGGCTTCTGTAGTTAAAGAAGGCAGAGCTAAAAAGGTTATCGTTTACAAGTACAAGAGAAAAACCGGATATCACAAAAAGAACGGACACAGACAGGCTTTCACACAGGTTAAGATTGAAAAAATTAACGGATAATGATAGCTATAACCGTTTATCAGAATTCAAAAGGACATAAGATAGGCTTTAAGTCAAAGGGACATGCAGGTTTTGCGGATTCCGGTTATGATATAATCTGTGCCGGGGTTTCAGCGCTGGTGATTAACTTCATCAATTCCGCTGAAGAGCTGTGTCATGCTGAGTACAGTCTTGATACAGACGAAGAGACAGGTATGATCGACTACCGACTTGACAAGCCGGCGACAGGAGATGTTGCACTGCTTATGGATTCCATGATTCTGGGACTAAAAGGAATACAAAGAGACTATGGGAATGAGTACATCATTCTAGACTTCAAGGAGGTGTAAGACATGTTGAATATGAACCTTCAGTTTTTTGCTCATAAAAAGGGAGTTGGTTCTACAAAGAACGGACGTGACTCTGAGTCTAAGAGATTAGGCGCTAAGAGAGCAGACGGACAATTCGTAAAAGCTGGTAATATTCTTTACAGACAGCGTGGTACAAAGATTCATCCTGGTACAAACGTTGGTATCGGTGGAGATGATACATTATATGCTAAGGTTGATGGCGTATTAAGATTTGAGAGAGTTGGAAGAGATAAGAAACAGGCTTCCGTATATCCAGTAGTTAACGAATAAGATTTAAACCCCGACTTTTATTAGCCGGGGTTTTTATGTTATCAATTTGTTATAAAGTATACTGAGTGTTTTATGCAGACATTCAGCATGAGGTGGAAAATTATGTTTGCAGATCGTGCAAAAATTATCATAAAATCAGGAAAAGGCGGAGATGGTCATGTATCGTTCCGCCGTGAAAAATACGTGCCGAACGGTGGTCCGGACGGCGGTGACGGAGGAAAGGGCGGAGACGTTATATTCCTCGTGGATAAGGGAATCAACACTCTGACAGATTATCGTCACAGAAGAAAGTTTGCAGCAGAGCCCGGACAGGAGGGCGGCAAAAAGAACTGCCACGGAAAGAATGGTGAGGATCTTATACTTAAGGTGCCGGAGGGTACACTCATAAAGGATGCAGCAAGCGGAAAGGTCATAGCAGATATGTCCGGTGACAATACAAGGCAGGTGATCCTGCGCGGAGGAAAAGGCGGGCAGGGCAACCAGCACTATGCCACATCCACCATGCAGGCTCCTAAATATGCACAGCCGGGACAGGATGCAATAGAAATTGAGGTACAGCTTGAGCTAAAGGTAATAGCGGATGTAGGGCTTGTAGGCTTTCCAAACGTAGGAAAATCAACACTTCTGTCACGAGTTACCAATGCACAGCCAAAGATTGCCAACTATCATTTCACCACATTACAGCCAAATCTTGGTGTGGTTGATATGGATGAGGGCTTTGGTTTCGTAATCGCTGATATCCCGGGACTTATCGAGGGAGCATCAGAGGGCATCGGACTCGGTCATGAGTTTTTGCGTCATATAGAGCGTACCAAGGTGATGATACACATGTTGATGCTGCCGGTACTGAAGGCCGTGATCCGGTTGCTGACATCAAGGCGATAAACAAGGAGCTTGAAGCATACAATCCACAGCTTCTCAAAAAGCCACAGGTCATTGCAGCCAACAAAATAGATGCCATAGCAGGAGACGAAAATGAGGTAATTTCAGCCTTAAGAGCTGAATTCGAGCCACAGGGCATAAAGGTATTCCCGATATCCGCAGTAAGCGGTAAGGGTCTCAAGGAGCTTTTGTACGAGGTAAAGAACCTGCTTGCAAATTGTCCTAAAGAGGTTACTGTATATGAGCCGGAGATTGATCCTGCACTTTCATTCTTTAAGGATGAGCCGTACGCGGTTGAGGTGGCAGCCGATGGTGCATATGAGATATCAGGTCCAAAGATTGAGAAAATGCTCGGATACACAAATATGGACTCAGAGAAGGGCTTTGCCTTCTTCCAGAGATTTTTGCGTGAGCAGGGTATCATCAAGGAGCTTGAAAATATGGGCATCGAGGATGGAGATACTGTCCGCATGTATGATTTCGAGTTTGATTATTACAAGTAAGGAGAAAGAGTATATATGAATTTATCAAGTAAACAGCGTGCATATTTAAGCAGCCTTGCAAGCACAATTAACCCTATTTTCAATATTGGAAAGGCATCGCTTACTCCGGAAATCATCGAGGCTCTTGATGCAGCACTTGAAAAGAGGGAGCTGATCAAGGTTGCAGTTCTTAAAAACTGCATCGATGATCCAAGAGAGATTGCAAGTGTAATCGGTGAGAGAACACACTCTGCAGTGGTTAAGGTAATAGGCAAGAAAATGATTTTTTACCGTCCGGCAAAGAAAAATCCAAAGATTAAGCTTCCGGAATAAGCCATGAAAACAGGGATTTTTGGTGGGGCATTTGACCCGATACACAAAGGTCATATATACATGGCACAAAAGGCGATGGAAGAGTATGCTCTTGACAGGATTCTGCTTGTTCCGTCAGGTCACTCGCCGAACAAAACTGAGAATGCAATGACAGCATTTAACCACCGTTATAATATGTGTAAGCTGGCAGCAGAAGCAGTGCCCGGTATTGAGGTGTCTGATATTGAGATAAAGGATGAGTCCACCAGTTATACGTATATGACACTTCAAAAGCTAAAGGCACTTTATCCTGAGGACGAGCTGTATTTCATCATGGGTGGTGATTCGCTCGACTATTTTGAAACATGGATGAGACCGGAGGTCATAGCTCAAACAGCAATTATTCTTGTTATGGTGAGAGAAAATTTTCCAAGGCTGCAGATGGAGGAAAAGATTGCTCATATCAAAAATCTGTTTCCTGCTGATATAAGACTTTTGAGCTGTGACAGGATGGATGTGTCGTCTACGCAGGTAAGAGGACTTTTAAAAGCAGAGTCAAAGGTTGCAGAGCACAGGAGCCTTGCGAGCACAGATATGTTTCTGGATGCCGCAGTTATGTCATATATAAAGGCTAATAATTTATACAGGTGATAGAGTATGGAAGTAAAAGAAATTAAGAAAAAGCTAAAAAAGAGCCTTGATAAACAAAGGTATCAGCATACACTCGGAGTGATGTATACAGCCGGCTGTCTTGCCATGGCAAACGGCTATTCAATAGAAAAGGCAATGCTTGCAGGCCTGCTTCATGACTGTGCCAAGTGTCTTTCGACTGACAAGAAAATCGGACTCTGTGTAAAGAAAAATATAGACATAACAGAGGTGGAGATGTCAAATCCGGGACTGTTACACGCAAAGGCAGGCATGGTGCTGGCTGAGGAAGAGTATGGTGTTAAGGATACAGATATATTGCATGCCATAAGAGTGCATACTACAGGTGAAGCAGACATGGGGCTTCTTGATAAAATACTCTTTGTGGCAGATTATATTGAGCCAAACAGATGTGAAGCACCGAGGCTTGAAGAGATAAGAAAGCTTGCTTTTTCAGACCTTGATAGGACGGTTGCAGAGATACTGTATGATACAATCAATTTCCTTAATACAAAGAGTGGGGCAATAGATCCGGCTACCCAGATTACTTACAATTATTATGCTAAATATAGAGACAACAGGGAGGAATAACTGCTATGCAGACAATTGATTTAGTTAAAAAGATAGTGGAAGCACTTGAAGACAAAAAGGCAGAGGATATCACAGTTCTTGACATAGGAGGGGTTTCTTCTATAGCAGACTACTTTATCATCGCAAACGGAAACAATGCAAATCAGCTCACAGCAATGGAAGATGCCGTGGATGAGGCTATGTATACAAACGGAGTGCATCAGAAGCAGGTAGAGGGAACAAGCAACTCTACATGGATTCTCATGGACTACCAGGATATTATTGTGCATCTGTTTTCAAAGGAAGACAGGCAGTTTTATGATCTCGACAGAATCTGGAGAGATGGAAAAGTGGTGGATGTACACTCGCTGTAGCAATAATTCTATGATTAAAGAATTATAAATAGAAACAGGTAATTTAAAATATCGCACCCATATGCTGTGCTTTTCAGCTTAGCATATGGATGCGATATTTTGCAATATTAGAAGAAACGAAATACTCCAAATACCTTGCCAAGTATTTCGCATTCAGGAACTATGATTGGATCCATTGTGTCGTTCTCCGGCTGGAGGCGGATGTGACCATTCTCTTTGTAGAAGGTCTTTACGGTAGCGGAATCATCTATAAGTGCTACAACCATGTCTCCGTTTGAAGCATCACTCTGCTGCTCGACGAGGATATTATCACCGTCGAAGATACCGGCATTAATCATGCTCTCGCCCTTGACTTTAAGCATAAATGACTGCTTATTTGGCATATACTCTGCAGGGACAGGGAAGTAGGTTTCGATATTTTCAACTGCAAGTATCGGCTCACCTGCGGCTACACGGCCGACCAGAGGAACATTAACCATCTCACGGCGCTGTAAACCAAAGCTGTCATCTATAATCTCTATAGCCCTGTTTTTGGCAGGATCCCTTCTGATGTAGCCTTTTCGCTCCAGTGTCTCGAGATGTGCATGGACGCTTGATGTGGACTTTAAATGTACACCCTCGCAGATATCGCGCACTGATGGCGGATAGCCTCTGTTTAAAATCTCACTCTTGATAAACTCCAGTATCTCTTTCTGCTTGTCTGAAATCTTTTCTAATGCCATAGGTAAATCCTCCGTCTGATTAATTAAATAATATAATGATATGAGAGGTAAAAGGTATTTTGCATCTCATGTATGATTATAAAATAAAAAATGTATTTTAAAAAAGTATATCATAAAACCTATGCAAACGCAAACATATATTCCGAAATTTTGTTCGTTTTTCTATTGACAAACGATTGTTCGAGATGTATTATGTAATCACGATAACAACAAACACATGTTCGGAAATACAAGAGGTGGTTTTATGAGAGAAAAATTTTTATCAGGTAGAAGAAAAATGCTTGGATGGACTGCTGTTACATTTATAGCAGCTGTCATTATATTGTGTGGCACTATTCATATTTTTGCCAGCTCTACTGCCAGCAGGCCTTATAACAAGTATTATACCAGCGTCAGGGTTGAGGAGGGTGACACTGTCTGGAGCATTGCCGATAGATATATTGCTGATAGTCAGGTGAGCAAAAGAGATTATGTAGATGAGGTCTGCAGGCTCAATAGCCTTACCGATGGCAATGTACGTAGTGGTGATTATATAGTTGTTGCATATTATTCTCAGGACATAAAGTGATGCAATCTTGCTAAAATTTCCTGTTTCTTATATAATATAGGTCAGATGCAGCGAATCAGACTATATCATTATTGTATTCGCTTTTGTTGAACAGGAGATTAGATATTCATGTTAAAACTTTTTTTGTTATATTTGCAAATTTTCACAGAGCACCATATATTGTTCCTAAAATGAGATACATGGCTGACCATCCGCAGAAGTATTCGGAAACTGAGAGATATGATATGATGCGGCACTGCATTGATTTGATGAACAAATCGGGAAAGATTACAACAGAAGCATATGGTCTTGAGAATCTTCCTGAAGCAGGTGGCTATATCATGTATCCCAACCATCAGGGGAAGTATGATTTATTAGGAATTATTACTACACATGACAGGGTACTGTCGTTTGTTATGGATAAGCAGAAGTCTCATACAATGCTTGTCAGGGAATTTGTGGATCTGGTTCAGGCAAAGCGTTTAGAGAAAGACAATCCAAGGCAGGGGCTTACTATAATCAATGAGGTAGCTAAGGATGTGAAAAACGGCAAGAGATATGTTCTGTTTCCGGAGGGAGGCTATAAGTTCAATAATAAGAATAAAGTGCAGGATTTTAAAGCAGGAAGCTTTAAGATTGCATTGAAATCACATGTTCCTATTATTCCGATAGCTCTTATAGATTCATATAAGGTGTTCAACAGCTTTCATTTCGGCCCTGTTACAACTCAGGTTCACTATTTAAAGCCTATTGAGTATGAAGAGTACAAGGACATGAAGACGAAGGATATAGCTGCCCTGGTCAAGGAGCGTATAGAGGAGAAAATCAAAGAAATACTTGGTTAGAGTCAACTTTGATTATTATATAGTATTATTATGAAAGACAAAGCTTATTACGAAGACGTAAATATAAAAAATGAATTAAAGCTCAGAGACATGATACAGAAGCTTCCGAAGTTCTGTATGGATTTTTTATCGGAATAGATGCGGATAAGTCCTCAAGAACCAAGATAGCGTATGCATATGATCTACAGACCTTTTTCGAGTACATGAAGAGTGCCAATCCATCGCTTAAGAAATATGATATAAGGGACTACCCTATATCTCTGTTAGATCAGATCAGTCCTTCAGATATTGAGGAATATCTGTTTTATCTAAAGTATTATGAGAAGGATGGCGTCGTACACACCAATGACGAGAGAGGCATTAAGCGAAAGCTTGCATCACTGCGTACTTTTTATAATTTTTATTTCAGGAAAGAGTTTATAGATACCAATCCTGCGAGCAAGGTAACTCTTCCCAAAATACATGAGAAGAATATCATCCGTCTTGATACTGATGAGGTCGCACAGCTTCTCGATGAGGTTGAGTCAGGAGACAGTCTGTCCAAGAACCAGCAGCGTTTCCATGAGAAAACAAAGGTTCGTGACCTTGCACTTATGACACTGCTTCTTGGAACAGGTATCCGTGTATCTGAGTGCGTGGGGCTGGATATGGATGATGTTGATTTCAAAAACAACGGAATCAAGGTGCACCGAAAGGGTGGTGCGGATGTGATTGTTTATTTTGGTGATGAGGTACGTGATGCACTTCTTTCGTACTGGGAGGAGAGAAGCATAATTACACCTGCCGAGGGGCATGCTAATGCGTTTTTTCTCTCTTTACAGAGGAAGCGTATATCTGTACGCTCTGTTGAGAATCTGGTAAAAAAGTATTCGAGACTCGTAACAACCGTTAAGAATATTACTCCTCATAAGCTTCGTAGTACATATGGCACCACACTTTATCAGGAAACAGGTGATATCTATCTTGTGGCGGATGTTCTAGGGCACAAGGATGTAAATACCACACGTAAGCATTATGCAGCCCAGGAGGACAGCAGGCGTCGTGCGGCAGCCAGGGTAGTACATCTGAGGGAGGATTGATTATATGTCTGACAATATAATCACAATTACAGATTTTATGGACCCCAATCTGGATGTGTATGCCAGATTGACTGAAAACCAACTTTTAAACAGAGCCAATCCAAAAGAGGGGATGTTTATTGCTGAAAGTCCCAAGGTGATAGAGAGGGCGCTTGATGCAGGATGTGAACCGGTTTCTCTTCTGATGGAGACAAGGCATGTAAATGGTGAGGCAAGAGGCATTATTGAAAGATGTCAGAATATACCTGTATATACTGCGGAGTTTGATTTGCTCACAAAGCTGACAGGCTTTGCTTTGACCAGAGGCACACTCTGTGCTATGTACAGGCCGAAGCCAAGGTCCGTAGAAGAGGTGTGCAGGGATGCAAGAAGAGTTGCTGTACTTGAGGATGTGGTAAATCCAACCAATGTCGGAGCTATATTCAGGTCAGCGGCAGCACTGCATATGGATGCTGTGCTGCTCACTCCTGCCTGCAGCAATCCTTTGTACAGGCGTGCCATCAGGGTTAGCATGGGAACTGTGTTTCAGGTGCCATGGGCATATTTTCCCAAGTACAATGTCGGCAGTGACAATACTTTTTCAGATGCTTCATTGCATGATAAGTGTGATAGCAGTGACCAAAATTGCAGCGACCGAAATAGCAGTGTTTATAAATACAATATTGATGTGCTCCATAAGCTTGGATTTAAGACCTGTGCTATGGCGTTGACTGATGATTCCGTGAGTATAGATGACCCTGTGCTTCACTCAGAGGAAAGACTTGCAATAGTGCTTGGTACTGAGGGAGATGGTCTTCATGAGCAGACTATAGACTCCTGTGACTACACTGTAAAGATACCAATGTCACATGGCGTGGATTCACTAAATGTGGCTGCTGCCAGTGCAGTGGCATTTTGGGAGCTGGCTAAATAGGCTGATGAGAGTGCTTTATATTGTAAATTTTGACATTTTCGTCAGCACTGTTTCTAACTTCAGTTCCTTCGCATACGCATCCGAGTGGTAAATCCGCATAGTTTGTGCCACCGCAGAAGGCACTTTGACGGCTGCAGTCGGTTTTATCGTCTGATATGCCACTGATGTTGAGCGGATTGGTATTATATATCCTTGTATTATTCATGAATAGTCCTCCTTATTACTGAATTGTTACTGTTATTTTTATTTAAATTCTAAGTATGAGGTTAGGATGTGCTATGGAAAGTTGTTTTATGTATTTTAAGTCTAATTTCAGACAGAATCATTATTAAACAAAAAATACTGTAATCATAAATATAATTTTCACCTTTGTACATAATAATGCTGACAGGAGGTGTCTATTAAATGATTCTAACAGAAAAAGAAACAACCGCTATTGAGGACTTAAAAACACAGGAACAGGCGTGCATAGAGAAGTATACCAAATACAGCAATCAGGCAAAGGATCCGGTGCTTAAGGAGCTTTTTGAAGAAATCGCAAGAGATGAGCAAAAGCATTTTGACTCTTTAGATCAGGTGATTAAGGGAAAGGTTCCGTCAGTTGACTGCAATGATTCTAAGGGGAAGAATTATAACCCTGCTGCAACATACGATTCGCTTGGCAATTCTGAGGACAAGAAGGCTGACTGTTATCTGGCTACAGACTGTATAGGAACAGAAAAGCTGGTATCCGGCGAGTACAATTCCGATGTATTTGTATTTGGAAATTCGGATATCAGAAAGCTATTGGCTGATATACAGATAGAAGAGCAGAATCACGCTGAGATGCTATGGAAGTACAAGACGGCAAATGGTATGGCATAGATAAAATATAAAACCATAAAATTTAGGACAAAGTGTAAAACAGGACTGGCTGAATATCGACAGTCCTGTTTTTTACATAGCACAGGGTATAGATTTAGTTGCCTGTTGGAATAAAAGGTCTGATGGCACCGGCAAGCTGTGAAACCGGCATACTCTGGAGCCATACACGGCCAGGTCCGGTGACAACGGTGTTGAATAATCCTTCACCGCCGAATACCACATTTTTGATACCCGGAACAGTCTGAATTTCGAGCTGGCAGCTTCCTGTCATAGCGGCTAAGTATCCGGTATCAATCACCAGCTGCTGACCGGGTGCAAGCTCGTATTCCTTTATGTGGCCGTCAAATTCTAAAAATGCCAATCCGTTTCCTGACAGGCGCTGCATGATAAAGCCCTCACCGCCGAAGAAACCGGCTCCTATTCTTTTCTGGAAAAACACGGACAGCTCAACACCGGAGGTTGAAGCAAGAAATGCTGATTTCTGAGCAATTATCTCCTGTCCAGGTGCAATCTGGAAGGGTCTGATACATCCTGGAAAGCATGATGCAAATGCTATCATTCCCGGACCACCCATAGATGTGTAGCGATTTTGGAACATGCTCTCACCTGAAAAAGCGCGGCCAAACATTTTGCCGATGCCTCCATTTGATGTAGTCTCCATCTTCATGTTTGGAGTCATCCATGACATGGCACCTTTTTCGGTAATCATAGTCTCGTTTGCCTCAAGGTTGCAGATTACAACCGGTAATGGCTCTCCCTCAATATTGTAGTTCATAAATATCCTCCTTTACTCAAAAAAATGGTTTGTAAAAATTTTATATTTATAATTCTAACACAGTAATATGTCACTTGACAATATAATTCATAAATGTACACGAAAGCTTATAAATGAATACAAATTGCCTAATAAATACATTTTAGGGATTGCGGTGTTCATATGATTTTGACTGAAACTATGTGGGCAAAGTCACAGACAGACTTGTTTATTTTATAAATGTGGTTTAGAATAATATTATTATTGTTGGATAAAAATGGTAGTAAAACTATATGTCATATAAATTGTAACAAAATAATTATATCCAATTTATAACATGTAAATAACATATTTAAGGAGACAACATAATAATGAGATTTGTAATACAGCGTGTAAATCATGCAAAGTGCACTATAGATGGAAATATAACCGGCAGCATAGAAAAGGGACTGTGCGTTTTGATAGGCATAGCAGAGACAGACACTAAAGAGATTGCTGATAAAATGATCAAAAAGCTTATAAACATGAGAATTTTTGCCGATGAGAATGACAAGACAAATCTTTCGATAAATGATGTAGACGGAAAGCTTTTGCTCATATCGCAGTTTACGCTTTATGCAAATTGTAAGAAGGGCAATCGTCCTTCATTTGTGGAGGCAGGAAATCCTGATATGGCAAACGAGCTTTATGAATACTGCATCAGCGAGTGTGATAAGGCAGTTCCCGGAGTACAAAGAGGGGTGTTTGGAGCCGACATGAAGATAGAGCTTGAGAATGACGGGCCATTTACGATTGTACTGGATTCGGACAAGCTGTAAAAGATATAAGTATGAAAGGCATTTTTATGGAAAAATCATTAAAAAAAGATATTATAATAAACAGGCTTCCTGTAGTTATATATTTTATCCTGATTTTTGCTGCTTTAATGGTGATAATAAGTGCAGTAGCTCCGATGAGTAATCATGAGCCTAAGACGACGGATACATATTCTGATTTTTCAACAGGATGGTTAAATTGCGAGGAGTCTGAGGCGTCACTAGACCATTTATCCGGCACTACAGTAATCCATCGTACTATAACGGCAGCTGATTGTAATAAAACATTGTTTTTCTTTGCAAAAACATCAAATATCAAGGTGTTCATAGATGGGGTATGCCAATACAGGAACAATCATTTCTGTTCACAGTTTTTTGGAAAGACACCCGGGGCTCTTTTTGTAAATGTACTTATCCCTGCAGAAAGTGATGGCAAGCTACTGGAGATTGAAATTGAAAATCCATATAAAGATGACGACAGTGCAAAGCTTGATGAAATGTACATAGGCGATATTTCTGATATCATACAATTTCAACAACAAAAAAGATTCAATTCTTTCTGTATCAGCTTTATTATTATGGTACTGGGTGTTGTAATGCTTTTACTATTTATTCCTCTTACAAGGCAAAAGATAGTAGGCATTGAGTTTTTGAATCTTGGTGTTACAGCATTTGTATCAGGCTTATATCTTACAACAGACGGACGATATCTACAGCTTGTTTTTGGAGATGCCCATATATATCATGTGATAGCAGAAACAGCCCTGAGGCTTTCTATTCTACCGTTTTTAATATTTTTAAGTCAGATGTATGAAAGCTATAGTAAACGTATAAGCGCGATACTATGCGTAATTGGCGAGATAGCATTTGTAGGCTGCTTTATCGGTGAAATAACCGAAATCATGGATTATCATGAGACACTTTTTCTGGTACATGTTGTATTTGCAATTTCGATGCTCTTTATTCTTGTTTCGACGATAAAGGGCATTGTAAAGGCACCAAAAGAGAATATATATCACAATATAGGCTGTATTGTTTTAAGCTTTATGGCTATGACGGATATCATAGTTCTATGGCGAGGCACTGGACGAGAAACAAGCTATTTTATCAGACTCGGCATATTGATATTCTTTTTCATGGAAATAGTCCAGATTATTAAAAAGTTCCTCGCATCTTATCAGCGCAATATCAAAAATGAGTTGCTTAGCAGGCTTGCTTATCATGACGGATTAACTGACTTACTCAATCGTACCTCATATATGGAAAAGGTCAAGGAGCTTGAAGATAATGAAAACCCATACATGCTGATTGCGATTTATGATGTAAACAATCTGAAAAAGGTAAATGATACGATGGGACATCAGAAGGGTGATGAGATGATAAAACGCGTTGCAGATGTGATGAGTGCTTCTCTTGGAAAATACGGACAGTGTTACCGAGTCGGTGGTGATGAATTCGTTTTTATCTCGACAAAACCGGATATCGAGACCGTATTCATGAATGCAAGTGAAAAAATGATGGATAATCTCGGATGTATCACTGATGGAAATAATATAGTGCCTATCACAGCTGCCATGGGATATGCTGTGAAAAACGATAACAGCACAAAGGATATTAATGAGATAATCCGTGAGGCTGATTCTAGGATGTATGAGAAAAAGCGCTCTATGAAGCATCGGAAGGCTTAGTGCATTTCACCCAATCATCGATATTGCCGTTTTGAATAGCAGAAAACAGTCTCTTCTTGACACCCGGATTTTCCATATTGAGCTGTCTGACAAGCTGCTTTACATATTCCCGTCTAGTGTGGCCGTCGTAAGGGCATGGATTCTTGCACACCGGCAGATTGTGTTTATTCTTAAAGCCCTTCACATCAGACTCGCCGACATACATAAGCGGACGGATGATGGCAAGCCCACTGCCGTCCAGCTGTGTAACAGGCGCGAATGAATAAAACTGTCCCTCATATAGCAGGGAAAGAAACATAGTCTCTATAATATCATCCATATGGTGTGCGTATGCTATTTTATTGCAGCCGACAGACAACGCAAAATCATTCAAAGCTCCCTTTCTAAGCTTTGCACACCATGAGCAGGGACTAGCCTGATTCTTAGATTTCTCAAGAGATATTCTTCCAATATCAGTTTTCACCACATAAAACTCAACAGAGAGCTCATCACACAGCGCCTTCACCGGAGACAAATCAAAATCCTCATATCCCAGGTCAACCGCTATCGCTACAAGCTCAAAGGGCACAGGATAAAAGCTTCTGATGCCGGAAAGCGCATAGAGCAGCGTAAGAGAATCCTTTCCGCCTGAGACACCGATGGCGATTTTGTCATTTTCAGTTATCATATTGTAGTCGTCAAGGGCCTGAGAACCTTGCTGTATAATTTTTGTAATTTCATGGTAGGTATTATACTACAAATCTGTGAAAAAACAAAGCTTCGAACAGTTACCATTCAGTGATCGTATGGAAAAAGGCAAAGGATTCCGTCACGATTCCTATTCGATAATAATTGACGAACATGCCCGTTGCCCATCGTTCGATAATGTGTTATACTTGTGCCATACAATGTAGACATAAGGAGAAGCGTTGAAATGAACAAAGGCAAAATTCGTACAAGGAGACTCACAATCCGCGCGAAGATCCTGATTCCGTCAATCATAATCGTTGTACTCGTCTGTGGTTTGATGGGATACAATTCCTACACGCGTTTTGAGAAAAGCATGGTGAGGATGGGCGTTGAGGAAGCAGACATGGCGGCAACGATCGTTGCGGATTCGCTGGATGCCAAGCTGGTATACAAAGTGACGGTAGGATCGGAAGGTACGCAGGTCTATCAGAATCTGCAAGGAGATCTCAGAAAAAAGCAAAAAGCATGCGGAATTGCTTTTTTATACACATTGTATACGGACGGAAAGAAAGTGTATTATGGTGTGGATTCGGACGAGGATGCGGCAAAAGTCGGTGATGAATTTGCGGATTCATACGCGGAACTGGAGTCGGTGTTCGGTGGAAAGGAATACATTCAGGATTACATCGACCATACAGAAGACGGAGATCTGATTACGGTATACAAGCCGATTGAGGACAATGCAGGCAAGGTTGTTGCAATACTTGGATGCGATTATGATGCGTCATCGATTGCAGCAGAATTACAGAAGGCAGTTGTCCAGACGTTACAGATCGGAGGCATCTGTCTGATTCTGGCAATCCTGATTCTGACGATTATCGTTAGCAGGATTACAAAGGGACTGATGCAGGTAAATGCGAAGATTTATGATCTGGTACATAATGAGGGTGACCTGACACAGAAACTGGATGTCAGAAGCGGTGACGAGCTGGAACTGATTGCGGGCAATGTGAATGAGTTGTTAGCGTATATCCGCAAGATTATGATCGGAATTTCGTCCGGATCCATGCGGCTTATGTCTTCTTCCCGCAAAATGGTGGATCATCTGAGCTCTGCGGATGAAAGCATTACCGATGTGTCGGCAACGATGCAGGAGATGAGTGCGGCGATGGAGGAAACGACTTCTTCACTCAATCAGATCACGGAGGCAATTGACGAAATCTATTCATCGGTAGAGCGTATTGCAGGCAATGCGGATGCCGGAAAAGTCTCTTCTCAGGAGATGGAGAGCCGTGCTTCCGGGGCGAATGATGCAGCAGCGGAGGGGCAGAAGAAAGCAAACATTGAGACCGAGAAGATGGCGGCTTCTTTAAATGAGAAGATTGCAAAGTCCAAATCGGTGGAACAGATCGAGATTCTGACTTCCAACATTATCGAGATTACGGAACAGACCAATCTTCTTGCGCTGAATGCAAGTATTGAAGCAGCACGCGCAGGGGAAGCAGGACGCGGCTTTGCGGTGGTTGCGGATGAGATCGGAAAGCTGGCAGGTAATTCTGCGGATGCCGCAGCAAGAATCCGCCAGGTGAGTGCAGAGGTTATTCAGGCAGTGGATGAACTGGCAGAGGGATCACAGCAGATGATCGAATTTGTCTGCAATTCCACAGAGGAAGGCTTCGGAGGTCTTGTTGCAACGAGCGAAAATTATGCGACCGATGCGAATGCAATGCGTGCAATGATGGAGCAGTTCGCGCAGACTGCGGAAGAACTTCGCAGCACGATGGATGGCATCCGTGAATCCATCTCTGCAGTCAACATTGCCGTGGAAGAGAGTGCCAAGGGCATTGCGGGAGTTTCCGAGTCTTCCGTACAGCTTACCGGTAACGTCAATGATATCCAAAGCGAGGCTTCCGACAACAATGGCATCGCAGAGGATCTGGCAACGGAAGTCGGCAAATTCAGGCTTGAGTAGAGCTTATATAAAGATGGGGAACTAAACCAATTCCCGAATAGAAAAATCGCTTAGACCGTGAGTTTGAGCGATTTTTTGTTTAAGGATTATAGATGTTTTTATAAATAAAATATGGTTACGAGAGAGGGCTTCTGGCTAGGGACTGAACAGTAATCTTCGAACAAAGATTCGACGTGCAAGGGCAGACTTTGGGACTCGTAATGTGCTAAGCTAGAGCCATCATAAGAAAGATACACAAAATGACTTTCTTATGATGGCTCATTTTTTAATTTACATAAAAAGAGGACAGGCAAAAGGAAAGAGTGTGTTTGTGACTGATGACGGAGTGATTTGCAAAGTAATCAGTATCGATAAGGACAAGCCGATGATAGTAGAAGAGGACGAGGTGAGTGGTAAAAATTTGTAAAAAGACTGTATGACTCAAGTACTATGTGGTAAAATATTAGTAAGTATGGAGGAAATATGGGGAAAAGATAAATAATTATTGGCATGGTGGTACTGGCGAAACTCTATATTGATCTGATTGCTATTATTCCGATAATAGAATATAATATTCTTATTATGGAGGGTTCAATTATGGAGTATTTAACAGCAACAGAACTTTCAAAGGTATGGAATATTTCTACTAGAAGAATAGGAGTTTTATGCACAGAGGAAGAGTTGACGGTGCGATTAAAAAAGGAAAAATGTGGTTAATTCCTGATACTGCACAGAAGCCAGCAGATGCAAGGTATAAGAAAAATAAGCATAATGCATAGAACAAACGTAGGAGGCAAAAGGAATTGGAAATAATAGATAATGTCAATAAGACGCTAAAAGAAGATTTGACAACTGAAATACATAAGGGCAGTAAAGTATCTATTGCTGCAGCCTGCTTTTCTATTTATGCATTTGCCGAGTTAAAGAAAGAACTTAAAAGTGTGGATGAATTGCGTTTTATTTTCACATCACCAACATTCATTAAGGAAAAAGCAAAGCGTGAAAAGAGGGAGTTTTATATACCAAGACAGGAACGTGAGAAAAATCTGTTTGGTTCAGAGTTTGAAGTTAAGCTTCGTAATGAGATGACACAGAAGGCAATTGCAAAAGAATGTGCGGAGTGGATTCGTAAAAAGGCCGTATTCAAATCAAATGTGACAAATGAAAATATGATGGGATTTATTAATGTAGATGATAAGAATTATATGCCATTAAGCGGATTTACAACAGTAGATTTAGGTTGTGAACGTGGAAATAATGCTTATTATATGGTTCAGAAATCAGAAGCACCAATGAGTACAGCATACTTGCAGCTATTTGAACAGATATGGAATGATTCATCAAAACTTCAGGAAGTGACAGATGAAGTGATTGAGAACATCACAACTGTTTATAATGAGAATTCTCCGGATTATCTGTATTTTGTAACATTATACAATATTTTCAATGAATTTCTTGAAGATGTTTCAGATGATGTTCTGCCAAATGAGGCAACCGGTTTTAAAGAAAGCAAGATATGGGGGATGCTCTATAATTTTCAGAAGGATGCTGCATTAGCAATTATCAATAAATTGGAGAAGTATAATGGATGCATCCTGGCAGATTCAGTAGGTTTAGGAAAAACATTCACTGCACTGTCTGTAATAAAGTATTACGAGAATAGGAATAAATCTGTGCTTGTGTTGTGTCCTAAGAAACTGGCGAACAACTGGAATACATATAAGTATAATTATATCAACAATCCGATTGCAGCTGATCGTATGCGCTACGATGTACTGTTTCATACAGATTTAAGCAGAGAGTCTGGAAATTCCAATGGTATGGATCTGGATATGGTAAACTGGGGAAATTATGATTTGGTTGTTATTGATGAATCGCATAATTTCCGTAATGGTGGCAAAATATCCGGTGAGGATGAAAAAGAGAACAGATATCTGAAGCTTCTTAACAAGGTTATACGCAAGGGCGTTAAGACAAAGGTGCTTATGTTATCTGCCACACCGGTAAATAATCGATTTGTAGATTTGAAGAATCAGATTGCTCTTGCTTATGAGGGTGAAAGTCAGCTACTGGATGAAAAGTTGAATACACATAAGAGTATTGATGATATTTTCAAGCAGGCACAGACTGCCTTTAATACATGGAGTAAGTGGGAACCAGAGGATAGAACTACAAGCAAACTTTTAAGAATGCTTGATTTCGACTTCTTTGAACTGCTTGATAGTGTAACGATTGCACGTTCAAGAAAGCATATTCAGAAATATTATGATACATCCGATATAGGAACATTTCCAAAGAGAAATACACCTATACCAAAAAGACCGGGCTTGACAGATTTAAGCAAGGCAATCAATTACAATGAGATATTTGAAGAGCTGAATCTGCTTAGATTATGTATATATACACCAACGGATTATATCCTGCCAAGTAAATTAGCAAAGTATAAGAATGTGTATGATTCAAATCATGTAAGGGGAGGTCTTACACAGTCTGGTCGAGAGCAGGGAATCAGAAGATTGATGTCAATAAACCTTATGAAGAGAATGGAAAGCTCGGTATATTCCTTCAGGCTGACATTAAAACGTATCAACGATCTTATTACCGATACCATAAAGAGCATTGCAGATTTTGAACATGGCTATAATAAATCCTCATTGAATTTGAATGACATAACAAATATGGATTTAGATGGGGATGACCAGAATGATGATGTGTTTGCAATTGGAAAGAAAGTAAGAATAGATATTGCAGATATGGATTATAAGTCATGGAGACGCGAGCTGGAAAGAGATAAGGAAATACTGGATTTGCTTCTTGCGATGATTGCAGATATAACACCCGCTCATGATAGCAAATTGCAGACCTTATTTGATGTGATAGATGAAAAGCAGGAACATCCTATCAATACCGGTAATAAGAAAATAATCATATTTACTGCTTTTGCAGATACAGCGAATTATCTGTATGACACAGTAAGTGTGTATGTGAAGAAAAAATATGGATTGGACACAGCAATTATTACAGGTTCAGTAGATGGAAAGACTACGATCAAAGGTTTGAAAACAGACCTAAACACAGTATTAACATGTTTTTCTCCGGTATCTAAGGGAAAAAGTCTGCTATTGCCGAATGAAAAAGCCGAAATAGATATTTTGATAGCAACGGATTGTATATCGGAAGGTCAGAATCTACAGGATTGTGATTATCTGATTAATTATGATATACATTGGAATCCGGTTCGTATTATTCAGAGATTTGGACGAATAGACCGAATTGGAAGTAAAAATGAATGTATCCAGCTTGTAAACTTCTGGCCCAATATTACATTGGATGAATATATTAATCTTAAAGCCAGAGTGGAAACTCGAATGAAAATCGTGGATATGACAGCTACGGGCGATGATAATGTCCTTAGTCCGGAGGAAAAGGGAGATTTAGAGTATCGAAAACAGCAGCTCAAGAGGTTACAGGAGGAAGTGGTAGATATTGAAGATATGTCATCCGGAATATCTATTATGGATCTTGGATTGAATGAGTTCAGATTGGACTTGCTTGATTATATTAAGACACATCCTGAGATTGAAAAGGCACCGCATGGAATGAATGCTGTGGTAAAAGCAACGGAAGAATTGCCGGCTGGTGTAATATATGTGCTTAGAAATATAAAGAATGAGATAAATATTAACAGTCAAAACAGGCTGCATCCGTTCTATATGGTATATATGTCAGAAGAAGGAGAGGTAATCATAGATCATCTTTCACCGAAGGAAATGCTGGATTCATTCAGACTTTTATGTAAAGGAAAAAAGGAACCGGATAAAGAATTATGTGCCCAATTCAATGATGAAACAGATGATGGTCGGAAAATGGGAAAATATTCGGATTTGCTTGGAGATGCCATTGCATCTATCATTGAGTTGAAAGATGAAAGTGAGATGGACAGTTTCTTAAGTGGTAAGCAGATGAGCTTTTTATCTGAGACTATAAATGGATTAGATGATTTTGAGCTGATAAGTTTTCTTGTCATAAGTAGGAGGTGTTTACATGTTTGATTTGCCTAAAACATCTGAGATCAGGAAGCCATTACATAAAAAACTTATCTATGAGAAATATGCAGCAGAATTAGCAGGAAATAAAAAAGATAAGTTTGATGCTGATATAAGCAGAATGATTATTACAAATGAAATATCAGAAGCGTCTGTGAATATTAAGGCAACGGAAGAGATATCTGCTATATTTGTTCTTCAGGTGGAACTGAAAAGAAAAGAGTATGATGATAAGAATATTATTATGATATCAAAACTCTTTGGGCAAAAGCTGCTGATTGTGTTGCATTATGAAAATGCATACCAGCTTGCAATATACGAGACACGCTTACTTAAAGCAGACTGGAAGAATGAAGGAGAGATTTCTTTAAGGTTGAATGGTCTTGACTTAGGGAGTGTATGGGATAATTTTGTTACACAGGTATCAGGCATTAATGTACAGACTGGAAATACACTGGTAGAACAAATAAATGTGGAGGCTGAAAAAGAAAAACTACAAAAGCAGATAGCTGATTTAGAGCTTAAGGCACGCAAAGAAGTACAGTCAAAGAAAAAATTTGAGATGGTGCAGAGAATACAACGGTATAAAGAAAGGTTAAAGGGTATATAGATAATGGCTGATAAATTAAAGATGCAAACAGAAAATATAGCGGATAAAAATTTCGAGATGCTGTCAAAAATGTTTCCAAATGCACTTACGGAGACGATTACCGGATACGATGATGATGGAAAACCGATAGTAGAGAGAGCAATTGATGCTGATGTGCTTAGACAAGAGATATCTTGTAAGGTTGTAGAAGGAAAGGATGAAAGATATCAATTTACTTGGCCGGATAAGAAGAAAGCAGTTCTTTTGGCTAATGCACCAATTGATAAAACACTTCGTCCATGTAGGCAAGAAAGTGTTGATTTTGATAAAACTGAAAATATCTATATTGAAGGCGATAATCTTGAAGTATTGAAGTTACTTCAAGAGACATATTTGGGCAAAATAAAAATGATTTATATAGATCCACCTTATAATACTGGAAATGATTTTGTTTATGAGGATGATTTTGCAATAAGTATGTCGGAATATTTAGCGAATAGTGGTCAGTATGATGAAGTTGGAAACCAACTAGTGCAAAATACTGAGAGCAATGGACGATTTCATACTGATTGGCTTAATATGTTATATCCTCGTCTTAAAATAGCAAAAAATTTGTTGACCGATGATGGAGCTATATTTATTTCAATTGATGAGAATGAAGTAAATACATTGAAAAACATATGTGATGAGATTTTTGGCAGAAGTAATTTTGTCGCAGAATTAATATGGGCTGCTGGTAGAAAAATGATTCAAAATATATATCTGTATCACATGAGTATATTTTGTGCTATTTTAGAAATTCTGATTTTATAAAAGAAAATAAAATTATCTGGAGAGAAAGAAAGCAGGGTTTAGATGATATTTACACAGAATATGAGAATTTAAAAAAGATATATGGAACAGATTATGAGCAGATGACTAAAGAAATGAAATTATGGTATAAAAATCTTCCAGATGGTCATCCTGCAAAAGATCATTCTCATTATAACAGGTAGATGGAAAAGGAGTATATTTCCCTGATAATATTTCGTGGCCAGGCGGTGGTGGTCCGAAATATGAAGTGCTTCATCCGGTAACACATAAACCAGTAAAAGTACCATCAAGAGGTTGGCTGACAAATGAAAGAACAATGAAGGAATGGATTGAACAAGGCAGGGTTGAGTTTGGAAAAGATGAAACGGAGTTCCAACATTAAAATCTTATTTGAAAGATAGGGAATATACGGTTCCATATAGTGTATTCTATAAAGATGGACGTGCTGCATCAAAGAGACTTGCAACATTGATGGGAGATAAAGTATTTGAAAATCCTAAGGATGAAGAAATCAT
>ENA-OQEX01000020-OQEX01000020.1-human-gut-metagenome-genome-assembly--contig:-NODE-20-length-83975-cov-4.022827_pt1 | contig 83975 bp, 113 predicted proteins | sample MGYA00242802_ERZ504649 | MGnify/ENA primary metagenome ERZ504649 (study PRJEB26092, sample SAMD00036194) | human gut metagenome | host: Homo sapiens | study: EMG produced TPA metagenomics assembly of...
AAGCAAACAAACTAATTAGTACTTATGCAGCCCATACCCCCAAAGATGCTGATTTGTTCTTCCTCAGTTTAAAGAAAGGTGACTCTGTTACAATCGGCGGATGGATTGGTGAAACAACAACTATCAGATAATTATGTCGTCTGAAAAAGAACAAAAATCACACTTTATATTCTTAAACATAACAGTTGCCGTTTGGACAACTGTTATGTTTGTTTTATTTCCAGCATGCTCAAGAGGCGAAAAGAATCTGGCAGAAGCTATTACAGAAAGAGATTCGTTGCCCAGCATGAAAACATTGGGAGTTACTACCCTTATATCCGATTCCGGTATCACCCGCTACAAAATTATCACAGAAGAATGGGAAATTTATGATAAAAAGAATCCTCCTTATTGGGCATTTGAAAAAGGAGTTTATTTGGAAAAATTTGATTCCCTATTCCATATTGATGCCAGCATAAAAGCCGATACAGCTTATTACTACGAGAAAAAGAAACTTTGGGAATTGAGAAGCAATGTGCATATCCGCAGCCAAAGAGGCGACAAATTTGACACAGATCTGCTCTTTTGGGATGAAAAGCAGGAAAGGGTCTATTCTGACAAATTTATCCGCATTGAACAAGAAGATAAAATCATTACCGGTTATGGATTTGAATCTAACCAGCAAATGACAGAATATCAAATTTATAATAACACAGGTATTTTCACTGTAGAAGATACAGCACCAGCAGACAAGTACAAAAGCTGTTGCAAATAGTACTAGACTGATTCGATACGCTAATTCACTCACTATTATGGGTATTATTATACAGATTCTTATTACAATGGCTTTTTCCGCTTTTTTTTCCGGAATGGAAATAGCCTTTGTTTCATCCAATAAATTACGTTTTGAAATGGATCGTAACAACCAAAGCATAAATTCACGTATACTTTCCATCTTCTTTCATAATCCGAACAATTTTATCTCTACCATGTTGGTAGGAAACAACATCGCTTTAGTTATTTACGGTATATTGATGGCACAAGTCATTGAACAAAACTTGTTGTCAGGATTGATAGACAACCACTTTTTATTAGTACTAATCCAAACAATTATTTCCACATTAATCATTTTGGTCACAGGAGAATTCCTACCTAAAACCTTATTTAAGATTAACCCCAATTTCACTCTGAATATTTTTGCAGTTCCCACTTACATTTGCTATGTCTTACTCTATCCCATCAGCAAGTTTGCTTCGGAATATCCAATATATTACTTTACATTGTAGGCATTAAAACAAATAAAGAAGCTAATGAAAAAGCTTTTACTAAAGTCGACCTAGATTACTTTATTCAAAGTAGTATACAAGATGCTCAAAATGAACAAGACATAGACACCGAAGTCAAGATATTCCAAAATGCACTAGATTTTTTCGAATATTAGAATTAAGGATTGTATGGTACCTAGAACCGAAATTGTTGCTATCGAATATGGAACTCCCATAGAAGAATTAAAAGCCCGCTTCATTGAAAGCGGAATAAGTAAAATTATTGTCTATAAAGAAAACATTGACAATATTATAGGTTATATACATTCCTCTGAAATGTTTCGTGAACAGACAGACTGGACTAAGAGTGTCCGCCAATTGCCTATTGCTCCTGAAACGATGGGAGCGCATAAGCTGATGAAATTATTTATGCAACAAAAGAAATCCTTAGCTGTAGTAGTCGATGAATTCGGAGGTACATCCGGCATCGTGGCGCTAGAAGATTTAGTGGAGGAAATTTCGGCGAAATAGAAGATGAGCATGATACAACTTCTTACATTGCCAAATCCGTCGGTGACAATGAATACATCCTTTCCGGACGTCTGGAAATAGAAAAAGCCAATGAATTGTTCTCACTTGACCTACCGGAAAATGATGATTACCAAACTATCGGTGGACTCATCCTGCACCAATACCAAAGTTTCCCCAAAATACATGAAGAGATCATTTTCGATAAATTCCATTTCAAAATAATTAAAGTAACAGCAACAAGAATTGAATTAGTAAAGTTGAAAGTAATCGAATAACAGATTTTTTTCACAATAAAATAGCTTGTAAGCTGCATTTTTTGTATCTTCGTGCGCTAAATCTATGAAGTATAAAAAACAATAAACAAAATAGTAAAATTAAATGGCAACATTACAAACAATCAGAAGTAAAGGCCCTCTGTTGGTCGTTGTAATCGGACTTGCCCTCTTCGCATTCATTGCCGGAGACGCATGGAAGGTTCTCCAACCACATCAGGGTAAACAAGACGTAGGTGAAGTAAATGGAAAAACACTTACAGCACAAGAGTATCAAAAAATGGTAGATGAATACACAGAAGTCATAAAATTGACACAAGGTGTTTCTGCATTAAATGACGACCAACTGACTCAAGTGAAAGACCAAGTATGGCAATCTTACGTAAATAACCAATTAATCGCAGCGGAAGCTGCAAAATTGGGGTTGACCGTCAGCAAAGCTGAAGTTCAAGCAATCATCGAGGAAGGTACTAACCCATTGTTGATGCAAACCCCGTTCCGCAATCCGCAAACCGGTGCTTTCGACAAAGATATGCTGAAAAAATTCCTAGTGGATTACGCTCATCTGGACGCAAGCAAAATGCCTGCACAATATGTAGAATACTATCAAAAGATGGGAGCTTTTTGGAATTTTATTGAAAAGACTTTGATACAATCCACTTTAGCTGAAAAATATCAGAACCTGATTGCAAAATCATTGATTTCAAATCCGGTTGCAGCTGAAGATGCTTTTATATCACGTACTGAACAATCAGACGTTTTATTAGCTGCAATTCCCTATTCTTCTATCAGCGATTCAACTATTACAGTTTCAAATAGTGAAATCAAAGATCTGTATAACAAGAAAAAAGGTTCTTTTGAACAGCCAGTTGAAACTCGTAACATCAAATATATTGATGTATTGGTTACTCCATCTGACGAAGATCGCAAAGAGGTATTAAACGAAGTAACCGAATACGCTACCCAGCTAGGTACTGCTGCAGACATGAACACATTCATCCGTTCCACCGGTTCTGTAGTTCCTTTTTCTGAAATTGCAATCAACAAGACTGTATATCCTAATGATGTAGTTGCTCGTTTGGACTCTGTAACTATCAACGAAGTATATGGTCCTTACTATAACCAAGCAGATGATTCATATAATGCTTTTAAAATTATTGCCAAACAGACAGCTCCCGACTCAATCCAATATCGTCAAATTCAGGTATATGCCGAAGATGCTGCTAAAACCGCAACTTTAGCCGATAGTATTTTTAATGCACTGAAAGGTGGAGCAGACTTTACTGATATTGCAAAAAAATATGGTCAGACAGGTGAAGCGACTTGGTTGACTGCACGCAACTATGAAGGTGCTGCATTAGATGCAGACAATGCTAAATACATTAACACATTGATAAACTCTAATGTCAAAGAATTAACCAATCTTCAGATCGGACAAGCTAACGTTATTCTTCAAGTATTGGACAAAAAAGCTATGAAAGATAAATATAAAGTTGCAGTGATTAAACGTCCGGTTGAATTTAGCAAAGAAACATACAACAAAGCATACAATGATTTCAGTCAATTCGTAGCACAGAACACTACAATGGATAAAATTATTGCCAATGCAGAAGAAAGCGGATATCGCTTGTTAGAACGTGCTGATTTCCGTAGCGCAGAACACCGTGTGGGTGGTGTAAAAGGAACTCGTGAAGCGTTGAAATGGATTTTTGCAGCCAAGGAAGGTGAAGTGTCCCCATTGTATGAATGTGGTGAAAACGATCACTTGATGGTAGTTGCTCTTGAAAAGATTAATCCTGCCGGATATCGTAATATTAATCTTGTTGCCGACATGCTGAAAGCAGAAATCATCAAAGATAAAAAAGCTGAAAAACTGATAGCTGAAATGAAAAGTGCAAGCAGCATTGACCAAGTAAAAAGTATGGCAAATGCAGTTAGCGATTCTGTAAAACATATAACTTTTTCTGCTCCGGCATATGTTTCAGTAACTCGCGCTAGCGAACCAGCTTTAGGTGCTTATGCAAGTAAAGCTGAAATAAATAAGTTAACTGGTCCTATCAAAGGTAATGCAGGTGTTTACATGATTCAGGTTTACAACAAAGAAAAGAGTGCAGAAGAATTTGATGCCAAGAATGAAAAAAACAACTTGTCCAATATGGCAGGGCGTTATGCTAGCAGTTTCATCAATGACCTGTATAAGAAAGCTGATGTAAAAGACGACCGTTACTTATATTTCTAATATCAGAAAGTTATCAATAAGACAAAACAGGCTGTATCGAAAATTCGTCGATACAGCCTGTTTTGTCTTATTCCTATTTTCGCAAAAATTAAAGATGAAATAATTTATAAAATCTATTCGTTTACGTTCCGTATTCCCATTTTTATCATTATGTTTGCAACAGTAATTATGAAGTATTTTATTGCTATATGTACGTGTATCCTTTTGTTATGTAGCTTTAATAGTACAAATAAAGGAGGAATTATCCGCGAATGCCCGCCAGAATCATATCTTCTATATCCATGCTTTCGGATGATACGAATTCCTATCGCCAATTATCTACAGAAAAACGATATGACGCTCCTAATGTGAAACTATCCGAAGTAAATCTTTTATGTTTCACTTTACGTACTCCGATGTTTACCAAAACATCAAAACCCTTATCTACAATCAAAGTACTTTGCCATTACCGTATTCTTCTACCTGAACAAAAATTTAATAGCCTATATCCTAGCATTAATTATGTAAAATCCTCGTGTAAATACTTCATTTACACATTAGGACATATTTTGATTTAGCAGCTATTTCCTCTTACTTATTCTTGATCATTATCATTCCGGATTGAAATTATTCTATCGGCGTGTATACATATATGTGTGACACTACGATGTGAATATCACTATAACTCGGAATTTAATACTATTTTACCTACTAAATCACATTTATATTATAATGCTACACTTATTTTTATCCACATTGGCCATGATGGGGCTTACTTTCCTCATCGGTTTTTTTGTCGCTGCTATTATTAAAGGAATAGCGCTGGCAGCAGATTCTATGGATTTCTATAGCTCCCACCTATTGGAACTTCAACGTTTAAGAAAAATCAAAAAAGCACGTGCCCGTTTTATCCAATTAGTATGGAATAATTCTCCAGAAGAGATGGAAGCTCTAGGAGACAGCCGTGAAAACTGGAACCGAGGAATGAACAGCGATCTGAGAGGAAAACAGGAAGGTGGTTACTACCATGGTGTCAGTCATGGAGCATCCCAATTAAATCTGATAGATTATTACTATCCGGACACAAAGATGATCTACCTTAAGAAACGGGAGGAAATGCATAATCAGCAACAAAAAAGCACTCATGTGAAAAAGAATCTTTCAATGAATAAATAACCTGAAAATCAACAATTAGATATGGAAAATATAGATTTTGGAATACTTTTCCAAGGCATTGGTACAATGATAGAAAGCGGTTGGTTCCTTGCCTGTGCGCGCGTTTTTTTAATTCTTTTGGGATTTCTACTCATTTATCTAGGTTGGAAAGGAATATTGGAACCCATGGTCATGATTCCAATGGGACTCGGTATGATAGCCATCAATTGTGGAACATTAATCATGCCGGATGGAAATCTAGGCAATCTTTTTCTTGATCCCATGCTCTCGGATACAGACGAATTGATGAATACCATGCAAATAGATTTTCTGCAACCGGTTTACACCCTCACATTCAGTAATGGACTCATCGCTTGTTTCGTCTTCATGGGAATCGGAACCTTGCTAGATGTAGGTTTCCTGCTACAAAAACCTTTTGCTAGTTTGTTTCTGGCACTTTGCGGAGAACTAGGAACCTTTCTCACATTGCCAATTGCCAATGCACTTGGCTTATCGGCACAAGAGAGTGCTTCTGTAGCATGGTAGGAGGTGCAGATGGTCCGATGGTACTGTTCACTTCATTGGCATTAGCCAAGCATTTGTTTGTACCGATTACTGTGGTAGCTTATCTCTATTTAGGATTGACTTACGGCGGTTATCCCTATTTGGTTAAATTACTGATTCCCAAACGTTTCCGTTCCATCAAAATGACCGTAAAGAAAGCGCCGAAGAATTACGATGCCAAGGTAAAGCTTGCTTTCGCAGCGGTACTCTGCGCTGTACTCTGCTTCCTTTTTCCAGTGGCCTCTCCCCTGTTTTTCTCTCTATTTCTAGGAGTGGCTGTACGTGAATCAGGGATGAAACATATTTATGATTTTGTCAGCGGTCCATTGCTTTACGGTTCTACTTTTATGCTGGGATTATTATTAGGAGTGCTTTGCGACGCTCATCTGCTACTAGATCCTAAAATCTTAAAATTGCTGATACTAGGTATGTTGGCATTGTTACTATCAGGTATCGGAGGTATTTTAGGCGGATATATCATGTACTATATCAAGAAAGGAAATTATAATCCAGTCATTGGCATTGCTGCTGTAAGCTGCGTACCAACTACTGCCAAAGTGGCACAAAAGATTGTCAGTAAAGACAATCCTGATTCATTTATCCTAGGAGATGCACTAGGAGCCAATATATCGGGAGTTATTACTTCAGCAATTATTACAGGTATTTATATCACAATCATCCCGCTATTATGAAACAGCATGAATCCTACCTAATAAATTTCATCCACTTTTAATAATGCTATCATTTTCGCAGAGGGCAGTCCGCGTATCTGCCCTCTGCCACCACTACCAACTAAAAATAATTGGAATGGTGAATTGATTCACATAAAACTCCCGATACCATTTCTTTGAATTGAAATAATACCCCGTACTCCATCTTTCATTCACTAATTGAAGTACCCGCAATGCTTCGGCATCCATTAATGGATCAAGTCCTCTCACCAACTGAAAATCTTTCATTGAACCATCTATATCCACATTGAAACTATAAATCACCCGTCCCTGCTTTCCCGTAGCCTTCATTTCGGGAGTAATTTTCAGATGAGAATTAATAAATTGCGTCAAAGCAACAGTACCACCGGGATAAGAAGAGTATCTATAAGGCTCCCAAGTGATCTTTTCCAAATCTTCCTGTGCGCATTCCCTATATAATAAATAATGCTCCAGATCCTCTTTCCAAAAACGCATAGTTAAAAAATAATCATATGGCACAGATTTTCTGTTTTTCATAGCAGGAATCAACCGGGGAAAATTAGAAAGAATACGTATGGACTCTTTATCAAAAGCCGGATGAGTACCTTTTATCACACGGATATCCACAATTTCTCCTTTTTCATTTACCGTAAAACGGCAAATAGCGACGGCTTTATCCACTTTATCGTCAGGCCAACTCATATTTCCCATAACAAGACTACGAATATCATCAGGAAAGACAGGCATGGAATCGACAAGTTGTCCTCTGCAAGATTCCAGAACTTGCTGCTGCCGCCAAATGCGGTCACTGTAAACATCAGGATTAAAAGGAATATGAAAGACGATAGTAGTATCTATATCTCTACCCGCTTTCTTTGCAGGCTGCCATTCACGCATACCCTCAATCACATCTTCGGCCGCCTTAGCAAACAAGGGTGAGTGGCTTCAATATATTTACAACGGACAGTCCCCAAACTATCAATGCGGAGCTACACACAGCTTCACCTGCAATATTGGCCCTTAATAAAGAATCCGGATATACGAGCTGCCACACAGCATAATCCGTAATACCTTTTACTGTAGGATAATATGGCGGGAGATTCATGTTCTTTTGTGCATAAAAAGATAGAAAGGGAAATATGCACCCTATTAATAAAAGTGATAATCTATTATTCATGCCTAAGTCAAGTTTTCACAAAATTAGCGACTACACATGATATAAACAACACCACTAACATTAATATATATAAAAGAAAGCGGAGATACCTCATCGCATCCCCGCTTTCTACATTAAATACTAACTATTAATTATTTTCAGGACGAAGTTACGTACGGTTACAGCAGTCTGCCACATTTCGCTTTCACGCAATGCCTTCAATTCTTCTTCCAATTTTTCACGATAATCGGGTTTAGAGTTAGATCGATAGAAATCTGAGCCTCGTTGCCAGTCTTCACACTGTGATATAACTTTTCAACTACGGGTTTGATAGCATCGTGAAATGGGGTCATCCAATCCAATGCACCGCGCTGAGCAGTGGTAGAGCAGTTAGCATACATCCAGTCCATACCATTCTTAGCAAACAAAGGCATCAATGACTGGGTTAATTCTTCTACAGTTTCATTAAATGCTTCAGAAGGACTATGTCCGTTTTCACGCAATACTTCATACTGAGCCAACAACAATCCTTGGATAGCCCCCATTAAAGAACCGCGTTCACCTGTCAGGTCAGAAGTTGCTTCACGCTGGAAAGTCGTTTCGAATAAATAGCCTGAACCGATACCAATACCCAATGCAATAGTACGTTCATAAGCCTTACCGGTTACATCCTGATAGATAGCGTATGAAGAGTTCAAGCCACGACCTTCCAAGAACATGGTACGCAGTGAAGTACCCGAACCTTTAGGAGCTACCATGATCACATCAATATCAGTAGGAGGAACTACCCCTGTACGGTCACTCCAAGTAATGGCAAAGCCATGAGAGAAATAAAGTGCCTTGCCTTGGGTCAAGTAAGGTTTGATAGTCGGCCATACAGACATAACAGCTGCATCAGATAACAGACACATTACGATAGTCGCTTTCTGACAAGCCTCTTCAATACCAAACAGAGTTTCACCCGGAACCCATCCGTCAGCAACTGCTTTTTCATATGTTTTTCCCGGACGCTGACCAACAATTACATTGAAACCATTGTCCCGGAGATTCAAAGACTGCCCCGGTCCCTGTACACCATACCCGATCACAGCGATTGTTTCATCTTTCAATACTTCACGTGCTTTTTCCAAAGGAAATTCATCGCGGATAACTACAGTTTCTGTAACGCCGCCAAAATTCAATTGTGCCATTTTAAATTATAAATTAAAAAATTAAAAATTTAGATTCTAAATAAATATCACCTTACTACGAACGACAACATCTGTGCCATTCTTCTTCACCTCTATATCATATTCTTTCTCCTCCACTTCCTCGCGGTAGAAACTCAATATATCACCATAATAACTCTCAGCTACATAAGCCATCTCAAAACGTTTAATCCGTTTCTCTTTAAAAAACTCTATAGGAAACAAATCGAGAATATGTTCTATATACTTAATACTGTTCACATGACCATTAATATCAATATCGCTATATCTGGTCTGGTATTCAGAAACCGGAGCTTTCTCTGTCACCTTAATACGACCGGGCTTGCTTATAGGACATTTCTTATCGCATACATAATCAATGATACTACCTCCGTGAAGCGTAAGCAGGTCAGCAGGTTTGCGAGTTTCCATACTGATCATCGCCCATACAGAACGGGCGTATCCGACAGTCTTTCCTTCCTTGTCCAAAATTGCAAAATTACGGTCTGTAAAAAGACGATAAACATTCTCTACCCATGTCTGAATACTGAAACCCTCATATTGACAGGCATATTCTCTAACTCTACAGCTAAACGGGAAAGTACCCATGTATAATGATTCTCATTGAGCGTAGCAATTCCGAAACCCCGGTCGGCAGCATGAAAGCCGGCACAATTCAGTAAATGATTACCCAACACACTCATGGTCAACTTTCCACTGAAATCACAGTGAAAGGGTTCTGCCACAAATCTGTATGTTCCTACTTTATTCTCACTCATCATTATTCTGTTTTTTGCTGGCGATACTTTTCCTCGCGTTGGGTCAGATATTCGTTCACACGCTCGAAACAGCTGGTAGTAATGGCCACACGTCCCGAACGGACAAACTGCAACACACATCCCAATCCGCGCAACTCCTCATAAAGAGCAGTAATTTCCTCACTCATCCCATTCTTTTCAACAATAGAGAAAACCGGATTCACTTCTACAATGCGGGCACTATAACGGCGGATAACTTTAGATGCCATAGGATTCTCCTGAAATTCAGGAGTAGAAACCTTGTACAAAGCAATCTCATGCTGATAAATCTCACTATCAGTAAAATAATGTGCCTGCAAAACATCTATTTTCTTTTCAATCTGCTTCACCACTTTTTCTATCACATCCTGGGTGGTCCAAGCAGTAATAGTATATTTATGCACCCCCTTGATGGAAGATGCAGAAACATTAAGACTTTCGATATTAATTTGGCGGCGAGTAAACACTGCCGTATCTGGTTCAGCAAACCGGCGATATTTTCTGAATGAACGATTAATGTATATAATGTCTTGTCCATAATTATTAAATTAGCATTCCAGTAACATCTGATTCACCGAGCCTCCCGGAGGTGTCATCGGCAACACATTTCCCTCTTCTATCACACAAGCTTCCAGCAGGAATGGCCCGTCAGTAGTCAACATTTCATGGATAGCAGCCTGCAATTCCTCACGCTTCATAACACGGCGGGCAGGAATCTCATATGCCTCGGCAATCTTCATATAATCCGGATTCAACATCGGAGTAAATGAATAACGATGACCAAAAAACATAGCTTGCCATTGACGAACATTACCCAAATAGTTATTGTTCAATAAAATAATCTTTACCGGTGCTTTTTGCTCCATGATAGTTCCCAATTCTTGAATATTCATCTGCAAACCGCCATCCCCCATAAATACGCATACAGTACGATCCGGGCGACCGAAAGTAGCGCCTATAGCAGCGGGAAGACCGAATCCCATCGTTCCCAATCCACCCGAAGTTACAATGCTACGGTTCTTACTGTATTTAAAATAACGAGCAGCCATCATTTGGTTCTGTCCTACATCTGTCACCAATACAGCCTCGTTGTTCGAAGCCTCACTTACCGCACGCACCACTTCACCCATATTCAACGCCCCGTCAACAGGATGAATTTCTTTACTGATAACATGTTCATATTCCGTCTTTTCATATTCAGTAAAGCTATCAATCCATTCGGAATGTTCATTCTTCCGGATAAGTTGCGTCAGCATAGCTAGCGTATATTTACAATTACCTAATACGGGTACATCCACTTTTACATTCTTATCTATTTCAGAATGGTCAATATCCAAATGAATCACCTTTGCCTGTTTAGCATATGTATCTAATTTTCCAGTTACACGATCGTCAAAGCGCATACCTACAGCAATCAACACATCACATTCATTAGTTTTGACATTGGGCCCCAGATTTCCATGCATACCTAACATTCCTTTGTTTAAAGGATGCGAAGTTGGTATAGCCGAAAGTCCCAGCAAAGTACAGCCACAAGGCATATCGGCTTTTTCTATAAATGCACGTAACTCATCTTGCGCATTACCTAACTCTACCCCCTGTCCTACCAACACTAATGGCCTTTGAGCATTGTTTATCAATTCGGCAGCCTCCTGAAGAGATTCCTTATCAGGATTAGGTTCTGGATCATAACTACGGATAAAATCAAGCTTCATCGGTTCATAATCCACCATCTCCACTTGTGCATTCTTGGCAAAGTCCAAAACGACAGGACCGGGACGTCCGCTTTTAGCTATATAGAAAGCACGGGCTACAGCCCAAGCTACATCTTCCGCACGACGAATTTGGTAACTCCATTTGGTAATAGGCTGAGTGATGCCACCAGATCCACTTCCTGAAAAGCATCCGTACCTAAAAAGGAAGCTCCTACCTGCCCGGCAATCACCACGATAGGCGTGCTGTCAATCATAGCATCGGCAATGCCAGTAATGGTATTTGTCGCACCGGGCCCGCTAGTCACCAAACAGACACCAACCTCACCGGATACGCGGGCAAATCCCTGTGCTGCATGGGCAGCTCCTTGTTCATGACGGACCAATATATGGTTCAATGTATTTCTATGATGATATAAAGCATCAAAAGTAGGCATGATAGAACCTCCGGGATATCCGAAAAGAGTTTTCACTCCTTGATACTCCAAAGAACGCATCATCGCCTCTGCTCCTGTTATCTTTTCTTTTGCCATAATTGTTTAGTTGAGAATTGAGAATCAAAAAAATACGATGCCGGACAATCGACCAATGACAACAAATCTATTTTTTTTATTCTCAATTTTTAATTTCTAATTTAGTCAATGATTCTCACTCCTCCTTTATCTGCAGAACTTACCATACTAGCGTATGCCTTCAAGCTTTAGGAACTTTACGGTCACGGGTCACCGCTGTCATCGGTCGGGCGGCCAATTCTTCGTCACTCAGTTTCACATTGATACTGCGATTCGGAATATCGATTTCAATTATATCACCATCCACTATTTTTCCGATATTACCACCCGCTGCAGCTTCGGGAGAAATATGCCCGATGCTTAATCCCGAAGTTCCTCCACTAAAACGTCCGTCGGTAATCAAAGCACATTCTTTTCCTAAATGCTTGGATTTGATATAGGAAGTAGGATAAAGCATTTCCTGCATACCGGGACCACCTTTCGGACCTTCATGAGTGATAACAACAACATCTCCGCTGACTACTTTTCCTCCTAAAATACCTTCACAAGCAGCATCCTGCGAATCAAACACCTTGGCAGGCCCCGAGAATTTCCAAATACTTTCATCCACTCCGGCCGTTTTCACTACGCAACCATCCTGTGCAATGTTCCCTTTCAAAACGGCCAAACCCCCATCTTTACTATAGGCATGTTGCAAATCGCGGATACAACCATTGGCACGATCTGTATCCAGTTCTTTATAAACAGCATTCTGAGAACCTAACTTTATATTGAATTTGTTTCCCGGAGCACTTGAATAAATACGTTTTGCTTCAGTATCCACTTCTTTCTTACATATATTATATTTTTCGACAGCTTCCGCCAATGTCAGGCCGTCCACTCGTTTCACATCAGTTTTCAGCAAACCACCCTTGGATAATTCTCCCAATATATTAAGGATACCACCGGCACGGTTCACATCCTGAATATGATATTTCTGTGTATTCGGAGCTACTTTACACAAACAAGGCACATGGCGTGAAAGCATATCAATATCATCCATCTTGAAATCTACTTCCGCCTCGTGGGCGATAGCTAAAAGATGGAGCACAGTATTGGTAGAACCACCCATTGCAATATCCAATGTCATGGCATTCAGAAAAGCGTCACGAGTAGCAATGTTGCGTGGTAACACGCTGTCATCTCCCTCCTCATAATATTTATAAGCATTCTTCACTATCAGAGCAGCCGCATCTTTAAACAACTGAGTACGGTTGGCATGAGTCGCCAAAATAGTGCCATTCCCCGGAAGCCCCAGACCAATAGCCTCATTGAGGCAATTCATGGAATTAGCCGTAAACATACCCGAACAGCAACCACAGCCAGGACACGCATTATTTTCAATTTGAGCCACATCCTCATCGCTGACCGATGCATCAGCAGATTTAATCATGGCGTCTATCAAATCAAGATGCTGGTTATTCCATTCTCCCGCTTCCATAGGACCACCCGATACAAAAACAGCCGGTATGTTCAGTCGCATGGCAGCCATCAGCATACCTGGAGTGATTTTGTCACAATTACTGATACACACCATTGCATCCGCCTTGTGAGCATTCACCATATATTCCACGCTGTCGGCAATGATATCACGACTGGGCAGTGAATACAGCATACCATCGTGTCCCATAGCTATTCCGTCATCAATGGCAATCGTATTGAATTCTGCTGCAAAACATCCCAATTTTCAATCTCAACTTTCACCTGCTGACCTATTTCATGCAGATGGGTATGTCCCGGAACAAACTGTGTAAACGAATTTACTATGGCTATAATGGGCTTGCCCATCATTTCTTTTTTCATGCCGTTAGCCACCCATAAAGCTCTCGCTCCTGCCATACGGCGACCCTGTGTGCTAAACGAACTGCGTAACTGATTCTTCATCTTATTCTAAATCTATAACGTCCTATACTTATTGAAAAAGCCTTCCTCACCATGTGAGAAAGGCTTCCAATTATTTCTTTATATGTACAACTACACATACACAACCTTTCTCACGCTCCTAGTGTGACCACCACGACGCGAATAATATGCAGGACTGCTAGGTTATTTAGAGTAGTAATATTCATATATCTGTTTTCTTTGTTTCTTTAACGACTGCAAAGGTAAGGCGTTTTTCGTAACAAACAAATAAAATGAAGATTTTTTTTCTTATAAATTATTATTCGTAACTAAATCGAGCTTTAAACAATCATTTTATCACAAATATACACTGTATCTTCCAACGGATAAATAAAAAGAGAATGCATTGGTTTGCATTCTCTTTTCAGTTCATTTATTTCATTTTATAAATTTACTTATTCGCCACATCTTCCATATAGGAATCCAACCCCTTGTTTTTCAATGTAACATTCAACAACTGTACATACTTCTTGTACTGCTCATTTGTCAATGTACGTTTCATCAGTTTGAAGTTTCCATATACGGCTTCACGCAATTTTTTACCTTGTTTAGCTTCTTTTGCGTAGCTTGCGCTTTGTACTTTGTCAGCAAAATAATCAGAAATATTAGCAACTTCCTCCATCTGACGTGCATCCAAATTCAAATATTTGCTCAACTTTGCGACGTTAACATCTACCTTCCAATCTTTACCTTCTACTTTTTCTCCTGCAAAACTTGTAGCTGACATTCCTAATGCCACTACAACCAACAATACTAAACGTTTCATAATACCTAAAATTTTAATTTGTTAAACCTAAAAACAATTTATTTAGTACCTAAGAACTAAATAATACCTTTTAAAAACAATCTCGTTATCTCTTTCTCTTTACACTGCAAATATAACAACATGCTTTACGACATGTTGTCATATATCCGTTAATTAAAGCAAAAATCTATCAAGGCGAGCGGTTAATTGATTTATATCAAGGATCAAACGCAATCAAAAGCGCATTTATAGTATCATAATAACAAATTTATGTAATATAAACGTAATAACAAAGGATTAAGGGGAATTAATTCGTATCTTTGCCAACAAAAAACTTACGTAAATAGTTTATATTACATTATTATAATAAGAAAACATGGAAAATAAGTACATCACCGTAGCATACAAACTTTATGTAATGCAGGACGGCCAGAAAACATTGGTAGAAGAAGCAACTGTAGAACATCCTTTCCAATTCATATCCGGATTAGGAACCACACTGGAACGCTTTGAAACAGAAATAACAGCCTTAAAGAAGGGTGACAAATTTAAATTTGTCATTCCTACCGCAGAAGCCTACGGAGAATATATGCCCGAAGGTGTGCGCACTGTATCTAAAGATATGTTCACCATTGATGGTGTTTTTGATGAAGAACGCATCTTCCCGGGAGCTGTCATTCCCTTACAGGACAATGAGGGACATCACTTCTACGCTACCGTAAGCGAAGTAACCAATGACACTGTAACTGTAGATTTGAACCATCCTCATGCAGGTAAAGATCTCACTTTTGAAGGTGAAGTAGTAGAATCCCGCACAGCCACTAATGAAGAAATTCAGGAAATGGTAAAAATGATGAGTGGAGAAGGATGCGGCTGTGGTTGTGGTGACTGCGGAGAAGGATGCGGTGATGAAGGTGGATGCGGATGCGGACATTGTCATTAATTTCGTTAAACAATAGATAAAGAAGAGGACGGAACAAAACATCCGCCCTCTTTTTATTATTGATAACGAAACAATACTGATTGGCAGCTTCAGTGTTTCTTCAAACATTTCAAAAAAAGAACTTGAAGTTTTCAAAAAAGATCTAGTTCTTTTCTATTAAACATCTAGTTCTTTTAAAAAAGAACTAGACCTTTTTTAAAAACGTCCGGTTCTTTTTGACTATAGGACCGGTTATCTTGATTCATAGGCGAAACAAATGCATTTAGCTGGGTAATAAACACATTTTTCTTCTATTGCAAGACACAGATAATAAGACTAAAGAATAACATAATGTAACAAAGAAGTTAAAAATGAACAGAGAGAATGCCAAACCGTTTGCCCATTCCAAACACTATCTGTATTTTTGGCAGAAATATTCTGATCAAATGAATGAGAATGTCCTTGCCAAATTGAAAATACTCGCAGAATCTGCTAAATATGATGTTTCCTGCTCTAGTAGTGGGACCGTGCGCCGTAACCAATCCGGCGCATTGGGAAACACCGTAGGCGGCTGGGGGATATGCCATAGCTTCGCCGAGGACGGTCGTTGCATATCCTTGCTGAAAATAATGCTGACCAATTATTGTATCTATGACTGTGCCTATTGTATCAATAGAAGAAGCAATGACATTCCCCGCGCCACGCTTTCGGTAAGTGAACTGGTAGACCTCACCATCGAATTCTACCGACGCAACTATATAGAAGGGCTTTTCCTCAGTTCCGGCGTTGTACGCAATCCTGATTACACCATGGAAAGGTTGGTACGTGTTGCCAAAGACCTGCGGTTAGTACACAAATTCAACGGATATATTCACCTGAAAAGTATCCCCGGAGCCAGTCGCGAACTAGTCAATGAAGCCGGACTCTACGCCGACCGTCTCAGTGTAAACATAGAAATTCCCAAAGAAGAGAATCTGAAATTACTGGCTCCCGAAAAAGATCACAAAAGTGTATACCAGCCCATGCGCTATATCCAGCAGGGAATACTTACCAACAAAGAAGACCGAAAAAAATTCCGCCATGTTCCACGCTTCGTTCCTGCCGGACAAAGTACGCAGATGATTGTCGGTGCCACAACCGAATCAGACAAAGACATCCTTTATCTTTCTTCTTCACTCTACCAACACCCCACCATGAGGCGCGTCTACTACTCTGGATATATATCCGTAAATACATACGACAAACGGCTTCCGGCACTGAAACAGCCGCCATTGGTACGTGAGAACCGTTTGTATCAAGCCGACTGGCTGTTACGTTTCTATCAATTAAAGTAGAAGAAATAGTCGATGACTCCTATCCTGATCTAGATTTGGAAATCGACCCCAAATTAGGTTGGGCATTACGGCATCCAGAACAATTTCCTATAGATATAAACCAGGCAGATTACGAAATGATTCTCAGAGTACCGGGTATCGGAATCAAATCGGCAAGACAAATCATCGCGTCACGCCGCTTCTCAAAACTGGGATTCTATGAACTGAAAAAAATAGGTGTAGTGATGAAAAAAGCGCAATACTTCATAACCTGCAACGAACTCCCCACCCGGACTGTTAATGAACTAACTCCGACAGGAGTACGCAGACTGTTAGTACCCAAACCCAAAAAGAAAGTGGACGAACGCCAATTAATACTAAACTTTACTGATAACGAATGATTCTGTTTATCTATGACCATACATTTGAAGGCTTGCTGACTTGCATTTTCGATGCTTACTTCCGCAAAACCTTTCCTGACTTGCTCTTGATGGAAGGCGAGCCGCTACCCTTGTTTTACAATGAAGCCATACACATAGCCACTGATGAAGAGAAAGCCGGACGCGTGTGGCGCGGATTACAGAAAAAAATCTCCAAGCATGCCCTTTTCAGCTTGACCTGCTGCTGGTTATCAGAATTACCAAAGGTGGACGAAATGCTTTTCCACTATATCCAGAAGGCCATAAACTCTCCTCATTCTATTGAGACCAACTTTGCCGATCCTGATGTGCTGGAGCTTGCGAAAATCTATAAAAGAGTAGATGGAGAACGAGTACACCTCATGCAGTTCGTCCGTTTCCAAAAAGCAGCGGACGGAACTTTCTTTGCAGCCGTAAAACCTCAATTCAACGCACTGCCACTGGCTGTGGATCATTTCAAAGACCGTTTTGCCGACCAGCGTTGGCTCATTTATGATGTGAAGCGACAATATGGGTATTACTATAATCTAACAGAGATGGAAGAAGTAACATTTGAAGATCCCCGCCAAGCACATCTGGTCACAGGAATGCTAAATGAAACATTGATGGACAACAATGAGAGATTATTTCAGGAACTTTGGAAAACATATTTCAAGTCCATTTGTATCAAAGAACGTTGGAATCCCCAAAAACACCGGCAAGATATGCCTGTCAGGTATTGGAAATATCTGACGGAGAAACAATAAACAGTTCTTCCGGATATCCCACATCTACTAAAAACAAGGCATGTCCCGGCACAGAACTACCGGCACTACAACGATCTTTATTCTCTATCACCTTCCTGAACCCATCTAAAGTCATTTTACCACGCCCCACTTCCACCAGCGTACCTACCACAGCCCTTACCATATTCCGTAAAAAACGGTCGGCTTTAATAGTAAATACCCATTCTGTTCCACTCACCCGCGTCCATTCAGCATACATAATCCGGCAATTATTCGTCTTCACATCAGTATGCAATTTACTGAAACTGGTAAAATCAGTATAATCAAACAATACACGGGCAGCCTCATTCATTTTCTCAAAATCCAATGAATTAAAAAGTCTCCAAGCATAATGACGGTTAAACGGATCTTTCCGGATAGTCACATAATACTTATAAGTACGATAAGTCGCGTCAAAACGGGCATGCGCATCATCCTTCACCCGCTTCACATCGTAAACCGCTATATCGGAAGGAAGCAAGCGATTCAATTTCTCCGTTATCTGAACACAATCCAACTCCTGGTCATAATCAAAATGCGCGACCATGAGACGTGCATGCACGCCGCATCAGTACGTCCTGCTCCCACTACCTCTATTTCTTGACGGAGAAAAGTAGAAAAAGCACGCATTAATGTTTCCTGTACACTGTCACCATTGGCTGAATCTGCCAACCGTGATAATTTGTCCCATCATAAGCCAAATATATGAAATACCGCATCGTAAAGCCTCTAACCAAGTGAAAATTCAATAATTCAGCGGGCTGTTATATGAAAACATCCCTGTTTCAACTCATATTTGATATAGCATTTGTCCGACTTCCGAAGATCACGGAGTACCTCGGCCAATACCAACTTCAGCGTATCCGGACTAACATCCTGCATAGGACGTCCATCCGGATCTTCCACTTTACAAAACCGACGGTAACTGACATCGAAAGTTGTCCCAAAAGCATGAGCTGAATTAGCAGAAGCATTTCCATTGCGACGACGAAGACGTTTCACATCATCTGCCGTACGAAGTACAGAAGTAACAATGATTTGATTAGGATTCAATCCTTTGCAACTCAATGAATCCAAAAAATTGGCTCCTATTGTATCCAATAACGCACTAGCTTGCGGAATCAGAAAAGGAATGGAGTGAGTCAGCGAATCCATAGCATAACGCTCACAAGGTTTTATCTGGACCAATTTACCACCCAATCCCTCTGCTTCCGAACGAGAAGCCAACGGGCGAATTCCTATTTTCTTCGCTACACTGAGATGAGTATCATTCAAATCACCGAAACTACGTTTATAGCTAATTACACCTTTTATATTATGAGGCTCATTCATCTTCATGGACATATCTTTTTCCTTGCAACCGGAAGAAACTGTCAAGGAAAACAAAAGTGACAATAGCGTGCAACATGCACCTTTCATACAATTCATAATCTAACTATCTTTTCAAATTCCTCGCAAAGATAGATTAAAATCCTTTTTCTGAAAAAGCTTATGCAAATAAATTGCCCGGAAAATAAGAACAATGAAAACCTTTCATTAAATTTGCACCCTATAAACAAGTACGTAAAGTACCTAAACTAGTTAAATGATAGAAAAACATATAGTTTTAGAGGATATTGATCCTGTTATATTTTATGGCGTAAACAACGTCAATATGAAAATGATACAAGCTTTGTATCCCAAATTAAAAATTGTGGCACGTGGAAATGTCATCAAAGTATTGGGAGACGAAGAGGAAATGTGTGCTTTTGAAGAGAATATATTGGCTTTGGAAAAGCATTGCGCCCAGTATAATTCACTGAAAGAAGAAGTGATTTTAGATATAGTGAAAGGTCGTTCACCCCAAATAGAGAAAACAGGGGATACTATTGTATTCAGTGTAACAGGAAAACCGATCGTCCCCCGTAGTGAGAACCAATTGAGGCTGGTACAAGAATATGAGAAGAACGATATGCTGTTCGCTATCGGTCCCGCAGGTTCAGGAAAGACCTATACCGCTATTGCCCTTGCTGTCCGTTCTCTGAAAAACAAAGAAATCAAAAAAATTATTTTGAGCCGTCCAGCTGTAGAGGCAGGAGAAAAACTCGGATTTTTACCCGGTGATATGAAAGATAAGATTGACCCTTATCTACAACCACTATATGACGCATTACAAGATATGATTCCCGCCGCCAAGCTAAAAGAATATATGGAACTGAATGTGATTCAAATTGCCCCATTGGCATTTATGCGCGGACGCACCTTGAATGACGCTGTAGTGATATTGGACGAGGCTCAAAATACCACCACCCAGCAAATTAAAATGTTCCTCACTCGTATGGGGATGAACACCAAAATGATTGTAACAGGTGACATGACACAGATAGACTTACCATCTTCACAAACTTCGGGATTGATACAAGCACTAAAAATTCTGAAAGGCGTGAAAGGAATCAGTTTCATCGAACTCAACAAGAAGGACATTGTACGGCACAAACTGGTTACCCGCATTGTGGAAGCATACGAGAAGTTTGAAGAAAAACAGAAAACCCTTCATTCATGCCATTCTGGACGAAGTGAAAAATCTGAAAACATAAAACGAATTTATTGATTTTAATTATAAATAAAGACATGAGTAAAGCATTAACAAGAACAGACTTTAACTTTCCGGGACAGAAAAGTGTGTACCACGGCAAAGTGCGTGATGTATACAACATCAATGACGAAAAGTTAGTAATGGTAGCTACGACCGTATCTCCGCATTCGACGTAGTTCTGCCTGAAGGTATTCCCTACAAAGGACAAATGCTGAACCAGATTGCAGCCAAATTTCTGGATGCAACTACTGACATCTGCCCCAACTGGAAAATGGCGACCCCAGATCCTATGGTTACCGTAGGAGTTATGTGTCAAGGTTTTCCTGTGGAAATGATTGTCCGTGGTTACCTGTGCGGTAGCGCATGGCGTGCTTACAAAAACGGCGTTCGCGAAATCTGTGGTGTACAACTTCCCGAAGGATGAAAGAAAACCAGAAATTTCCCGAACCAATCATTACTCCAACCACTAAAGCCGAAATGGGCCTGCATGACGAAGACATCTCTAAGGAAGAAATTCTGAAACAAGGTCTGGCTACTCCCGAAGAATACGAAATATTGGAAAAATATACATTGGCTCTGTTCAAACGCGGTACTGAAATCGCTGCAGAACGCGGACTGATCCTGGTAGATACCAAATACGAATTCGGTAAACACAACGGCACTATTTACCTGATGGATGAGATCCACACTCCGGATTCAAGCCGTTACTTCTATTTGGAAGGTTATGAAGAACGCTTTGCAAAAGGCGAACCTCAAAAACAACTTTCTAAAGAATTCGTACGCGAATGGTTGATGGAAAATGGTTTCCAAGGCAAAGAAGGACAACAAGTTCCCGAAATGACTCCGGAAATCGTAAATTCTATCAGCGAACGCTACATGGAACTGTTCGAGCACATCACCGGCGAAAAATTTGTGAAAGCAGACACTGAAAACATCGCCGCACGTATAGAAAAGAACGTAACCGAATACTTGAAATAAATAAAAATGAAAAATTAAAGATTAAAAGACAAGTACAGGAATCCAAAAATCCTCCACCCTCTCCTTTTAATCTTTAATTTTCAATTTTAATTAAACATGAACTACCCACAAGAAAAAATCAAGCCCTACAACGCTGACGAAAAGAAAAGCGTCCAAGTAGAGAAAATGTTCGACAACATTGCCCCTGCTTACGACCAGTTGAATCATGCCCTTTCATGGAATATTGACAAAAGCTGGCGCCGCAAAGCCATTAACTGGCTGAAACCTTTTCACCCGCAACACATAATGGATGTAGCCACCGGAACGGGCGATTTTGCCATTCAAGCCTGTCAGACACTTCACCCCCAAGAGCTGATAGGTACCGATATATCCGAAGGCATGATGAATGTGGGACGTGAAAAAGTAAAAGCCGCCGGACTGGACAGCCGTATCTCCTTTGCTAAAGAAGACTGTACAGCACTTACCTTTCCCGACAAACGCTTTGACGCTATTACTGTAGCATTCGGTGTACGCAATTTCGAGGACCTTGACAAAGGACTCCGCGAAATGCACCGCGTACTGAAAGACAACGGAAAACTAGTCATTTTGGAACTCTCTGAACCCGACTGGTTTCCCATGAAACAGCTATATGCTGTCTATTCTAAAATAGTCATCCCTACTTTGGGCAAGCTACTCTCTAAAGACCGTAGTGCCTACACTTACCTGCCGCAATCCATCAAAGCCTTTCCACAAGGCGAAATAATGACAGACATTATCCGTAAAGCCGGATTCAATCAGGTGAGTTTCAAACGGTTGACGCTAGGTATCTGTACGCTTTATTTAGCAACGAAATAATTTAAAGTATAGAGTTTTATGAAAAAATATGGTTTGATAGGTTATCCGTTAGGACACTCGTTCTCAAAGAACTTTTTCAATGAAAAGTTTCATTCGGAAAACATTGATGCCGAATATGTAAACTTTGAAATCCCATCCATCAAAGAACTGCCTTCTGTGTTATTGGCTAATCCTGATTTAGTAGGGTTCAATGTCACTATACCTTATAAAGAACAAGTCATCTCTTATTTGGACGAACTGGATAAAGATGCGGCAGCCATCGGAGCCGTCAATGTAATCAAAATTGTCCGCCAAAAAGGTAAGACCAAGCTAATAGGCTATAATTCCGATGTGATTGGTTTCACTCAATCTATCGACCCTTGTTGGAACCCCAGCACAAAAAAGCTCTGATTCTAGGAACAGGAGGTGCCTCGAAAGCGATTGCCTACGGACTGAAAAAATTAGGTTTGGAATGCAAATTCGTATCACGAAACCTGCGTGAAGAAATGCTGACTTACAATCAGCTCACTCCCGAAATCATGGATGAGTATAAAGTAATTGTTAACTGCACTCCTGTAGGTATGTATCCCCGTGCCGATGAATACCCCAATATTCCATACCAATATCTCACACCCAACCATTTGCTTTATGATTTGTTATATAATCCTGACACTACTCTTTTTATGAAAAAGGGGGCAGACAAAGGGGCAATTACCAAAAACGGTTTAGAAATGCTCTTATTGCAAGCCTTTGGTGCATGGGATATATGGAACAAATAGATAAGGTATGAAAAGAAAAAAAATGATTATTGGAACGAGTTGTATATTCGTTCTGCTTATTATAGTCCTACTTGGAGCCAGTCAATATATGCTGGACTATTCCTTACGCCTAAAAACAGGGGAAAGAATTTAGAAAGTTCCTGGCAATATATGTTTAAGACTTACTCCTATCTAAAACCATGGATAGATAGTCTGAAACAGAACCAAGCACTGAAAGATACCTTTATCTATTCTCCCGACCACGTAAAACTGCATGCTTACTATGTGGCTTCCAGCCGCCCGACAGCCAAAACCGCAATTATAGTACACGGGTATACAGACAATGCCATCCGCATGATGATGATAGGTTATCTATACAATAAAAAATTGGATTTCAACATCCTCCTACCTGATTTGCGCAATACTGGTCTGAGCGGTGGAAATGCCATACAAATGGGATGGTTAGACCGCAAAGATGTAACACAATGGATGGAGGTTGCCAATCGAATTTACGGTGACAGTACCAGCATGGTAGTACATGGAATCTCGATGGGTGCAGCCACCACTATGATGGTTTCAGGCGAACCGCAACCCGACTATGTGAAATGTTTTGTCGAGGACTGCGGATATACCAGCGTATGGGATCAATTTTCCAAAGAATTGAAAGAACAATTCGGCTTGCCTCAATTCCCGTTAATGTACACTGCCGACTGGTTATGCCAGCTGGAATATGGATGGGGATTCAAAGAAGCATCCGCATTGAAACAGGTAGCCCGATGCCATCTGCCCATGTTCTTTATCCATGGTGATAAAGATGACTACGTACCACATGGATGGTGTACCAATTGTATGAGGCAAAACCTCAGCCCAAAGCATTATGGATAGTTCCGGAAGCAGACCATGCACACTCCTATCTGTTCAATACCGAAGAATATACCCAAAAAGTAAAAGCATTTGTAGACAAATACATCCAATGAGAAAATTGACATTTTTACTTACTTTTTTCATGCTCCTTGGCTCCGTCCACCTTCAAGCCAAAGAATATGCCATAAAAGACATACCGATGGTACATTTGCAAAACCGTACCCGCTACGTCAGCAATCCCGACGGTATCCTTTCATCAACCGCTGTCACCACTATGGACAGCATCCTCTACGCTTTAGAGCAAAAAACAGGTATACAAACATTAGTGGTAGCGGTAACAGGCATAGAGGGAGGTGATTGTTTTGATTTCGCCCACCGGCTGGGACAGGAAACGGGCGTAGGACAAAAAGAACGTGACAATGGCTGGTCATCTTGCTTTCCACCGACGAGCGGTGTGTGCAGTTCGCTACTGGATATGGTCTTGAAGGGATATTGCCGGATGCCATCTGCAAACGGATTCAGAACCGCTATATGCTGCCCTATTTCAAGGACAATAACTGGAACGCAGGAATGGTAGCAGGAATACGGGCCGTAAACGGCTATCTGGACGGTTCCATGGAAAATATAAACAATGACGAAAGCGAAGATGATCCCTTAGAATTCATCATCATCTTTTTTGTGATTTTCGGAGGATTTATTGGCATCGGATTATATGCAAACTGGCGTAAAACACGCTGCCCCCATTGCAAAAAACACAAATTGCAACGTCTTTCTTCCAAAGTTATAGACCGAAGTAACGGAACAAAGACTGAAGAAGTAGTATATAAATGCAGAAATTGCGGACATATCCTCAGACGGAAAGAACGGTCGAGAGATGAGAATTACAAAGGTCCCCGAGGAGGAGGTCCATTCATAGGCGGAATGGGAGGAGGATTTTTTGGTGGCCACGGTGGAAGTGGCGGCGGATTTAGCGGAGGAAGTTTCGGAGGTGGAAGCTTTGGAGGCGGAGGAGCCGGAAGCCGTTTTTAAGAACAAGAATATTCATAATTTTAATAGTATATACATATGAAAAAGTCAACGATTATTGTAATAGTAGTCATTGTATTAATTGCCATTTGGGGAATAACCTCTTATAATGGTATGGTAAAAATGGATGAATCTGTCAGCACAGCGTGGAGCAATGTAGAAAACCAGTACCAACGCCGTCTGATTTAATCCCCAACTTGGTAAATACAGTAAAGGGATACGCCTCACACGAAAAAGAAACTTTTCAAGCTGTAGTAGACGCCCGTAGCAAAGCCACTCAAATGCAGATCAGCGCCGATGACCTGACTCCCGAAAAAATGCAGGCCTATCAAAAGGCACAAGGCGAAGTAGGTAGTGCGTTGAGCCGCCTGCTCGCTATCACCGAAGCTTATCCCGACTTGAAAGCCAATGAGAACTTCAAAGAGTTGCAAGCACAACTGGAAGGTACAGAAAACCGAATCAGTGTAGAACGCAAAAGATTCAATGACACAGCACGCGCATATAACACAGCTATCCGCACTTTTCCCCGCAATTTGCTTGCAGGTATGTTCGGATTTGACAAACGCCCATATTTTGAATCTGAAGAAGGAGCTGATAAAGCACCTAAAGTAGAATTCTAACTTTTACAAGTCCCTGTTTCCAATCTTAAGAAACAGCTTTCGGGTACGATTGTAGAAACCATGCAGTTTTTTTTATGCCAAACTGTAAAAATCATACAATCCGTACCCTATTTTTATCCATCTCACTAATTTTTCAACAACAATCAAGCATATTATCCCTAAAATCATTATCTTTACGGAAAGAAACTTTTAAAACTACAAGCAATATGTTCAATTCATTTGGTAATATTTTCCGGTTAACCAGTTTCGGTGAATCCCATGGACCGGGAGTAGGCGGCGTCATTGACGGCTTCCCTGCCGGTATTAAGGTTGATATGGATTTCGTTCAGCAGGAACTGAACCGCCGCCGTCCCGGACAGTCATTACTTACCACCAGCCGCAAGGAGCCTGATACAGTGGAATTCCTTTCAGGTATATTCGAAGGCAAGTCCACCGGTTGCCCCATCGGATTTGTGGTATGGAACAAGAACCAACATTCAAACGACTACGAGAATATCAAGAATCTGTTCCGCCCTTCACACGCAGATTATACTTATATGCAAAAATACGGAATCCGTGATTACCGTGGCGGGGGACGTTCATCAGCACGAGAAACCATTTCGCGCGTAGTAGCAGGAGCTTTAGCCAAATTAGCATTGAAACAACTAGGAATCAGTGTCACAGCTTATACCTCACAAGTAGGATCTGTCAAACTTGATAAAGATTACAAAAGCTATAACCTCGATTGATAGAAACAAACGATGTGCGTTGTCCCGATCCGGGGAAAGCCAAGGAAATGGCAGAGCTTATCTGGAAAATCAAAGGAGAAGGCGATACAATAGGTGGTGTAGTGAGTTGCGTCATCAAAGGATGCCCTATCGGATTAGGCCAACCCGTATTCGGGAAGTTACATGCCGCACTAGGAAATGCCATGTTAAGTATCAATGCCGTAAAAGGTTTCTCTTATGGACAAGGTTTTGACTCCATGGAACTAAAAGGCAGCGAGCAGAATGATGTATTTTATAATAATAATGGAAGAGTAGAAACAAAAAGTAATTATTCCGGAGGAATACAAGGAGGCATCAGCAACGGACAAGACATTTACTTCCGTGTGGCATTCAAACCTGTTGCCACAATTCTGATGGAGCAACATACTGTAAATATCAACGGCACAGACACGACCATGAAAGCCAAAGGACGTCATGACGCCTGCGTGCTGCCGCGTGCCGTCCCCATTGTAGAAGCCATGGCTGCCATGACCATTTTGGATTATTATCTGATAGACAGGACTACACAACTATAAGAATCATTCAATTATGGAAATAAAACAATACATTAAAGAAAATGAAGCGCGCTTCATGGAGGAACTTTTCAGCCTCATCCGCATTCCCAGCATCAGTGCTTTACCCGAACATAAAGACGATATGCTGGCCTGTGCCTTACGTTGGAAAGAACTTTTGTTGGCAGCCGGAGCAGATGAAGCCATAGTAATGCCCTCACAAGGCAATCCATTGGTATTTGCACAAAAGCATGTAAGCATGATGCTCCTACCCTATTGATTTATGCCCACTATGACGTAATGCCTGCCGAGCCGTTGGGCCTTTGGAAAAGCCAACCTTTTGAACCTGAAATTCGCGACGGACACATTTGGCACGTGGCGCTGACGATGATAAAGGACAAGCTATGATCCAAGTAAAAGCATTCGAATACGTAGTAAAAAACGGACTGCTGAAACACAATGTGAAATTTATTTTCGAAGGTGAAGAAGAAATAGGTTCTCCCAGTCTGAATACCTTCATCAAGGAACATAAGGAATTGCTGAAAGCCGATGTAATTCTAGTTTCGGATACCAGTATGCTAGGCGCGGACCTTCCCTCTCTGACTACAGGTTTACGAGGTCTGGCTTATTGGGAAATAGAAGTGACCGGTCCGAACCGTGACCTTCATTCCGGACACTTCGGCGGAGCGGTAGCTAATCCTATCAATACCCTATGCAGTATGTTAGCCCAAGTCATTGGCGAAGACGGACACATCACTATCCCCCATTTTTATGACGATGTAGAGAAAGTACCGGCTGCCGAACGTGAGATGATTGCACAAATTCCTTTCGATGAAAAAAAATATATGGAAGCCATTGGCGTAAAAGCACTGAAAGGTGAAAAAGGATATTCCACTTTAGAACGTAATAGCTGCCGTCCCTCTTTTGATATTTGTGGTATCTGGGGCGGATATACAGGTGAAGGTTCAAAAACCGTACTTCCCTCAAAAGCATATGCCAAGGTATCGTGCCGACTGGTTCCACATCAAAACCACGCAGTTATTTCCCAATTGTTTGTGGACTATATCCAGTCTATCGCTCCGGAATATGTACAAGTAAAAGTAACCCCGATGCACGGGGGCGAAGGATATGTATGCCCCATCACCTTGCCCGCCTATCAGGCTGCCGAAAAAGGCTTTGCTAAAGCATTCGGGAAAAAACCACTTGCCGTACGCCGTGGAGGAAGTATTCCTATCATCAGTGATTTTGAACAAATCTTAGGTATAAAGACCGTTCTCATGGGATTCGGGTTGGAAAGTGATGCCATCCATTCGCCTAATGAAAACTTCTCTCTGGATATATTCCGTAAAGGAATTGAAGCTGTGGTAGAATTCCATCTCAATTATTAATCAATAATAAAAATGAATGCGGCAACAATCTTTAAAACTCTGACAACTGTTACTCTTTCAATAACATTACTAATGACAGGAGGTTGTAACAATATGGAAACAAAAAAAGAAGAAACAGGAAAAAACACGGCTATAGAAAATATCTTTGCCCGAAAGAGCGTCCGTGCCTATACATCCCAACCGATAGAAAAAGAGAAAGTGGACTTATTAGTAAAAGCTGCTATGGCTGCACCGACAGCAGTAAACAAGCAGCCTTGGGCTTTCGTGGTAGTGGATGACCGTACAGTATTAGATAAACTAGCCGCCGAACTGCCTTATGCCAAGATGACGGCACAGGCTCCACTAGCCATCGTGGTTTGTGGTGATTTAAGCAAAGCTCTGAACGGAGAAAAAGACCGGTACTGGATGCTAGATTGCTCCGCCGCATCCGAAAATTTGTTACTGGCAGCAGAGTCAATGGGGTTGGGAGCGGTATGGACTGCGGTCTATCCGGAGAACGACCGCATTGCAAAGGTAAGGTCAGTCTTATCTTTACCAGACCATATCATTCCTTTCAATTTGATTCCAGTGGGTTATCCACAACATCGGGAAGAATCTAAAGATAAATTCAAGACCGAAAATATCCATTATAATAAATGGTAAACAAAGGTCTAGAAATATAAATTAAGTCGGCTGGTTTAATATAAATCAGCGACAATCTCTTTCCATTCATTCATAGTTAATTTTCCTCAATCTCTAGCAGCCTCATCAAGTTTCTTTTTGGTCTTTTCTATCTTGTTTTTAGCTTTATCCAAAGTTTCCCCAACCTCATCAGCTTTATCCTCAATCTGATCCTTGGCATCATCCATCACGTCTTCAACCGATTCTTTGGCTTTTTCTATACGCTCCTCAAATTTATCCTTTCCTTTCTTTTCACCACAAGATGTAACAGCAAACATCGTCATGCACACTAACACTGCAAATAATTGTCTTTTCATACTTTTTCTATTTGATTATAAACTTGATTTTAAACTATGTTCAAATATAAGCATATACCCTATTTCTTATAAATTCAATCTGTTCTTTGCTATATATAAAGTCTAAATCCGACAGGAAAAAGAACTTATCCCATCAAAAAAGCCACCATAGCAAGGTGGCTTTCAATATATTAATAAAACATTCTATATTACCTGTCAAAAACTACTTTGTAGCAGGAGCTGTTTTAGCAGGAGCCGTCTTTATATTAATAAGAATACTATTTTCAACTCCTTCTTTGGTTACATATACTATTCTGTATGCCTTTACCCCTTCTTCTTTTAGAGAAAGAGAAGCACTTTTAAGAGTCGATTCGGGATATTTTTTAGCTATGGCATCTTTAACAGATTGAGGAACCTCTTTCAGGTCTATGTTTTTAAATCCGTCTTCCACAGTAACTGTATCATTCTTTACTTTCATGGTATCATCAGCCATGACAAAAGTTCCTACACCAAAAAGGAATACAAGTGATAAAAATATCTTTTTCATAATGGTTAAATTTAAATGTTTACCTACCGACAGATATCATAAAAGACAAGAAAAATATACATCATATTCAGTCATTTTCCTCCATTAGAATATCTTCGTTAAGTAAGAATACTAAATTAAGAAAACTATATTGAGAACTAAATTATTAAGAAAAGAAGTACATACCAAATATATAAACTAAAGTTTGTGGAAATAAACATTCTTTAATCCACACCAGCTTATGCTTTCACAGCCCTATCTATTCCAACTTTCCTAGCCATTAAGTAAAAAAGCTTCTGTAGAGATAGTTGTACAAACGTTTGGCATAATGCCGCAAAATACGTACTTTTGCGACTCATTTATAAAATACTATTTGAATGAAAGCACTAAAAGAACGCATTTTACGGGACGGAAAATGTTTCGAAGGAGGAATACTGAAAGTAGACAATTTCATCAATCACCAAATGGATCCTATCCTCATGAAATCCATTGCTGTAGAATTTGTACGCCGTTTTGCCTCTACCAATATCAATAAAGTTATGACCATCGAAGCCAGTGGTATAGCTCCCGCCATCATGGTAGGCTACTTACTGGAACTTCCTGTTGTCTTCGCCAAGAAAAAGAAACCCGTCACAATGGAAAATATGCTCACCACCAGTGTATATTCATTTACTAAAGACCGTTCTTATGATGTATGCGTCAGCAAAGATTTCCTGTCCAAAGGAGACCGTGTTCTTTTTATTGACGACTTTCTCGCCAACGGCAATGCAGCCAAGGGGATCATCGATTTGGTAGAAAAAGCCGGGGCCGAACTATCCGGAATGGGATTCATCATCGAAAAAGCATTCCAACATGGCGGAGATTATTTGCGTAATGCAGGTATCCGCGTAGAGTCATTGGCCATCATTGAAAGTCTGGACAATTGTGAAATCAAAATAAGATAATCCCATGCAGGAATCTCAAACCGCCCAATCCAATACCGGACTGATTTACGGATTGAACGACCGCCTCCTGTACGAGAGGCCATTTTGCCGCCATACAGCATTTGCTTGCTATTTTTGTAGCCATCATTACTCCGCCTCTTATCATCGCTGGAGCATTAAAACTGGATTTGGAAACGACCAGTTTCCTAGTATCCATGTCTCTCTTTGCCTCAGGTATTTCTACCTTTATCCAATGTAAACGGATAGGAGGTATCGGCACCGGCCTTTTATGTATCCAAGGAACTAGTTTTTCATTTATTGGTCCTATCATCTCGGCAGGTATGCTGGGCGGACTTCCACTGATTTTCGGCACTTGCATCGTGGCATCATCTGTAGAGATGGTCATCAGCCGCATCTTAAAATATACCCGTAAAATAATCACCCCTCTGGTATCAGGTATTGTAGTCACTTTGATTGGAATGAGCCTGATAAAAGTAGGTATCACAGCTTGTGGCGGAGGTGTCTCCGCCCAAAGCAACGGCACTTTCGGAAGTTTTGAGAATCTAGGTCTAGCTCTACTGGTACTCATTCTCATTATCCTTTTTAATAGAAGTTCCAACCGCTACCTACGCATGAGTTCCATCGTTATCGGCTTGATTATAGGATATTTAGTTGCCTGGGGTCTCGGTAGAATTGATTTCTCGGCAGTACAAAGTTTTGGTGGTTTCAATATTCCCCTCCCATTCAAATACGGACTGGATTTCGACTTCTCCGCATTCATAGCTTTGGGATTAATATTTTTGATAACAGCCATAGAAGCCTATGGAGACATTACTGCCAATTCTCTGATATCAGGAGAACCTGTAGAAGGAAAAGTATTCATCAAACGTGCTTCAGGAGGAATTTTGGCAGACGGATTCAATTCGATGCTGGCAGGTATTCTCAATTCTTTTCCAAACTCCGTTTTCGCGCAAAATAACGGCATGATACAACTGACAGGAGTAGCCAGCCGATATGTAGGCTATTACATTGCAGGTTTCCTTATTTTATTAGGATTATTTCCCAGTGTAGGATTAATTTTCTCCCTAATGCCCGAACCTGTATTGGGAGGCGCTACTTTACTGATGTTCGGAACAGTGGCTTCAGCAGGCATTCGTATTATCGCAGCACAAAAGATTAACCGGAAAGCAACATTAGTCATCGCACTTAGTTTCGCTTTAGGTTTAAGTGTAGAAATGGTTCCTGAAATACTATGTCAATTTCCAGAATCAATAAAGAATATTTTCTCATCCGGCATTACAACAGGTGGAGTTACTGCCATCATTTCAAATGCACTGATACGGATGAAAGAGTAAAAACAAGTAATTTTCTCATAAATTGGAACTAAAGCATTAACTTTCTTTGCAAATCAGCAAAGGAAGGGAGAATAATATATATCTTTGCTCCAAAATATGATTATGACTACAGAGGATTTACAGAACCTATATCAAACCTACCTCGGAGAAGTACCCGAAGAGATTGTAGAATTACCCTCATCCGGTTCCAACAGGCGTTATTTCCGGCTGACCGGAACTAAAAAACTGATTGGCGTATACGGCACCTCCAAAGAAGAAAATGAAGCCTTTCTTTATATGGCAGCACACTTCCGCAAGAAAGGTCTTCCTGTTCCAGAAGTATACATCTGTTCTGAAGACAAGAATTGTTATCTGCAAGAAGATTTAGGAGATATCCTTTTATTCAACGCTATTGAAAAAGGGCGGGCGACCAGCGTCTTCTCCGAAGAGGAGAAAGAAATGCTGCGCAAGACCATCCGCTTACTGCCTTCTATCCAATTTGCCGGAGCAGACGGCTTTGATTTTTCACACTGTTATCCCCAAGCCGAATTCAACCAACGTTCTATCCTTTGGGACTTGAACTATTTTAAATACTGCTTTTTGAAAGCTACCGGGCTGGAGTTCCAAGAAGACAAGCTGGAAGATGACTTTCAAAAAATGAGTGATGTACTGCTACGCAGTTCTTCCGCCACTTTTATGTATCGGGATTTCCAAAGCAGAAACGTGATGATAAAGGATGGAGCACCCTGGTTCATTGATTTCCAGGGAGGACGTAAAGGACCGTTTTTCTATGATGTAGCCTCTTTCTTATGGCAGGCTAAAGCTAAATTTCCCGAAACTCTGCGCAATGAACTGTTGGAAGAATATATAGACGCCCTATGTAAATATAAACCCGTAGACCGTGATTATTTCTTCAACCAACTGCGTCATTTCGTGCTCTTCCGCACCTTGCAAGTATTGGGAGCTTACGGTTTCCGTGGCTATTTCGAAAAGAAGCCACATTTTATCCAAAGTGTACCATACGCCATTGAGAACCTGAGGCAATTACTTCATAATGAATATCCCGAGTATCCCTATTTATGCTCCGTACTAAGGGAACTTACCGAACTGAAGCAGTTCAAGGATGATTTGAAGAAACGGCAACTCACAGTGAAAGTCATGAGTTTCGCCTATAAGAAAGGTATTCCCGATGATCCTACAGGCAACGGTGGAGGGTATGTCTTCGATTGCCGCGCCGTAAATAATCCCGGAAAATACGAACGTTATAAACCTTTCACCGGGCTGGATGAGCCGGTCATTCGCTTTCTGGAAGAAGACGGTGAAATATTCCCATTTCTGGATGCTGCTTATTCTTTAGTAGACGCTTCGGTAAAACGATATATGGAACGCGGATTCAGTAACTTATCTATATGTTTTGGCTGCACAGGAGGACAACATCGTTCTGTTTATTCGGCACAACACATGGCAGAACACCTCAATAAAAAATTCGGTATAAAAGTAGAGTTAATACACCGAGAACAGAATATAGAACAAACATTTGAAAGAACATTATGAAAGCAATGATTTTTGCAGCCGGACTAGGCAGCCGACTTAAACCTTTAACAGACACCCGGCCTAAAGCATTAATAACGGTGGGTGGAAAAACCATGTTAGAGCACATCATCTTAAAACTGAAAGCAGCAGGATTTGATGAAATAGTAATCAATGTACACCACTTTTCCAATCAGATTCTCGCTTTTCTGGAAGCTAACCAGAACTTCGGAATCGATATACAAATCTCGGACGAGACAGACTGTCTGCTTGATACGGGCGGCGGTTTGGAAAGAGCATACTACTTATTACATCATCCTGAGGATATGTTTACCAAAGAAGGCGAAACTCCGTATGAACTGATATTCGAAAATCTGATGAAAGGAATGGATGAGGAAGAAATAATCGAAAGAGGCTTAGGAATTATGCGGAAAGAATGCTACTTGCTCCACAATGTAGATATCCTTTCCAATTGCGATTTTGAAAGTCTTATGTATTATCATCAGAATAGTTCTAACATCAATGCCACCCTTTTAGTCAGCCCACGCAAGACCTCCCGTTATCTGTTGTTTAATGACGACAATCTGTTACGTGGCTGGGTCAATAAAGACACCATGGAAACCAAACCGGCAGGACTCCGGTATAAAGAAGGGGAATATCGGGAATACGCCTATAGCGGGATACAAGTGACTACTCCTAAAATTTTAAATCTCCTTCCCAGAGGAAAATATTCCATTATCGATTTCTATCTCTCCATATGTCACAGAGTCGACATCCAGTGCTATGTAGAAGATGATTTGCAATTGCTTGATATCGGTAAACCGGAAAATCTGGAAAAAGCGGAAGAGTTTCTCAGCAAATTATAACCAGTCCAAGAAATATATCCAATAAAACAGCATCCCACCTAAAATAATGAATTATTTAGTGGGATGCTGTTTTGTTTGCTAGCAAATAGCTTCTTATTCTTTCGGATAAAATGGGCAGATAAAAAAAGTCGTAACTTTATAAAGTGCCCCCAAAAGTTTTGTGTCTAACTTTTGGGGGGCACTTCATTATGACCAAAGGTTCAATTTATTTTTTTGAGCTTCTTCCAAAGATACTGTTTTTACCTGTTTGGCACTGTTTTTCAGACGAAGTTCCTCATATTCTTTGTTCAGCCTTTCCACAAATTCAGAAGAAGATTCCGGATTCAGTAAACGGGCAGCCACCAAAGCATTCTGTGAAGCATCTTTCATGTGAATTACAGGTCCTCCATAAACAGGAGCTATTTTCAAGGCAGTATGCAGTTTGGAAGTAGTTGCCCCACCAATCATAATTGGAATATCCAATTCCGCACGTTGCAACTCCACAGCCACATGCGCCATTTCTTCCAATGAAGGAGTTATCAACCCGCTTAACCCTATAATATCCACCTTTTCCTCTATCGCTTTCCGAACAATCGTTTCGGCAGGAACCATCACGCCAAGATCTATAATCTCATAGTTGTTACAAGCCATAACCACTGATACGATATTTTTTCCAATATCATGTACATCCCCTTTTACGGTAGCCATCAATACCTTTCCAGCGCTGCGGGCGCCTTCTTGTTTATCAGCCTCAATAAGAGGTTGTAAAATAGCTACTGCCTTTTTCATGGTACGAGCAGTCTTCACAACTTGCGGTAAGAACATTTTCCCTGCTCCAAACAGCTCTCCTACCCTATTCATACCTTCCATCAACGGACCTTCAATAATATCCACCGCCTTAGGATATAGTTTCACCGCTTCCGCCAAATCTTCTTCCAAGTGATCACCAATACCTTTTATCAAGGCATACTGAAGACGTTTCTCTACCATCGGTCCTCACGCCACACATCCTGTTTTACGGCTTCTGTTCCGGTCGCCGTATTTTTCAATGCCTCAGCAGTTTCTATCAAACGTTCGGCAGCATCGGGCCTACGGTTTAAGACTACATCCTCTATCCGTTCCAGCACATCAGCAGGAATATCTGTATAAAGCACCGAAGTAGCAGGATTTACAATACCCATATCCATACCTTGACGAATAGCATGATAAAGGAATACGGCATGCATTGCCTCACGGATATAATTATTTCCACGGAAAGAGAACGACAGATTGCTCACACCACCACTGATATGTGCTCCGGGTAAATTCTTCTTTATCCATCCGGTGGCATTGATAAAGTCTACCGCATAATTATTATGCTCTTCAATACCAGTAGCCACAGCCAGTACATTGGGATCGAAAATGATATCATGAGGATTAAAGCCTACCTGCTCCGTCAATATTTTATAAGCACGGGCACATACTTCAATTTTACGTTCAAAAGTATCTGCCTGTCCTTTCTCATCAAAAGCCATCACCACAGTGGCAGCTCCCAATTTCTTTATCAGACGGGCATGTTCTATAAATTTCTCCTCCCCCTCCTTCAAAGAAATAGAATTGACAATAGATTTTCCTTGCAGACATTTCAGTCCGGCCTCAATGACTTCCCACTTGGAAGAGTCAATCATGATGGGTACACGGGCTATATCAGGCTCGGACATGACCAGATTCAAGAAAGTAGTCATCTCCTCCCGGGCATCCAGCAAACCGTCATCCATATTCACATCAATCACCAAAGCACCGTCTTCCACCTGCTTGCGGGCGATACTTAGCGCTTCCTCATATTTCTTTTCATTGATTAAACGGAGAAATTTACGGGATCCGGCCACATTGCAACGCTCACCTACATTAATAAAATTCATTTCGGGAGTCTGCTCCAACAGTTCCAACCCGGAAAGCCACAGCCTCTCAGGAGTGGTGGCAGGGATATGAGGAGGCACCCAGGCAGAACCGGAAACAATCAATTCCTGATATTTTGCAATATATTCCTCCGTTGTACCACAACAACCACCGATAATGTTCACTAATCCTTCATCGATATATTCCTTCACTTCTGAAGCCATTTCCTCTGGAGTCTGGTCATACTGTCCCAAACTGTTGGGAAGTCCGGCATTGGGATAAGCACTTATATAATAAGGTGCGCGTGCGGCCAGCCCTTCCAAAAAAGGTTTCAATTGTTTCGCTCCGAATGAGCAGTTCAGACCGATAGAAAAAATAGGCGCGTGCTGTACGGATGCCAAAAAAGCATCCAATGTTTGCCCCGAAAGAGTACGTCCTGCAATATCCGAAACAGTAACAGAAAGCATAAGAGGAACCTCGCGCCCTGTCTTCTTCATTGCCGTTTCCGCAGCATAAATGGCCGCTTTGGCATTCAGGGAGTCGAAAATGGTTTCTATCAGAAGCGCATCCACCCCTCCTTCCAGCAGGGCCTCCATTTGTTCCTGATAGGCGGTGGCCAGTTCATCGTATGTCAAAGCACGCAAGGCCGGATTATTGACATCCGGACTCATGGAACAAGTCTTGTTAGTAGGACCTACCGAACCTGCTACAAATCTAGGTTTACGAGGGGTCTTCGCGGTATATTCATCGGCCAGTTCGCGAGCAAGTCTGGCAGCGGCCAGATTAATCTCACGACACAAATCCTGCATATGATAGTCTGCCATCGAAATCCGTTGGGCATTGAACGTATTTGTTTCAATAATATCAGCTCCCGCTTCTAGGTATTTGCGGTGAATGTCCTTTATCACATCCGGACGGGTAAGGCAAAGCAAATCATTATTACCTTTCATTTGTCCGGGTATCCCGGCAAAACGCTCTCCGCGAAAATCCTGTTCGGACAGGTTGTACCGTTGTATCATGGTTCCCATCGCACCGTCAAGGATGAGGACCCGCTCGTTGATTATTTGTTTTAATGTAGCCATAGGTCTATTTTTTAGGCACGAATTACACGGACAACACGGATTTCCTCTGTGGTTGCTACAACCGGGAACCGTGAAATTCATGTAATCCGTGCCTAATTATTATAAAATATTTATCTTTTAAACATACGGTCCATTTCGCGACGGTCGTCTTTTTCTTTCAACGACTCGCGCTTATCATATTGTTTTTTACCTTTTGCCAATGCGACAACCAACTTTGCCAGTCCTTTTTCATTAATAAACAGACGGACAGGAACAATCGTAAAACCGGGATTCTTTCCGGCTTCTTCCAATTTTCGCAGTTCTTTCTTGCTCAACAATAATTTGCGTTCTCGACGGGCGGAGTGGTTATTATATGAACCATAGAAGTACTCGGCAATGTGCATATTCTTCACCACAACTCGCCTTGCACAAAATAACAATAGGTATCTACCAAGCTGCTTTGCCCAAACGGATGGATTTATCTCAGTTCCCGTGAGCACGATACCTGCCGTGTACGTATCGATAAATTCATAATCGAACGATGCACGCTTATTCTTTATATTAACAGGAGTCGGTTTCATTAATTCAAAATAACAGATAACTCATTAAACACAGCGGCAATCAATGCCGGACAAACAATTATAATAACTGAAGCAATCAAGGTGTATCGTGTCAGTTTCTCTTCATTTACCTTCATCAGGGTACGTGCACCTTCGAACACCACAAATACGGTGTAAAATTGCAATATCCAATGAAGGATGGAAATAGAAAACAACCCGCTGACAATATCGAGCACAAAAGTCACTACCATAGAATAACCTACAAACTGCTGATTTAGTTCATACTGTCTTCACGCCCTAAAAGTTTCTTGCCCAATTGGTCTATGGCGTATGCCGCCAAAAAATATCCTCCAAACAAGGATACAAATATAGCACAACATCGTGTCATCGCTATTTGGAAAGCAGCGACTCCTTCCGTATTTCCTATGAATGTACCTATAAAAACGGATAAACCACATAAGCCTATCATGGGATAAACAAATGCTCCCAACACTTTACGCCTATCCTCTTCTCTGCTAATTTCCTCCCACACTTTTGCCGGAGACGAAATCAACGCTATTACTCGCTTAAATAAATCTTTGTAGTTCAATGCCTAATCTATTTACCTCTGTTCAACTTCAATGAAATGCAAAGGTAATTAATTCACTGGAATAAACGAATAAAAAACGCATACTTCTCTTGGGGGAATCAAAAAATAAGAGTACTTTTATTATAAATTTAGAAGAAGGACAAATATAACTAAGGCAAAATGACAAAAGAAAAAACTTTGAAAGCTTTAGAATATAAAAAAACTAAATGTTAATTTAAAAGAAGGATGTCTGGGAATTTTCTCTCCATAGGGAATGCATAGCTTTATAATCAGGTTCATCCTTAAAAGATCTTATCCATACCTCTAAACCTTTCTTGCCGTATGGTTAAGGGTTTTCTTCCTGCCTGTTTTATCTCCGCAAGCCTTTGGAGATAGAATACATCCGCATAAAAAGGTTTAATCAAGAGATAGAAAATGTTTATGCAACAGGAACGAATGCGATATGTTGTTATTACGGCAGCAGAAAGATCGAACCGTTTAAAAATTCATGTTAACTCTTTTCACATGCAGGAGGTATATACTGAATCTAAAGAAAGATATGAACAGGAAAATAAGAAGTAGTCCCCGTCAAATTTCTATCCCCCTTATCTTATGAATTGAACCATATAGTTCCATTAAATAAAAAATCCCCTTCAACCGTAGCTGAAGAGGATTTTACTATATAATAAAATATCATTAATAGCTTGCTTGCATATTCGAAGCACTACATTTCACTGTAGAAACAAGTTCTTTATCATTTTCTCCCTTTGCCGTCACCTTAACTACAATAGTATCACTCTTAGGCACTACTTGATCGAAAATATCACGAAATTTCATATCATTAAAAGGCATATGGAAACTAATCAAAGCACTCCCTGTCTGATAAGCATCATCAGCTCCTTTGGTCTGTTGAAGTTTTGTCACCAATGTATCCTCTTTGGCTTCTACAGCATATAAATGGAAATCGTTCATACTCAGCTGTTCTTTAGTTTTAAAAGTAAAAGGTACGTTAACATATCCATTTATGGCCCATATCTTATTATTAGAATCTTCCAATGACACTAGTGCATAATCAGTTCTCAATGTATCAGACTGAACATTAAAATCTTTATAATTCAAAATAGCCAATACGCCAACTTCACTTACCTTATAAGACTTTTTCCCTTCTGTAATTGCTTCTCCTTCCATCAATTTGATCCCTACCTGCGCACGCTTGTAATAACTGCCGTCAGATGCCTTAAGACCAGCCAATACACTTGAAGCCACTGGAGTATAAGTATATCCCCATGCATCTCCTTTCAGAACGGTTCCACCAAAAATACTACCTTCTTCCACAGTAACGATCTCATAAAGATCATAATTGGAGCCGCTATCACCATCATTCAAACAAGAACTAAAAGTAAACACCGATACTAACCCAGCAAATATTGCTGCCAATTTCATTTTTTTCATTTTCTTCTTTATAATTATTAGGGTTTGCAAAATTAAATAAAAGAACCGGTTTCCAAGAAAGAAACTTAATTCTTTTTATTGTTTTAATGATTAAATGAAAAATTGGCTTAAATACTGCGTCGTCACTTACTTTTTAACATTATTTTTTATTCATATCTCATTCTCTGATAAGACTTGCTTTATCTTTTGTTTTAGCTATTTTTTCCACCGAGATTCACTTGTAATCTATCTGCCATTAACCCATTAATAAAAATTAACACATAAAAGAACAAGCAGTTTAGCTATAGTACCACTTTATTTCCTATCTTTGAAACAAAACACCCATTAACCATAAAATCTAGAATATTATGCTAATACTCAAGAAATCATGTAAAGCATTGATCACCGCCCTATGTACATTGTTTATATACTCTTGCAGCAGCAATGATAAACTGGATATCAACAATTATCAGTTGCAATCCATTCAATGGAAACTTAGTGCAGATGATGCCGAGAAAGTCGATACAATTGAGTTGCCTCCTAAAATAACCAGCAACAATACAGAAGAACCTATGTCTATCACTTTTTCATTTGAAAAAAACATAAAAGAGACATCACAATTTTACAGTGACGACCCGGAACTATTCAATTCTTTGACTTTAAAAGAGAATATATTGGTTGATATTACAGCTAATGCCAGTACCTTGAGTTCTGAATATAGAAAATTATCATCCGACTTACATGCACCTCTGTCCCTTAACGAAACAGTGCTTTCCCCTCTATATAAATCAAAAGAAACACTAAAACTTTCTCCACATACAAAAGTAACGACTGAATGTAAAATATATATCAAAGAATATACAGCAACCTATTTGGCTATTTTTGCAAATGACAAAGGAGAAACTATAGAGATGAGTGGCAAATGGAAAGGAGCATTCAATAAAGGTTCCAAGGTTACTTATATTCTTAAAGATATAAAATGAAACATTTGAATTTAATATAGGGTAATGAAGTGGACTACAGCATAACCAATCCTCATCTACCCTATATTTTTCAAGAACATTTTTTTAAATCAGCCTATGACTAAAAGAATCGGCATAAATATATAGTTAAATATGTAATCTACATGATACCTGTATATTATTTTTGCCGATAAGATAAATTTCCATTCCTACCGATTCGGTAAAATAAACTATTTATGAACACTGTATTCTTCAACGAATACATCCAAACAAGCCCTAAATTTATGACCGATTTCACCCCGTGGACACTCTTTGTCGATACAGGCATCATCTCAGTATTGCTACTGCTCGGCAAACTCATGAGAGTAAAAATAAGATTCATCCAAAAGCTGTTCATTCCCCCAGTCTGTTGGCCGGGTTTATGGGACTGGCCTTGGGACCTCACGGTTTCGGCATCATTCCTCTTTCCACCCAAACAGGAACTTATGCCGGCATATTGATAGCCTTCATTTTCGGTGCCCTCCCCCTCACCTCACAAAAGGCAGCTAAAGGAGATGCAGACAATATAGCAGCATGTGGCATATTCACAGGCAGGAATGTTGTTGCAATGGGCTTTTGGGGACTGTTGGGATTGCTTGTCTTAAACCGGATATGGCCCTTGAACCCTGCCTTCGGCATCACTATGCCAAGTGGCTATTGCGGCGGGCACGGTACAGCAGCAGCCATCGGACAGGCTTTCAGCCAGTTCGGATATGACGAAATTCTAACTTTGGCCATGACTGCCGCCACCTTCGGTATCGTAGCAGCAGTCATTATCGGATTGATCATTATAAAATGGGGGACAAAGAAAGGGCACACCTCCTTCCTCGCCAATTACGATGACCTTCCTCACGAATTACAGACAGGTCTGTTGCCCGGCGACAAACGGGAAAGCATGGGTGAAAGTTCTTGCTCTTCCATCTCCATTGACCCGCTGACCTTCAATCTTATCATTGTAGCAGTGATAGCATTAGGCGGATACTGCATCAGCAAAACAGTATCCCACTTTATGCCGGGGTTTGAATTGCCGGTATTCAGTTGCGCATTTGTGGTGGGTATGTTCATCAAAAAGATATTCGACAAAACAAAGACCAGTGATTATGTCTGCCCGCAAACCATAGGACACATCAGCGGAACTTTTACCGATTTTCTGGTAGCTTTTGGAATTGCTTCCATTAAAATATCTGTTGTAATAGAGTACATCATACCCTTATTAATTCTGTTAGTCTCAGGATTAATTGCAACCCTGATTTATGTTCTGGTCATGGCTCGCAAATTAATGAAAGACTGTTGGTTCGAGAAAGCTATCTTCACATGGGGATGGTTTACAGGAACTATGGCTATGGGCATCGCATTGCTCCGCGTTGCAGACCCCAAAATGCGCAGCCGATGCCTGGATAACTATGCACTGGCTTACTTGTTCATCGCCCCGGTAGAGATTTCCCTGATAACTTTCGCTCCGGTAGCTTTCTTGAACGGTTACGGGCTGATGTTTACAGGAATCTGCCTAGCGGCAGGACTTGCCGTGCTGGCAACCGCTTATATCAAAGGCTGGTCTATCAAGAAACAATAAATGACACAGGAATAACAAAACAGAAAAAAGTAAGTTAACTTACTTGACCAAACAACATAGGTTCGTCAGCCAACGAACTATCTTACTTAGCCATTGAAGCCAACTTACTTTTTATATCAAAACTCATGAGTCTATACCAGGCAAACGTACGCAAAAGTCCTTGTCATACAATCTCCGCAAACTCCTCAATATGATTGTCCACATATTCTGCAATCCGGGCAGTTACCAACTCTTCCATATCCATGAACTGCTCTTCCAACTCATCAAAGGCCTCGTATTGCTCATACATTGCCATAAATTCCTCATCATTCCTGTCCTTTTCCAAATCAGCACGGTTCTCATCATATATTTTCTTCGCGCTATAAATCAATTTGGCAAATTCTTTCGCTCCAAACTGCCGCATTGCTTTTGCAAAAGATTATCAAAGATATAAGGTCCAAAACCATTCTGTATCAATTGCACAAAACCACCTTCATTTATTTCTTCACGCAAGAATGATACCCCAACAATGAATGCTGGTAACCATTGAGCAAAGGCATTGTTTCCGCATTGACAACACCCCCTGTCACCTCTAGGTATTTATCTATAAACACCTTCAAAAAACCATCCATACCCTCTTCCGCACCTCGGCGCAAAGCTTCGTCTGTAATTGCTATTTTATTTGCTTCCATTCCTATCATTGTAATATAGGTACAAAGATAGAGGTTTCATCGGAAAGAAAAAACATTTTGGCAACTCTAGTTTGCAAAATACTGTCCTACAATAAATTTATTTTATTTAAAGATAAAAAGTGACGGGCAACAAGTTGCAGAAAAGAATAAAACGACTAACTTTGTGGGCGAAAAGAATAACCAATCTTTTCACGTGGTTTACGAATATTTATTTTATTACCAAAAAACGTAAAGAATATGACTTATTCACACGAAGTAGAACACATGTGTGTTGTGAAAAAAGGTCCTAATCACGGACCAGCTCCTATTCCTGAAGAAGGAAAGTGGGTAAAATCAAAAGAAATTAAAGACATCTCTGGTTTGACACACGGTATTGGCTGGTGTGCTCCTCAGCAGGGTGCTTGTAAACTAACCCTTAACGTAAAAGAAGGCATCATCAGGAAGCATTGGTAGAAACTATCGGTTGCTCCGGTATGACTCACTCAGCCGCTATGGCTGCTGAAATTCTTCCGGGTAAGACTGTATTGGAAGCATTAAACACTGACTTGGTTTGTGATGCTATCAACACAGCAATGCGCGAACTATTCCTTCAAATCGTTTACGGACGTACTCAGTCAGCCTTCTCAGAAGGCGGTCTGATTATCGGTGCCGGTTTGGAAGACTTGGGTAAAGGTCTTCGCAGCCAGGTAGGTACTTTGTATGGTACTTTGGCTAAAGGTCCCCGTTACCTTGAAATGGCTGAAGGTTACATCAAAAACGTATTCCTGGATAAGAACGACGAAATCTGCGGTTACGAATTCGTTCACATGGGTAAGTTCATGGACGAAATCAAGAAGGGTACTGATGCTAATGAAGCATTGAAGAAAGTTACAGGTACTTATGGACGTGTAACTGAAGAACAAGGAGCTGTTAAGAAAATTGATCCACGTCACGAATAATTATAAGGAGGAAAGAATATGATTAGAGAAGTAAAATTCGAAAGCCAAGACCGTCGTATCAAACAGATCATTGCTGCTTTGAACGAAAACGGCATCAAAGACATCGAAGAAGCTAACGCAATCTGCGAAGCTGCCGGACTTGATCCTTATAAAACTTGTGAAGAAACTCAGCCTATCTGTTTCGAAAATGCCAAGTGGGCTTACGTAGTAGGTTCTGCCATTGCATTGAAGAAAGGTTGCAAAAACGCTGCTGAAGCTGCCGAAGCTATCGGTATCGGTCTGCAGGCATTCTGCATTCCGGGTTCTGTAGCCGACGACCGTAAAGTAGGTATCGGTCACGGTAACCTGGCTGCTATGTTGCTGCGCGAAGAAACTAAATGTTTCGCATTCCTGCAGGTCACGAATCATTCGCTGCTGCCGAAGGTGCTATCAAAATCGCTGCAAAAGCAGACAAAGTACGTAAAGAACCTCTGCGTTGCATCTTGAACGGTTTGGGCAAAGACGCTGCACAGATCATCTCTCGTATCAACGGATTTACATACGTTCAGACTGAATTCGATTATTTCACAGGTGAACTGAAAGTAGTTCGTGAAATCGCTTATTCTGACGGTCCTCGTGCAAAAGTGAAATGCTACGGAGCTGATGATGTTCGCGAAGGTGTAGCTATCATGTGGAAAGAAGGTGTAGACGTATCAATCACCGGTAACTCTACTAACCCGACTCGTTTCCAACATCCGGTTGCAGGTACTTACAAGAAAGAACGTGTTCTTGCAGGTAAGCCTTATTTCTCAGTTGCATCAGGTGGTGGTACAGGTCGTACTCTTCACCCGGATAACATGGCTGCCGGTCCTGCTTCTTACGGTATGACGGACACTATGGGTCGTATGCACTCAGACGCTCAGTTCGCTGGTTCTTCATCTGTTCCCGCTCACGTGGAAATGATGGGATTCCTGGGTATCGGTAACAACCCGATGGTAGGATGTACAGTGGCTTGTGCTGTAGACGTTGCTACTGCTTTGAGCAAGTAATATAATACATTGCTAATATATAAATCCCTATAACCATTGCAGTTATAGGGATTTTTATTTCCAGTAATTTCATTCGTTTAACTGATGACCCACCCCTCCTATTTTTCAATATCAATCAAAAGTATTGCAAATAATTGTCTAAAATTACGGAATGAAATTGGTTCTTTAAATCATAAATCGGTTATACAATTAAGAGTTGGTTTAGGATAAAAGGAGGTCAAAACGAAGATTATTTATATGCAATCTGGCATTTTTGAAAATTTAAAAACAAGCAAAATTCAACAACCTGTTTTATCCTGCATATACTCAAAGAACGATTATCATAATATAAAATTGACGAGCAAGAAAAACTAGATCAAATCCCTGTATCTTAAATATTATCAAAAAAAGGAAGGCTGTTTTCACGCCTCCTGTCTGTCCGCACAATTATATAATCCCGTATTTGCAGTATCTCACAGAAGGTAGAGTTAGCTGATGCCTAACATGATAGCCCCTTTACCTAGTTGTTTTCGGTCTGTTCGAACTAATATACATTTTAATATCAGACTTCCCCTGCCAAATTCACATCAAAAACGAGGTTTTACAAATTTGTCATCTGGAGATGTAAAAGACAACCCCGGAACAGAACGGCGGATATCTTTATAGGCATGTTCTTTAATCAGTGAATAATCTGTAGCATCCAAAGCATAGTAATAATCATCTTTATCTGTCGATAACTTTACAGTCCAGTCAAACATATTTCCAAAGATGGTCAACTCATCTTTTGCCGGATCGAAACCGGGGAGAGCTGATTTCACCAAACTTCCATCACTATTGATAATATAAAAATGATGCTTGCTATCTACCATATACCCCAAAGTCCGACGGCTACGGAATTCAGTAATAAACACATATTCCGGCAAGACTCCTTCAGGCAACTGAATAGCTTTCACATACGGACGTCCTTTGGTGCACTTCAGATGGAACAATTTATGGTTGGCATCTAAAACCAGATATCCCTCATCATAGTCTTTACGAGTAGTTGGATTGCCCGAAGCATAGCATGCAGGAAAAGCAAACCCTTTCTGAACCAGCATATCCGTAAACAATTTGCTTTTCGCCTCATCGATACAATTCGTCTCCATACGAATAAATTCTATACCTTTATCGGTAAAACGGAATGCATCTTCGGGCATTTTCAAATCCACCGTTTGGACATGGACTCCATCAGAAAATAGAGTCCTGTCTGGGAAGCATTGATGGCTGACGGCACACTCTTGAAAGTAAAGTTTGTCAATTGAATATCTTTCGGACTAACTGCCTTACCACAAATGGTATCAGGGAAACGTTCGTCCGCCGTAAGCTGGCGCACATAGAGAGAAGGCAACAAACTGTCTACCTGCTGTTGTGTATATGTATTGCCTTTCGTATCATAGCGGTGAAGTTGCTTATTCTCATCTAGTTGTGTAATAACAAAATCACCAAGTACGGAACTATACATAGTAAAAGGAGTTTTGACAGGCTTCAGTGTGAGAAAAGCATAACACCAAGCAACTGCCATACAAGCAGGACAGCTACGGTAATATAAAAAAATATTTTGCTGAATCGAATCATGTTTGTTTGATTTTTTAATAATAAACATTCAATTAGTCTTGCTTACCGGCCTTGAACCGTACCACAGAAATCCACGAAAGAGAAGCGGCAAGCAACGTATAAAGTGTCAGACAGAGCAAGAAACTATTATATGCCTCCGCTCCCGGAGCCAGAAAGTAGACACGGAAAATCAATGCCGCAATAATCAGATTCAAAACCCTGCGCTTCCATGTGGGTTCCAGGCAAATCCATGAAACAAGCAGATAACCGGCAAATCCGGCAAGAAACCATGGAGCCGCAGATAATAAAACACGCTGCACCAACTCACTTGTAAAATGTTGTGGCAGATAAACTCCCATCATAATAAAACTCATAGCAAAACAGGTCACCAGTGCAAGTACGCCATAGGCCAACATTGACATGACCATTTTCTTCTGTGAATAAGGCAAATGCAAAGTAAGCTTCAAACACTTACGTTGCATCTCGGGGAAAAACTGTACGGCAGCAAGCAAGATACCGATAAGTAAAGGGACAAATTGCAACAAATCAATAAATATAGCATCCTTCTGGACCATCACTACCCATAAATGATCGATTCCCTGTATGGCAATGGTACGGCCAATACGAAGCATGGAATATCCTGTGATCCCTATCATAAAAAGAGTTGCCAGCAACCAATACCAACGCGTTTTTATCCACTCTTTATAAAATATGGCTTGTATCATATTTCTTCTATTTAGTTTACATATTAATACTTTCCGGTAAGACCGATAAAGGCATCTTCCAGACTTACATTTTCGTGCTGCAAACCAGTAAAGGGAACTTGACTTTCCTTCAACAGTTTCTCCACATCCACGGGAGGCAAAAAGGAGTACGTTTCCAAGGTTTGACGAATGACAGCCGGATGATAGCAAGTTGCCGGCAACTGAGGCTGATAACCCTCGGACACAGTACAAGTATATCTTCTCAGCTCTTTCATCAACGTTTCAATAGGCTGTTGAATAAGGATAGAGCCATAATCCATAATAATACAATCATCAATCAACCGCTCCATATCCTGAATAATATGGGAAGTCAGGAAAACAGTCTTGTTCTCGGAACGGGCATAATCACGTAAATAATCCACAAAAAGACGGCGATAGCCCGGATCAAGTCCTAAAGAGAAATCATCCAGAATCAACAACTCCGGATTTTGTGCCAGGATCAGTCCCAATGCCACTTGCGAACGCTGTCCGTTCGACATTCTTGAGATACGTTGTCCCGGAGCTACCTTCAATTTATTCATCAAGTCATAATAAGCCTCCTTTTTCCATTGTCCCGGATAAAAAGAAGCATAAAACTTTTCTATTTGTGTGATATTCATAAACTGATATTGAACATGACCTTCCAGCAATAAACCGATATTCCTGCGTAAAGCAGGGTTCATGGTCTGAATGTTCTCACCAAAGATGCGACATTCGCCTGAACGCGGCTGAAGATAACCGCTCAATATATTAATGGTTGTCGTTTTCCCTGTACCATTTTTACCCAACAACCCCAAGATACGCCCTTGAGGAACTTCAAAACTCAAGTTCTCATAAATCTTGCGTTGACCGTAATAATGGGTCAGGTTCTTACATTCTATAATTGCACTCATACTTTATAAATCATTTTTCGTTTGCTATTAGAAACACGCCAGGAAAAGAATAGGAATCAAGATACCGGCCACCAACTCGATTCCTCCTCTGCCCCACAATCCTTTAGGACCTTTTATCATCACTATACCGCTGACAGTGATAATAATCAGACAGACAGCAAAAGCATCGGCAAACCAAGTCCACCACTTACCCGGATTGAAATGGAGTTGTACCATGGAAGAGATCAGCGGACGGCGCTTCACCCCCTCGTAGACAGCATCTTTTGTCCGGGTGTTAATCACCAGACTTGAGCCTCCTTTCAGAAAAACCTTAATCAGATCCGGCTCCGGGTAATAATATTTAGTAAAATTTCCGGCTTCGCCCAGCGGTTCCAACAAAGTCAAAATCATCTTCTCATTAACTTTGCTCTTGTCCGACAGATCCTCTGTTATTTTATATTCCGTTCGTGTAACTGTATAATGGGGATTTATGCTATCCCTATGGTTCATCACGATACCCGAAATAGCATAAATCAAAATCATTCCCGCAAAGAAGAAAGACAGATCACGATGGATGATCCGGCTCCACTTGCGGAATGCAGTACCTTTATTCTGCGATTTCATAAGAACTGGCTTCCATATAGTAGAATGACAGATAATCTTTTCCGGTAGCAGCTTTTCTTTCTGCTATCTTTGCGCGAAAGTCCGCAATACGGGCTTCAGGGGTGCTGGCTGTTTCACCGCGTGCTTTTTTTTCCGAATCACACCCGGCAGCAGTTTCTCCATGAGATTTTTCAGTCTGTGCTTTCAGTTTTGCCTCCCAGTTTTGCAAGTAAGCTTCATCTACCCGCTGTTTCTTTAACGTTCCGGTCACTGTGACAATAGCGTTGATGCATTTGGTATCAAACGAGCCCAAAGGTCCGGCTTCCACACGAATCGTTTTGGTATCATCACTGCCCATCAGGAATATTTTTGTAGCTCCGTGCTTGCAGGTATGTGTGCAGATTCCTTCGATAGTCACCTCCTTGTTGGCCAGTGAATCGGCATGCACCAGCAGATTATCGATACTCAATGCCGCCGGAGCCGCCTGCTCCGTTTTTTCAGACTGGCTCTGTTTGTTACTGTTTCCACAAGAAGTAGTAGTTACTAAAGCTGCCATTAAGGTTGCAGCGACCATAAACTTAATTTTCATATGCTAACTGTTTTTATTTTTTAAAAAAAGATGCCCAATGAACAAACGGCATACTGGGCCGTTCCGCATTTTTTATAATATGCCGCCTGCCATTGAACAGACAAAGACAGGTTATATTGTTTCATGATGGGATAATCCCCTTGCAGACGAATCCCCACCATACTATAACTATCAGATAAATAGTCAATATTTGCCAATAAAGTCTGGGCGGACGACTTCGCGGCATTCAATCCCGGTAAAGAATATTCAGCCGATAAATTGGCATAATATCCACCGTTAGCTTCTGCGGTCAATCGTAGCAGCCTCTTCTGATACAGCAAACGGGCACGCAAAGAACTCTCCAAAACAGACAAGTGAACAAACCGGATACGGCGTTGTAATCCGTTTCCAACCGATGGTAGATTATGTTTGGGACAATTGCTCCTCCCCATACACCTTTATCGGTCAAAAGCTTCTCCCACAAACCACTTACGGCAATCCGACTATTCGTGACCTTCATTCCCGGAGATGTACTAATTAATGCTCCATAGGAGCTTCCGCCCGCCTCTCCGTAAATATTCTCCATTCCTTTACGAACTATATAGCCTGCATCCAGTTTCACAGCAAGGTGTTCTGCCTGCTGAAGTTCCCGCATCCAGGTCACGTTTCCTTTCAAATCAGTCGTATTCAATTCCAGCAAAGTGAGATTATTGGCATTGCTCAATTTCTTGTCCATTGACATACGGTCAATTGAAACTGTGGCCGATATCCCCTTTTCCGTATCAACTGGCAGAATGCCTATGCTTCCTCCCCACCGGATGCTTGATGCTTCGTCCCGGTCTGGTTTCCGGCGAAACGCACATAATCCATGCCCAATCCCAACATATGGTATACCGAAGTAGAGCCTTTATCTGCAAGGAATGAAATCTCACTTTTCTGCTGATAAAGCCGGAAATCTGCGGAAACTCCCAAACGATATGTCCCCAGACGATATCCTGCTCCCAAAGCAAAAGAGAGATCGGAAGCTGTATTACGTGGACGCGGATCTTTATCCCGATAATTATGAGACGCTCTGTAACCACCGGTGATTCCCCATGTCCAGGAACCTGACTCACTGGCGTAACCTCCATTGAAATAATAAGTTTCTCCCTTCAGGAAACCACCAATGGAATCACCAGTCACGTAAGGAGCTATCAATTTCCAGTCTATATTTTCATTCCATAACACATTCTCCTGCTTCTCACTCCTGTATCCTGCTGAACCGAATACACGATCACGTTCCGAAAGAATAACGAAGGAATTGACATCTACCCCGATACGGGTATCCTTATCACCTTCCTGTTTCAAAGATGCTTTTCCTTTATCATGATAAGCTCCATTTACGTCCAGCCTTGTCCATGTATACGGAGTATAGTAATAATAAAGTGCCGGATTCTGCCATATCTCGCCACGAAATCCGGTCGCAAATGAAGCGGTACGGATTACCTTATCGGACAGGGAGAGTGTGTCGGTAGTCTGCCCGAAGCTTCCTGCCGACTCTCCACAAATAAAGCAATCAGCAACATAATGATAATTCGGATTAGCATCATGAATAATAAAGATTTATATATCAATAAGACGGATTCAATTATTTGTTAAACAGGCTCGGAGTAGCCACAGGTGTGAAATCAACGGTAGAGTTATTTGTATCCTGCAATACTTCCCGATCACCATCCTTGTAGGCGGCTTTACGCATTACGCACTTTCCGATGTTTTCTGCAACGGTATTGTTCATACCGATATAAGTATGCCCCATATCCAGCCCGGTAGAGGTTACATTCCACTGCCATTCATTGGAAGCACCTACATTTACAGCATCAATCACCCATTCATTGGGGAACTTATATTTGCTTTGCGGTTTACTGGCTGTTCCATTTTGCATAATATACGTATAGTTGTATGCATAGTCTGAAATATACTTTTCTTTAGTCATACTTTTGGGTAATCTGCCAATAGCATAAGCGCGATTTCCCTGTTTATTCAACACCCAGATAGTTTTGGAATAACAATAATAAACATCCAGATTGGGAACAGCCGGATTATCCACATCTTGCTTTGATTCAATATACCACTCAAAATTGGCTTTACTTAAATCTATAGAATTCGGATTAGCCTCTTTATGATTGATCGCATTGTCACAAAGGATAAAGGATTCTCCCGGTTGTACCGGATAATCTGTTCCACTGCCCGGTACTGCTACAACAGAGCCTACCGCAATAGCTTCATCCATGATATCCGGATCTACCGATTGATATTTCTGAGTAGTTTGGAATTGTGATTCCATAAATATCAATCATCCGCATACAAAACTTTATCCGAGTTATTATAGATACGTATATACTGGTCGCCATTATATTGCTTACCTGCTTCATTATAGGTTCCGGGAATAAATATCTCGGCAATCACAAAATCAGGGTCACCTGTATTGAGTACATGAACCTTCAGTTCCAGCTTGTACGACCCTCCAGATACGGCCACATTCTGTTGTACTCCCTGTACATCGACTTCCACCGGAGTTCCATTCTGTGAGTAAGTTCCCTTACCAATGAAAGTTACATTATACAACCCGTCCGCCAGTTCAATACTCTGAGCCGGATAGGTAATGTCTGTCTTGACAGATGTATTTACATTTTCAAAAGTATAGGTTCCACCGGTCAGTTGCAGCCCCTCGATAGTTGTATCTACAGTAGTGGTAATACCTACAGTGGATATGCTCACTTTGTCATCATCACTACATGCGGTAAATCCCAGCATTGTCGCAAAAAGGACTAACATTGTCAATTGATTCTTTTTCATCTTCATCTCTATTTTATTGTTCATTTACTAAAAAGTTAAGTTCATTTCCATACCGAAATAAGGCGATTCGGACGTTCTCCGTTGCAGTACGCCCCGTAACGTATAATCAGGATAAATACCCAAAAGCCGGTTTACATAAAAAGCCAGATTCAGATACTTACCGATCCGTTTACTCGCCTTCAAATTGATATCCATATAAAAAGGCACGGTAGTACGCTCAAAATAAGTGGCTGAATATTTCTCCACCAGATGCTGTAACTGAATATTGTTTTTATCCTCTTCGCGAAACGGATGCGTTTCACCGGATTGATCTATATAGCTTACCGGCACGCCATTATTCCACAAGTTCCGTCTGTTGGTATACCAAGTGCATTGTGCCGACGTAGAGAAAGTAAGTCCCAAACGCTGTATATAGGTATCAAACATAAAGTTCGTATTGAATGCCTGGCTTTCTGTTCCGTTGTCCCCATTGTACAATCCCACATATTTCAGCTGTTTATTGTCCAACAATATAGAAGAGGCCTTATATTGAGGAGAATCCGAATTATAAATTGTCTTTATCCAGGCTCCATACATAGTGACGCGAGTCTTGAGCGATTCTATTCGTTTGGAAGCGAACTGAAACTCCACTCCTTCTTTACACACCTTCATTACATTACCTTGTGTGGAATACACATCCAGATTATATTCATTTGTATAAGTCAACTGAGAAAGTTCTGGAGGAGCCGTCAATGCTGATCCGTCGATACTAGCAGGATCATATAGTTTATATGCCAATGACCTATAATAAGTGATATCATCAAAAGCATTATTCATCCGTTCGCGGAAATAAGTTATCGACAGGCGGTTTCCCTTATAGCTGACGTCGGCCCGCACTTCCCATTTCATGTTACGTGCTGGTTCCAATTGATAGTTTGTATTATCCCATTTATATGTCATCATATTGATACGGCGATAATCCGGATTGGTATGGTAATAATTCAACTGAATCAAATCTACATACTTAAAATCCGGATATAGCTGTGCGGTGGTCGGCATACGGCTGATCCAGCCCAAACCTCCCGAAAAGGCAACATCCCATCCGTTTGATACCGGTAAACTCCATTGCAAGTCCAGACGAAGATCGGGATATATCTTGCCCTGCATCTTATATTTAGTGTCCAGCCCCAATAAAGACTGCAAACGGATACCAGCCGTAAAAGCCAATTTATGTCTATTTACAGGAAGATTCAACACCTCCTCGGCATAGAAGGCGAAAGGTTGCAGCCCCGGTATATCCTTAAAACGGCGAGGCCGTGTACTCAAACTTTCACTGATGGGCCGTGTCACATCGAATACCTGGCCTTCTCCCAAATTCTTCTGATAATTCCATTCCATCCCCATATTCATCGCATTCTGTAATACCCCCAACGGGAAAGCCAACCGCGTACGGGCGGAAGCCGTAACATATAAAGGTTTACCATCAATATCCATCTGTGCCACATAATTATAAGGTAGATAGATGCCATCAAACTCTCCGGTTTCTGTCTGAGTAGCAATAGCTGCCGGACGATTCAGAGAAACGGACTTTATTTCACGCATCTTCTCCCACTGCTGACTGACAGAAGTAGTCACACCAACCTCACGAATCCATAAATGGGCCGGAAACTTCATGCTCCATTTCCCCGCTATCTTCAGGCTGTTAAAGTCCGATTTATAAGAATCTTCCTTTACTGTCGCATCTTTATCCCTCTTCGCATCATCAAACGAGCCGGTATAATCGGACTGATATTCCAATGAATATTACGTTCATTCCATAACCATTTGCCATCCAAGCGGGCGGAAGCAGTAAGGCGAGTGTAATTTTTCACACTGTTACGCGGATCTATTTTGGACTCCAAATAGTTTAAATCAGCATTCAACACATAACGCCCGTTCCCATCCAGCCGAATTCCCTTGCCTACAGAAAACAGTTTACTGGTTTTATCAGCCTTAAAACGCGCAGACAAGGGGCTCTCATTCATTTTACGCTGAATGATTACCGCACCGTTTGCCACATTACCATAAGCCACGGAAGGAATGCCACGAATGATTTCCACCTTCTCAATATTATCGGTTGAGATGGTACGCATATCCATCCCTTTTGACATTGTGCTCGTTGCATTCACTGCGGAAGTACTGTTTGGCATATATTGCAGATTCGCATCCGTATTCTGGGAGATACCATCAATATAAAATCCAACTCCCAATGAAGAGATATCCTCCGTCTTACCTGTTTCACGTATCCGGATCAGATTGGCCTGCCCCATCTGAGGATCAGCCGACTTTCCTCCAGGTACTAATTCCATCAAGTCACTGAAACTGCTGGGCTGAAGATGTTTCATGGCTGTACGGTCAACGATAGAAGCGCTGGTAGCGCGTTTTGATTCAGAAGCGGTCACCACTACCTCGTTCAGCGCCATGACCGAAGGTTTTAAATAAAAGATTGCTGAAATATCCCCAATGACCTTCACTTCTTTTTCTGTAGAATCATATCCTAAATAGGATACAATAACCCGATAAGTTCCAGGATGGATATGTAGAAGTTCAAAATGTCCATTCGCATCTGTTATTCCCCCATAAACAATCTGCTTATCCACAAACAATTGAACTGTAGCGTAATCCAACGCTTTATGAGTCTGCTCATCCAGTACAGTTCCCCGAAATACAAATGTCTGCCCCCATAAAAGAGACACATTGCTACAAATTATAAATAAAAAAATATATGCAATCTTACAAATCATTTCATTCTCTATTGGTTTGCAAAATTACAATTCATAAAAGCTCGGCACAATCCCCATTTCTAGGTATATACTAAATTATACATAGATCGGAGATACCTACATGACGGTATACAATTTACAAATAAAATCACTTTCACCTAAACTTTATATTCACATTTTTTTTCAATGATAAGATAAATACATCTACTTTTTACCTGTTTCAATGGGGAAAATGCCACGCCATATAAATACAGTTCATTATCAACATATTACCCCATAAGCAATGGTATGAAAGCATAATGGCATACAACTTATATTACAAATCCATTGGCAGAATATTTATATCCGGCAGTCAAGGCACATCAGGTTTATTAAGTAATATCTATCCTTCAAATATTAAATTAGCAAGTGAAGAAAAGCAACTGCAAAAAACACTATATTTGTGGAAATGAATTCAAATTAAACAGTTAGATTATGGGACTTAGGTTGTATCAATGACATGATGAGAAGAGATAAAGAAAATCGTGAACTACGAAAAGCAGGAAAGGAACGCTTAAATGAAATTCGAAACCGACTGGTTGATTTGAACAAAAAAGAGCACTCCTCCCATCTATCCCTTGAGCAATTAGAAGAGATCAGAATAAAAACGCAAGAAAAAGAAGAAGCGGAAACTAACCAGCTCTTCAAAATAAAATTAATCATGTTAGGAATCGTTCTGATATCAGGAGCTCTGGTATGGATAGGGATTACCTTCTTTTTTTAAAATTCTACTCTCTATTTTCTTCCTTATTCCTTGAAAAAACCAATAAGAATTCTTATATTTGTGATACCAACTTGGAATAACCTTAAAAACAGATAGATATGAAAAGAATATTATTACTACTGGTTTTATGTTTAAACATAAGTATGGTGCTTGGACAAGAGTATAAAAATTGGGATAAATATGATATAGAGGGATTCTATACGATTGCCAAATCAAAAGCAGAAGCCAAGATTAGCAAAAATGTATTGAGGGAGGGAGCAGATTATTATATTCCTACCGAAATGGATGACCAAGTATTCCCAAGCGGAATCAGTAAAAAGATCACTCCCAAGCTGTACAAACTAAAAGACACCGAGATTTATGTCTTTTTTACTTTTCCACCATTCCTGTATGATTCAGACAACGGAATGATAGAAATAAAAAACAATAAGGGAGTTTTTTATAAAAGTCCGACAAATCCTTAAAAATGATTTAAACGAGAAATATCATATTTGTTTTGAGGCATGGAACAATGATCTGATAACAATCTTAATCTGGTTTGTTACTACCCGACCGCTCTTCCGCAAAACACTTCTTTCGGATAGAGAATACATTATTTTCACAACGTTAAAATATTCTGCAAAATAATATTTTTTTTCATCTGTTCATATTTAAGTCCTATTAAGAAAAGTTGAAAAGAGAATAGTAATTCATATTCTCTTTTCAATTGTGTAATCAAATAGAATTCCTCATAAATTCCATCCAGAAGTACTTTCCTGAATTTTCCATAGCCGGGCATAAAGACCATCTACCGAATCAATTCATCATGTGTTCCTTGTTCCTTAACTTGACCATCGTCCAAAACAATTATCCGATTAGCATTCATGATTGTCTTGAGCTTATGAGCGATAGTTATAACAGTACGACCTTTGATGAGAGTATCGATGGCCTTCTGCATTTCCACTTCATTTTCAGGGTCAAGCGAGGCAGTTGCTTCGTCCAATAGAATGACTTGTGCGTCTTTCAGAACAGCACGAGCAATGGATATACGCTGTTTTTCTCCTCCGGATAAAGTACAACCGCCTTCACCTATCATCGTGTCATAGCCTTGCGGCAACTGCATGATAAAATCATGGCAACAAGCTTTTTGGGCTGCGACAATAATTTCATCATCCGTTGCACCAGCCTTACCAAAACGTATGTTGTTGCGTACCGTATCTTGAAACAGATAGACATCCTGGAATACCATAGAGATATGACTCATCAAACTTTCCGGATTTATTTTATCCATCGGGAGATCACCAAAAAAACACGTCCTTTCTGTGGGTCATAAAAACGGGCGCAAAGTTTCATTACTGTACTTTTTCCACTTCCGGAAGGACCGACAAGGGCAGTCAATGAGTTTTTGGAAAGCGTAATTGAAACATCATGCAGGACTTCCTTGTCCCGGTAGGCAAATGAAACATGTTCAAAACATATATCACCTGTAACCGGAGATTGCAGTTCTCCTCTCATTTCCGGCTCATCCATCAGTGTTAAAATACGCCCTCCAGCAATGGAGAAATAACGAAACTCGGCAAAGTTGGTCAAGGCAGAAGTTAACGGGTCAAACACACGAGATCCTACTACAAGAAACAGTATAAAAATAGGCAACGAGAGATCTCCACTCAATAGCAAATAAGTACCGCACAGTACCATCAATGTCAGCCCGGCACGCACCAAAGCAATGGAAAGCAGCACAAACGGGCCTAACTGTGCCTCCTGACGGATACAGGCACGGCACAGTTCTGCAAACGCATCACGCAACCGATCAAAATGGGCTCCCAACAAATTGTAAGCTTTCACCACCCGGATACCTTGCAGATATTCTTCAAATCGGCTTCCAGCATTAATTTTGGCCTGAACCTGACTTCCACTCAATTTTTTCTGCACACTCGTACTTACCCACAAAATGAATAAAGCCAGTGGTAAAGCGGCAAACATAGCAACAGCCATCCGCCAATCTATCCATATTAGTGAAGCAAAAGCTAGTACAGGCATAACTACAGCCCCCATCAGTTGAGGCAAATGATGGGATATTCCGGTTTCTGCCATTGAAAAATCGGTAATAAGCATAGACGACAAGTCACCGGGATCACGTTGTGAAAGAAATCCTAACGAGAGCTTCCGCAAGTGTTCTGCCAAAGAAAGACGTCCCGAAGCACTCATCTCATATGCCCCTCTAAAATTGGAACGATAGGAAGCTCGTTCCGCTAACGCCATGACTATCATATAACAAGCCATCACTCCGAATATATACCACAAACGAACCGTGTCAAGCGGCCGGCCACTTCCATCGAACGTATTAAAAACAATACGTACCGCCTCAATAGAGAGGCAAAACGGCACAATATTAATCAAATTGGCAAGCACTGTTAAACCTACTGGTCTACAAAGACGTTTCGTATGACCAATTGTAATATTTTTGATCGCATTCATACCTATTCCTTTCATTTACGTGCAATAATATACATTTCTTCTTTATTATGAACAACCTGAATGGTTGAAAATCCGGTCTCTATCAACAAATCCTTCAAATCTCCGGCTGTATATACCACCATTCCTTTTATCCGTTCAGTCCACATTTTTCCGAGTTCAGGACTGCTTGCTTCCAAGCCGACAAGGAAGCATCCTCCTTTTCGTAAGACTCGTACCACCTCAGCCAACGCTATCTCTATGGGCGACCAAAAATAGACTGTTTCAAAAGCAGTAACAGCATCAAATGTCCCGTCTTTGTATGGCAAGGAGCACACACTTCCTTGCTGTATGAAACATCGTTTATTCAATTCTTTCACATTGTATTTGCTTGCAAAAACTACACTCTCTTCCGATAAATCTATACCATAAACCTTTCCTTGAGGACATTGTTTCAACAAACGATTCAGGTTGGCTCCACCTCCGCATCCAATATCTAGGACAGTCCATTGCGGTTGCCAGTTTACCTGTTTCATACCACGACGGGCCAAAGAAGCATGAAAACGATTCATTCCCCATAAAATCATCCGACCCCAAAAACCTTTCGGACAGCTTGTATTCTGCAAAATACTGTTTAATAAATGCTTGTTTCTCATATCAATATATGTTTAATTCTTGTTTAACGACCAATGGTAAGCGTTTCTATAAGCATCCCACATACTTTTATATACCCCCTCTTTCACAGATAAAATATTATGTTTTCCACATTGCACAATCCGGCCTTCTTTCATGACAACAATCTGATGAGCTGATACAATAGAAGACAAACGGTGAGCTATTACAATAACCGTCTTGTCTTTTATCAAAGACTGCAAGGCCATTTGCATCTTATACTCGTTTTCCGGATCAGCAAAAGCAGTGGCTTCGTCCAGTACTAGTATCGGCGCATTCTTCAAGATGGCGCGTGCCACGCATATCCGTTGCGCCTCACCGCCCGAAAGAAATATACCTTTATCCCCAATTTTAGTATCATAACCATCTGGCAACCGTTCTATGAAATCATGGCATTGGGCGGCTTCAGCAGCAGCTATCACCGCTTCTTTACCGGCAGAAGGAGAACCGATGGCAATGTTTTCATACAGCGTATCATAAAACAAGAAAGTGTCTTGAAAGACAAACGATACGGTATCCATCAACTCTGCTGTTGCTATTTGCTTGATATTCACACCACCGATAAGGATTTCGCCCTGCTCTACATCCCAAAAACGCGGTATCAAGTTGGCTACCGTCGATTTACCGCTACCAGATGGTCCTACGAGCGCAGTTATTTCCCCTTGCTGTGCCTTGAAATTGATATCATGCAAAACTTTCGTCCGTGTTCCCTGTTCTGTGTTCTCATAAAAAAATGACACATGACGAAATTCTATATCATACCTCTCCGGCACTTGTGGATGTTCCGGCTCGGGAATAGGTTGCCTCTCCAGTATGCGGTCAATACGTGCTACCCCCTCATTGATTTCCCGTGTGTTCCCACCCAAGAAAGTCAGTTTGTAAATAGGTGAAGCCACACCTGGTCCCATAATAATAAAAAACAACCATACCGCAGCCAGTGACAAAGATTGCGGGTTGGCATTCAGCAACAGGATACCCATTGGAAGAATGAATGTCACCATTGAACCAAGCAGAACAGTAAAGGCAATCATCCCGTTCTGGTAGGTATCACAGCATTTCAAAGCAAATGTCTTGTATGCCTGTATCTCTGCATTGAACTGGCGGAACGAGTATACACTTTGCCCAAAAATCTTTACTATAGGCATTCCACGAACATATTGTACAGCAGAAGTACTCATCCTTTCCTGTGCATCGTAATAGACACGCATAAACTCCTTCGCTTTCTTTCCCATAAAATTGGAAAATTGCAGGAAAAGGCTTAATACGACAACTGTCAAACACGCCACTGTCAACCATACATTTAATGAGAAGAAAATGACAAACATCACTGCCACCGTAGCTATCACATTTACCAAATCGGGGATAGTATGTGCAATGAATCCCTCTATCTTCTCGATGTTCTGATCCATCGTTTTCTTGATGGACCCGATGGAAGTGTTGTTCAGATAGCCCAACGGAAGTTTACCGATATGTTCGGATAAACGGACACGCAACCCATACAAGATTCGGAATGCGGCTACATGAGAGGACATAAGGGCAGCGTACAGCAAAACCAATCCGCCGACAAGTCCACCCAGTGCGATCCATCCCCAACGTATCATTCAGTTCCATTTGCCAAAACAGGATTGCTGCCATGCAACAACAACTCTTTCAGCACCTCATAGACAGCCCAATAGGGCACAAGCATACACATGGCACTACCTACCGACAACAAACCTGCCAGCAGAAGCAACCCTTTCTTCTGTCCCGCAATCTCTAACAAACGGGACAATCCTTCTTTCTTCTTTTTCATATAATTGTACTATATCAAACGGATTATTAGTGAACGGTATTCAAATTTGTTCATAAAAAAAGGAGGAAACCTCCGTAAAGACTTCCTCCTTTCCTGCTGCCTTACTGTAGCAACCAGTCTGTATATACAAATTTTACCTGTCATATTCGAATAATGGCCCTCCAACCTTGGATCTCAAATAGAATATAATTGTGTAAAATAGCTTTCATTTCCTGTTTCGCTATTGAATGCCTCAAAAGCTCCTCAAACATAGTAAACATCCATACAGTATGCAAATGGATTATAAAATCGGGAATAGCTATATTTATCATCGGGTACTTTCTCTGCATCACCGTAAACCAGACTTTGACTAATTCGGTTGAACGGTCTGTATAATTCTCCCGAAAACGTTCCAATGAAGAACCTTGCGCACGAAATAACAGTATTTTCATCAATCTGTGGTGGGTGTCATACAAGGAAATATATTCGTTTATACAGGTTTCTAAGTATTCTTCCGACCTCATCATCATAATATCCTCGCCCTGTATTCCATGATGTTCCTGCAACAGCATTTCCAACGCATACAAAACCGGACGAACAACTTCATGAAACAGCTCATCCTTACTTTTAAAGTAGTTGTAAATATTTCCCACCCCAACACCTACATCCACAGCTATCTCACGCATGGAAGTCTTGGAATAACCTTTCAACTCAAATTGTTGTTTGGCTACATCCAAAATACGGCTACGTATGTTATCCTTTAATATTTGCATGTATAGTCAGTTGTGATTCTGTTTTTATGATGGCAAAGGTAATGAGCTTATCATTATCTGACAATACCTATTTTTAGGGATTTTACCCTCTCTAAAAACTACAAACAGGTTTCTATAGCCTCAGCCAAATCTTCATAACTTGCCAACGGGTTATCCGTGAAAACACTACGGATAACCAACTCTTTATCTATGACATAAACACGAGGTATCCCCGATTTAGCAAACTGATAGTATACCGTGCGGTTTTCTTGGGCCGAATAGGGCAAAGTCAAATGATTTTCGTCCCAATAACGGACAATCTCTGCCGAACTCTCTTCCCTGCTAATACAAACCATCCGGATTCTTTGACCGTAATCCGTATATATTTTTTGCAGCACAGGAAGTTCTTTCCGGCAGTCCGGACAACCCGTATGAAAAAACACAATCAAGGAAACCTCTCCTTTCAGGGTTTCGGAAGTTATTATTTGTCCATCATCCATTACCACAGAAAAAACAGGAATGTTCTCTCCTGTTTGTAAATCAACAGTACCTTCCTCCACATCATCATCAATACACGCTATAAACATTACACAGGTCCAAAACAGAAAACAGACCGTTTTTATACAATTCTTCATTTTCATTTCTATTTTTCTTCTTTACAAAGATAACATGATTTTCATGAAATTACTACTTTTGCAGCATGAAACAAGAATTAAAAGAAAACCAAGGACTACCTGCCTCCTTACTTTGGACGCTAGCAATTATTGCGGGAATCTCCGTTGCCAATTTATATTATAACCAACCTTTATTAAATCGCATCAGCCGTGATCTCCAAACATCCGAATTCACCGCCAACCTGATAGCAATGATTACCCAAATAGGTTATGCCATCGGATTGCTGTTCATTATTCCTTTGGGAGATTTATTTAAAAGGAAAACCATTATTCTAATCAATTTCACAGTCCTAGTCGTTTCATTACTAACCATCGCACTGACTCCTTATATCCATCTCATTTTATTTGCCTCTCTGCTGACCGGCATTTGTTCGGTGATGCCACAAATCTTTATCCCCATAGCTGCACAATTCTCCACCCCCAAAACCAAAGGAAGAAATGTAGGCATGATTGTATCAGGGTTACTGACTGGTATTTTGGCTTCGCGCGTAGTCAGCGGAATCGTCGGCGAATATTTGGATGGCGGTTTATTTTCTTTGTAGCGGCGGGAATGATGGTGATATGTCTCATCATTATCATGCGTGTACTACCCGATATGCCATGTAATTTTAAAGGGAAATATAGTGATCTGATGAAATCCTTGTTTTCATTAGTGATAGAATACCCCCAGTTACGTATTTCTTCCTTACGTGCCGGAATTGCTTTCGGTTCATTCCTAGCTCTGTGGACTTCGCTGGCATTCAAAATGGGACAAGCTCCTTTCTTTGCAGGAAACAATATTGTAGGGTTATTAGGATTGTGCGGCATAGCAGGAGCTCTCACCGCCTCGTATATAGGAAAATATGTACATGTTTTGGGAGTCAAACGACTGAATTACATAGGTTGTGGCTTGATTTTTGTGGCGTGGTTCTCACTTTATTTCGGTCAGGACTCTTACGTGGGTATCATCACCGGAATTTTTATTATAGATATAGGTATGCAATGTATCCAATTGAGTAATCAGACTACGATTTTCGCCCTCAACCCGAAAGCAGCCAACCGTATTAATACCATTTTTATGACAACTTATTTTATAGGTGGTTCCGTAGGTACATTCCTTGCCGGAACATTCTGGCATTGGTTTGGATGGCAAGGAGTAGTAGGAACAGGGATCGCATTAACAGCCTGTTCCTTTATGATAAATATCTTTGCAAAAAGATAAATCAAGAATCCATATCACTCAGATGCAGTTCCAGCGCCTTGACGGAAATATAAATCTCGCGGACAGAAATGCCTAAAGAAATAATGAGCAGCACCAGTGCCAGTCCAAAAATATATACGGATATGAGGTAAAGCTGTATATACATTAAAAACATACTGACCACGCAAAGCAACAAGCTCCCGATACCTGTCACCTGCATAGCACGTGTCAGATAAAGGCGTTTGCGGAGATTAGAAATCTGTGCTGCCGTAACCGCCGAATGATTTTCACGATACTGATCCTTCAACGTGCGTACTAACTGGGCATATGACAGAAAACGATTGGTATATGCCAGCATAATCAGCGATATGGCTGAGAACAATAAAGCAGGAGTTGTTAAATCTATTTCCATTTTTATAGGTATTTCAAAGTTAGAATATTGCAAAGATAAAGTAAATATCCCGATATTCTCCTTCCTTTTTACAATGAAAGGAATATCTTTGCAATAAAAATAATTCCAATAAACTAATATGCAAACCATAAAATTATACATAAAAGACTGGTTGGCTATCCATCCTTATATCCAACAACAGACTACAGACAGATATTTTGTCGATCTGGCTAACCGATTATACTCCACTTGTACGATAAGAGAGATTCCCGAATCCATTAAAAAGAAGTTATGTCTTTACACCGCTGCCTATTTTGAAGATGTCATTTCAGGTTTAGGTCTATGGCAAGCATTCATCAAAAAGCATCTGGAACTATATGATACGTCACTTCCTTTCTATACCATCCGACCGGATATATAAAAGATGAGATCAATGAGGAAGATATCCGTTTCATCATTTGGAACACTTTAGAGAAGGCTCCATATAAACATCTGTATATCAATCCGATGGACAGGAATATCGAAGAAACTGCACATTTATTTTTCCGGATATTGGATGAAGAATATGAAACGCTCCCGCCAATGCCACGTTACAGGAGTTCTTTATGGATTTCAAAGGAAAAGAGGACGCAAACCATAAACTACGCTGGCTGTTCGGACATACTTATCTCACAGAACCATCTGTACAAGAATATATTGCACAGGTTACAGAAACCGACAAATTCATCATTCCATGTGGCCCCCTTGCCCTGTTTCTTCATGAATGGATTGACCTGCTGACCAACGGAGAAACCGAATGTTGGGAAGAGATAGAAGGACTATACCCTGCCATTCCCGAAATATCGGACGAGATGAAGGAAAGGAACCACCATACCTATCAATTGTTCACGCAAGGCACAAATGGTGCCCGTATCGTATATCTGAAAAGCTATAAAGAACTACACAGTTTCCTTACCCAAGTATTACAATGGCCGGACGATTCCAATCACACTTTGCCCCAAATGAAGGAACATAAGGATTTCATCATGATGGTAAATTCCGAAAAAGGTATTCTATTGGCGAAGGATATATGCAAATACATCAGTGATCCTCTTAACCCGATGTATGATGCCGCAACAGCTGCCCAAGAGGCATTCAGCCTGCTTACTATCCCGACCAAATGTCCGCCGGACCTGATGGAATATTTAATAAACAACCACTATATCCCCGATGCACAATTCCCCGAATTTGGTGAAAAGGAACTGGTTCAAAAGAATGCGGACTTTATAGCCCGCCATTCCTTATTGTATTACTACAGGGGAGATTAGACCCTCCCCACCGCTACTTCGTTCACCAAAGGTCTACCTTCAACAAAGTCTTTCACGTTTTGTAGAGTAGTATGAGCAATATTCGTCATTGCCTCTTTGGTAAAAAAAGCCTGATGTGAAGTTACAATCACATTATTGAAAGACAGAAGACGAGCTAAAGTGTCATCATCAATAATCTTATCAGACTTATCTTCATAAAAATAAGGCTCTTCTTCCTCGTATACATCCAGACCGGCATATCCCACTTTTTTGGTCTTCAGCCCCTCTATCAAGGCATTGGTGTGAATCAACTGCCCACGCCCCGTATTGATAATCATCACCCCATCTTTCATTTTACTGATGGAATAATCATTAATCAGATACTTTGTCTGTTCTGTCAAAGGACAATGCAGGGAGATGATATCCGAACTATGATAAAGTTCATCCAAAGTACAATAAACCACCTGATGTTCACGGGCAAAATTGTAATCGGGATAAAGATCATATGCAAGAACATTCATACCAAATCCACGTAATATCTGAATTAAAATCTTGGCAATCTTACCCGTACCGATAATTCCGGCAGTCTTGCCATGCATATCAAATCCCATAAGTCCATGCAAAGAAAAGTTTCCGTCACGTGTGCGCATTGTGGCACGAGGAATCTTACGATTGAGTGACAACATCAATGCCACTGTAAATTCGGCAACAGCATATGGCGAATATGCCGGTACCCGTACCACTTTCATCTTACCTGCCGTTGCCGCTAAATCCACATTATTATAACCAGCACATCTTAAAGCCAGCAGTTTAACACCATTATCCGCCATTGCCCGGATAACTTCGGCATCAGCCGTATCGTTTACGAAGATGCAAACCACATCCACTCCTTTGGTCAACACCACGTTATTCATATTCAAATGGCCTTTGTAATACCTGATATCAAAGCCAAACTTCTCATTAGCCTCCGTAAACGAGTGTTCGTCGTAGGGTTTCGTGTCGTAAAAAGCTATTTTATAAGCCATAATTATTTTTTATTTATAGTTCATATAAATAACAAAAACACGTCCCTTACTGTTCACATACAGACTTATAGTTTTTTCAGTTCTGTGTACAGGCACTGCACAGGGAGTCCCATCACATTGAAGTAACTACCCGAAATTCCACAGACACCAATGAAGCCTATCCACTCTTGTATACCATAAGAACCAGCCTTATCCATCGGCTTGTAAACCCGAATATAATAATTGATCTCCTCATCGGACAATTCTGCAAACGTTACTTCTGTCACAGCAGAAAAACTTCTCTGAGTCCTGGCAGTAGTCAGACAAACCCCAGTTATCACCTGATGGGTCTTGCCAGAAAGCTTCCACAACATCTGCCGTGCATCATCCTCGTTATGAGGCTTGCCCATGACTACACCGTCCAACCATACAATGGTATCAGCAGTAATAATCAATTCGTCCGGATGCATGGTATTCCGGTAAGCAGCCGCCTTCTCGCAAGCTATATACAAAGGAATTTCCTCTGCTTTCAATGTATCCGGATAGGTTTCCTCTATGCCGGGTAGTGTTTTTACCTCATATTTTATACCTAAGCCGGATAACAATTCTTTACGGCGCGGAGAATTGGAAGCAAGGATTATTTTATATTTTTCTAAATTTTCCAACATAGCTTTTCTTTATTTCATTACCACCCGAGGCTCTTTCATGAGCCATCCATTTTCCTTGAGCCTTCAAAACCTGTTCCACCACGTCACGGCACATCCATACCCCCCATTACGATGAGAAATATAAACAGCTGTTTCTTTTATCTCAGGTGCCGCATCAGCAGGACAACAAGGTAGCCCACACAAACGCATCACTTCATAATCGGGAATATCATCGCCCATATAGAGTATCTCCTCATCCTGCAATCCATATTTTTCCTTCAAATGGGCATACTCCCGGGTCTTTACCGCAGCAGCCAGATAAACATCCTTGATACCCAGCCCCTCATAACGCTTACGCACCGCCTCGGTATTTCCACCAGTAATGATGGCAACATGCAGCCCGCATTTCACAGCCAACTGTAATGCATACCCATCCTTGATATTAACCGTACGCATGGGTTCACCATTGGGGTGCAAATAAATAGTTTCCGCACTCAATACCCCATCGACATCAAATACCAATGCCTTTATTTTCTTTAAATCATAGTTTATCATACCACTTATGAGCTCTTTCCCTCTTTATTTGTCTGAATAACAGACAAAGGGAGATTATGAATACTTTTACTTATCTTTTCGTACAATTCCTGCAAAGACTCCTCATCCGCCAACATCTCCAAATGTTTGCTTATTACGTTTTCATCGTAGCGTACAGCCGGACCTGTCTGCGCCTGTGTGGGAGAAAGTTCATGTACTTTGCCGGCAGTTTCGTCTATCAGCGGAAGCATCACTTCAAAAGAAATCCCCTGCTTTTCCAGTATATGTGAACTTAATGCATACATATGGTTAGCAAAATTACAAGCAAAGACTGCCGCCAGATGCAAATGCCTACGTTGACCGGAAGTCACTTCATACACTTTAGGACTGAGACGAACTGCCACCATACGCAGCACTCCCACTTCTGCCGGAGCAGATGCTTCTATAAAAAAAGGTACGGTATTGAAATCAACTTCACGCTGCTTGCTAAAAGTCTGCATAGGATAAAGTACCCCATAGCGTTTTACCAACCCCTTCCATAAATCCATAGGCATACTACCCGCCGTATGTACAAACAAAGCCTGCTCCCTTCCTTTCACCAATACAGGAGCCAATTGTCGCAAAACTGCATCTTTCAGCGCTACAATATACAAATCGGCATCCCGACGTATCTCATCCGGCACAATTGTGTAGTCTACTAAAAGTCTGTCAGCCAATGCAGAAGCAGACTCCTCTGTACGGCTGTATACCTGCAAAATAAGACACCCTGCCTTTTGTAAAGCGATTCCCAAATGGGTAGCCACATTGCCGGCTCCTATCAGAACTATTTTCATCATCGGGTCGAAACTAAATATAAAATAACTCCTAACAACAACAAAGCCGCCGGCAACAAATAAGCAGACATCTGCCCCAACAAAGCTATCACCAAACTGATATTCAATATCAGCCATATACCCGCCAATACAATTCCTACTGACTTATCGGCCTTGAACCAAAGGAAAATAACAGCTGCATACAGTAACAGATTGTCTTTCTGCATAACCCATGGCAACCCGTGTGAGGCAAATCCTATAAACTTATCGATCAGATAAAGCATACCCATCACAATGAGAAACACCGCAGAAGCTTTATACGTATCCTTATGATTGACAGCAGCCACGTTTACTTGCCTCCAAATTTATTGATGTGAATTTTCTCCCATTGTAAATGGTCCTCATTAAAAGGCTTGCGTTCCATGCCCTTATGTCCTACCGCTATAATGGAAACCACCTGCAACTGCAACGGAATATCAAGCAGCGTATGCACGTATTCACCCGAGGGCATCCCGGTAGCGGTAAAACGTTCACGCACCTGTATCCAACAACTTCCCAACCCCAAATCTTCTGCCTGCAACTGGATCATTATGGAAGCAATTGCCGCATCTTCAATCCAAACATCACTAGCCAACGGATCAGCCATCACAACTACAGCCATAGCAGCATCCGCTAGAAAAGCTGCCCCCATCTCCTTACAATGGGAAAGTTTTTCCAGCATATCCTTATCATCTACCACAAGAAACTGCCAGCAATTGCTACGTTTAGAAGACGGAGCCATCAAAGCAGCCTTCAACAAAGCAACCACCTCTTCCTGTGTCAACTCTTGATCCGTGAACTTACGCATACTGCGTCTGTTCTTTATTAAGTCACTAAATTGTTCCATAATATACTCAGTTAATTTATTTTTCTGCACAAATATACAACTAGAATGTGGATTGATAAACAAAAAACAATAAATTTGCAATTAGAGATGCCTGTCAGATTAAGTACATATCGCAAAGGAAATGCCATTCCCCCTCTGCCTGGAACAAACATTTTCCATTCTACGAGTTGTTTCATGTCTTTGAAATGACTCGGGGATACGAACCTCTGCTTATCGTAGCCTATATAGGAAACCGTCCTGTAGGCAAACTGCTGGCTGTCATCCGGAAGAGTATGCGCTTGTTCCCCCCCGCAATCATCAAACGATGCGAGATTTATGGCACAGGCGAGTATTTTGATGAAGAACAGAATAAGGAAGACCTGTTCGGGGAAATGTTGGAACATCTCACCAACGAAGTATTATGCAAATCGTTCCTCATCGAGTTCCGCAACTTGGAAAATCCGCTATTCGGATACAAAGCTTTCAGAAAGAACAACTATTTCGCCATTAATTGGCTAAGAGTACGTAACTCACTGCACAGTAAAGTCCCTTACGAACGGCTGAGCATGTCTCGCAAAAGACAAATAAACAAAGCGTTGAGAAACGGTGCCATCATGGAAGTAGCCGACAATGAGAAAGATATTCAAGATTTCTCACGAATGTTGAAAAAAGCCTATTCCTCACAGGTAAGAAAACATTTCCCGGACATCGGCTTTTTCCGGCTATTAGCATGGCAAAACCCAGAAAAAGAATTAGCCAAAGTGTTTCTTGTGAAATATAAAGGCAAAATCATAGGTGGTTCTATCTGTCTTTTCTCAAAAGAAAGTGCTTATCTGTGGTTCTCAGGAGGTATGCGGAAAACCTATGCTTTTCTTTACCCCGGTATTCTAGCCGTATGGGCACCTATTACCTATGCTCACGAAAAAGGATATGCACATTTGGAATTCATGGATGCAGGATTACCGTTCAAAAAGCACGGTTACAGGGACTTTATACTCCGCTTTGGCGGCAAGCAGAGCAGTACACGCCGCTGGTTCCGCTTCAGTTGGAAGTGGCTGAACAAACTCTTGTGCAAATTCTATATTTAATTCATTTTTGTCTTTTTGTCTAAAGTGTTGTGAAGCATCTCGCAAATAAGAAATAAAATTGAAGAAATATTTCTTTATTTAACTCGAAATTACTTTCTTTGTGCAGTTTTATCTGAAAACTTGAGCATAAAACCAAACTATTAAAATTATAAGATCATGAAAATCTCACACATTGAACACCTGGGCATTGCCGTAAAGAGCATTGAAGAGGCCCTGCCGTATTATGAAAACGTATTAGGTCTGAAATGCTACAATATCGAAACAGTAGAGGATCAGAAAGTTAAAACCGCTTTTCTGAAAGTAGGTGATGTTAAAATAGAGCTGCTGGAACCTACAAGCCCCGAAAGCACTATCGCAAAGTTCATTGAAAAAAATAATGGCAACGGTGGTATGCATCATTTGGCTTTTGCAGTGGAAGATGGTGTGGCAAATGCGTTAGCCGAAGCGGAAACCACTGGCATCCGTCTCATTGACAAAGCTCCGCGTAAAGGTGCTGAAGGTTTGCAAATTGCTTTTTTACATCCCAAATCAACTTTGGGCGTCCTGACTGAGCTTTGCGAAAAACCATAAAACACGAGATCTGACTATTCACGATTGAAATCAGTGTATTTAGTCTGGTTCAAGCGTAAATAGAAATATTTTTTAATCGTAAATTGTAAAATCATAAGTAAAATGAGCAATCAACTTGAAAAAATAAAAGAGCTTATCGAACGCCGGGCTACAGCACGCATGGGTGGAGGTGATAAAGCAATTGCAAAACAGCATGAAAAAGGAAAATATACAGCCCGCGAACGCATAGCCATGTTGCTGGATGAAGGCAGTTTCGAAGAAATGGATATGTTTGTGGAACACAGATGCACCAATTTTGGCATGGAGAAAAAACATTATCCGGGCGACGGTGTAGTAACAGGTTGTGGTACCATAGAAGGACGTTTAGTTTACATCTTTGCACAGGATTTCACTGTTTCTGCCGGTTCTCTGTCAGAAACAATGTCTCTGAAAATCTGCAAAGTAATGGATCAAGCCATGAAAATGGGTGCTCCCTGTATCGGTATCAATGACTCGGGTGGCGCACGTATTCAAGAAGGTATCAATGCGCTGGCCGGTTATGCTGAAATTTTCCAACGCAATATTCTTGCTTCAGGTGTTATTCCACAGATTTCAGGTATTTTCGGTCCTTGTGCAGGCGGAGCTGTTTACTCTCCTGCGCTGACAGACTTCACATTGATGATGGAAGGCACATCATACATGTTCCTTACCGGACCGAAAGTGGTAAAGACTGTTACAGGTGAAGATGTAAGCCAAGAAAACTTAGGTGGTGCAAGCGTTCATTCTACCAAATCCGGTGTTACTCATTTTACTGCCAAGACGGAAGAAGAAGGGTTAGCCATGATCCGCAAATTGTTAAGCTATATTCCTCAAAATAATCTGGAAGAAGCTCCCTATGTAGACTGTACCGATCCTATCGACCGTCTGGAAGACTCTTTGAACGAAATTATCCCCGACAGCCCCAACAAACCATACGATATGTATGAGGTGATCAGCGCCATCGTAGATAATGGTGAGTTTTTGGAAGTCCAACCTCACTACGCTAAAAATATCATCATTGGTTTCGCACGTTTCAACGGACAATCTGTAGGTATTGTTGCAAACCAGCCAAAATATCTGGCGGGTGTACTTGACAGCAATGCGTCACGTAAAGGTGCGCGTTTTGTACGTTTCTGCGACGCTTTCAATATACCTCTTGTTTCATTGGTAGATGTTCCGGGATTCCTTCCAGGCACAGGACAAGAATACAACGGCGTAATCCTCCACGGCGCCAAGTTGCTGTATGCTTACGGCGAAGCGACTGTACCCAAAGTAACAATTACCCTGCGTAAATCATACGGCGGATCTCACATTGTAATGAGCTGTAAACAACTTCGCGGTGATATGAATTATGCATGGCCTACTGCCGAAATCGCCGTTATGGGTGGTGCAGGTGCAGTAGAAGTATTATACGCCCGCGAAGCCAAAGAACAGGAAAATCCTGCCGCATTCCTAGCCGAAAAAGAAGCTGAATACACCAAGCTGTTCGCCAATCCTTACAATGCTGCCAAATATGGCTATATTGATGATGTGATTGAACCGCGTAATACCCGTTTCCGCATCATCCGTGCATTGCAACAGTTGCAAACTAAGAAATTAACCAATCCGGCTAAGAAGCATGGTAATATTCCTCTTTAATTAAAAATTAAAATTGAGAATTGAACATGAAGAAATTAAATATAGGAATATTCCTTTCTTTGCTGCTGATGGTGGGTTTATGTTCTTGTGGAGAACAGAAATCAAACACCAAGCTGGTACTGAATGAAGTGCTGATTGAAAATGAAAGCAATTTCCAAGATGACTACGGAGTACACAGCGCATGGATTGAAATATTCAATAGATCATTTGGTAGCGCAGACCTTGCCGGTTGTTTACTGAAGGTGAGCAGCCAGCCTGGAGATACTGCTACTTATTTTATCCCTAAAGGTGATGTATTGACTTTGATCAAACCTCGCCAGCACGCTTTGTTCTGGCAGATGGTGAACCTAACCGTGGTACTTTCCACACCAACTTCACCCTGAATGCCGCAACGAACAATTGGATCGGCTTGTATGATTCAGGCAAGAAATTATTGGATCAGATTATAGTTCCTGCAGGTACATTACAGGCAAACCAATCATACGCACGTGTCAGCGACGCTGCTAATGAATGGGAAGTAAAAGGTTCTAGTGCAGACAAGTATGTAACTCCTAGCACTAACAACAAGACTATCAACAGCAACGCTAAGATGGAAAAGTTTGAAGAACATGACAGTGTGGGTATTGGTATGTCCATATCAGCTATGAGTGTCGTATTCGTAGGCTTGCTCCTTCTGTTTATTGCTTTCAAAGTTATAGGCCGTATTTCTGTCAACCTGAGCAAGCGCAATGCCATGAAGGTAAAAGGTATTACCGACAAACAAGAAGCCAAAGAAAAGAAACTGGGTGAAGCTCCAGGCGAAGTATTCGCCGCAATTGCCATGGCTATGCACGAAATGCAAAGCGATGTACACGATGTAGAAGAAACTGTTCTTACCATTACTCGTGTAAAACGTAGCTATTCACCGTGGAGTTCTAAGATTTATACCTTGCGTGAAACTCCCCACAAAAAGTAAGTCACCAATAAAAAGATAAAACGATGAAAGAATATAAATATAAGATTAACGGTAACATATATAAGGTTGCCATTGGAGATATAGAAGATAATATCGCTCATGTTGAAGTAAACGGCACTCCTTACAAAGTAGAAATGGAAAAAGCCCCGAAAGCTGTAATGAAACCGGTAGTTCGTCCTGCATCAACCAGCCCTGCTCCGGCTCCAACTACAGTAGTAAAGCCTGCTGCAACTTCTACAGGAAAATCGGGCGTTAAATCTCCGTTGCCAGGTGTAATCCTTGATATTAAGGTAAATGTTGGTGATACCGTAAAAAAGGGGCAAACCATCATTATCCTTGAAGCTATGAAGATGGAGAATAACATCAACGCAGACAAAGACGGCAAGATCACCGCAATCAATGTAAGTAAAGGAGAATCCGTTCTCGAAGGTACTGACCTTGTAATTATTGAATAATATGGGAGAATTTATCAACTTTTTAGGGAATAACCTAGCTGACTTTTGGACATATACGGGTTTTGCCAATGCTACTGTTGGTCATATCGTAATGATCCTGATAGGTTTATTCTTCATATACCTTGCCGTGGCCAAGGAATTTGAGCCGATGTTGCTCATTCCTATCGGTTTTGGTATCTTGATCGGTAATATTCCTTTCAACATGGAAGCCGGACTGAAAGTCGGCATCTATGAGGAAGGTTCTGTTCTTAATATTTTATATCAAGAGTTACCTCCGGATGGTATCCACCACTTATCTTTTTAGGTATCGGTGCAATGACGGATTTCTCGGCATTGATTTCAAATCCTAAACTGATGTTGATTGGTGCTGCCGCACAGTTTGGTATTTTCGGTGCATACATGATTGCATTGGCAATGGGCTTTGATCCGATGCAGGCTGGTGCTATCGGCATCATCGGTGGTGCGGACGGTCCGACAGCAATCTTCCTTTCATCCAAACTGGCGCCTAACCTGATGGGAGCTATTGCGGTATCAGCCTATTCATACATGGCATTGGTACCGGTTATCCAGCCGCCTATCATGCGTCTGCTCACTACCAAGCACGAACGTTTGATCCGTATGAAACCACCACGCGTCGTTTCTCATACAGAAAAAGTAATGTTCCCTATCATTGGTTTGTTACTTACTTGTTTTCTGGTTCCGTCGGGTCTGCCTCTATTGGGTATGCTTTTCTTTGGTAACTTATTGAAAGAAAGCGGTGTAACCCGTCGCTTAGCAGAAACTGCCCGCGGTCCGCTGATTGATACCATTACCATCTTATTAGGATTGACAGTAGGTGCTTCCACGCAAGCTTCAGAGTTCCTTACCATTGATTCGATCTTGATTTTCGCGCTGGGTGCATTGTCATTCATCATTGCTACTGCTTCTGGAGTTATCTTCGTGAAGATATTCAACTTGGTATTAGGTAAGGATAACAAAATCAACCCGCTTATCGGTAATGCCGGTGTATCTGCTGTTCCCGACTCGGCACGTATCTCTCAGGTTATTGGTCTGGAATATGATCCTACCAACTACTTGTTGATGCATGCTATGGGTCCCAACGTAGCTGGTGTAATCGGTTCTGCCGTAGCAGCCGGTATTTTACTTGGATTCTTGATGTAATTCATTGAACAACAACAAATAAAATCCTCTTCAACTAATATGTGGAAGAGGATTTTTATTGATATAGATTAAGAAATGAATGATTTATTATGAATTTTGAATGATTAGTTATATAAGATATGCTGAAAAACATATAAATTTGTCGCCGTAAAACCAAACTAAATTAAACGAAGATGGAAAAGAAAACAGTTAAGTACCATATTCCCCAACACGGAATATATATGTACGCACGTACTAATTCTGGGAAAACTGAACTCATTGTCCTAAACAGCACCAATGCCGAACAAGTGGTGGCTAATAACCACTACCGCATAATGACAAATGACTCAAAAAGCGGTAAAGAACTTATCAGTGGCAAAAAAATTGACCTTACCAAAAATATGACAGTCGGTGCACGTCAATCATTGATTATTGAATTATAATTGTTTTTTAAGGTAAGAAGGTAAAATGAGAAGGTAAGAATAAAGGTGGCTTTATAAAGGGTCGCCTTTATTTATATCTCTTCTACCTCTTTTATTTGCGTGAAACAATTGTCCCTGTAGCTTGATAAGTAGGCATAACCAACATTTCTGCAATCTGCATATATTCTGGTACAGAAGCAGCAAAATAAACAGTTTCCGCAATATCATCTCCCGTCAATGGACGAATACCTTTATATACATTATCCGCCTTTTCCTTATCTCCTCGGAAACGAATAACTGAAAAATTTGTTTCTACCAACCCCGGTTTAATATTAGTCACTCTCAATGGAGTATCAACTAAATCTATACGCAGTCCATCCGATAAAGCTTTCACAGCGGCCTTTGTAGCACAATACACACTACCTCCCGGATAAGCAGCATCTCCGGCAATAGAACCAATATTAATAATATGTCCTCGTTTACGTTCCACCATTCCCGGTACAATCAGGCGTGTCATTGCCAGCAAAGCCTTAACATTAGTATCTATGACAATATCCCACTCATCCAGACTACCTTCCTGTTCTTTATCCGTACCGATAACCAACCCAGCATTATTCACCAGTATATCAATGGATTGCCATTCCTTGGGTAATGATTCCAAAGCAGACGTTGCCGCCTTACGGTCGCGCACGTCAAAAGGAAGCAAATATATTTCCGTACCATATTGCTTTTCTAATTCTTCTTTCAATGCACTCAGTTTATTTACGTTACGAGCATTTAAAATCAAACTTGCTCCCTGTGAAGCAAACTTGCGAGCGCATCCGGCACCGATACCGCTGGAAGCTCCTGTAATAAAAACAATTTTATCCATTTTATTATTTCGATTTATTAAAGAACTTACTGAAAAATAGTATTTGATAGTCTATGGCATTATTCCAATACCTGCCTGTATGCCCGCCCGGACGGATGATAAAGTCATGATTTATTTTCTTCTTCAACAGTTTTTCGTGTACAGCCTTATTCACTTCCAGAAAGAAATCATCACAACCGCAATCTATTATAACAGCCAGATCACCATTTTTATCTTATCCAACTGATTAATTACCGTATGTTCGTCCCATCTCTGCTTGTTGCTCGCTTCTTCGCCTAATTGCTTCTTCATCTCCCAATTATTGGGAAACGGACGGATATCTAAACCTCCGCTCATACTACCTCCTCCTCCAAAGACATCTTTATGACGGATGGACAACCATAAACTTCCATGACCACCCATACTTAACCCGGTGATAGCACGTCCCCCTCTCTCCACTTTCGTAGTAAAATTCTTATCAATATAGTTCACCAATCTTTTGATACGAATGTTTCATAACGGTACTCCTTATTCAAAGGGCTGTCCCAATACCAACTGTTCTTCCCGTCCGGACAAACAAAAATGATTCCTTCCTTGTCAGCTATTTGAGGTAATTCCGGTTTTATACCGAGCCACGTTCCCGCATTGCCTCCATATCCGTGAAGCAGATAAAGTACGGGACATTTTTCACCTGCCATGGCTTTATCCGGACAGATGGTAATTACCTGAACCTCCTTATTCATTGCGTCACTATGTACCGACAAAGTATCCACTTTGGCCGCCTGCATTCCCACAGACAAACACCAGCTTCCTATCAAAAAAGCCCAATATTTTTTTTCATGTATATAAAAAATTACCCGATGTAAAAGTACAATATAATTTGCAATTTAGTTGCATCTTCTTTCCACTATCTTTGTTGCCATAAATAAAAAGAAACAATGAAAAAAATAAAATTAGAATCAGTTTTCAATGAATTCACTTTAATGGGGATAGCTGTATCAGGAGCATTCTATCTAGGAGAATACTGGGAAGGTATTGCCGTTATTCTGTTCTATCTCATAGGTGAATGGTTCCAACACAAAGCTGTACACAAAGCACGCAGCAACATCAAAGCATTATTGGATGTACGTCCCGAAACAGCCACTGTAGTATATAATAACACATATAAAATAACAGCACCGGAAAAAGTACAGCCAGGAGAAACCATTGAAGTAAAAGTTGGAGAAAAAGTACCTCTAGACGGATTTTTACTGGAAGATTCCGCTTCATTTAATACGGCCGCCCTAACCGGAGAAAGTGTTCCCCGGACTCTATATAAACAAGAAGAAGTTTTAGCAGGAATGATCGCTTCAGATAAAGTGGTACGGATCAAAGTAAACAAACCGTATGATCAAAGTACGTTAGCACGTATCCTCACTTTAGTACAAGATGCAGCAGAAAGAAAAGCCCCTGCCGAATTATTTATCCGCCGTTTTGCACGAATTTATACACCGATAGTGACAGGACTGGCGATACTAGTTGTCATACTCCCCTATTTATACTCTCTGATAAAACCTGAATTCATTTTGTTTTGATGATTGGTTCTATCGGGCTTTAGTATTCCTAGTCATATCATGTCCTTGCGCATTAGTGGTCAGCATTCCATTAGGATACTTTGGAGGTATTGGTGCCGCATCTCACAAAGGGATTCTTTTCAAAGGGGGTAATTATCTAGATGCCATAACCCAAATAAACACCGTAGTATTCGATAAAACCGGAACACTCACCCAAGGTGTATTCAGTGTTCAGGCAATATCGGCAGCCGAAGGTGTTTCGCAAAAGGAACTGCTTCAACTTATCGCCTCTATAGAGAGTTTCAGCAATCATCCTATCGCAAAAGCCATTGTCAAATATGCGGAAGAACAAAGTATATCTCTTAACTCGTCACTGAGAATCACTGAATTTGCCGGATATGGAATAAAAGCCGTAACAAACGGTAAAGAAGTATATGTAGGAAATACACGGTTATTATCAAAATACGGCATCTCTTTTCCCTATGAAATCAGCAACATGACAGAAACAATCGTGCTATGTGCAATGGAAAACAAATATTTGGGATATCTTTCATTGGCGGATACCCCAAAACCTGATGCTGTACAAGCCATCCGCGAGCTGAAAGACTTAAATATTAATAATATTCAAATATTATCGGGAGATAAACAGACAATTGTTTCTAATTTAGCCGAAAAGATAGGTGTCACACATGCTTTCGGCGATTTACTACCCGAAGGTAAAGTAGCACATTTAGAACAATTAAAAGCAAATTTTGAAAATCGTGTAGCTTTTGTAGGAGACGGTATCAATGATACTCCCGTACTGGCACTCAGCGATGTTGGGATTGCATGGGTGGTCTAGGCTGTGACGCTGCTATAGAGACTGCGGATGTAGTGATACAAACAGACCAACCCAGTAAAGTAGCGGAAGCTATAAAAATAGGAAAACAGACCCATCGCATTGTATGGCAAAATATATCGATGGCATTCGGAGTGAAATTGTTAGTATTGCTATTAGGAGCCGGCGGAATGGCCACTATGTGGGAAGCTATATTTGCAGATGTAGCGTAGCTTTACTCGCCATTTTTAATGCAATGAGAATACAGAAATGAAAAGAATAAAATGATTTGACCTATGAATGAAACAATCTATTTAAAAAAATTGGAACAGCGGGAAATCAAACCGACAGCCATACGTCTGCTTATTCTAAAAACCATGATGCAGCACAAAGAAGCATTTTCACTGTTGGATTTGGAAAACGAATTGGATACGGTAGACAAATCAACCATCTACCGCACCATAACCCTTTTTTTAGCCCATCATTTGGTTCATGGCATTGATGACGGCACAGGATCGTTAAAATATGCCGTGTGCAGCAATGATTGCAATTGTGAGGTAGACGATCTCCACACTCACTTTTATTGTGAGAACTGTCATCGCACGTTTTGTATGAAAAGTATCCACGTGCCCATCGTGACACTACCTCCCGGATTCACCGTACAAAGTATCAATTATGTCCTGAAAGGTCTATGCTCGGAATGCTCTCATCAACATGTGTGACTATTGCCAAAAAGGAAATCAATCCTAAAGCCCATTTTGAAATAATCGAATGCAGCATCCGAATTTACAGATCGGATGCCATTCATCTAATTGTCAGTTATTCAAAGCTGTAATATCTTCTTGTATAGTGTCCGACCTTTTAATGAACATCCATCAAGAAATGCAGTATTTTTATTTGGGAGCAAGAAACTTCTTACTCAGCCATTTTCTTACGGCTCATCATACAGTTTCAGACACAGGCAAGCCAAAATGACACTCAAAACAAAAACACCCACAGCTACATACCAAGTTTCTCCCAATGTATAAAGTTTATTCTCAATCAACCATGCGTAGAACAAATACATCAACGGATAATGTACTACATAAACCGGATAGGATATATCTCCCAAGAACTTGCATATCTTTGTAGACTGCTTATCCGTAGTAGTACCCGACGCCCCCAGCCACACAAGAAAAGGAAAAACCGCAATTACACAAAAAGCTTCATAAATACCATTCATGCAAATCGGCTCCAATCCTTCCAGATAAGGAACCGAGAACAGCGCAATCAGTATAATAGTACATATCCAAAATGCCCCATTCACCTTCATAGGCTTAAAGTTACGCGACATCAACATACCCAACGAGAATGGGAAAAGCATACGTAAGGTTCCACCTAAGAAATTCACTCCGTCGAGTGTCCATCCCACTCCCATATTCCCATAACCAGACACATTGAAAACAGCAAATGACGCTAATGCCATACCCAGCAACACAACCAGCACAGCCAATGCTTTATTAGACAAACGACGAATGAACAACGCATAAAGAATATTACCTATATACTCAAAAACAGGGACCAGCAAGGTCCGTTCAATGGAAACATCTCACCATTACCACGAACTTCATATCCCACACCCGGCATGGCAGGAATAAAGAATATTGTACAAAGCAAAGACAACATAATCATGGAAATGGCGACATGCGTTCCATCCCATTGCACACAACCTTGAATACAGAACGTAATAGCTCCCAAAACAGCACCCATAATTACCATCGGATGAAGACGGATCAAACGGCGTTTGAAAAAGTCTTTCATAGTGAAATTCTTCCCCCAACGGTCATCATACGCATAACCGATAACAAAACCCGAAAGAATAAAAAAGAAATCCACAGCAAGATACCCGTGGTTGAGAGTCTCGATATTACCGGCACTAGCAAAAGCAAAGCCTTCAAATACATGATACCATATTACCATAAGAGCAGCGACTCCTCTCAATCCATCAAGAAGATCATAATGAGGCTTTGTATCTGTAAATGCTGCAGAAGAGATTTTTCCATAATAAATTAATAGATTTAATAATTAATTCTTTTTAACCGTTACTAATAATGCTGCAAAGTTACACAACTTAAAGGCTTTTAAATTTGTCCTATGACAAAAAAACAGTAATACATAAATTATTTTTTAGCTCGAAGACGACTAAGTGTGGGAAGTGTTATACCCAAATAAGATGCAATATACCTTAACTTCACCCGTTGGCATATTTGAGGAAACTGTTGTTTAAACTCCTCATATCTTTCTTTTGCAGGCAAAGTCAGCCGTTCTTTGTGAGAACGATGCAAACGCCTGTACTCATTTTGATGAATAATCCTCCCCCAATTAGCCAATTCAATATTAGTCTGAAACAGCTTGGTTAAATCAACTAATGATATTTTGTAAACAACTACATCTTCAAGCGTTTCCACAAATTCTCGCTCGGCTTATTATAGTACAACTCGTCCATACTGAAAACAATACCTCCTTCCCATGAAAAGGAGGTTGTTATTTCTTCTCCATTTACAAGCCAGAAAGAACGCGTCATTCCTTTTTCTATGAAATAAGCTGATTTACAAAATGTATTCTCCTTTATTAACTGATATTTCTTAGGGAAACGACATAAAATCATACATTTTTTCAGTTCTTGTATCGTATCTTCAGAAACCGGACACAAAGAGAGCATATTATCTATAATGTTTGTCATAAAACCTCAGTCCATTTAAAATACATATAAAAAACACCAAATATAAACACGGGATATACCTTGTTTTCTTTTCAGCCAAAAGTACAAATATATATTGGAAAACGACATCATTTTTTCCAAATAATCGGAATTTCCAAGACCACCCCATACAAGAATGTCCATATACCTCTTTTATTTATTACTTTTTGTTCAAATTACAAAGATAAAGCATTCAAATGCCAATCAAGCTTTTAAAACTTCCCATTGCTTAATGCACCACTCTAAAAGAATTGCAATAGCCTTCAAATCACTTTTCATATAATCTATCAGAAATTTCATACCAAGAAAATCCAAAAGAAATACCAAAGAATTGAACATTTTTTATGAAAAACAGCCCTTGACAGATTGGCAGATGCAGGCTATTTTTGCATTTTAACAATTATAACCCTTAAAACAAAAAAAATATTTACTTTGCAGTATGAAGTATCTATTATCAGAAGAGTAAAATCTTAATTAATAATCTGCTACTGCTTTAACCAACAAGTCCAATCACATGAAAAAATTATAACATTACTTTTAATATTGTTGTTTACCACAAAAAGCACTTTCTCCCAATCACCAAACAATATAGAGAAGTTCACCGTAGTCTGTGTAAATGATAAAGATAGTATTTTAAACAAAATAAAAATGTCTACTCCCCAATTCTACAACATCGGAAAAGGTAAACGTATAGAGATAAAAGTATGCAATGAAGACAGCATACAAATAAGAAGAGTACGCTGTCTTTTATATTATTCCAACTCCGGCAAGAAAGAATGTATAGGAAAAATATGGATTTCCCCTCTCATTGGCTACGAAACCTGCTATTTTTGTATGAACGTGGATATCCCCCTAACAAAAGACGAATGGCATAAACTAACTTTCCGAATAAAGAGAGGAAAAATTATAAGGATTACAAATTCTTGAAACAACAAGTACAAGAAGAAAATATTTGATAAGAAAAGAGATATTGACAAGAAGAAAAACAGGAAGAATTGTTTTTATTTTAAGTTTCAGCTTTAAAATAAACCAAGATTTATTTTATACCATTCTGATTATCCTTATATTTGTCTTTTGATAATAAAATTATGCAATCTATTAATTTACAAAAACAATGAGCTATATCCAAAACAATCTACAAGCTGGTGAAGAAATAAAATACAAAGCAGATATTCACTGGTATATATTTGCATATCCGGTAATACTACTATTATTAAGCGTTTTCTTTTCTTCTGCACAAACCGGATTTTTCCATTATGTTAGCTTATTTCTATTATTGTCCGGATTATTCCAATTGATAAAAAGAATTCTTCTTAAGATGGGCACTGAATATGTTGTCACAAACAAGAAGTCATTCTAAAATCCGGTATTTTAAGCCGGGATGCCCTTGAATTGGTTTTAAACAAATGCGAAGGGATACGGATTAATCAAAGCCTCATGGGACGTATGCTCGGTTTTGGTTCTATTGTAGTTACTACAGGCGGGGTCACCAACAAATTTGACTTTATCACCAATCCTATAAAGTTCAGAAACGAAATCAATGCGCAGATTCAATAAATGAAAAGCATTTAAAGAATACAAAGGGGGCGGATATAAAAGCTTTTATACACAAAACTGTAATGGAACTCCTCTGTTAGGATAATATAATCTGCACTTAGGTTTAAGTATTGTATTAAAGGTAATCAGGAATACCAAAAGAATGTTTTAATATGTTTATTGAGAATCCTTATCAATGGGGAGTGTCGTATGACTATGCTTTACCCTTGTCAGAAAACACGCTTTTGCACATACATTCACACGGGGCTATACATACGTACAAGCTTATGCGTATGTATGTAAAACGCTTTAGTCCAGAATGAAATTCCATATCAAAGACAAGGACGTTTTTTAAAAAGATCAAGAGCTTTTCAAGAAAGATAACCGCCTTTTTTTTAAAGAACAAGAGTTTTTTTTAAAATGTCTTGCTCTTTTTTATCGCTGCCGGGAATTCGTAAGCTATCATTCCGTGGAAGTGTCTCCCCCCTTCATGCGCATTCTTACGAGAAAAAAGCTTGAAAACGCTCTACTTTATACCAAGCTGGAACGGTCTATAAAAAGAGAATATATAGCTGACAGCAAGCATATTATGTAAAAATCAACCTCAAAACATAGTGAGGGCATGAGAGTATAAGTGAAAGCAAATATTTTTACTATTGTCATATAAGTCATTTATAATTAACCTATTATACATGCAGTGAGGGCATGAGGGCATAAATACCCCCGAACTTTCTAGTGAGAAAGATAATACGTCAAGGACACTTTCCGAAATTGATCAGAGAACAAAATGATCTTTATAAAAGCTAAAGTCCGTTGCAGGTGAGTCTGGATATACTTAGATAAAATAATAAAAACACCCAATCTTTCTATATGTAAGATTGGGTGTTTTTATTATAACTCATTGATTTTCAATACTTATTGCGGAGAGACAGGGTTTTGAACCTACAACTCTAACCGCTTATATTTCAGCTACTTCGCTTTCAAAATTTCAAATAGGTAACGAAACAGTAACGATTTTCAGATGTTGGGCTTGTCCAACTTTGACCGCTGTTTGTCTGCCTAACTTTCGGGTTCAAAGATACGGCTTTCTTTTGAAACTCGCAAATATCTGATAATAAATATTTTTGGGTTAGTGCAAGGTGCAAGCTATATATATAGATATTATACTTCACCTTGCACTAAATCAATTGGTCTTTCAAATAATGAAATTTATCTATCCAGTTCTTAA